>LNAP01005271.1_pt1 | contig 12646 bp, 13 predicted proteins | sample 602601 | NCBI WGS metagenome assembly LNAP01 (sample SAMN02440304, study PRJNA202911) | soil metagenome | biome: Subtropical and temperate rainforests or woodlands; isolation source: soil samples (1 kg each in a 20% v/v slurry with milli Q water) were... ... | reverse complement strand
GCTCGGCCTGCTGCTGCGTCGGCTCGCCGACGCGCCGGTGCACCTGGGTCGCGTGTTGAAGTCGGCGAGCAACAAGGTCCTCTCGATCAACACGCGTGGGCGCTGAGTCGATCGAACGGCGTGGCTGGAACTGTCCTGGTCCAACCGAAGTGGACACCTCGATAGGGGACCATCCTCCCCATGGGGGAACCGGAAGACAGGACACCACGCATTCGTAGAGGCCTTTGATATCCCTTTCAAGCTGCAGGTCGTGCGGATGCTTCCCCGACCATGCCCGCCGAGCTGGATGCGCCGCCCGGCAGATAGCCATTGGCCTGTGCCAGCCCAAGCCCGGGCTGGTCGTGCGCAGCGACCGCGGCAGCCAGTACGCCAGCCAGCAGTACGCCAGCCAGGCCCACCGCGAGCGGCCGATGGCAACTGCTGGGACAACGCGGTGTTGGAGCGGTTCTTCCTGAACCTGAAAATGGAACGGGTCTGGCAGCGCCGCTACGCCAATCCCAATGAAGCCATCGCCGACATCACCCACTACCTCGCGATGCCTATCGGCTGGTGCGTGCCGGCAGCCACGAAAAAGCCCGCTGGGCGGCGGGCTTCTGACGGTGTCGCAGGTTCGCGCGAAGTGGTGGCTATGGGTGGACTCGAACCACCGACCCCAGCATTATGAGTGCTGTGCTCTAACCGGCTGAGCTACATAGCCGCGCGAGAACCGGCAATTCTGGATATCTGAAGGGCGTCTGTCAATCTTCTGATTGTCTGGTTGAGGCGCCGGCGCAGGCATGGCACATTCGGCTCCAGTAGATTCTCAGGAGTCCGCGTCGTGATCGATCCGGACGGTTACCGACCCAACGTCGGCATCGTGTTGATGCATCCGCAAGGGAAAGTGTTCTGGGCGCGCCGGGTGCGCCGGGATGGCTGGCAGTTCCCGCAGGGCGGAATGAACACGGACGAGACCCCGGTCGAGGCCATGTACCGCGAACTGCGCGAGGAAACCGGCCTGCTGCCCGAGCACGTCGAGTTACTGGGCGCGACCCCGGGCTGGCTGCGCTATCGGCTGCCGCAACGCGCCGTGCGCCGCCACGAACGCCATGTGTGCATCGGCCAGAAGCAGGTCTGGTTCCTGCTGCGAATGGTCTGCGAGGAGCACCACGTGCGTCTGGACCTGACCGAGACCCCCGAGTTCGACCATTGGCGCTGGGTGGATTTCTGGTATCCGATGGAGCACGTGGTGATGTTCAAGCGCGGCGTCTACGCCCGTGCACTGGACCATCTGGCGCCGTTGGCACGGCTGGCGGCCGGGCTGCAGGCGGTGCCGCAGCCGCGCCAGGACCGGGGCGTCATCGAGTCCGCGGCGGCGCGCGGCGCCCAGCGCCCACGCATCCGCTCCGGTGGTCGGCGGAAGGGTTCAGATCCACTGCCTTCTGGAAATTGACAACCATTCGCATTCGCGTTTGAATAGGCCCCGGGCCATTCCGGTCCGTCGCGCCCAGCCACTGCCGTGTACGTCTGTCTCTGCAACGGGGTCACCCACCTCCAGATCCGCGAAGCCGCCGCCAACGGCTGCAAGACTGTTTCCGAACTGACCATGCGCACCGGCTGCGGCAGCACCTGCGGCAGTTGTCTGGACATGGCCGCCGGCCTGCTGGCCGAACAGCACGCCGCGATGGCCCTTCCGCTGCCGGTCGTGAGTGACGCGGCGGCCGCCTGAGCCTGGCGCGGCGCCGGGCGCACGCACAGGCGATCACGATCGGGGTTTCAGCATCGTCCGGCCTGGCACGGTATCCTGCGGCGCATTCCATCACCTGCATAGGCCATGACGATGAAGGGCGACGCCAAGGTCATCGAGTTCCTCAACAAGGTCCTCTACAACGAGCTGACTGCCATCAACCAGTATTTCCTGCACGCCAAGATGCTGAAGAACTGGGGCCTGAAGGAACTGGCCGAGCACGAGTACAACGAGTCCATCGACGAGATGAAGCATGCGGACAAGCTGGCCGACCGCATCCTGTTCCTCGAAGGGCTTCCCAATTTCCAGGCGTTGGGCAAGCTGCGCGTGGGTGAAAACCCGCGCGAGCTGCTCGAGTGCGACCTGGCGCTGGAGATGGACGCGCTGCCGGTGCTGCGCGAAGGGGTGGCCTACTGCGAGACGGTCGGCGACTACGTCAGCCGCCAGCTGCTGGTGGAGATCCTCGATTCGGAGGAAGAACACGTGGACTGGCTGGAAACCCAGCTGGACCTGATCGGCCGGATCGGCGAGCCGAACTACTTGCTGACCAAGCTCGACGGCTAAGTCGCCGCGCCGGCGCCCTGCAGGCGCACCAGATATCCCTGCAGCGCGACCCGGGCCCGGGCAAATTCCGCGATCACCAGCGCCACCGCCACGGCCGGGCGATCCAGGCGCTGTTCGCGTGCGCCCAGTTCGATGCGCCTGGCCGCCGCCGACAGGGCCAGGGCGCCCATGTTGGCGCTGGAGGACTTGAGCGAATGGGCCGCCGCGCGCATGGCGTCCAGGTCGGGCACGGTCGAGGCGGTTTCCAGTTCGCGGATCAGGCGCGGGGCATCTTCCAGGAATACCTGGATGATGCTGGCCAGGCCCGGTCCGGTGACTTCTGCCAGCTCGTCCAGGACGCTGGTGTCCAGCGCGGCCACGGCACCATCGATGGCCGAAGCACCCTGGGGCGGCATGGTTTCTTCCACGAACGGCCACGGCTCGGCCGGTGCAGGTTGTACAACCGGGACCGCGGCCGTGGGCCCGGTCGCCACGCTGGCCTGCGCGCCGGTGCCGTCGTCCAGCGGTGGCAACCATCGGTGCAGGCATTTTTCCAGTTGGGTGCGCGAAACCGGCTTGGACAGGTAATCGTCCATGCCGGCATCCAGACAGCGCTGGCGGTCGCCGGCCATCGCATTGGCGGTCATGGCCACGATCGGCAGCCGCGCTTGGCCGCGCTCGGCCTCGCGTTCGCGCCAGCGGCGGGTGGCGGTGTAGCCGTCCAGCAGCGGCATCTGGCAGTCCATCAGCACCAGCGGATAGCGGGTGCGGCCCATCTTCTCCAGCGCCACCACGCCGTTGCCGGCGTGATCGGCAGTAAAGCCCAGTGATTCGAGCATCTTCTCGGCCACGGCCAGGTTGACCGGGTTGTCCTCGACCAGCAGCAGCCGGCGTCCGTCCACGGCCGCCGGCTGGGCCGGCGGCGGTTCGGCGCCGGGGACCGTGACAGATGGTGAAGTGAAGAACTGTTCTGGTTCGGACAGGGGCAGCGGCTGGACGGTCGGGCCCGGCCTGGCCGTGTCGGGCGCGCGCGGGACCACGCTGAGCAGGGCGCGCAGGTCTGATTCGTGGGCCAGCCGTGGCAGCAGGGTCGCGCCGGCGCGCTGTTCGTCCGGCACCGGCTCATCGCCGTAGAGCCACACCAGCTGGGTGCCGAACTCGCTGGTGGCCCGCCCCACGGCGCGGTGCAAGGCGCGGGCACTGCTGCGCAGGCGGCTGATGTCGGCCACCACGGTGGTGAAGCCAGCACTGGAGCTGCGCAGGCGCTCCAGCGCTTCCTGGGTGTTTTCCACGCACTGCAGCGACACGCTCCACTGGGTCATCAGGCTGGACAGGCGCGAGCGCAGCAACGGATCGGGGGTGACCAGCAGGACCCGTGCCTGGCCAGGCACGGTGTCGGGCGTGGGCAGGTCGCCCAAAGCCTTGAGCAGCGGAATCTCGAACCAGAACGTCGATCCGCGGCCGGCTTCGGACACCACCGCGATGCGCCCGCCCATCAGCTCGACGATGCGCTTGCAGATGGCCAGGCCCAGGCCGGTGCCACCGAACAGGCGCGTGGTCGAGGCATCGGCCTGGCTGAAGGACTGGAACAGCCGCGCCTGCGCATCGGCATCGATGCCGATGCCGGTATCGCGCACCTCGAAGCGCAGCAGGTGCTGGGCGCCGGTTTCGCCCAGGCGGCGCGCGACCAGGGTGACCGAGCCGCGCTCGGTGAACTTGATCGCGTTGCCGATCAGGTTGGTCAGCACCTGGCGCAGGCGCAGCGGATCGCCGCGCACCGACAGGCGCACGGTGGGGTCCAGTTGCAGGCCCAGGCGCAGGCCGCGGTTCTCGGCCGGGCGCTGCATCAGGTGCATCACCTGCTCGAGCACTTCGCGCAGGTTGAAGGCGGTGGTCTCCAGCTCGAGCTTGTTCGCCTCCAGCTTGGAGTAGTCCAGGATGTCATCGACGATCCGCAGCAGGGCCTGCGAGGAGCTGGCCGCCGCCTCCACCAGCTGGCGCTGGTCCGGTGCCAGGGCCGAGCGCGCAAGCAGGTCCAGCATCGGCACGATGCCGTTGAGCGGGGTGCGGATCTCGTGGCTCATCGTGGCCAGGAACTCGCCCTTGGCCAGCACCGCCGATTCGGCCGCCTGCCTGGCTTGGGTGATCTCGGTTTCCATCCGGCCCAGGCGTTCAACCTCGCGCTGGGTCATCTGGCGCTCGGATTCGGCGATGGCTGCGCGCGCCTCGGCGGCCTCGGCATGGCGGGCCACGCCGTGCAACACCACCAGCGTGGCCACCGTGGCCAGCAGCGTGGCCACCCCGGAGGAAAAGGCCACCAGCAGCCATGGGCCGGGGACCATCGACAGGTCCAGCCACAGCGCCACCAGCACGACCGCCGCTGCGGCCGCGGCCAGCCCCGACATCAACGCCGCACGTCCCGGTGCGGACACGATCAGAGGACCGCGTTGTGGAAATCGAAGCCCAGGTCTTCGCCGACGCCCTGCACCAGGTTGCCCTGGATGAAGTCCACGCCGCCCATCCACATCGCCGCCGCCGCCTGCGGGTCCTCGATCTGCTGGCCGATCACCAGCAGGTTCTGGCGATGGGCCAGGTCGATGGTGGTGCGCAGCTGGCCGCGCAGGGCGGCGTCGGTGTGCGCGCCGGCGAAGCGGCTGGACACGCGCAGGTAACTCAGCGGCAGCAGTGACAGCAGCGCCTCGGCTTCGGCGCCGGGCTCGAACTGGCTCAGGCAGAACTGCACCCCGGCCTGCATCGGCGCCTGGGCGAAGTCGCGCAGGGCCATGGTGTGGATCAAGGCGTCTGACAGGCGGATGTCGATCACCAGCGAGGAGGGCTCGATCCCGCGCCGGCTGATCTCGCCCAGCAGCCAGTCGGCCGCGTCCGGGCGGGTCAGGGTGCGCGGGGACTGGGACACGAACAGCCGCAGGCCGCCGGCACCTTCGACCTGGCGCCGAGCGATCAGGTCCAGCGCACGGCCGACGATCTGGCGATCCAGGTCGATGATGTCCCCGGACAGCTCGGCCGCCGGGACCACCTGCGCGGCCGACAGCAGCGTGCCATCGGCCTGGCGCAGGCGCATCAGCACCTGGAACTGGGCCTGGTCGCCGCCGGCCACCGACACGATCGGCTGGAACAGCAGCTCCAGCGTGGTCCCGTCCAGCGCGGCGCGGGCCTGTTCGCTGGCCGAAGGTGCCGGCACGTGCGCGGCGACGTGGCCGGGCAGGCTGCGCGCGCGGATCGTGGCCTGTTCGGCCGCCTCGATGGCCGCCTCGCGACTGGCGAAGCCCAGGTTGAGTTCGGTGTAGCCGATGATCGCGCGCAACTGGATGGTCTCGGTGCCGCGCACCGGCAGCAGGACCTTGGCCAGTTGGTCGTGCAGCAGGCGGGCGAAGCCTTCCAGCGCCTCGCGCGGCAGGCCGCGGGCCACGACCAGGAAGCTGTTGTCGTTCAATCGCGCCAGCGGCTGCGGCGCGGCCAAGGCCGACAGCTGGCGCGCGGCCTGGACCAGAAGCTGTTCGTAGTTGGCGTAGCCGTAACGCTCGCGCAGGCCCAGCGCGCCGGCGATCTCGATGAAGAACAGGCCGCCCTCGGCGTGTTCCTCCAGGGCCGAGGCCAGCTGCTGCTGCACATAGCTGCGGGTGTGCAGGCCGGTGTCGGTGTTGAGGTCCTGCGGGGTCTGCACCGCGTCGGGCGCGGTGCTGGCGATCACCTGCACCGGGCTGCGCTGGCGCATGCGGCGGATGCGGTTGGACACCGCGGCGATCAGGTGGCGTGGGCGGACCGGCTTGCTCAGGAAATCATCGGCACCGTTGTCGAGCACCTCGTACTGCTTCTCCGGATCCGGATCACCGGTCAGGAACACGATCGGCAGGTCCAGGTATTCAGGCCGCTCGCGGATGGCCTTGGTCAGCGCCATGCCATCGCGCCCGGGCAGGTGCAGGTCCATCAGCAGCAGGTCCGGGACGAAGCGCTGGATGCTGTCGATGACCTTTTCCGCGTCCATCTCCACCTCGGCCAGCATGCCGGCGCCGTGCAGGACGCTCTGCGCGAACAGGGCCTGCGGCCGGTCGTCCTCGACGATCAGCACCCGGTAGGGCGATTCCAGCGGGGGCTGGTCGCTGCCGCTGCCGGGTGCGGCCGGGGCACCCGGCGCACCGGGCGAAGGGGGCGAAGGGGGCGGCGCCGGTGCGTCGCCTTCAAGCGTGCTGGCTGCCTGCAGGTCCGGCGCATCGTCGGTCCAGCGACGCCAGTAATGCGGCGGCGGGGTCTCGGCGCGCAGCACCGGGCGCGCGGGCGAGGAGGACGAGGGGTGGGGCGGCAGCGGTGCGGACATCGGGCTTCCCGGCTTGACTTGGCCCCATTATGCGACGGGCGGCAACATTGCGGTCGGTGCGGTCTTCAGGAGCGTGGCACGGCCGCCCGGTCCGGGCCGGGCCGCAAGCGCCGCCAGAGCGCACGTGCGATCCACACCAGCAGCAACGTCATGGCCAGGCTCAGCAGGACGACCACCGCCAGCGCCAGCCAGGGGTGCACCAGCGCCAGGGCCAGACCGCCGGTGACCAGGGCGTCCTCGGTCAGCGAGGCGGTCCAGTTGCTGACCGGTTCGGGCGAGGTATTGAGCAGGGCGCGTGCGCCGGACTTGAGCAGGTGGCTGGTCAGGGCCACGCCGGCACCGGCGGCCAGCGCGCCGGTGCCCAGTTGGCCATCGGGCGAAAGCGTGGCCGCAGCCAGGAATGCGCCGGCCGGTACCCGCGCCAGGGTCTGCAGCAGGTCCCAGACCGAATCCACGCCGGGAATCTTGTCGGCGAAGAATTCGGTCAGCGCCAGTGCCCCGGAGGTGCCCAGCACCCACCAGGACTGCGTGGCCTGCAGGGCGGGCGGCAGTTCGACCCAGCCCAGCAGCCCGGCCAGGCCAACGCCGAACACGGTCAGGTACACGCGGATGCCGGCCATCCAGGCCAGCAGGATGCCGATGACGAACAGGTGCGCTTCGGTCACGGTGCCAGATCCCTGAACTCGGGGGGCGACGGGAAACAGCAGAGGGCCCCCCAACGAGCCGCCAGTATAGGCGTGGCCGTCTTCCCGCCGGCGCGGCAATCGGCGGCAGCGTGTGCACCTGGGCCCTCTTGCGCAAGGCCCCAGTCGTGCCGAAGCGCCAGGGCCGGGCGGCTGAACGCGCGTGCGGCGTTCAGAACGCCCTCAAGTGGCGCTGGCTATGCTGCGCCGATGTCCCCGACCGAGCCTGCCGACCCCTCCAAACCTGGCGCTCCCCACCTGCTGCCGGTGAGCCGCGGTGCGCGCGCAGTGGTGCATGCGCTGGGCGGGGTGTGCGTGCTGGCGCTGGTGTTCGGCCTGTGGGGTGCCTGGAAGGTGTTTGCGCCGGCCGCCAGTGTCCCGAGCGCGGCCCAGTGGCGCCAGGCCCAGGCGCGCATCCAGCAGCTGGAACAGCGGGTGGCCACGCTTTCGCGCTCGGACCAGATCAGTCGCCAGGCCAATGGCGACCTGCAGAACGCGCTGGGCGAGCGCGATGAAGAGATTTCCGGCCTGCGCGCGGACGTGGCGTTCTACGAGCGCTTCGTCGGCGCCACCGCCCAGCGCCGCGGCCTGGCCGTGCATGAGCTGAAGCTGCAGCCACGGACCGACCAGGCCTGGCACTTCACCGCCACCCTCACCCAGAACCTCAACCGCGGCGCGGTCAACCGCGGTCGCCTGCAGCTGAGCGTGGAAGGCACCCGCGGCGGCCGCCTGGAAACCCTGGACTGGCCGCGCCTGCGCCAGCAGCCCAATGCCGACGGCATGGCATTCTCGTTCAAGTACTTCCAGCAGCTGGAAGGCGAGGTGGTGCTGCCGCCGCAGTTCAAGCCGCTGCGGGTGACGGCCCGGCTGCAGCCCGATGACGGCAGCCGCGTGGACCAGTCCTTCACCTGGGCCGAAGCCACCGCCACCGGGCCGGCGGTCGCGCCCGCGGCCGCCGGCGGCGCGGGTTGAACTGGCAGCGCCCTGGCCCCATCCTGCACCCATGAGCACCCTCGTCTCCCTGCCTACTGCTGCCCCGGCGCCGGACTACCAGTCGTTGGACCGGCCGCTCACCTTCACCCACGCCGCCGCCGCCAAGGTGCGCGCACTGATCACCGAGGAAGGCAATGCTGACCTGGCGCTGCGGGTCTACATCGAGGGCGGCGGCTGTTCTGGTTTTCAGTACGGCTTCGAGTTCGACGAGAATCGCGCCGAGGACGACCTGGCCGTGCGCACCGATGAAGTCACCCTGCTGGTCGATCCGCTGAGCCTGCAGTACCTGATGGGTGCCGAGGTCGACTACACCGAGAGCCTGCACGGTGCCCAGTTCGTGATCCGCAATCCCAACGCCAAGACCACCTGCGGTTGCGGCAGCAGTTTCAGCATGTGATGCCGGCCGACGCGCATCGAACTCCCACGCCGTACCCGATCGAAACCGGACCCTTGTCCGGTTTTTCGTTCGTGGCCGAACCACTGGACCGCGCCGATGCCTTGCGCGACGACCCCCAGGCGCTGGCCGCGCTGTGGCCGCAGGCGCGGGTCCTGGTCATCGATGCCGAGGGGCTGTGCTTCGCCGATGCCGATGGCAATCTGCTGGCGCCGACCGGCGAGGAGATCGGTGGCGGGCCGGGCAGTGCGATCTTCCTCGGGCTGCGCGGCGCGGTGGCCTGGTTTGTCGTGTCATCGGATGTGATCGCGCTGGAGGTGCCCGGGCGCATGGAGCTGCGCCAGGCCGCCTTCCAATGGGCCCATGCCGATTCCACCGCCTTCGCCCAGGCGCGCGCGCTGCTGCACTGGCAGCGCAGCACGCGCCACTGCAGCGTGTGCGGGGGCAAGCTGGACTTCCACCGCGCCGGCTACACCGGGCGCTGCAGCCAGTGCCGCACCGAGCATTACCCGCGGGTGGACCCGGCGGTGATCGTGGCGGTCAGCGACGGGTCGCGGCTGCTGCTGGGGCGCCAGGCCGCGTGGCCGCAGCACCGCTATTCGGTGGTGGCCGGCTTCGTCGAACCCGGCGAGACGCTGGAGCAGACCGTGGCCCGCGAAGTGATGGAGGAAACCCGGGTGCGGGTGCGTTCGGCCCGCTACCTGGGCGCGCAGCCGTGGCCGTTTCCCGGCGCGCTGATGCTGGGCTTCGAGGCCGATGCCGAGGCAGACACGCCCACGGTCAACGGCGAGCTGGAACACGCGCGCTGGTTCACCGCGGACGAGGTCGGCGCCAGCCTGCGCGGCGAAGGCACGCTGCTGCTGTCGCCGGCGCTGTCGATCGCGCGGGCGCTGATCGAACACTGGTACCGGAAGATGACCGCATGACCCAGGCCTGCGCCAACACATCCCCGGGCCGGCCCTAGACGGCCGGCGGAGAACCTCCATGTCGATCACTCTGGTCGCGGTCGTGGTGACGGTGCTGCTGGGCCAGCTGGCTCCGCGTGCGGTGGCCGCCTGGCGCCGCCATGACCTGTTCGCGCGCTGGCAGCTGTGGCTGGACCGGCATCTGCATGAGCAGCCGCTGTGGACCGGCGTGGCCGGGGCAGGCGTGGCGATCGTGCCGTGGCTGGTGCCGGTGGCGCTGCTGCAAGGGTGGCTGCACGGGCCGCTGGCGGGCGTGCTGGGACTGGTGTTTGGCATCGCGGTGCTGGTCTGGGCCTGGGGCCCGCGCGACCTGGATGCCGACGTGCGCGCGGTGCTCGATGCCGAAGACGGGGTCAGCCAGCGCATTGCGATCTCGCAGCTGGGAGCGCAAACCGGCAGCGTCGGTGGCCAGGGGCCGGTCCTGGTTGAAGCGGTCTTCCGCAGCGCGCTGACCCGCTGGTTCTCGGTGGTGTTCTGGTTTCTGCTGCTGGGCCCGGCCGGCGCGGTGCTGTACCGGCTGTGCGCGTTGTCGGCAGTCGGGGTCACCGCCGCGCGCCTGCCCCTGGCCCATCGCGCCGGTGCGCAGCGCCTGCTGGCGCTGATGGAGTGGCCGGTGGCGCAGCTGCTGATCCTGTCAATGGCGCTGATGAGCAATTTCGACGCGGTGTTCAACGCCTGGCGCGCGGCCGGTGGAATGCGGCTGCAGCTGGAGACCGATTTTCTCGGCGCCGCCGCGCGCGCCAGCGTCAACGCCGAACTGGCCGAGCACGTACAGGACTACGTTGCCGATGGCCTGGCCCCGCCGCTGCAGGACATGCCCGAACTGCGCGATGCGATGAGCCTGGTCTGGCGCATCCTGCTGCTGTGGCTGGCGTTGATGGCCTTGTTTGTGATTGCCGGGTGGGTGAGCTAGTTGAAACAGGTGCGCAGCGCGCAACGCGCGGTGTGCCTTGCGCCGGCGCCACTGCGTGGCTGCTGCCTCAACCCGCCGGCGGCGCCAGCAACGTGAACGGAAACCACGGCAGGTTGCGCAGGATCCAGTAGGCGGGCAGCGCGATCAGCCACAGCTTCGGTTCGGACACCCAGCGGGCCAGCGGCTGCAGCCAGCGCGGCGGCACCCAGCCACGCGAAACCGCCAGCAGCAGCGGCAGGGTCGGCAGCGCCAGCATGGCCAGCGGATTCATCGACAAGGCCGCCAGCAGCTGGCCGTGGACCAGGGCATGCATCGCGCGGGTCATGCCGCAGCCGATGCACCAGTAACCGGTCAGCTCATGAAAGAGGCAGCCCGGGAACGGGTTGTTGGCGGCGTTGGGATCGAACGTGCGCAGCGCCCAGACCCCGGCCGATGCCGCGACCGCGGCACCGGCCAGGGCCAGCCTGTCCAAGGCGCCCAGCCGGATCACAGGCTTTGCGAATGCCACAGCTGCTGGATCTGCTGGTACTGGATCTGGCTGCGGCCGCTGATCAGGCCATAGCTGATCCACAACAGGCCGATGATCGCCAGCGCGGTGGCGACCCAGCACCAGGTCTTGGCGGTGGCCGAAGCACGCTGGGCGCCGGCGAAGTCGCCTGCGGCCAGCAACGTGTTGACCCGCGCGGCATAGACGATGCCGACGATGCCCAGCAGTCCCAGCGGACAGCACAGACACGTTCCCAGGATGGTGGCGATGATCGCCCACGCCAGATGGTTGGGCACGGGACCCGGCGCGGCGGCCATCGGCGGCGGCATGTACGGCGGCGGCTCGGGCGGCGGCACCGGCGAGCCGGGTGGCGGCGGAATGGTGTTCATGCAGTTTTTCTCCCAGCGTCCAGATGCAGTGAGGACTAGCAGCCTGTCGGGCTTTGGTGGTCGAGGCGAGAATTCGGCTGTGCGAGGTCAGATTGCCGGCCCATAGTGGTGCTATGGGCCAAGAAGCGGCGGAAAGATGGACCGCACAGGCGGATTCGCAGCCCGGCCGACCAAAGTCCGACAGACTGCTAGCGCATGCCCCCTGAAGCCAGCGATCCCAGCGTTGCCAGGCCGCCGAAGAACACAAACCACAGGATGATCAATACCGGCAGGGAGATGGCCGAATAGATGGCCCACATCTTCGCCTTGTGGGACAGCTCGCGGGCGCCGTTCAGATCACCGGCCAGACGACGGCCATCGACCTGGGTCGCATAGACAATCGACACGATGCCCAGAGGCAGGCAGCAGAACAGCGTGGACAGGATTGCCCACACCAGATAGTTCGGTACGTGTTCGGCACTTGCATTCATGGCCTTCCCCAGAGCGATCGTAATCCCCGCCGACGCGGGCCCCTGCAAAAGATTAACAGCAAGTGAGCGCGAATCCTCAGGCCGCCTCGCCGCGCAGCGCGCGCACCCTGGCCTCGAGCTGCGCGGCGCTGCTGTCGGCGGGCATCGGCGCGCCGGCGAGCACTTCGATGTGGGCGCGGAACCTGCGCGGCACGCGCATGCGGCCCAGGCGCGAGTCGCGTCTGGACCACATGCTGGACCACATGCCCTTGAGCGCCATCGGCACCACCGGCACCGGGCGACGGGCCAGGATCTTCTCAACACCGGACTTGAACGCGCCGATAGTGCCGTCGCGGGTCAGCGCGCCTTCGGGGAAGATGCACACCAGCTCGCCCTCGGCCAGCGCCCGATCGACTGCCTCGAAGGCCGCGCGCATCAGCGCAGGATCTTCGCGCGCACCGGCGATGGGAATCGCCCTGGCGGTGCGGAAGATCCAGCGCATCACCGGGATGTTGAAGATCCTGTAGTACATGACAAAGCGCACCGGCCGCGGGATCGTCGCCGACAGGATCAGCGCATCCATGTAGCTGACGTGGTTGCAGACGATCAGTGCCGGGCCCTCGTCGGGCACGTTGTCCTCGATGCCGTGCAGGCGCAGCCGGTACAGCGCGCGCACCATCACCCAGCTGAGGAAACGCATCAGGAATTCGGGGACGATGGTGAAGATCCAGATCGCCACCAGCGCATTGGCGATGGCCAGCGCCAGGAACA
>LNAP01012365.1_pt1 | contig 12648 bp, 17 predicted proteins | sample 602601 | NCBI WGS metagenome assembly LNAP01 (sample SAMN02440304, study PRJNA202911) | soil metagenome | biome: Subtropical and temperate rainforests or woodlands; isolation source: soil samples (1 kg each in a 20% v/v slurry with milli Q water) were... ... | reverse complement strand
TTAGCCCTTGGAGAGAACGTAAGTGGCATCGGTCGTGTACCGCTGTCCTGATCTCGATGAATTGGGAATCTCCGTCCTTCAGGGCGGAGAGCAGTCAAGCGGCGCTACTGGCACCGGCACGCTGCACTAGTGCCTGCAGGCGGGCCAGGGTGGCGCCCTGCTGCTCTTCCTGCTCGAGCGCGGCCATTTGCAGGGCGTCATTCTCTTCCCTGGCCTGTTGCAGCTGTTGCTCGAGCTGCTGGCAGCTGGCGGTCAGGGTCTGGTTCTGTTGCAGCAGTTCTGCCACAAGGCCTTCAAGTTGCGCGAGGGTTGCTTCAAGCATGGGAACTGTCCGGAGCTCGTGAAAGGGGCGCGAAGAATAGATAAAAGCCCCCGCCCCTACAACCACGCACCGCCCAGCGTTGCAGCCCGGCCTCGCGCCCAGGATGAACCGCACATACCTGATAGCAATACCGGCACTGCCACCTCATGCCCCGGGAAGCAACCGCGCTCAGCCCCGGGAGACCCTGAGCGGTCACCCGCCAGGGTGCCGCCTGATCGCGGGTTCACGCCAAATTGGATATCTCCATCCGCCCCGGCTTGATTCCCGACAGGTGCCGCCAGGCCGCCAAGTCGCTAGAATCGCCCTCTTCCCGTTCCCGGGCCCGCCCGGGACTCAACCGTCGCAGCGAGAGAACCGATATGGGCGCCCAGTGGAAAGCCAAACCGAAAGAAGCCGCCGCCAATGCCAGGGGCAAGATCTTCGGCAAGCTGGTGAAGGAAATCATGATTGCCGCGCGCAACGGCGCCGACCCGGACATGAACCCCTGCGTCTGGCGGTGCATCAGGCCAAGAAGGCGTCGATGCCCAAGGAGACCCTGGAGCGCGCGATCAAGAAGGGCGCGGGGCTGTCCGGCGAGGTGGTCAACTACGAGCGCACCGTCTATGAAGGCTTCGCCCCGCACCAGGTGCCGGTGATCGTCGAGTGCCTGACCGACAACGTGAACCGTACCGTGGCGGAAGTCCGCGTGCTGTTCCGCAAGGGTCAGATGGGCAGTTCCGGCTCGGTGAGCTGGGACTTCGACCACCTGGGCATGATCGAAGCGACTCCGGAAGGCGACGCCGATCCGGAACTGGCCGCCATCGAAGCCGGTGCCCAGGACTTCGAGCCGGCCGAGGAAGGCGCCACCCTGTTCTACACCGACCCGACCGACCTGGACGCGGTGTGCAAGGCGCTGCCCGAGTTCGGCTTCACCGTGCAATCGGCCCAGCTGGGCTACAAGGCCAAGAATCCGGTCAGCCTGTCCGGCACTGACCTCGAGGAAGTCGAAGCCTTCCTCGAGGCCCTCGACGGCCACGACGACGTGCAGAACGTCTACGTCGGCCTGGCTGGCTGAGTTCAGCCCACAGCCAGAACAGGGACCCGGGGCGTGTCGCCATGCGTAGACACGCCCTGCCCCGCCTCAGTATTTGCCCATCTCGATGATTTGCTCGCCCAGCAGGCGGGACTGCTCGCCAGCGGCCTTGGCCTTGTACACGGCCTTCACCGTGGCGTAATAGCGGTGTCCGCGCCCTCCCGAGCAGGGCGGCAGGTAGGCGCCACCGTTGCCGCGCAGCCAGCCCTGGTGTTCCTTTTCGACGAACATGCCCTCTGGCAGGTCGAGGCTCTCGCCCGCCACCGACGGAATGGTGATGCTCGACGGCGCGCCGGACAGCCACACCCCGATCTTGCCGTGGCCACCGTGGTCCATCAGGAAGTAGCTGCGATCGCTGAACTCGACGACGAGCGCGTTGGCGCCACTCGGGATGTTGCTCACCAGTAGCCGTGGCGTCGAACCATGGCCGCCAGCCCAGCGGCAGCGCTGCCCGGCGGGGACGGTCTGGCCATCCCAGGCTGGGTCGGCAAAGGCCACCTGCAGCCGGGTTGGGCTTTCCACCGGCGCATAGTTCGATGACGCGCAACCACCGAGCAGGGTCGCCCCGGCCAAGGCCAGCGCGATCGACATCTTGTTCATTGGTTTTCCTCAATGCTCGCCCCGAACGATCGGTGCAGGCGCTGCGGTGCGGGGCAGTCAGGCAGCGCGACGGCGCATGCTGCCATGCCGGCCCGGGACAGCTCCAGAGCCGGACATGCACATTGCCCGCCCGCACCTGTCAGGCGCGGGCGCAGTCTCTCAAGGAACGCAGCAGCAATCAGACGAAGTCTTCGTCGTCGCCACCGAAGAAGCCACCTTCATCGCCACCGCCGAAGAAACCGCTGTCGGCATAGTTTTCTTCCGGGGCGACCGGCTCTTCCATGGCCGCCGGCTGTTCTGCCGGTTCGGCCGGTGCCTGCTCGGCGACCTTCTCCGCCTCGTCGCCCTGGAACATGTCCATCAGCATGTTGCCCAGCACCATACCGCCGGCCACGCCGGCAGCGGTCTGCAGCGCGCCGGAGAGGAAGCCGCCGGACTGCGGGGCATGCGCGCCGCGCTGGCCGAAACCGGGCTGCTGGCCGAAGCGCGACGCCTGACCGAAGCCGTTCTGGTTGCTGGCGGCCGGCTCATGCCAGCCCGAGCGTGCCGGCTGCACCGCCGCCGGGGTAGTGGCGGGCTGCTGCGGGTGGCTACGGCCACCACCGCCGAACAGCCCGGAGAGGAAGCCGCCGCTGCTCTGCTGCGGCGCGCTCTGCTGGCTGCGCTTGAGGGTTTCGATCTGCGCTTCCAGTTCCTTGACGCGACCATCCAGCTGCTGGATGGCCTGTTCCTGCACGATGATCGCCTGGGCCATGTAGTAGGGCGCCGCCGGCTGGCGGGCGATGTGCCCGTTGATCAGGGCTTCGGCCGCGGACTCGCGGGGCGCGGACTGGCTTTCGGCGTCGCGCAGGCGGGAAAACAGGCCATCGATCAGGTTTTTCTCTTCAGCGTGCATGCTTGTCTCTTCAGTGGGTTGCCGCAAGAAGCCCATCTTCGGAACCCGCACGGGGGATGTCAAAATCCAGCTATTGCAAGAGTTGTCATCGCCGCCGCGGAGCTGGCCGCGCGCACGGGCGCCCCGGGCGGCCAGCGCCCATGCCCCGGCAGTCGACAGCCACATGACCGATCATCATGCGCCAGGAGTGCCTGGCAGGCTGGCGAATCATCCGCCGCCTGCCCCCCAACTCGCGCTTTCTGCCGTGCGGCGCTCCTCGGAGGGAGCAAAACCTTATATAATTCGCGGACTTTTACCGATCGAACATGAGGATAATTCATGAGCACTCTGCCACCCTGCCCCAAATGCGGTTCCGAATACACCTACGAGGACGGCGCGCAGCTGGTCTGCCCGGAATGCGCCCATGAGTGGTCCGCCGATGCCGCCGCCGAAGCCCCGGCCGAAGGCGACAAGGTGATCCGCGACTCGGTCGGCAACGTCCTGCAGGATGGCGACACCGTTTCCGTGATCAAGGACCTCAAGGTCAAGGGCTCGTCGCTGGTGGTCAAGGTCGGCACCAAGGTCAAGGGCATCCGCCTGTGCGACGGCGACCATGACATCGACTGCAAGATCGACGGCATCGGCGCGATGAAGCTGAAGTCGGAGTTCGTCAAGAAGGTCTGAACCTGAGCGCTCCCGCCACTGCGGCGGGAGCACGACGCGCCGACCGGCGCCGCTGACACACGCGTGACACTGGAATGGGTTTTGCTGAGCAAATGCCATTCCCGGTCCAACCGCAGGGTCACGCCATGTTCTTTCGCGCGCGCAAGTCCCAGCCCATCAACCTCGCCCTGCAGGGCGGTGGTGCGCATGGGGCCTTTACCTGGGGCGTGCTGGATGCCCTGCTTGAGGACGGCCGCGTCGACTTCGAGGGCATCAGCGGCACCAGCGCGGGAGCGATGAACGCCGTGGTGCTCGCCCACGGCCTGCTGCAGGGCGGCCGCGAGGGTGCGCGCCAGGCACTGGCGCACTTCTGGGAGGCGGTTGCGCACAGCGCACCCCTGATCAGCGCTGGTGCCGATGTCGAGAGTGGCAGCCTGTCGCCCAGCGCCAAGGTGATGCTGTACTGGATCCAGCAACTGTCGCCGCAGCAGTTCAACCCGCTCGACATCAATCCGCTGCGCGACATCGTCAGCACGCAGATCGACTTCGAGCACCTGCGCGCCAGCCCGCTGCAGCTGTTCATCGCCGCCACCAACGCCAATACCGGCCAGCTGCGCCTGTTCCACACCCATGAACTGAGCGTGGCGAGCGTGCTGGCTTCGGCCTGCCTGCCCAGCCTGCACCACGCCATCGAGATCGACGGTGCGCCCTACTGGGATGGCGCCTTTGCCGCCAATCCGGCGATTTTCCCGCTGCTCTATGACTGCGCTAGCGCCGACATCCTGCTGGTGCTGCTAAGCCCGCCGGTGCAGGGCACCACGCCGCACAGCCCCGAGGAGATTCGCCGCCGCTCGCAGGATCTGGCGTTCCAGTCCACCTTCCTGCGCGAGATGCGCAGTATCGCCCGCGCACGGGAGTTCGCCGGGCGCTCGCTGCTGCCGCTCGGGCGCCTGGAGCGACGACTGATGCGGGCGAACCTCCATCTGATCGCCATGGGCGAGCTGACCCGGCGGCTGGCCAGCGAGTCCAAGCTGACCACCAGCCTGCCCTTTCTGGAGATGCTGCGCGACCAGGGCCGGGCGTGCACCCGCGACTGGCTCGCCGCCCACCACCAGGATGTCGGCCGGCGTTCGACGGTGAATATCGGCGACCTGTTCTGAATTTCGTCGCCCGGCACGCCCCATCGTGCGGCAACGCCTGCCGTGTGCGGCTATCCTCCCTTGCGCCACTCACTCGGTAGAGGAATTCCCATGGGACTGTTCAGCAAGATCCTGGCCAAGCTCGGCTTTGGCGAAGAGGCACAGGCCGCGCCGGTGGATCCATCAAGTCCGCCGACCGCGACGCCCACCACCCCGACGCCGGCAGCGCCAGCGGGCATGGCCATGGTCGACGTGGTCGCCAAACTGGAAGGGCTGGCCGCCGCCAATCCGGAAAAGCTCAACTGGAAGACCTCGATCGTCGACCTGCTCAAGCTGCTCGGCATGGACAGCAGCCTGACCGCCCGCAAGGAGCTCGCCAGCGAACTGGGCTGCCCGCAGGAGAAGATGGCCGATTCGGCGCAGATGAACATGTGGCTGCACAAGACCGTGCTGCAGAAACTGGCTGACAACGGCGGCAACGTGCCGGCCGAGCTGCTCGACTGAACCGCAGCGCCAGACGCGATCACCCGCATGCACGAAACACGCGATATCCACTGCGAGCTGCTCGCGCCGCTGTTGCAGCCCCTGCTGGGCAAGTTCTACCGCGCCCAGCGCTCGCCCATGCGCGCTCCCAATGGCGCGCAGACATGGGTGGCGCGGCGCCAGGAAATCCTCGCTGCACTGAACCTGAGCCCGGTGGGCGGCGGTCACTGGCTGACCGGCCTGCTGGTGGCGCCCGCGCAGCGGCGCCAGGGCCTGGCCAGCCGATTGATCGAGCATGCCCTGGCCCAGACGCCGGGACCGGTGTGGCTGTTCTGCCATCCGGAGCTTGCCGACTTCTACGCACGCCTGAACTTCACCCCCGCGGCGGAGCTGCCTGCCCCGCTGGCGGAGCGCCTGGCACGCTACCGACAACACAAGACGCTGGTCGCGCTGGTCCGCTAAGCGGCCACGCAACTACCGCGGCCTGAGCAAGGTCGGCGGAGTCGGCATTATTAACGCGGGGAGAGGCTACGCCTTGGGCGGGCGCATGGCGCAGCGGGATCGCGGCACCGGGCAGGAGAACCGGCCGCCCGGGACCGGGCGACAGGCCTGCAACGTCAGACTTCGAGGGAGTCGCCGACGTCGACCAGCTTGCGGCGGGCCAGGGCGCCTTCTACGGTCATCAGTTGATCAAGGCCGTCTTTGATAGCTGTCATTCTTATTACTCACAGGTTACTGGCCGGGCGCTCGCCCAGCTCGTTCAGGGATTCGCTCAGCCATCTGGCCAAGCGCCGATGCCCGGGCATCTATGCAGGTATAATGCGCAGCACGTGCGCCGATGCTTGGCGATGTAGAACCTCTCAACCGCTATTCCGGATACACCATGACATCGAAACCCATTGCCCCCGAGGCCGACTGCGCCGAGCAACCGCAACAGGACCAGGCCAGCGAAGCTACCCAGGCCGCTGTTCCGGCTTTCCGCTTCCCCTTCACGGCCGAGACCTACGCGCCGAAGAAGAACGGCGAGCAGCCCCGGCACCCAGGCAACAACAAGAGCAATCACGACAAGCGCCCGGGCGCGGCTCCCAGGGGCACCCGCAAGTCGATGGGCAAGCGCTGAAACCAGCGCCGCCCCCACCGGCAGGAAGCCGACTTGCTGACCTGGATCAAGGCACTCGGGCAGCATCAATGCTTTTCGCAACACGACGGAGAGCCGCATGAACACTCCCTATCAACTGTTGGGCGGAGAGGATGGCGTACGCCGTCTGTGCGACGCTTTCTACGACTGCATGGACAGCCTGCCCGAAGCCGCGGACATTCGCCGCATGCACGGCGAGGATCTCTCCGGGATTCGCCAGAAGCTGTTCGAATACCTGTCCGGCTGGCTGGGCGGCCCGCACCTGTATGCGCAGAAGTACGGCTCGATCTGCATGACCGGCCCGCACCGCCCTTACGCCATCGGCCCGAAGGAGCGTGACCAGTGGCTGCTGTGCATGGATCGCGCACTGGAGCAGGTCGGCGCCAGCGATGAAGTGAAGGCCATGCTCAAGGGGCCGCTGCAGGGGATCGCCGACATGATCCGCAACCGCGAAACCTCCGAACCGGCCTGAAACGCCAGCAGCCGGGCCTCGCCGCGCGAGGCCCGGCACGCCCGCAAAACCCGCACTGTCACGATAAGTTCATGAAATTGCAGGCTTTTTGACGATCCAGGTCAATAAAACCCTGCTTCGCGCCTCCTAAGCTGATCCCGCATCGCAGCACTGCCGCCCGGCACGCCGGACGCGCAATGCCACGCACCCCGCATCGCTCAGCCATCACGTTGACCGTCTGCGCTCCGCGCAGGAAAGCGACGGTTCAATGTCATCGACAAGGAAGGCACGCCATGAACACGCTCAAGCTCACCACCCTCGGCATCCTGCTGGCCGCACTGGGCGGTTACGCCGGCACGGCCCTGGCTGGCAATGGCATCCAGGGCACCTTCGACATGACCACCGAGGCCATGGGCGTGAAGGTCCGAAGCACCACCGTCGAACTGACGCCGGAGTTCATCCGTGAGGGCGACAGCAAGCTGGCCATCGCCACCTGGGAGCACAAGGACGGCTACGTCACCGCCCGTGACAAGAACGGCGGCACGCTGCTGCACGCCCGCATCGAGGATGGCGGCGACACCCTGATCCAGGAGATCGAGGGCATCGGCACCGCCACCTTCACCCGCATCGACTGAGGCCGCATCGGTCGCGCCGCCCGTGTGCAGATCGCGGAACTGGCGCGGGATCGCGTTGCTCTGATCCCGCGCCGCGTGTGCACGGAACAACCGTATGTCGCCTGACGGCAAAATCCATCACCACCAGTAGCTGTACCGGCAACGCCTGAGGGCGGGAGCTGTCCAATCTTCGCATACCCTTTCCCGGGAGCCGGCGATGAACAGACGCATCCTGCTGCAGGCCTTGGCCTGCCTGCCAGCCTTGGCACTGCTGGAGTTCGGCGCATCCCCTGCGCGGGCAGCCGCGCCGGACACCGTAACCGTGACCCCGCTCGACAAGCCGCCCGCCGCGTGGCGCGCCGTGCTGACGCCCGCGGCCTACCGAGTGCTGTTCGAGGGCGACACCGAACCGTCCGGAAGCAGCCCACTCGACGACGAACACCGCGACGGCACCTTCGTCTGCGCCGCCTGCTACCTGCCACTGTTCGACAGCCGGCACAAGTACGACAGCGGCACCGGCTGGCCCAGCTTCACCCAGCCGATCACCGGACACGTCGGGCGCAAGCGCGACTTCCGCCTGATCTGGCCGCGGACCGAATATCACTGCGCGCGCTGCGGCGGACACCAGGGCCACCTGTTCGACGACGGCCCGCCGCCACGCGGCGAGCGCTGGTGCAACAACGGCCTGGCACTGCGCTTCGTGCCGCGCGCCGATCCCCTGCCCGAACTGAGGAACTGATGATGAGCCGCGCAATTGCGTATCCGCCGCTGCCGGACGGCCTGCGCCGCGGATTGCTGGCGCTGCTGCTGGCCGCCAGCACCCTGACCGGCCTGCCGCACGCCGACGCGGCGGAGAGCGGCGGGACGACCGACGACCAGGCCGCCACGGCGATCTTCGCCGGCGGCTGCTTCTGGTGCATGGAGTCAGACTTCGACAAGGTGCCGGGCGTGCTGTCCACCACCTCCGGCTATACCGGCGGTAGCCTGGCCAATCCGACCTACGAACAGGTGTCGGCGGGACGCAGCGGCCATGTCGAGGCGCTGCTGGTGCGCTTCGATCCGACGCAGACCAGCTATGCCCAGCTGCTGGACGCCTACTGGCCGAATATCGACCCGCTGACCGCCACCGGGCAGTTCTGTGACATTGGCTCGCAGTACCGCAGCGCGATCTTCTACCGCACGCCCGAGCAGCAACGCCTGGCCGAAGCGTCGAAAGTGGCGCTACAGGCTTCCGGGCACTTTACCAAGCCGATCGTCACCGAGATCCTGCCTGCCGGGACCTTCTATCCCGCCGAGGAGTATCACCAGGACTACTACCGGAAGAACCCGCTGCGCTATTTCTACTACCGCACCACCTGCGGTCGCGATGCGCGCCTGGAAACGCTATGGGGCAAGCGCCCCTGACTCCACTCAGGGCGGGACGTTGCCGGCACGCGGACAGCTGCCCCGTGCCGGGCAACCTTCGGCTCAGCGCAGCTCGATGCGCTCGTCGAGGATGACGATCAGCCCCTGCTTGTACAGGGCGCCGATGGCCTTCTTGAAGTTGCCCTTGCTCACGCCGAACAGCCGGCTGATCACTTCCGGCGGGCTCTTGTCGCTCAGTGCCAGGCTGCCGCCCTCCTCGCGCAGCTTGGCGAGGATCTGTTCGCCGAGGCTGTCGGCCGCCACCTTGCCGATCGGCTGCAGGCTCAGGCTGATCTTGCCGTCCGCACGCACCTCGCGGATGTAACCGCTTTCCTGCATCCCCGGACGGAGGAACTTGAACAGCTCATTCTTGTGGATCAGGCCCCAGTGCTTGCCGTTGACGATGGCCTTGAAACCGAGGTCGGTACGCTCGACCACCAGCAGCTCGACGGCCTGCCCCGGCGTGTAGTTGGGCGGAGTCTTGTCCAAATAGCGGTCCAGCCGCGCGGTGGCCGTGATGCGCCGGGTGCGCGCATCGAGATAGACATGCACTACGCAGTAGTCGCCGACCTGCAGCGGACGTTTTTCCTCGGAGTGCGGCAGGAACAGGTCCTTGGGCAGCCCCCAGTCGAGGAACAGGCCGACATGACTGATCTCCACCACCTTGAGGCTGGCGAAACCGCCGACCTGCACCTTGGGCGTCTGCGTGGTGGCGATGATGCGGTCTTCGCTGTCCAGATAGACGAACACGTTAAGCCAGTCGCCGATCTCGCACGGCTCGCCCTTGGGCACATAGCGTTTGGGCAGAAGGATTTCGCCGTCCGGACCGCCGTCCAGATAGAGGCCGAAGTCGGTGTGCTTGACCACCTGCAGAGAGTTGAACCGCCCGATCAGTGCCATGTCGCTTACCTTGGATTGCCAGAGGCAGCATTCTAGCCGAGATCGGCCGGCGAATTGCGGGCGCAAGCGGGGCAATCGGTGGCAGATCGCGCGGCTTTCCGACGGGCGCTGCGGAGCGCCGTCAGACCGCACCAAGATAGCTATCTTGTTGATTAAAAAGATGATTTATTGGCTGCCGCGGCCCCCGAAGGAAAACCCGACTCCACACCGGCACAGGGGGCCCAAAAGCCGCCCATAGAAAGAATTTGCACCGGACGAAATTACCGTTTAGGTTATCGATCACTGTGCTGCAGCGTCATGGTTTAGATCTTGATTCATTCAAATTTCAGCTTTCCTGGCTCCTTGCACTCAGTTCCGACCCCGGGCAGTTCCGGTGTCGCAGTCAAAACTGTTGCTCAAGGAGACTTTTATGTCTAATCGCCAAACCGGTACCGTCAAGTGGTTCAACGATGAGAAAGGCTTCGGCTTCATCACCCCGCAGAGCGGTCCGGACGTGTTCGTTCACTTCCGCGCCATCAAGGCCGACGGCTTCAAGAGCCTGAAGGAAGGCCAGGCTGTTTCCTTCCTGGTTGTCCAGGGCCAGAAAGGCCTGCAGGCTGACGAAGTCCAGATCGTCTGATCTGACTTTCCAGTCTGAACAAAAGCCCCGCCTCGTGCGGGGCTTTTGCATTTCCAGGGCCTAGCCAAATGCCCCATCCGCTCCTGCCTGCGAGGTGCCGCCATGCCGCTGAAGCTGACCATCGTCGACCAGACGCCCGTCCACGGCGACCGCCCGGCCAGCGAGTGAGCCGGCGGGGGAAAATGGCCATTTCCCGACTTTCCCCAGCCTTTTTCCGACAGATACTTTCCTGATTTCATCATCCTGCGCAAAAAATGACCGCCAATGCTGTACAATAGTGAGCCTTTTTCCTCTTCAGGCAGGAGAATCACCATGCAAAGCAAACCCAGCGCCTCCAAACAGAAGGTTGCCCCCGTTCCCTCCGCCGAAGCCCGCCTCGCGCTCGAAGAGCAGATGGCAGCCTTCCTCAAGTCCGGCGGCGAAGTCCAGCAGATCCCCCGTGGCGTCAGCGGTCAGGTCTACGGCAGCTCGCGCCAGATCACCATTGGCAAGAAGTGATTCGATGAGCGACCCGGTCCGTCTGTCCAAACGCCTCGCCGAACTGCTGCCCTGCTCGCGCCGCGAAGCCGAGCTGTATATCGAGGGCGGCTGGGTCACGGTAGATGGCCAGGTGGTCGAGGAGCCGCAGTTCAAGGTGCAGGCGCAGACCATCGCCCTGCGCGAAGGCGCCAAGGCGGAACCCCAGCCGCCGATCACCCTGATCCTGCACAAGCCGGCCGACCTGGACAGCGAACATGCCTGCGAGCTGCTGAGCGCTGCCAGCCGCGCCGCGGACGACGCCTCTGGCGTGCACCTGCTGCAGCGTCACCTGCAGCGTCTGAGCGTGCCGCTGCCGCTGGAGCCCGAGGCTTCCGGCCTGCTGGTCCTGACCCAGACCTGGGGCGTGATCCGCAAGCTGACCGACGACTTCAGCAAGATCGAGCAGGAATTCGTCGTCGATGTCGTCGGCACGCTGACGCCGGAGCAGCTCAAGCAGCTGCAGTTCGGCCTCAGCTACCGGGGCCGCCCGCTGACACCGTGCAAGGTCAGCTGGCAGAGCGAAACCCGCCTGCGCTTTGCCCTCAAGGCGCCGCAGCCGGGGCAGATAGCCCACGTCTGCCGTACCGTCGGCCTGCAGGTGCTCAGCATCCGCCGCATCCGCATCGGCCGCGTGGCCATGGCCAAGCTGCAACCCGGCCAGTGGCGCTACCTCGGCGGCAACGAACGGTTCTGACCCCGACGCCTGCAGGGTGGAAACTCGCCCAGCGAGTTCCCACCGGCAACGGCGGCCAAGTCTGCGCCGTTGACCAGCCGTGGCATCACGGCTGCGCCAGCCCCACCCGCAGCAGCTTGCCGTCGCGCTCGTCGGTGAGCACATACACCCAGCCATCCGGCCCCGTCCGCACGTCGCGGATGCGCGCATTCAGCGACTCCAGCAGACGCTCCTCACCCGCCACCCTGTCGCCGTCCAGGGTCAGGCGGATCAACGCCTGGCCAGCCAGTGCACCAACGAACAGGCTGTGGCGCCAAGCCGGAAAACGCGCGCCGTCATAGAAGGCCATGCCGCTGATCGCTGGCGACCTTTTCCAGACGTACCAGGGCGCTTCGGTGCCGGGCGCCCTGTCGCCCTGCGCCTCGGGAATCGGCAGCAGGCTGTAGTTGATGCCATGGGTGGCCAGCGGCCAGCCATAGTTGCGCCCCGGCCGGGGAAGGTTGATTTCGTCGCCACCGCGCGGGCCGTGCTCGTGGACCCACAGCTGCCCCGTCCACGGATTGAGCGCCGCGCCCTGCGGGTTGCGATGACCGTAGGACCAGATTTCCCCACGCGCACCGGCCTTGCCGACCAAGGGATTGTCCGCGGGAATGCGGCCATCCGCGTGCAGGCGCACCACCTTGCCCTGCAGCTTGCCGAGGTCCTGGGCCGTGGGGCGCTGGTTGTTCTCGCCCAGCGTGACGAACAGATAGCCGGCCCGGTCGAACACCAGCCGCGAACCGAAATGCGTGCCGGAGGAGAGCTTGGGCTGCTGGCGGAAGATCACCTGGAAATCCTCCAGCGCGCGCAGGTCGGCAGACAGCCGCCCCCGCCCGACCGCCGTACCGGCGTAACCGTCCGGCCCCGCCTCGGCATAGCTCAGGTAGACCAGGCGATCGGCGGCGAACTGCGGCGACAGGGCGATATCCAGCAGGCCGCCCTGCCCCTGGGCGTAGACCGCAGGAACCCCGGCCAACGGCGCCGACAGCGCGCCCTCGGCAGACACCCGGCGCAGACGTCCTGGGCGCTCGGTCACCAGCATGCCCTGCCCGTCCGGCAGGAAAGCCAGTGCCCAGGGATGCTCCAGCCCGCCGACCAGCTCGTGCAGTTCCAGCGGGCCGTGCGCGCTGCCCAGCGC
>LNAP01004606.1_pt1 | contig 12655 bp, 12 predicted proteins | sample 602601 | NCBI WGS metagenome assembly LNAP01 (sample SAMN02440304, study PRJNA202911) | soil metagenome | biome: Subtropical and temperate rainforests or woodlands; isolation source: soil samples (1 kg each in a 20% v/v slurry with milli Q water) were... ... | reverse complement strand
AACTCATCGCGGCAACGTTCGATCACCTGATACCTCAGGATGATCCCTTGGCAAAGAACGTCGCCGCTTCGCGCAAAAAATCCCGCTCCTTGGTGATCCTGGCCAACTCGCGCTTGAGCCGGGCAACCTCCTCGTCACGCGGGCTCCCGGTACCCGCAAAGGCGGCTTTCCCCACCGTCTCCGCCTCCCGCTTCCAGCGGGTCAGCAGACTGTCGCGGATGCCCAGCTCACGGGCCACCGGGGCGCAGCTGACACCGGGCCGACTGGCTTGTTCCACTGCACCACGCTTGAACTCGGCACTGAACTTGCGACGCTTTGACATGAACACTCCTCATGGCCTCAATCGGCCTTCTTGTAAGTGTCCGTGAAATCGGGGGACCCATCCGAATCAAATTACCGGGGTAAGTCATTGAATGTCAATGAACTCTTCACATAAACGAGGCAGAAACACCCCTTTTTGTACCCCCAAAAGCAATGGATGCCCATGTACATACACGGACAGTTTCATACACAACTCAGGGTAAGTCGATGATACGTAATGATTAGAGCCCATGGGTTCCTCTCGCCGCCCGGCTGAAAAAGGAGCATCAGTGCGGAGTTGGGAGCCGCCCTACCAGCCAGGTCGAGGCCACTTTGCTCCTCAATTGCTTGCCTCAAATGACTTGTTAGTAATATAACTAACAAGCCTACATCTAGCTCCAACTCACGACTATGGAGCGCCATACCAATGATGACTCTGCCTGCGATAGCTCTACCTGTCCGGGACGGCTTGCCATCCCTACACCTACCTGTTCTAGCCTCGACTGCAGCCTGCGGCTTTCCTAGCCCTGCCGAAGACTTCTTCCGGGAAGAGGACCGCTTGGATCTCAATGCCAAGCTGGTGCCTAACCCACCAGCTACGTTCCTTGTGCAGGCCGACTGCGGCGGCTCGATGGCCGATTTCGGTATCCACGACGGCGATCTCTTGGTTGTCGATCGCTCGATCAGTCCACGACCTGGGCACACAGTCGTGGCTCTGTGGGAAGGTGGCTTCGTCTGCAAGAAGCTCTACATGCGTAACAACTGCATGGTCCTGGCCAGCGGTAGCGGATATCCCTCCATCATCGTGCCAGAGGATGTCGAGCTGGAAATCTGGGGGGTGGTGCGCAGTTCCATCACCCAGCACCTCTGATCTCAGCTCCTGATACATGAGCCCCGTACCGTGCCCGCATGCGCTACGGACTTATCGACGGCAACACCTTCTATGTCTCATGCGAGCGGGTCTTCGACCCCAAGCTGCGAGGCAAACCCACTGTTGTGCTTGGCAATGGCGATGGATGCTGTATAGCCCTGTCGCCAGAGGCGAAGGCCTTGGGATTGAAGATGGGTATGCCCATCTTCCAGGTCCCCAAGGACATCAGAAAGCAGGTCTTCGTCAGGTCAGCCAACTTCGCGCTGTACGGGGATCTGTCAGCCAGGATTGTGACGATTCTTCAGGATCTCTTCCCCAGGGTGGAGATCTATTCGATCGATGAAAATTTCGTCGACCTGGAAGGCCTCAAAGACCCTCTTGCGGCCTGCCTGGAAGCACGCCAACGCATCCTGCAATGGGTGGGCATTCCCTGCTGCGCTGGCCTGGGTGCCACACGCACCCTGGCCAAGGCAGGCAACAAGCTCGCCAAGGACCAGTCCAAGCGTGCCGTCCATGCGGGCTCCTTAGCCGTCTTCCATGCCACCGCACAGAACGTCAACGCTCTGGCCGTCGAGGATGTGTGGGGAGTGGGCAGGCGCTACGCCGAACGCCTGGCAGGCGAAGGGGTAAGAACTGCTGCAGATTTGGCCGCACTCCCCACCGACCATGTTCGTGCGCACTATGGGGTAGTTCTGGCCCGCACCCAAATGGAGCTGCGGGGAATTCCCTGCAGCGATCTGGAACTAGAAGAACCCGAACGCAAGCAACTGGTGGTCAGCCGTACATTTGGTCGTGAAGTGACCGACCCGATGGAGGCCCTGGCCACGTTCTGCAGCGTGGCCTGCGAGAAGTTACGCAAGCGAGGCCAAGCGGCAGGTGCACTGTGGGTCTGGCTGGACGGCAACCCCTTCAAGGGCGATTCGTTCCATGCCAGCAGAGCCGCACCCTTCCCCTTTCCTACGCAGGACACAGGGGAAGTCCTACGGACAGTGCGACGCCTGGCCAAGTCGATCATGGATCAGGCAGACCGTGGCCAAGGCATCCAGGCCTATAAACGTGGAGGTGTGGGTCTGACCAACTTGGTCCAGGCTGAAGCCCGTCAGGCGGACCTCTTCGTTGGCCCTAACGAGAAAGCCGAACGCACCATGGCCGTGCTGGACCAGATCAACGCGAAGTTCGGCAGAGGCACTGTGGGAGTAGGCAACGTGGGCTGGCGGGTTGGTGGAGCCAGACTTGGAGAGCAGTCCAACGTGACTATCAACGCTCAATGGCGACCCATATTGCATTCGTTGTCGCCCAGCTATACAACGAAGTGGGGCGACCTTCTGCAGGTGCGCTGACAAGGATCGGTGAAATAGCGACCATCAAACACTAGACACAACCAAAAGGATGGCGGTTGAAAATGGAAAACAGCAACATCGAATCAGGGAAGTACAAGCCGCGCTTTGACTTCGAAAAAGATCAAAAAACAGATCCGCCTGAGACTGGAAGTATCAGCGAGCTTTTGGAAGAGCTCAACTACGAGATAGCGCATGCGTCAGATGGCAGCAAAGCGAAACACTCTAATGCTTCAGGGAAAACAATAACCCGCAAGGAACTTAAAGGGGTCATTGACTTCATAAACTCCACATTGGGACAAGAGATTCCTTCCGGGAACTGCACACTTCCAATCTCGACCCTAAAAACAATCAAGCTCCTTTACATCAAGAACGACTCCAGCGACACCCAGCTGCTTCAAAGAATATCGAAACCAGGAACCATTAAGGCCACCTTCGAGCACTGGACAGAACGTAACTCTCCAAGAAACGAAAAGACCATAAAAGCAGCGTCCTATCTCATGTCCACACTTAAGCTTGAGATCGACGAGGAAAGACTTAACCAAATCCACATCAATAGACTCACACCATCGAAACTCCTTGAATACTACGCCAGACACATCAAGGAGCTTATAGAACCCATCTACATGGCTTTCGATGGCAATGATGAAGCCATTGCAAGCGCCTTTATGTTTGGCGCACATCAAATAGAAAGCTATCAACCCTCAACTATCCTGCCCAGCAAAGAATCCGCCCCCCTCCACGAAAGGCTGTACATCTATTTGCTAACGCTCCCATTCCTGCACTTCGTTGGAGAGTATCAGCAGGTTGTCGAATCAGAATACGGCGAGTTGAGCAAATACAAGATAGAGCCACTCTTCGCTCACGCCATCTCCTCACCGACGGAGTGCGATGCCCTATTGCGACCTGTCACATCACTCGCAGCCATTCACTTCTTCCTGCAAACCCATGCGAATGAGCTGGCACGCTTGGTTCACCAAGCCACTGGTTACGAGTTGAGATCCAGCGAGATCACAAACATAGCCGACGAAACGCAGAAGGTTCTGCATGCCTATGTCTTCCACGAATGGCACAGAACAGATCTTGACGTCATCAACATTTCAATGGCGGACTGTGTTGCAGCCTTATCAGCCATCACGATCCAAAAGAAGATCAAAACGAAGTACACGCCCTACTGGAAGGGACAGAGCTCAAGCGATAAAACGGCATCTCGCCTACTGAGTCACCTGGACACCTCAAGAGACATCGAAGAGCTATATGAAGAGGACTACATCCCGCAAGGCGCGATGCTCACCCTCTATCATCGATATTGCATCGCCTACGCATTACTTTTCGGTCGCAGCAACCGCATGGAAGCGTTTATGCGATTCCAGATCGCATATCTGAAGCACATGTCCATAGCTCACTCTCATTTCGATCTTGAAGCAGGCAACGAATACGAGAGAAAGATCAACATGTTTTGCGAAGACCTTATTCAATATATCGAAAATCAAGCCACTTCGCACACAATGTAATTTTTAACTCACATCACCCTTATACATATGTAGAAACTCACTTACATCCTTCGAAGCAACAACACGAAGAATGAAAGGAATCGAAGGGAATAGAAATAAAATAGAACTGGCAATAGATTACAGGCAGGGTGTGGTACGCGCACTTACCCTTTCTATCTAATCGCAACACCCTTTGATCGTGAGCATCTACCTACAGCCGACAAGAATCACTCTTGTCGGCTTTTTTATTCTCCCAAGAGAAAGGGTGATACAGCAATGGCAAGTTTCCACTACAGCATCAAAAGCGGAAAGAAAGGCAGTGCACGCAGGCACGCCAACTACATCGAACGGCAAGGTTCACATAGCGACAAAAAAGACCTTGTCCAAACAGGACATGGGAACATGCCCGAATGGGCAGGAGATGATCCGAAACGGTTCTGGAGCGTTGCTGACAAGCATGAGCGTGCCAACGGAGCAGTGTACCGAGAACATGAAATCACTCTTCCGAGTGAGCTCAGCACTGAACAGCAGGTCGAACTTGCCGACCGGCTTGCAAAGAATCTCGCAGGGATCAAACCCTACCAATACGCGCTTCATGCGCCTGAAGGAAAACTCGGAGGGGATCCGAACCCACACATCCACCTGATGTGCTCGGACAGACTGCCTGATGGCATCCCCCGTACACCTGAACAGACCTTCGCCCGCTACAACGCCAAGAATCCTTCCGCAGGCGGATGCCGCAAGGATAGTGGCGGAAAGAGCCCAATGGAGTTGAAGCAGCAGGTGACTGCACAACGAAAGCTTGTAGCGGACACCCAGAATCAGTTCCTTGCTGAGAACGGATACTCCGCCCGTGTAGACCACCGCAGCTTGCGCGACCAGGGCATTGCCAGGCCCCCGGAGCGCCACCTCGGCCAACGCTTCGTAAAGGAGATGGCAGATGCAGAGAAGTCACAGTATGCTCAATGCCGTAAAGAAGCGCAGGTAGCTTCAGACACTTAAAATCAGACAGCGGCCAGTACCTCACCCAGCGATTCTGCTACAAAGTCGCAGAATCGCAATGACACCTGCTGACCACGTTAGAAAAGCCCCGGCCTATCGCCGGGGCTCCCTTGGTACAAAGACTGCTTACAGCGCCCTCCGGTCAAAGTAGTGATTCATCAAGCGAAGATACGTCCTCTTGTCCCGGTACCCACTGCAGATCTGAATTGCTCCCTGGCCTTCAAGAACCGAGATGGCTGCATTCAGCCTTGCTCGGTTACGTACAGGTCCACAGCGCAAAACCTGGTTCTTGGGAACGCACGTATCCGAATAAATCCCTCTCCACCACTTGGCATGCAGATACCGATCCAGAGCTTGAGCATCGGCCTGATCCTGCGATACCACGAACGCAGGTGAGAACAGATGCTTGTACTCATCAACATGCCACCGAACGATCTCGAAGGCACGATTGATCGTATCGAGGGTGATGTCACCTCCCTCTCCACTGAAGTACTGCATCGATGCAGCGAGTCGTGCCACGATCTCCATGATCTTTGCCGCGAAGTCATTGATATCGCTCAAGTACTCCCCGTCGCGCAGCAAAGACTCAGTTTCTGATGCCAACTCTACCCAGCGTGCCCTGGCATCGATGGAGAAGGACACCACTTCACGAGCAACGGCGCCCGAGGCTGAAAGCTCCTTGTACTTCAACAACAGCTCCGCGACCCGCTCATGGAATGCCGGCAAATGCTCCCACACCGGTTCCACGTCCTCGATTCGCCGATAGCCCATCATGGAGCGAGGCCACGCGACCAAGTAACGTGCCCAATGCCCACTCCCCTTTGCGACAGAGCCTCGCCTATTGAGGAACTGCTTGAGCGGTTCATACTGGGTCATGATGCTCACAGACACACGCGGATTCATCGCAATCAGATGCTCGTTCTCCGCACGATCCAACGGCATCATTCCTGGTGAATCCCAGAGACGATTGAGTAAGCCCACATTCGCCATTGCCTCGCTCTTGAACAGCATGTGACCTTCATCAGTCGTGATGGCTATGGACTCACCATCACCCTGAACGGCCTCCATAATGGCCTTGGCCGTGATGTCCTGCCGCAGGAAGCAACGCAAGCGAGGCTGCAGTGGTTTCTTTTCTGCATACTCCTTCAGCTGAGACTCGAGTGCTTCCACAGACTTACCTGCTGCAACTGCTTTACTGATCGCGCTCTTCAGCCCCTTCATCTTGGCCGTCCAGAGTCCGTACTCGATCTCATAAGCCTCAGTCTGCTGCTTGAACGCAGCCAGCGCCTTCGTATCAGCATCACGGAAAGGCGCCTGCAGCAGCTCGAACACCGTTGACTTGCGTTCACCAGACTCAGCCACAAGCATCAAGTTCTGCGTTACAGGCCGGGGCTGCCCGGTTGGCAACTTGACATCAATCAGCCCCTGACAAGCCATCGAGATGGCATTGATGAGACCCATGCCAACCATGGCATCAGGAACCTGCACGTTGCGGAAGATCTCAAGACCAGCCTCACGCGCAATGTGGTGGAAGCTTTCCAGGGGATATTTGGGGGCATAACGCTGCCAATGGGTAGTCATCATGCATCCTCCTCTGCCGCGCCAAACGCGGTCTGCTCTTCAGCCTCGACCAACAGATGGCCACAGCTCTGGCACCGAGCAGCATCGCCCTCCGCATGGCGACGAGCACGCTCCTCATTGAGCAGCTTGCGGAATTGAATCAGGTTCAGATCATGCTTGTAAGCAGCATTGAACTGCTCCACCAAGATCTTCTTGCGCATCTTCTTTGCGATATGCTGCTCCAACACCGGGTACGCCTCCCTGAAGTCCTGCTCGAGCTTGGTCTTGCCCTTGGACAGCTGTTCATGCAGGGCCTTCTCGAGCGAGGCGAGCGGCGTGTTGGTGATTCCGAGATTAGCCATCATCACTTCGCTCCCTTCGCACGACGGAACTTCGCTGCACGACCTTCAGCCCATGCCATGGCTTCATGCGTCCAGTAGAACTTCGGAGACAGTTCACTGTCATAGAGCGGAATGCCCTTCGGGAAGTCCGGATCGGTCTTCATCAGCTCGTATGCCTTGCTCCTACTGACGCGAAGCAATACGATCAGCTCCTTCAACCGCAGCGTGGGGCTATCGGGCCAGCCGATCTGGTTCCGCTTCAGATCCAAACTGGGCAAAGTCGTTCTCTTGTCCAGGCTCTCACGCAGACTGTTCTTGATGTGCGTCATTTACTGATTCCTTCTCGTTGTTGATCGTTAGAGGAAGGAATCCGGCCGGTTTCCTATCGAAGGGGATTGGCCTCCGACGTGATCAGTGTCGATATGCTGCTGTTGGGGGTACAGGGAAAAAAAATCCAGGTTTTTTCCAGGGACGCGCACAACCGACCAGATCAAAGAAAAATCAAACACTTACATGCCAGAGAGCTTTCGCTCCCTGGCATGTCTCGTCCTCTGCGCCCACAAACCGGTCCGTTCCATCCGATGTCCGCTCAGGACCTGAACTGCCTCTTGTCCGTACCTGATACAGATCCGTACCGGTACTGCTCCCCTACGACACCAACCGAGACGCTTGCGCTTCCAGTCTGTCCTTGAGACTTCCGTTTGCAGTTGCCTGAGCAACCTCGCCGTGACCTGACGGATAGAACTCCTCAACCACAGCCGGTACGTCCTCATCCAAGTCCTCGAAGGCCCCGTTAGCGAAGCCCTGTCTCGCCGCCTCATCCAGTGCAGCTTGGTCGATCCCCGCTGCAGCTCTTGTTGCGTGTCGCTCAACCGCCTCTGCGACAGCCTGTTCGAGCGTCAGCCCGCTCCGAACCACCAGATCGACGTAGTAGATCGCTGATCGGTAGCTCATCGTCGTGGACTTGCCCCGCAGCTTCAGCTCGAGCGGCAGACAAGACAGCCTTCCGCCCGACACTGCACTGAGGTAGTGCAGCCGTGCTGCCAGTGTGCGGATGGTGTTGTAGGAGGTGGTGCGCAGAACAAAGCTACCCATCGCATCCCCCGCCCCGTCCCCAATGACCACATTCAAGCGGGCATAGGCTTTGCAGCCCCCACTGGCAAACTGGCACCCATCCGGACCAGGACAAGGCAACGTCTCCATGCCTTCAGGCCCAGCACGCCGGCAGGTGTCTCCGTTGCCTACACACAGCGGTCTTCCGTTCTCGCGATTGAACAGCGAATAGTCAGCCCGGAGGTTCAGGGTTGGATCGTCGAAGAGCAGGCGCACCGGGATGGATCGCAGCTTGTTACCCTCCGATGCCTTCCGCAGCTCTTCATCCAGCGGGTGCAGCACCCAGCCCTCACGGTTCTGTACCTGGCTGGTGAGGGTGAACTGGTCGTCCTTTTCGGGCAGCCGCTTGCCATTGCGCTCTACTACCCGGCCGATGGAAATACGCCCAATCACGGGCGGCGTTATGGCCAGTCCCTTCAGCATGATGTGACCTCTTTGATCGTGGTGTTGATCCGGAATCGGCGCGACCCCGGACGGACTACCGTGTAGGCCGCAGCGATCTCCGGGTGCTCGGCTGCGAGCCGCTTGGTATCCAGTGACGTGCCATCCTTACTACGGCGGTAGATGACTTCTCCCAGTGAGCCGAACCGGGCAATGGAAGCGTCCCCCATGGCTTGCTGCAGTGTCTGCTTGAGCAGTTCTATCTGCTGTTCCTGCTCTGCAACTGCCTCAGTGAACGAGACCAGGTTGGTGAAGGTCTCGACCAATTCCGGGTCCTGACTGAAATCGACAACGGTGTCCTTGCCTGGGTACAAGCTCCGCAACGCACTGGCCGCTGACTCCGAGCCATCGGCTGGAGGCTCGATGTCATTGATGACGTGCTCCCAGAACCGGGCCTCCAATACCACCAAGCGGCTGATGATCTCTTCGTCTCGCTCAATACGGTGGATCCTTAGCGCCTGGCCACACAGCAGCACTGCCACATCTGCTGCCTGCTTCCCCGTCACTGCCAACTGATGCTGTACCTGCAGCTGCACGTACTCGGGAACCCCGTCTTTCCACAGCCGAGAGCCGAACTCCCCTGCTGTCTTGCACTCAAGGATTTGGACCGCCGGGGAACCAATTACCTCTCGATCGAGGTTGGCCAGCATGTGCGGGAAGGTCGGATGCTGCAGAACGGCGTTGACTCGGCGTACCCGGTTCCCCGTGCGCTCCTGGTAGGCTGTGGCCACCATGGGTTCGAGCAGGGTTCCCCAATAGCGGGGATCCTCTTGTCCAGGGGGGATCTCTTCCATTGGCTTGCGGCCCGTCTTCTCCTGCCACAGCTCCAGCTGGCTCTTGTAGGGGTTCAACCCCACGGCGGTGGCAGCATCCGAACTACCGATGCCGCCATTGCGGACCTCCAGCCACTGCTGGCGATCCAGTGAACGCGTATCAACCAAACGCAACGCGGTGTGCTTGCTCATTGGCAATCTCCGGAATAGAAAAGGCCGCCTTGATGGGCGGCCTTGGTCAGGTCTTTCATTTCAAGCTATCGATGTGGTCAAGATGAATGGGCGAAGCGACAGCACTGATCGCTGCAGCTCTGTCAGACCATGCCTTGAGAGGCCATCGAGACCACCTCATGACTGGTGACAACGAAATGGTCCAACAGCCTCACGTCCACGGTGTCCAAGGCAGCCTTCAGCCGCGCCGTGACTGCGCGATCTGATGCAGATGGCTGCAAGCTACCGCTTGGATGGTTGTGAGCCATGAGTACCGCCGATGCATTGTGGGCAAGTGCCCTCTGAACCACGATCCGAGGATGAACCTCGGCTGCATCAATCGTTCCTGAGAAAAGCCGCTCAACTGCGATGAGCTGGAACTGCGTGTCGAGAAAGGCAACCTCGAAATGCTCGCGGTTTTCGCCTCCCAGACGTAGCCGGAAGAGCAATGCACCCTGGGTTGCTCCTCCCAGCACCTCCCCTGGCAACGATGCCCGTTTCTGCAGGATCTGCAGCGCCCTCGCAATCGTCCTGTCCTCACGTACCCGGATCCTGCTCTCCTCCTCATCGGATCCGGCCCTTGATGTGGTCATGTGATAGGCCTGCGCTTCCATCAGGCCACCAACTTCATCACTTCATCCCACGCGCGCTGCTTGAGCTGAGCTCCAGCACCGAACCATGCCGCATCACGGCGGTGATCATCGCTACGAGCTCGTCGGTGGTGGTCAACGTACTCCGTGACGCTGTTGAGTACGCCCCAGGCCGTTGCACGGCTGGAAGGCAACAAAGCGCCTCTACCGCCGCCCTCATACAGGGCACGGACACTGGCCAGCGCCTGTTCGTTGACGACCTCAGCGGTGCTGCCCTGGCCTTGGTAGGTAAGCACCCGTCGCAACAGACCATCGACCGTATCGGGGTCAACTGGACGGTCGCAGAGGGCTTTCATGCGAGCCACGAAGCTGTCCCATGTCGAGACGGTGATCCCCAACTGCCGCTTCACGGCATCCGGGTCGAACTGACTGCGGTGCGGGACCTTGATGGCTCCGCTGCTGTCTCCCAGAGCGATCTGTAAGGTGTTGTTGCACACCACCCGCACCGAGGTGAACTGCGCCGTCGTGGCCAACGTGCCGTCACAAGCGGTGGCCAACAAAAGATAGCCATCCACCCGGTCACGCCCCTTGAGCGAAGTGCTCTGGCCCGTCCGAGCCATGGCCCAGAACTTCTTGCCACCCTTGAGCACCCCCGCCGTCTCCAGCTCAAAGCCACTGTGCTGCGTCAGGTCACGGTAGAACTCCAGGATCTCTCCCGGCTGGACCACCTTGAACCGCTTGGAGACGACTGCCAGCGGCTCCCTGGTATCGGAGCGATAGAGCACCTTCTGCTCCGGGAAGGAGTGGATGGCACCGATGGCATTGCTACCCGTGATGAAGCGGACCTCGGAGTCCTCGATTTGCCAATCCATACCAGCCTGACGCTTCCAGACCTCAATGGGCTGGTGCTGTTCAAGCTTATTGCCCAGACCATGCCACGGCTTAGCACCCGCATAAGCCATTGTTTCAACCAGATGCATCGTATTTTCCTCGCTTCTTATGGCACAAACGCACAAGGCCCGGACGATGCCGGGCCTTGTGCGTATGCCAATGCAGTATCAATTAAAGGGTTCGATGTCTTCACTGCCCGAAGACAGAGCACACCGAGCAACCGCAGCGATGATGGAGGCTGCGACAACCAAAACACAGTACAGACAATCGGATCTTTCTTTCATACAGCCATACCCAAGGAAGATGCTTCATTGCGGAGCATCGACACGCGAAGCCAGCAACCACCGGCATCAACTGGGTGATATGTGTCTGAATTTATTTATATTACGCATCCGCAACTGCCCCAAACAAGGTTGAAAGCGGTGCACTATCGATCGTCTGAGTGGTCATCCTCCGCCTCTTTTAGTAATACTGCCGGATGTAGCTGTAGGCTCTCTCGAACAGCTCCTCATCCGCGTGCAGCTTGTATTTGAAGAGGGCCTTGCGCAGTGCCTTCTTGACTTCACGCTCACCGGCCTGCGTGCCTTGCCAGCCCGGGAAGCGGACTAGTCGCACAATCTCGTCGATGTCGGCGACCACACGTTCCACCATGATGGGTGTCTCGGCCGTCTTGACCTCGTTGAACAGCTCGGTGAGCGCCGCCTTGCCGCGATCCTCGTCCTCTTCGGGCGGGACATCCTTCTCGGCTTGCAGCGTTTCCTTGGCGATCTCCAACAACTGCTTGAGAAATTCAACGCTGTTGACCTGCCCAGACTCGAAGCGGTCTTTCAGCGCGTCCAACCGCTCGGAGAGCTGTTTGAACTTTGGGTTGCCTGCGTGCTTACGCATACGCCGACTCAGCTTGATCTCAATCTCCTTGGCCTTTTTAGGATCGGGATTCGAGAGCACTGCCTCCAATAGATCGGCATCCAACACCAATGTGTCGAGATCGTCCCGCACCGCGTCGACGTGGACGTTCTGATGGATCAGCTCGATGGTTTTGGCGCCCAGAGAGTGCCAAATCAACCTGCCATGCCCACTGGAGGGCTGCACCGACTGATAGACCTGAGACAACCACTTGTAGTCTTTTTCAAAAGGGCCCAGAACGGTGTCCGGTGACAGCGCCTCCCAGATCTTGCTGAGCACGCTGTACTCGGCAGCAAAGTTGTCTCGCACCTCGTTGTTGGGCAAGCACTCCTGCGCCGCCATCAAACCTTCGTAACCTTGCTGCTCACGATCAATGCCAGGGAAGAAGGCCAGGCACTTCTGCATGGCTTCGGGCAGCTTTTCCTTCAGCTCCTGGATATTGCTGACCACCTGCTTGACGCTCTGGTCGTCGAACTCCAGTGCCGCCGCCACATCGTCGAAGATGCCGAGGTAATCCACGATCAAGCCGTGGGTCTTCTGTTCGGAGTAGGTGCGGTTCACGCGGCAGATGGCCTGCAATAGCGTGTGGTCGCGCAGCGGCTTGTCCAGGTACATGGCCTGCAGGATCGGCGCGTCGAAGCCCGTCAGCAGTTTGGCCGTGACGATGATCAGCTTCAGCGGATCGGCTGGGTCGCGGAAGCGATCGAGCAGCCGTTCTTCCTCATCGCGTGAACGGTCATAGGCCGCGTACTCTGGATGCTCCTTCTTGTCGGACGCCTGCACCGACATCACGATGTCCGTGGCCTCGGGCGGCAGCAGCTTGTCCA
>LNAP01004605.1_pt1 | contig 12659 bp, 9 predicted proteins | sample 602601 | NCBI WGS metagenome assembly LNAP01 (sample SAMN02440304, study PRJNA202911) | soil metagenome | biome: Subtropical and temperate rainforests or woodlands; isolation source: soil samples (1 kg each in a 20% v/v slurry with milli Q water) were... ... | reverse complement strand
GTAACCGGCTTGACAGCATCAACAGGGTACAAGGCGTACGTCATTGTAAAAGATGCGGCTGGCAATGCTTCAAGCGTAGCGACAATAGCGGTAACAACAACAGCAACGCCTGACACCACCGCACCAGCATTAAGCACAACAAGTGCAAGTGCAACAGCAGATACAACGACAACCTTAAACTTCACATCAGATGAAGCAGGAACTTACTACTACTTGGTATATGCAGCGGCAGACACAGCTCCAAATGCAGCAACCATTGAAGCCCAAGGGACAGCCGTAGCCAAAGGTACAGCAGTAGCGAGCGCAGCAGCAAACACAGCTAACGTAACCGGCTTGACAGCATCAACAGGGTACAAGGCGTACGTCATTGTAAAAGATGCGGCTGGCAATGCTTCAAGCGTAGCGACAATAGCGGTAACAACGACAGCAACGCCTGACACAACAGCACCAACAGCCACAATAATGAATATTGATACAACATTTGTTGTCGGTACCACGATCACTGGGGTCCAAAGTAACGAACTCGGTTATTTTTACCTAGTACCTACTTCGGCTACAGTATCGAATAAAGCTTCACTTGATGCCCTGTTTACAGCTGGTACGGCGAAAAGGGAAGCAGTAAGTGCAGTTAACACAGACACAGACCTTACAACGACAGGTTTAACTGCCGGGGAATATAAAGTGTACGCTGTTGACGATGCGGGCAATGTTTCGAATCCTTCTTCCGCAACAATTACTTTGGTTCAACCTTTCACCATCAGCGGAGGAACGCTTAGCAACGCAGGCGGAATCAAGGCTACAGTAACAGTGACAGCGAATGGTACGGGTGCTAATGCTCACACAGGCAATGAAGTGGTCATCTTCCAGTTGATGAAAGGAACGGCGCCGGTAAGTATCGTTGCTTTGGAGAAAGACATTCAGTCTTCTGAAGCTCTGACTGCGTACTTTAATGTAACAGGCTCTGACTACACGGTTAAAGTGTTTGTAGTTGATAGTTTCAGTAGCGACTTGACCAATGTCGGAAACAACTTGGCTGAAACAATTACATTACCGTAGGTTTAAGTAAAATATAAATGTAATAGAGCCTGGCTTATGCCAGGTTCGATTATTACATGAAAGTGAGGATATCAAGTGAAGAGACGGTTATTAAGTATTGCTGCAATTGTTGCGCTATTACTAACTTTTATGCCACTGAGCATCCTGGCCGTACCGGCCAATGTGGCATTAACGGATATTACGGATAAAAATCCTGGGGATACAGTTACGGTATCCGGAACATCTAGTTATAACGAAGTCATTATTAAGGTTATTCGTCCGAATACAACAGTTTCTTATTATGATGTTGCTGTTCCCTCTAACGGAATTTACTCGAAGAGTTTCACCTTACCCACAGATGCTGATTTAGGTACTTATACGGTTGTAGCAGGCAAGGATACGGATGTTGCAACAGATACATTTGCAGTAACTGCAGCAACTACAGTATCTACGAACGCCAACTTAAAAAACTTACAGTTGAACGACGGTTCTTTAGATTTCTCGGCTAATACAACAGACTATACCGTAAGTGTTGGAAATAGTGTTAGCAGTGTGACCGTTACTGCAATTGCGGATGACACTCATGCAGCCGTTAAAATTAAAGATGAAGCAACAACAACAAAGGCAGTTAGTTTAAATGAAGGATCTAACTCTGTCTCCGTTGAAGTAACGGCTCAAGATGGAGTAACGAAAAAAACATACAACTTAACAATCAAAAGAGCTGTTGCACAAAATGCGTCCTCAGGTACACCTATTCAAGTATCCACCGAACCGGTAAGTATTACAGTTCCAGCAGGTGTAACGAATGCCACAGTTCAAGTGACACCTATTGTATCAGGATCAGGGACGACTAAGGAGGCTACTCTCCCGTTAGTGGAAGCAAAAGCAACCACTTCGTTGGGTGAAGTTAGTGTTTCAATCCCTGCCGGTACCAAAATTACGGCTCCATCCAACTGGGACGGAACCATTAAACTGCCGGAGGTCCAGAGCAACAGTAGTGTAGCGGTTAGCAACGGAACCGTTAGTGCAGTTATTGAAGTCGGATCATCCGATGTATCATTAACCTTTGATAAGGCGGTTCGGCTTCTTATTCCTAATCAGGCAGGTAAGTTGGCCGGATATGTAAAACAAGGTGTATTTACACCCATTACCAATACGATCAGTGCAGATACCCAAGCCGCTGCCGATAATGAAATTGCAGCAGGTGGCGATGCCAAAAAAGATGTTGGGAACGACCTAGTTATTTGGACTAAACACTTCACCAAATTTGCCAGCTATACCCCCGGATCAAGTTCTGATAGTGGTAGCTCTGGCGGTGGAGGCGGTGGTGCGTCGGTAACTAATACGGCCACAATTAATGTTTCCAATGGAGGAACAGTAACCCTGAATGGGACTAAGATTGTCATTCCGGCTGGAGCCATGAATAGTAACATCTTGGTTACAGTAGATAAAGTAACGGATACGTCTAGACTGCCCTTAGATCCTTCGCAAAAACTGATCAGTGATGTCTTTGAGATTAAGAAAGATAAAGATGGTGAATTTAGCAAATCGATATCAATCACCTTACCGTTTGGAAAAACAAATGTAGACTTGGATAATTCAGTAATTGGAATTTATTGGTTAAACGAGCAAACAAACAAGTGGATTCAGCTGGATAACATACAGGTGGATAAAGTTAATGCAACGGTAACGGGTTCCGTCAATCATTTCACCAAATTCGCCGTTTTAGCTACTGCCAAAACAGAAGCACCTAAACCTGCACCAGGTTTTGTGGACATTAAAGGGCATTGGGCCGAAAATAGCATTCGGGAGCTAATTCAATCGGGAGCTATAAACGGATATCCTGATCAAACATTTAAACCGAATAACAACATTACTAGAGCTGAATTTGTTTCGGTCATAGTAAGAGCTTTAAATCTCAAGGAACAAGATGGAAAGATCTTTGTGGATACCACCAACCATTGGGCAAAAAATTCAATTGCCACAGCTGCAGCAAAAGGAATTATTACTGGGTATAGCGATACGACCTTTGGTCCTGATGACCTTATTAGCCGCGAGCAGATGGCCGCGATAATTGTTCGTGCCGCTCAAATTGATTTGGTTGCAGAAGGCACGACATATACCGACAACTCGGAGATTTCTGAATGGGCAAAGACTGCAATTGCTACTGCCACTTCAAAAGGATTAATGAATGGTTATCAGGATGGTACATTGAAACCAAAAGGGAATACTACCCGCGCGGAAGCAGTAACCGTCATCCTTAGAGCGTTAGAGTTAAAAAAGTAATGTAAAATAAGGGCTGTCCTAAATGTCTGGAAAAAAGACTAAGGGGCAGCCCTATTTTTAAATTTAGAAACAAAAAGGATCATCTATCTTTCTGAACTGAACTATTGTTCGCCTCCATACTGAAAAGCTCGCTCAATGGTGATTTCCCCTGACGATTTTTCTTATTTTATTTCCTTATTTTCCAACAATATTTTCGCTTCATCGAGTGCTTTCTTTGGCGTTTGGTTTCCGGTTAGTGCGGATACAAGGGATGTCTGCATCACTTTGGACCATTCTACATAAGAGGACATACTCGGTCGGTTGGTCGCATATCCAAATTGCTCTGTCATCAGGTTTAGGTTAGGGTACTTTGTCTTAAGTTCAAGATTATCAAACAAATCGTTCCAAACAGGGATGCTGCCTAGATAATCGTTTACGGAGATTTCGTGTCTTTGGGTATTCGTCAAATCAATAAACTTCCAGGCCCAGTCTTTGTGTTTCGAGCTTCTGGTTATTCCGAGCGCACCGCCTCCCGTTACCGTGGAGCTTCTTTGGTAATCTTTAAAACCCGGTACCAGAGCCATCTTAAAATCAGGATTATGATTTAGTAATTTATTTGCGTAAGACCAGCTTACCAAAAACGGAATGTCCCCGGCTGCAAACTTATTAATGGCGTCTACGTCATTTATGGTTAACGAGGAAGGATCGGATAATTCGTTACCCTTCAATGAATTTACCATAAAATCCAATGCTCTAACTCCGCCGCCCTGATTGAATATCCAGTTTCCATTTGCATCTTTAAACTGGCCGTGTAAGGCATTGAGCAGCCATGTATAATCGGATACTAAGGCTTCCCCCTGGCCCCATCCCCATACAAGTCCGTATTTGGCAAGACCCTTTTCCTTTACATATTGGACCATGCTGATTAGCTCTTCCCAAGTATTTGGAGGTGCGTAAATGCCCACGCTTTTCAACATTTTTGCGTTGTAATACAGAAACTTCTCTTCAATAGTAATCGGGAATGCGTACAATTCCGGAAGCGCATACAAGTCGTTGTTAATCACACGTTGGTCATAAGCTATGGGTAAAATTTTATCCCTCAGATCGCTCTGGACATAATTTCTTAACGGTTCGAGGTAACCGGCTCTCGCAAACTCCGGAGTCCACACGACATCCACCAGAATAATATCGACATCCGAATAAGCGCGCACGATGCTCTTTTCAATATTATCATGCAGACTACTGTGATCGCTCGAGGCGATTTCAACTTTGATCCCGTACTGTTTTTCATATTGGGCGGCAATTTCTTCGATATAAGGTTGAAATGTAGTATCTACCATAATTTTGATTTTATCAGGCCTATTTGCGGGGGACGAGACCTCGGGTTCACCTGCCTCTGATTTCGGTGCCTTCGGATCGCCCGTTAAATTCAAGAAAAGAAACACGGTCAGAAGCGCTAGTAAAATTAATGCTGCATAGAACACCTTGGATTTGATAAATCGCATCAGATACCCCCGAAAACTTATTGGCAATACAATCATTATACTATATCTTAAATTTCGCATCCAATAAAGCCAGTACCAATAGTTGATGGGAAAATGGCACAATCCCAGGCATATTAAGCTTTTGAGGCCATTTAGACAATCTCGGAAACCACAGGGTTGAACCCAAAGATGTCATGAAGGTTTATGCCGATAAGCATTTATCTTAGTGCTATTAAATAAATATGCGAAAGAAATCCTGGGGCACTTATGCCTCTGTTTTTTTTGCAAAATCACATAATTGGTAAATTTTCGGGCATGCTATAACCATCGAAGGAAAGGAGGGGACAGACAGATGTATCAACCATCAGGCGGAGATGGCGTTTCAAGTAAAGAATTAGCGTACATATCCGATTCTCTGAAGAATGAGGAGCTGCTTACCAAGCTTTGTGTGCTGGGAGCCGCAGAGTGCCAAAACGGTCAGTTGAAGCAATTCCTTTCCCACATGGCGCAGGAGCGCTTGCAAGCTAGCGCACAGCTTATGAATACGCTGCAGCAGCAAAGCGGTCTATCCCACTAATTAAAAATTCCTATGTACCAGGAGGTGCATTCCGTTTGTATCAACAACAACCGTCCTTTTCCCCACAAGGATACAGGCAGCAACAAACCATGAGCCAAGGCTTTGGGCAGCAGGTACGTCTGCAAGATCAGGATCTGGCGAATATTACGCTGAACGAGCTTAAACGGATCGCAAGAGAATATGCGACGGCTGCTTTAGAATCCAACAATCCGCAAATTCGTCAAACGTTCCAAACTCTGCTGCAAAAAACGCTTCAGGACCAGGCTGAGCTGTACCAGATGATTAGCCGAATGAGCGGTTACGGCGAAATTGTAATGGCTTCCCAGCAAGAAGTGCAGAAGGAAATGCATAAGCATAGCCAGTCTGCAAACGAGCTGCAGTCGTTTGTCCAGCAGAACTTGGAGAGCTTACGGGCCGGCCAAGCGCAAGCTGCAAGTCAAGGCTCTGCTTCTTCAAGCTCTCAGCCTGCTCCGATGATTCATTCGGGCCTCTCTCCAAACGCGATGATGAATGAACGTTACGGACAAGATCAGGTCTATGGTCAGAATCAAAGCTACGGGCAAAGTCAAGGACATGCACAAAACCAGGGCTACGGTCAGAACCAAGGTTATGGGCATCATCCAAACTTCTCCCAAGGCCAAGGCATGGGGCAAAGCGTACAAGGCTCATTCAGCAGCCAAACCGGCGGCGATAGCTCTTACAGCGATTCCAAGCATGAAGGAAGCAAATACAGCTTCTAGTTTACAAAAAGGGCGCCTTAGAGTCTCCTGACTCGGCGTCTTTTTCACGGATTTTTTTGTGGCCGGATTTCCGTGCAGATTTCCCTGTTTTCGGAATGTTTTGTCCCAAACATCTGGCATGAATTCGGCTTGTTCCACATATACAAGTTATCAAGGATGTCCAATCCAGAAAAGGAGGTGTGCGGAATGAAGAAAAAATGGATACTGGGCATTGCTGCGCTCGTGATCGTCAGCGGAATCGCAACGGCTTGCAGTCCGGAGGAAGAGGGGCACGATCATAGCGCGATGACTCAAGCGTCATCCGTTCAGACGGTAACGGATGAGAATGGCGTCAGCAGCATCATCGGTACGGCGACAGGCAGTGCAGATGAGGGCGGCAAACCTGCGTTAGAGGCGCAGCTTCAACTGGAAGGCCGAAGCGCAACCATTACGTATACGGTAACCAATTTGAAGCTATCGGCAGAAAATATGGGCAAGAAGGCGGTACCCGGCGAAGGGCATCTGCATCTGTATGTCGACGGCAAGGAAAAAGCGATGCTGAAAACCGACGCTCCCGTGAAGCTTGAAAATTTGACTGCAGGCAAACACACGATCAAGCTAACCTTGCAGCAAAACGATCATTCCTCATTAAATGTGGAGAAAACATTCAACATTGATGTGAAATAACGGGAACAAAGGTTCGGGTTACAAAATAGCCTGATAACACGCCAAGGCGGGTCTAGAGCCCGCCTTTTCTCATTTGACACACCTCTGTACGTAGCATAGACTGATGTTATTATGCTATCGGAGGGAACTTTTTTTGATTGTCGATATCCGGAATTGGAAGCATGCGTTTAAGTTGGATCCGGAGCGGGAGCTCACGGACGATACCCTGGAGAAGATCTGCCTGTCGGGTACCGATGCGATTCTGGTCGGGGGCTCTTCGGGGGTTACTTTTGATAATACTGTAGATTTGCTTGCGCGCATACGCCAATATGAAGTTCCTTGCGTGCTTGAGGTTTCGAACCGGGAAGCCATTGTGCCCGGCTTCGATTTATTTTTCATTCCGGTTGTACTGAATGCGCAGGATCCCGATTGGATTGTCGGCCACCACCACTCGGCTCTGAAGGAATACGGGGCTATTTTAAATTGGGATGAGATTTTAACGGAAGGCTATGTCATTCTTAACGACGAAGCGACCGCGGCGCAGCTGACGGAAGCCGATACCCGGCTGGATGCCAAGGATTTAATCGCTTACGCGCGCATGGCGGACAAATTGTTCCACATGCCGATTTTTTACGTTGAATACAGCGGGCAGTTCGGGGATATGGAGCTCGTCAGGCGGACGAAGGATGTTCTCGAGCACGCCCGGTTATTTTACGGAGGCGGCATCGACAGTCTCGATAAAGCGAAGCAAGCCGCTCAAGCGGCGGATACGATCGTCGTCGGCAATATTATCTACAACGATTTGGAGCAGGCGCTTCAAACCGTGAACCTTGAACGGATAGGAGGGTAACGAATATGAACGAACCCGTGAATATTTTCGCCGCGGTGCAGCGGCTCAATCCCGAACAGCGCAAAGCCGTGGAGTCCGTAGACGGACCTTTGCTCATTATGGCGGGGGCCGGCAGCGGCAAGACCCGTGTGCTGACGCACCGCATCGCCTATCTCATCGCAACCAGAAAGGCGGCGCCATGGAGCATCCTGGCCATCACCTTTACCAATAAAGCGGCCCGCGAAATGCAAGAGCGCGTTGGCAAGCTGGTCGGAGCATCCGGCAGCGACATTTGGGTATCTACATTCCACTCGATGTGCGTCCGCATTCTGCGCAGAGACATTACACGCATCGGATTCACCTCCAACTTTACGATTCTGGATTCGAGCGATCAGTTGTCCGTCATTAAGACCTGCATGAAGGAATTGAATATCGACTCCAAGAAATTCGAGCCCAAAACGATCCAAGCCGCCATTGGCGCCGCGAAAAACGAACTCGTCTCCCCAGAGCGGTACGAGAGCAGGATCGGGGATTATTTCCAAGGACTTGTCGCCAAAGTTTATACCTTATACCAGAAAAAGCTGAAGAGCAACAACTCGCTCGATTTTGACGATCTCATCATGAAGACCATCGAGCTGTTTAAAGAGGTTCCCGAGGTGCTCGATTTTTATCAAAATAAATTTCAATACATCCACGTAGACGAGTACCAGGATACAAACCGCGCGCAGTACCTGCTGTGCCAGATGATTGCCGATAAGCACAAGCGGATTTGCGTCGTGGGCGACAGCGATCAATCCATTTACCGTTGGCGCGGGGCGGACATTTCGAACATTTTGAACTTTGAAAAAGATTATCCGAACGCTGCTGTGATTTTCCTGGAGCAAAATTATCGGTCCACCTCGAACATTCTGCAGGCGGCGAATAAGGTCATTGCGAATAACACGGGCAGAAAGCCGAAAAACCTCTGGACGGACAAAGAAGGCGGCAGCACCATCAAGCTGTACCAGGCTGATTCCGAGCACGAAGAAGGTTATTTCGTAGTGAATGAAATCAACAAGAACCGCGCGAAGGGCAAAAGCTTTGCGGACCACGCGATCCTGTACCGGACGAATGCTCAGTCCCGCGTGGTCGAGGAGACATTGATCAAGTCTGATATCCCTTATACCATCGTCGGCGGCGTGAAATTCTATGACCGCAAGGAAATCAAGGATATTCTCGCCTACTTGCGGCTGATTTCCAATCCTGACGATGACATCAGCTTGGCGCGGGTGGTGAATGTGCCGAAGCGGGGAATCGGGGATACTACGATGGACAAGCTTGCCGATATGGCCGGCAGAAGAGGCATTTCCCTCTTCGCTATGCTGGAGGAAGTCGATGCGCTGGAAATCAGCGCCCGCACGAAGCACGCTTTAGCCGATTTTCGTGAGATGATTGACAATCTCAACCGGATGGTCGAGTACTTGTCGGTAACTGAACTTACCGAGAAGATGCTGGAATTCACCCAATACCGCATGGAGCTGCAGCGTGAAAATACGATAGAGTCCAATGCCCGGCTTGAAAATATCGATGAGTTTCTGTCCGTTACGATGGATTTCGAGAAACGCAATGAGGACAAGTCGCTGGTCTCCTTCTTAACTGATCTGGCTCTGATCGCGGATATCGATACCATGGACAAGGAAACCGGAGAGAAAGATGCCGTTGTTCTCATGACCATGCATAGCGCAAAGGGTCTGGAATTCCCGGTGGTGTTTATTGTCGGCATGGAGGAGGGGGTATTCCCTCACAGCCGGGCTTTTACAGATGAGGAGGAACTGGAGGAGGAACGGCGCTTGGCTTATGTGGGCATCACCCGCGCTGAGGAGGAGTTATTCCTCTCCTGCGCACGTATGCGGACGCTGTTCGGACGGACGGCCGCGAATGCGCCGTCCCGGTTTTTGACCGAGATTCCGGAGGAAATTCTCGAGAATGTTTCAATGGGCGGCGACCGCTACAGCCGAGCGACCAGGACGTCTTGGTCGCCGGGCGGAAGCGGAGGTTTCGGCTCAGGAACGGCGCGTCCCGGCTATGGCCAGACGGCAGCCGGTTCCTCCGCTTGGGGGCAGCCTTCCTCCTTTGGAAGGCCTGCCTCCGCAAACACCGCCGCGAGCGCAGGTGCGAAGCCGACGGCCAGGCCGGCACAGCCAGGCGGCGGGGCCAATACGCTGGACTATACAATGGGCGACAAAGTTTCCCACGGAAAATGGGGCGTCGGCACGGTTGTTTCAGTTAAAGGCTCGGGAGACGATACCGAGCTGCAAATCGCCTTCCCGGCGCCGGTCGGCGTCAAGCGGCTGCTGGCTAAATTCGCGCCGATTACGAAGGAATAAAGATTCATTTTCCAAATAGAGAGGAAGAGTCCGTAATGACAGACGCCATCACGGCAATGAAAAACCTCATTGAACAAATCAACAGGCATAACTATAACTATTATACGCTGGATCAACCGTCGATTACGGACAAGGAATACGATGTTCTCTATGACAAGCTCGTAGCCCTGGAAAAGGAGTCGGGCACCGTGCTGCCCGCCTCGCCGACTCAGCGCGTAGGCGGCGATATTCTCAAGGGCTTTGAACCTCACCGGCATTTGGCCCGTTTGTGGAGCTTGGACAAAGCGCAGAATGCCGAGGGTTTGAAGACCTGGCACGCGCGCGTGTTAAAGCTGATCGCGGACTTTAACAGCAAAAATCCCGATAACCCGCTGCCGGCGCCTTCCTTTGTCGTCGAGCTGAAGTTTGACGGCCTTACCTTAAACCTGACTTATGAGAAAGGAAGACTTGTGCAAGCGTCCACTCGGGGAACAGGGCTAGTAGGCGAAGGAATTCTTGCTCAAGTCAAAACGATCAAATCGATTCCATTAGAGATTCCTTATACCGACGGGATTATCGAAGTTCAGGGCGAGGGCATGATGTTCCTGTCCGTGCTGGAGGAGTACAATAAGTCGGCCGCCGAGCCTCTGAAAAATGCCCGCAATGCCGCCGCGGGAGCTTTGCGAAACTTGAACCCGAAGGTGACGGCCGAGCGCAAATTGGATGCCTTTTTCTATAATGTAGGCTATTCGGATGCGATCCAGTTTGCCGATCATCGGGAAATGGTGGAATTCCTGCGAAGCAATCGCTTTAAAGTCAGCCCCCATATTCGATTCTGCGATTCAATTGAGGAAGCTGCTGCTGAATTAGAGCGAATTGCGGAAGAGCGGCTGAAGCTGGATTTTCTCATTGATGGCGGCGTTGTGAAAATTACGGACATGCGCACGCGGGAAGCTTTGGGTTATACCGAAAAATTCCCTCGCTGGGCGGTCGCCTTCAAGTTTGAGGCGGAGGAAGCGACGACGGTTCTTCAATCCGTATCCTGGGAAGTCGGACGGACAGGTAAAATCACTCCGTCCGCACGGGTGGAAGCGGTAGAGCTGGCCGGAGTTACGGTGCAGAATTGCACGCTGAACAATATCGGCGATATCGAACGCAAAAACTTAAAGTATGCTTTAGGCAGCCTCGTCTATATACGAAGATCCAACGACGTCATTCCCGAGATTCTCGGAAAAGTGACGGAGGACAACGATGGGGAAGAGATCGTTTACCCTGCGCATTGCCCTTCATGCGGAACGGAATTGGAGCAGAGGGGCGCCCATTTATTTTGCCCGAACCGGTTAGGCTGCAGTCCGCAGATGATCGGGCGCATTACTCATTTTGCCTCTCGCGACGCGATGGATATTGAGACCTTTAGTGAAATGACGGCAGCCCAGCTCCATCAAGAGCTCGGCGTCCGAGACCCTGCCGATTTATATAGCCTGAAATTCGAAGACCTCGTGAAGCTGGAGCGCTTTGGCGAGAAAAAGGCGCAGAACCTTCTGGACGCCCTGGAGAAAAGTAAAACCCGCGATTTGGCTTCCTTCCTGAATGCGCTTGGTATTCCGAACTCCGGGAAAACGACGACTAAGGTGTTAGCCGACCACTACCGCAGTTTAGAAAAGCTGATGGAAGCGGGTAAAGAAGAACTGATGACCCTTCATGATGTAGGGGAGATTGTGGCCGAAAGCATCTACAGCTTTTTCCGTGATCCTGTGATTGTCAGCAGCATCCAGCGAATGCTGGAGGCAGGCGTACATCCTACGGTAGAAGAGACCGTTTCTGCCGAGGCTAATCCGGAGCATCCTTTTTACGGGAAGACTGTAGTGTTGACGGGAACCTTAAGCTCAATGGGCCGTGATGAATGCGCTAAAAAATTGGAAGCTCTCGGAGCTAAAGTAACGGGCAGCGTATCTAAAAAAACAGACATCGTCATCGCCGGAGAGAACTCCGGAAGTAAATTGGCCAAGGCGCAAGAGCTTGGCATTCGAATTATTGACGACGAGCAGGAGTTGTTGGCGCTTTTGGGCGAAGGATAAATGGCGAAAAGGAGAGTAATCTATATGCTCCATGTCGTGAATGGAGACTCTTTTGCCGCGAAGCTGAATGGATCCGGGATTCCCGGGTCCATTTTGGTTTGGCGGGAATCCCTCTACGAAGGGCCGATCAGTATAGATGTGAGTGAGGCATATATGCGTTGGAGCAAGGCTCATAACGGACTTCTGGGGGTGGGAAAAAATAGATGGAGAAAAGGTGTTGCAATTCGTTTTGAAACCTGTTAATATAAGTTTCTGTCACCGCAAGTGACAAACAAATAAGCAGTATCAAAGCTCCTTGAAAACTGAACAAATGGATGAAAGAAATCAGCAGCAATACAAACACGTTAGTGTTACAAATTGAGCTATTCAGAATAACTCGATCGATGAAGATTCATGGATGAGCGGCCGCGGTTTAGCGGAAGTTATTCATGCCAATCGGAGATGGTTCGCATTCCGATGAGGACATCTCTGATCTTTATTGGAGAGTTTGATCCGTGATCAAATCTGCAATGGAGACATTTATTGGAGAGTTTGATCCGTGATCAAATCTGCAATGGAGACATATTGGAGAGTTTGATCCTGGCTCAGGACGAACGCTGGCGGCGTGCCTAATACATGCAAGTCGAGCGGACTTGATCCTTCGGGATCGGGTTAGCGGCGG
>LNAP01004604.1_pt1 | contig 12659 bp, 13 predicted proteins | sample 602601 | NCBI WGS metagenome assembly LNAP01 (sample SAMN02440304, study PRJNA202911) | soil metagenome | biome: Subtropical and temperate rainforests or woodlands; isolation source: soil samples (1 kg each in a 20% v/v slurry with milli Q water) were... ... | reverse complement strand
AACTCGTCGCGGAAGGAAAAAATCCGCTCCTTGGCGCGCGCTTTTTCTTCGTCGCGCCGTGCGCCGCCGATGCAGCAATCAAAACCGAATTCTTCAATCGCTTCCAGCAGCGTCACCGACTGATGCTTGTTGCGTAATTCATCAGGCGATTTCAACACCACGGTGCCGCGTTTCATGGAGTCTTCAACCGAGCGCACAATCAAGCGCTCACCCAACTGCGCAGCGCGGTAGTCGCGAAACGCCAGCACTTCGGGGTAGTTGTGCCCGGTGTCGATGTTCAGCAAGGGAAAAGGAAAGCGCCCCGGGCGAAAGGCTTTTTCTGCCAGGCGCAGCAAGACGATGGAATCTTTGCCGCCGGAAAACAGCAGCGCGGGGTTGGCGCATTGGCCGGCCACTTCACGCAGGATGTAAATGGCTTCAGACTCCAGCCAATCCAGATGCGAGAGGGTGTGTTTGGATAATTGAGCCAGGTTGCTCATGACGATGTCCCTTCTTTAACAATGCGTTGCAGGCGGCCATCCACCATATGCAGGCCGCACTCTTTGGTTTGCGGGTTTTCCCACCACCAGCGGCCGGCGCGGATGTCTTCGCCGGGTTCAATTGCCCGCGTACAGGGCGCGCAGCCGATGCTGGGGTAGCCTTGGTCATGCAGGGCATTGTAGGGCACGTTGTGGGTGTGGATATACGCCCACACTTCTTCTTCACTCCAGTCAGCCAACGGGCTCACTTTAACCAAGCCGTTGGCTTCGTCCGGCGCGATGGGCGCAACGCTTGTGCGCGTAGCCGATTGCGCAGCGCGCAGGCCTGTCACCCAGGCGCCTTTGCCAGCCAGCACGCGCTGCAAGGGTTCGACTTTACGTGCATGGCAGCAGGCTTTGCGCGCTTCAATACTGTCGTAAAAGCCATTGATGCCGTAGCGGATCACACAGGCTTCCACATCTTCGGGGCGCGGAAAAATAAGCTGAATGCGCTGGCCGTAATGCTTTTCCGCCGTGGCAATCAAGGCATAGGTTTCCGCAGGCAAACGACCGGTGTCGAGCGAGAAAATGTCTATGGGCAATTGCTCGCGCCAGATCAAATCGGTGAGCAGCATGTCTTCAGCGCCCAGGCTATTGGCAAACACCACCGGCGCATGCTCATTGACGGCTGAGCGCAGCAGGGCAACAACAACCGCCGCTTTGGCGGTGACGGTAGCGAGCAAGTCAGGATTCACAGGGTTATTCGGCATGATGTTCAAAGCAGCTCAGGCTGTGCGACGACGGAACAAAGGCAAGGGTTGATCGACCGCGCCTTGGTATACCTCAGGAAAGTCATTCAGTGATTGCAAAGCTTCTTCCGCATTTTGCTCCGGCGGCAATAAAAACGCATTAAACCCGACGCGGCGCAAATAGAACAGCTGGTCGCGGCCGATATTGCCCACAGCGCGCAGCTCGCCTTGATAAGCATAACGCTCGCGTAACAGGCGGGCAGTGGAATAGCCACGGCCATCAATGAATTTGGGGAATTCAACCGCAATCAAAGCGAAGCGATGCACATCATGCGCGATGTCTTCAACGCGAAAAGTCGGCGCTAGCGAGACGGCGATATCGTGCAAATTCTCGGTGCGAGTCAGCAAATTATCGCGTTGAGCAAGCCATACAGCAGCGGGAATCACAACACGGCCAGCAGGAATGACGAGAGCAGCCGCATCGTCCGCTGTAGCATCGTCGCCAATGACCACTGTTTGCCAGTTGTCGTCAGCAATCAGCTGGCCGTCTTTGATGAGTTGCTTAGACATGGGCAGGTTCTCCGGCAGTTTCATTTTTGCGATAGGCCGCTTCGCGGAAAGGCGGCAGGCCCAAGCGGGCGACGGCTTCGCCAAAGGATTCGTCTTCCTGGCGCAGCGCAAGATAGGTGGTAATCATGCGTTCGATTACATCCGGAATTTCTGTCGCAGCGAATGAACGGCCAATTACCTCGCCAATGCGCGCCGCATTGCCTTGCGCGCCGCCCAGCGTAATTTGATACCACTCTTCGCCATGCTTATCGACGCCCAGAATGCCAATCACGCCGAGGTGATGATGGCCGCAGGAATTCATGCAGCCCGAAATATTGAGCGCCAGTTCGCCAATGTCGAACAGATAATCCAGATCGCTAAAGCGCTCGTGGATAGCTGCCGCGATAGGCAGCGATTTGGCGTTCGCCAACGCGCAAAAGTCGCCGCCGGGGCAGACGATCATGTCGGCCAAGAGGCCGATGTTGGCGCTGGCTAATCCCGCTGCCTTGGCTTTTTGCCAAACGGCATATAAATCTTTTTGCGGCACGTCCGAGAGCACAAGATTTTGCTCATGCGCCACGCGCAGCTCGCCAAAGCTGTATTCATCCGCCAGGCCGGCGGCGGTTTGCATTTGTGCAACGGTGGCATCCCCCGGCGCGACACCTGGAGTTTTGAGCGATAGCGTGACGGCGGCATAACCCGGCATTTTGTGCGCATGCACGTTGCGTTCAAGCCAGCGGGCAAAGGCTTTATCGCTGGCCTGTTCGTTTTTTTGCGCGGCGGTGCTGGCTAAATCAGCCGCTGTGAATTGGTCATAAGACGGCGCAGAAAACTGCTTGGCAACACGCGCCACTTCCTCAGCCGTTAGCGTGTTCGGGCCATCCTTGATATGCGCCCATTCTTCCGCGACCTGGCGCGCAAATTCATCGCTGCCAATGGCTTTAACCAAAATCTTGATGCGCGCCTTGTAGGGGTTGTCGCGTCGGCCATAACGGTTATAAACGCGCACCAGGGCTTCGATGTAAGTCAGCAGATGTTGCCAGGGCAAAAAGTCGATCATCTTTTGGCCGATCAGCGGCGTGCGGCCCAATCCACCGCCCGCGTACACCGTAAAGCCGATCTCGCCTGCATCATTTTTAACGATTTGCAATCCCACGTCATGCACGCGGATGGCCGCGCGATCTTCCGTGGTGCCGCTAATCGCAATCTTGAATTTGCGTGGCAAATAAGCAAATTCCGGGTGAAACGTCGACCATTGACGCAGCACTTCCGCCCACGGTCGCGGGTCGGCAATTTCATCTGCTGCAACGCCGGCGAAATGATCGGTGGTGATATTGCGGATGCAGTTGCCAGAAGTCTGGATGGCGTGCATTTCAACATTCGCCAAGTCTTCCAGAATGTTCGGCACTTCAGGTAAGGCGATCCAGTTCAGTTGCAGATTTTGGCGTGTTGTGAAGTGTCCTGTGCCACGGTCATATTTCTGTGTCACGCTGGCCAGTGCGCGTAATTGCGCGGAAGAAAGCATGCCATAAGGAATCGCAATACGCAGCATGGGCGCGTGGCGCTGGATGTACAGCCCGTTTTGCAGGCGCAGGGGGCGAAAATCATCTTCGCTTAATTGCCCGGCCAAAAATCGCTCGGTTTGGCCGCGAAATTGTTTTACCCGCGCGTGAACAATGGCTTTATCGGTTTCATCGTAATGGTACATAGTGATTTTCCGTTGAATTATCTCTTCAGTTTCAGGTGAAGATCAGTTTGCCACCGACCAGAATCAGAACAGCAGCCAATAATGTGCGCAGGCGGCGCTCGGGCACACGAGCAGCAAAGTGGCTGCCCAGCGCAATGCCGGGCAATGAGCCGATCAATAAGTTCAGCAGCAGGTGCGCATCCACACTGCCCAAATACCAATGCCCCATGCCGGCCACCAAAGTGAGCGGCACCGCGTGAGCGATGTCGGAGCCGACAACCCGGCGAGTCGGCATTTTGGGATATAGAAAAGTCAGTGCCGTCACGCCCAAGGCACCTGCGCCAACCGAGGTCCAGGCGACGAGGCCGCCAACGACAGCACCGATTGCAATTGTGGCAAACGTGGTTTGTTTCCTGGTGAAGCTTTGTCCGATGTGCTGCTGAGCAAAGGCCAGCAAGCGTTGGCGAAATAATAGGGAGCTCGCGGTGAGCAACAAAGCCACACCTAATGCTGCGGAAATCAAACGTGCCGTACCGTGATTATCAATCCCCAGTTGAGAAATGATGTAAAGCGAGATAGCCGCTGCAGGCACGCTGCCCAACGCCATGTGGCCAGTAATACCCCAGTCGATATTATGGTGTTTATGGTGAATCCAGCTGCCACCACTTTTGGTGATGGCCGCATAGAGCAAGTCAGTGCCCACGGCGGTGGCGGGCTTGAAGCCAAACAGCAGCACCAGAATCGGCGTCATCAGCGAGCCGCCACCCACGCCGGTGAGGCCGACCAATAAGCCGACGATCAAGCCGGAAAAAGAGAGTGCAGGGGTAAAGGTAAATTCCATAATGCGGGCGATGTTAGTCGCGATGGATAGGTTTGGAAAATACTTATGAAGTATTTGGTTAGATCAAAAAAATCTATAATCACCCCATGAAGCTGCAACAACTTAAATACCTCGTCGAAATCGAACGGCAGAACCTGAATGTTTCCGCCGCCGCCGAAGCCTTGTTCACTTCCCAGCCCGGCGTATCCAAGCAAATCCGCCTGCTGGAAGACGAGCTGGGCGTGACGATTTTCGAGCGGAGTGGCAAGCGCCTCACGCACATCACCGCACCGGGGCGACTGGTGCTGGATATGGCCAACAAGATTCTACGGGAAACCCAGAACCTTGCCCGCGTAGGACAGGATTTCACGGCGGAAAACAACGGCATATTCTCAATTGCCACCACCCACACGCAAGCCCGCTACACCTTGCCGCCCGTGATCCAGCAATTCATGCAGCGGCATCCGTCCATTCGGCTGCACCTGCAACAAGGCAGCCCGGCGCAAATTGCACAGTGGTTGATCGAGGGCAAGGCCGATGTGGGCATTGCCACCGAAGCGCTGGACCAGCACAGCGAGTTGCTCACCCTGCCGTGCTATCAATGGTCGCATCTGGTGGTTGCCCCCAAGGGGCATCCGCTGGTTGCGCAAAGCCAGCACGGCGCGCCCACACTGGCAACGCTCGCCAGTTACCCGCTCATTACTTACGACGCCACCTTCACCGGCCGCTCGCATATTGATCGCGCGTTTGATAAACAAAGCCTCGCGCCCAACATCATTCTCACCGCGATTGATTCGGACGTGATCAAAACCTACGTGAGCCTGGGGCTGGGCGTGGGCATCATCGCCGAGATGGCGTTCGACCCGTTGCGGGATGAGCGCCTCGCTGCCATTCCCGCCGCGCACCTGTTTGAAGCCAACACCACGCGCCTGGGCTTTCGGCGCGATGTCTGGCTGCGCGGCTTTGAATATGACTTCATCGAACTGCTCGCCCCGCAGCTCACCCAGCGCGTTGTTGCCGCCGCATTAAAAGGCGGCGGGCTGGATGCAGGCTTGTGATGCGGTTGTGAAGTCATGTCGAGCAACCAAGCGATCATTCAGTGGGTGGAAAATGGCCAAACCTGCGCTGCACAGTGGCGAACCGAAGGTAACGCCGTCCGAGAAGTGGACTTGCTACGCGGCGTATCGCCAGCGCCGACTTTTTCGTCGATTGTCGTGGTGGATGACCAGACCACGGCTGACGCCGCCTTCCGTTTAGCGCGTGACGGCAAGGGCTTGCTCTGGCGTGGCGACTTTCATAACGCGCGCCAACTCTTGCAAGCCATGGCGCGGCGCGTGGATCGGCAGCGTCCTGCAAAATTACCGCAGCCAACCAGCATGCGTGAATCCTTTAACCAATACCGCGCAACGCAAGGGCAGCGCGCCGCGATCCTCAACCGGCTGTTGATCCCTTTCGAGGCCGATTACCACATCCCCCTGCGCCGTGCGCCGGACGTGCGCCAAGCCTGCAGCGCAGCCTATGGCGAATTGAGCGCGCCCGAATCAAGCCCCCCATTCGTCGCCCCGTTGCGTGAACTGCAAGGCATCATCGGCGCGCATGAATGGCGCAAAAAAGGCGTGCCGGTCGCCGCGCTCAATGCCCGCATTCACCCGCATTACGGCGTCTTCGCCCCCGTGCGCGGCGAATATGTCGGGCTGGTGAATGACGCGCCCCTGCCCGCAGCGCTAAACGACCTGTCGCTCGCCTTTGACATCGGCACCGGCACCGGCGTACTCGCCGCCGTGCTCGCCCGACGCGGCATTGCCCGTGTGATCGCCACCGACCAAAACCCGCGCGCCTTGGCCTGCGCGGTGGATAACCTCACCCGCCTGGGGCTGGCCGGGCAAGTCACCGTCATGCCCGCCGACCTCTTCCCCGCCGGGCGCGCACCGCTCATCGTGTGCAACCCGCCGTGGGTTCCCGCACAACCCAATTCAGCGCTGGACGAAGCTATTTTTGACCCCGACAACCGCATGCTGCGCGGCTTTCTGGCAGGCCTCGCCGCCCATTTAACGCCCGGCGGCGAAGGCTGGCTGGTGCTCTCTGACATCGCCGAACACCTGGGCCTGCGCACGCGCGATGAACTGCTCGCGATGATCGCCAGCGCAGGATTAACCATCGCCGGGCGAATGGACGTGCGGCCGACGCATAAACGCGTCAGTGATACAAGCGACCCGTTGCACGCCGCACGCGCGGCAGAAGTGACCTCGCTGTGGCGGTTAGCAGCGATCTGATTCTCTTAAGCAAGGCACAGCGAAGCAGGGTTTTGGATTAACGCCGTCCGAGAAGTAGACTTGCTACGCGGCGTATCACCAACGCCGACTTTTCGCAGCGGCCATTATTCGATACGGGTATCTGCGCAAATCAAGCTTAATTGTTAGTGCATGGTTAGCCTTGTCAAAATGACGAATAAATCGTTTAATTCAGTTGATATAATTCAATTTCTAATTCATTGATGTAATAATATCTCCATCAACCCTGATGGAGAAAGTCATGTCGCGACCTGCTAGCGGAGATGATCGAATATTGATGAATGCCCGCGAGGCCATCGCTTCGGCCCAGACGGTGGAACAGTTGCGTCAGGCGCAAGCAGTGGTGTTGCCACGGGACTATGCGATGAGCTTGGCCGATACGGCCCAGGTTATTGGCGTGTCACCGGGTTGGGCCTGTCAGTTGCGTCGGCGCTTTATTCATGGACACAAAGCAGGAGCGCCAGATGCGCCCACTGCGGGCGGGCGCAAACGCCAGAACATGAGCCTGGAAGAAGAGCGTGAGTTTCTGGCGCCCTTCCTGGAGCAAGCCGCTGCCGGTGGCGTACTCGTTGTCGGCCAAATAAAGGCGGCGCTGGACCAGCGCTTGGGGCGTCAGGTGGCGCTAGCCTCAGCCTACAACCTGCTGCATCGCCACAATTGGAGAAAGCTCGCGCCCGACAAACGCCATCCTCAAAGTGACCCGCTGGCTCAGGAGGAGTGGAAAAAAAACTCCCCGAAACGCTCACCGAAATCCGCAAAAACTAGGGGCAAGACAAAACCATCAAGCTGATGTTTCAAGACGAGGCGCGCTTTGGACGCATCTCGGATGTGCGTCGGTGCTGGGCTCCCAAGCCAATACGCCCACTTTGCCAAGGAATGCTGACGCACGAGTACACCTACGCCTACGGTGCGGTGGATGTCTGCACTGGCGAGCTCGATAGCCTGATACTGCCGCACGTCAACACCGAGTGCATGCAGTTGTTTCTCAATGAGGTCTCGGCACGCCACCCCGATCAGCGCATCATCATGGTGATTGACGGTGCGGGCTGGCATCGCAGTGATGCGCTCGAAGCACCAGAAAACATCCACTTGCTGAAACTTCCACCCTACGCGCCCGAGCTCAATCCGATAGAGCACGTCTGGGATGAACTGCGTGAGAAATTCTTTCACAACCGAGTCTTCAAGCGCCTCGATGCGTTGGAAGATCACTTGTCCATGGCGCTGAAAACAATGGAATTCGACCCCAGCACTGTAGGCTCCATCGTATCCTGGCCCTGGATCATAGGTGCATTTTTAACTTCATTTGTGAATTAGAAATGGAATAAGAAGTCTTCGCGCAGCAGATGCAGTACCTGCTCGCGCCCTTGTGCGTTGCCGCGATGGCTGCTGAAGCATTCCACGTCTTCGGCCAGCAGGTCAGCCGCCGGCAGGGAGGCTGTTCCAGCCCAAGTGGCGCAAAAAGCGTCCAGCAGGTCGAGAAGGGTTTGGCGTGTGTTTGTCGATGTCATCTTGGCTGGCTCCGTTATTCGGCAGGGAACTCTGGCAACACGAACTCGGCCAGTTCAGCCAGAGCGTCTTCCGCAGGCCGGCGCAGAGACTTGAGATTGAAGGCCACGTGGCTGACGCCGATTCCGTGCTGGTGCCACAACAGCGCAATCAGGGCATTGCGCCCGGCGCGCATGCCGTTGCCCACGTACTGCAATGGCGCGTTCGGGTTCTCGGCCAAGTCAAAGAAAGCGCCATAGCCATAGGGGCGCTGCCAGTTGTCACCGTGGCTGACGCGCCACTCCTGCAGTATGTCCGGCAGGCGCCGCAGATCGCTCAAATGCCACATCCAGGCATCGCTGTTTTGCGCGATCCACGAAAAATCCTGCCGCGCACGCCCCACAACGATCATCGGAATGCGCGCGCCCACCGGCTTGGGGATCAGGTCGATGTTGCCGTGCAGGTTGCCGTAGTGCGTGGTGCTGGCCTGGGGAAACGAGGTTTCGGTGACGGTCTTGATCAGGCCGAACGCATCCTGGAAGCGTTCTCCCCGGTTCTCGTAATCCAGGCCGAAGGCCGGATACTCGACGGCGCGGTCGCCGGTGGACAACCCGAGCAGCAGGCGGCCTTGCAGCAGTTGATCGACCGACACCGCCTGCTTGGCCACGATCAGCGGGTCGCGCAGCGTCAGGATGATACCCGCCGTGCCCAGAGCGATCTTGCGGGTATGCGCAGCCAGAAAGCCCAGATAGACCATCGGATCGAGCATCTGGCCGGTATCGCCGAAGTTCGGGTCATAGAACGGCACATCGCGCATCCACAGCGCGGAGAAACCTGCTTCATCGGCCATCTTCGCCAGGCGGACATGATTTTCAAGGGTCGGGAATGGCGAGTTCGGGTAGCCCTCCAGCGGCATGATGAAGCCAAAGGTCAACTGGCCGGGTTTGAACACCCGGCAGTAGCCGGGATGGGTTTGCAGTTCTGTCGGCAGCGGGCCGATGGGTGAAGTGTTCATAGGTAGGGACTCCATTGCACAAGGCCGCAACTGCGCAGCCCTGATATGTCTTTCGTTTGGACAAATCGGAAGAATAAAGAGATCATTGGGGAAATGGCTTCCCATGTCAGGGAACGCATATGCCCACAGGACCTATCGACATGGAACCCAACCGTCTCGGAGACATCACCGCCTTCGTCTTTGCCGTCAAAACCGGCAGCTTTACCGCTGCGGCCTCGGCCCTGGGCCTGACCCGTTCGGCCGTGGGCAAAAGCGTGGCGCGGCTGGAGTCGCGGCTGGCCACGCGCTTGCTGCAGCGCACGACCCGGTCGTTGAGCCTGACCGACGATGGCCGGGCCGTGTACGAGCGATGGCGCCAGATCCTGGGGGATTTGGAAGAGGTAGAAGACACGATGGCGGTTCGGCGCGGACAACCAGCCGGCACGCTCAAGCTCACCGCACCCTTGTCATTCGGCCAGCGCCACATCCTGCCGCTGCTGGATCACTATCTGAAGCAGTGGCCCGAGCTGCGCGCGGATGTGCGCTTTACCGACCGCTTCGTCGATGTGGTCGAGGAAGGCTTTGATGTCGCCATACGCATCGGCGCCCCCAAGGACGACACCCAGCTTCTGACTCGCACGGTGGCTTGGCAGCAGTTCGTGACCTGCGCATCGCCAGGCTATCTGGCCGCCAAGGGGATTGCGCAAACGCCACAGGAGCTGGTCGGTCACGACACCATCGCGTTTGTCAGTGGCGAGCAGCCCAGTCCCTGGCGCTACCAGACGCCCGGGGGACTTTATCTATGCGAAGGTGCGGGCCGCCTGAACATGGACAGTTCCGAAGCCATGCGCGAAGCGGCTCTAGCGGGGTTCGGCTTGGTGCATCTGCCGACGTACATCACCGGCAACGACCTGCGCGCCGGCACGCTGGTGGAAGTGCTCAAACCCTTCCGCGCACCGCCTGATCCCATCCGCGTGGTCTATCCCAGCAAGCGCCATCTGTCGCCACGCATCCGCGCCTTCATCGACCTGCTGGTGGAGAGCTGGCAAAACGGCGTGCCATGGGAAACATGATTTCCCTGCTTTCCCGCCAATTGGGGATTTCTAGGAACCAGTGATGGTCGCATAGGAGGATTTATCCCTCTTCCAGATTCAATGACACTGATGGCAACGTCAATCAACCGAAGTTGCCATCATGTCTGTCGCTGCCCATTCCACCTCGCCGGTGCAGTTCGCCGGATCGGAGTCCTCTCCGGCATCGGGCCTGTTCTGCCCCTACGCCCTGTCCGGCCTCGCGCTGTCCAACCGCATCGTGATGGCACCCATGACGCGCGCCCGCGCACCGGACACCATCCCGCCGGAACACATGGCGCTGTACTACGCGCAGCGCGCCAGTGCGGGCCTGATCATCACGGAAAGCGCCCAGGTTTCCCCCCAAGGGCGCGGCTATCTATGTACGCCTGGCATTCATACGCCTGAACAGATTGCAGGATGGCGGCACACAACGGATGCCGTGCATCGTGCGGGCGGGCGCATCTTCGTGCAGCTCTGGCATGTCGGCCGAATCTCCCACACCTCGCTTCACGACGGCGGCGCGGCGCCCGTAGCGCCTGTGGCCATCGCTGCCGCGCAGACGATGGTGCAAGCCTTCGATGGCGAGGGCAGACCTGCACAGGTACCTGCAAGCCAGCCGGTGGCACTGGACAGTGCGGGCATCCGCGCCGTGATCGAGGATTTCCGCCGTGCCGCACGCAATGCGATGGCTGCCGGCTTTGACGGTGTGGAGATCCATGCGGGCAATGGCTACCTGTTCGAGCAATTCATCAATGGCGGACTCAACACCCGTGAAGATACCTACGGCGGCGCTTCTATCGCCAATCGCTTGCGGCTCTTGCTGGAAACAGTCGATGGCGTCGCCGCCGACATCGGCTCCTCCCTCGTCGGTGTGCGCGTTTCGCCATTTGCACGCCTGGGCGATCTGGATGCCTTCGACGGCGAGGAAGCCACCTGGCTGGCTTTGGCCGGGGCGCTGGCGCAGCGGGACTTAGCCTATGTCCATGCCAGCCACTTGGGCACGCCCGCTTTCGAGAAATCGTTTCGCGCGGCCTATTGCGGCACGCTGATCCTGGCCGGCGGCTTCACCGTCGAGACGGCGCAGCAGGCGCTGGAATCCGGGCGGGCCGATCTGGTGGTGTTCGGGCGTCCATTCATCGCCAACCCGGATCTGGTCGAACGTCTGCGTCATGGCTGGCCGCTGGCACAGGCGGGAGACGAGGCGCTCTATGGCGGCGGTACGCGCGGCTACACCGACTACCCCAACTACGCGCCCACAGCGAAGCCGGCGCCGCAGACCCTGCCGGCCTGACACGACAACAACCCAACCGCGCGGCACGGCCCCTGCGTACAGCAGACGGACGCCGCGCAACCAACCCTTTCATGGAGAACGTATGACAGCTTTATCGGTACTGGATTTGGTCATGGTCGGCGAAGGCAAGAGCTTTGCCAGCGCCATCGACGAGTCGCGCCAATTGGCGCAGCACGTGGAGCAGCACGGCTTTGGCCGCTATTGGATCGCCGAGCACCACGACATGCCGGGCATCGGGTCGGTGGCCACCTCGCTGATCATCAACCAGATCGCCGCAGCCACATCCCGCATCCGTGTCGGTGCCGGCGGCATCATGCTGCCCAACCATGCGCCGTTGGTGGTGGCCGAGCAGTTCGGCACGCTCGACACGCTGTACCCCGGCCGCATCGACCTGGGGATGGGACGCGCGCCCGGCACGGGCGGCGCGACAGTGCAGGCGCTGCGCCGTGGCGCGCCTGAACGCGACTTCGCGCGGGATGTCGCCGAAGTCATGGATTACCTCGCCGACAACGGTCGCCAACCCGTGCGCGGCGTTCCCGGTCGGCATGACATTCCGATATGGATTCTCGGCTCCAGCCTGTATGGCGCGGAGCTGGCCGCCATGCTGGGCCTGCCTTATGCGTTCGCATCGCATTTCGCGCCGCGCTTTCTGCACCAGGCCATTGCCCACTACCGCCAGAAGTTTCGTCCGTCCAAGCATCTGTCCAAACCCTACGTCATGGTCGGGGTGAATGTGTTCGCCGCCGACACCAACGAGGAGGCGGATTTCCTGGCCAGCTCACACCGCAAATGGATGACCGATCTACATGTTGGCCGCATGGGGCTGCTGCCCAAGCCGCGGGAGGGCTATGTCGAAAGCCTGTCCGAACATGAGCGCGGCGTACTCGAACAGGTGATGGCCTGCACGGTGGCGGGCGACCAGGCCAAGGTCGGCGGCTGGCTGCGCCAGATCGTGGCCCAGACCGGTGCCGACGAATTGATGATCGACTGCCGCATTTATGAACCAGAGGCGCGCCTGCGTTCGCACCAATACGCGGCCCAGGCGATGGGCGACCTGCTGACCTCGCCGGCCCTGGCCTGACTACAACTGAAGGAACCCCACATGAAATACCACGATAAATGGGGTCAGACTCGAATGGCACTAAGTTAAGCCTGTTTAGCATGATAGCGACTACGGTGTGGGGTCTCGACCATCTGGTGACGAGGGGCCGTCAAGAGCGCGAAAGGTTTGGGTCGTCGCTTGAGGCATCGAGGCTCCCGCC
>LNAP01004601.1_pt1 | contig 12663 bp, 27 predicted proteins | sample 602601 | NCBI WGS metagenome assembly LNAP01 (sample SAMN02440304, study PRJNA202911) | soil metagenome | biome: Subtropical and temperate rainforests or woodlands; isolation source: soil samples (1 kg each in a 20% v/v slurry with milli Q water) were... ... | reverse complement strand
TCACCATCCAGCAGCACAGAGGCCGCATCGGTAACCATGGTGTAAGCATCGTTACGCTTGTTCGGGTCAATCAAGTTGGTGGCCAGGCAGCCGTTGTAGCACTTGGTCAGTACCGACATGATCGACATGCCCGAGCAAGTAGCGTCCAAGCCAACCAGATGGCCAATATCACGTCCTTTACAGGCATCGAGCAGGGCCATCACGGCTTTGATGTACAGAGGGCGTTCCTTGTTGGAAGTCTTCAGTACAGTCAGGCGATTGAAGTTGTCTTTTACCCATTGAATGCGTTCTTCAAACAACTTTTTGTCGTCGTATCCGTTGTTGGCCACGTCAATACAAATGAAATCGAAACCAGTGTATTTCTTCATGGGTAATACCCCTAATTAGAATAACGCCCACAGTTGGGCATACGCTTTATTACAAGCGGACAGAAAGAGTTAGTGGATGAAGCCAGTGAAAGGGGTGCGTCTTAAATCAATGGTTTAACAGCATGTCCTTCATTAGCATGAGACGCCCAGAAGGGTCATCATTGAAAGGAACACATGAAACGCGTACTTGTTTGTTGCCCATTATCTCAAATGAACGGGCAGCCCAGCATTTACCGTTGTTAACGAAACAGACGTAGGCAGTATGAAGCCCATATTTCACAATGGTGAGCCCGCGTGAGGTAAGTTCCTCTTTACGAACAAAGAAGACTTCTTCCAGTACGCTTGGGTCAACTTCGCAATCTATAGGCTCATGCTTGATGAACAGGCGAGCCATCAGTAATACCTCACGCGGGTGGACTTGTTCAGTTTCTTCATGGTTTGAATCATGTTCTCAGTGCCCTTAGACTCATGATCGTGGAACGCCAACAAGCCATGGGCATAATCAGCCATGAACTTGTTGCGTATAGGCCCAGCAGCTTTGCCGAACTTCTCCCATTCAGCAGAGCAGGGCACACAACGCAATCCAAGTGCCTGAGCCACTGACTTAGCCAACAAGTCAGCACCTCGGGCTTCCCCTTGGATAATGACCACTTGGAAGTTCGCCAACTCCTTCCAAACCAATGAAAGTATTTCACGGGTCATGTATTCACGGTCATTGAAGTCTCGTCCTCCTACGACGATAAGGAAGTACTCAGGTTTGTTCACAACATGAACTCCTTTGGGATACCAGTAACCGGTTCTTGGTTGGCCAACTCCAGCATCGCTTTTTTGTATGGGGCGCCTTGAGTACTAATGTGATAGCCAGAAGCGTAAATCCTGCCTCGCTTGTCATACTTGTGCGCCAGGTAGAACTTGTTGCCTTGGCCAACCATCATCAAGTAGAACTCATGGCTTTGACGTTTCATGTCCAGCCAGTTGTTTAACTTCTCAGGTGAATTCATGTCACCAGTTGGAGTTTCCTCAACTCGTGAGAGAAACTCCGTGTTCAACGTCAGGGCGACACTGTTCTTGATGTTGATCACGTCAAGGCAGATGTCTTCGTTGTGGTGGCCTTTGTTCAGGATCAAACTCTCTTGGCCAATGGTCAAGTAAGGCGAATCCTTGTTATGCCGCAGCGGAGCAGGCTTGTGCACCATGGGCGGTAAGTAAGCACAGTTCTGCACGTACTCTTTCAGTTGCAGGCTTAGTTCAATGTTGCTTTGCACATACCAGCTGTCGAAGCGACTCGACTTGTTCAAGTCAAACAGGTCAGTGTCACACAGTACCGCGGTAATCTCGGCCACTGTAGTGATGCTGTCCTTCTTGTCGTCCCAGCCTAATACCCCGGCTAACTTAGCCGTGAAGCTGGTGAACAACTCTTCGTACTGGCAGAACGCCGAGGCGACAATAACTTCAACAACGATCTCCCTTAAATCCATGGTTTTAAGACCCGCAATGCGGATGTTCTTGGACTCATAACTAAAGTCGGTGTGAACCCACTCAGTGAGTAGTTCAACACCTTTATCGATCAAAGGCAGCACTTCGACATCATTCAGGACATAGTCCCGCATGTATTTGTCGATGTGATGGCGAGCATACTTATACTCGTTGGCCTTCTGTATATCCTCAGTCAACATCAATAGTGGTTTCATGATTTATCCTGCGATTAAAGTTGCCATGCGAACAGTCTTGGGCACCGAAGTAGAAGCACAGGCTTCCCAGACTATTTTACTGCTGTCATACCAACGATTGGCTTTATGCCAAAGGTCCGCGTCTCGATCGTAACGATGCGCTTCAATGAATGGGTTCGCACGTAACTCAGTCGCGGCGTAATCATCAGTTTGGAAGAAGTGGTCAAACTTGCGGCAATTCTGCGCGACCCCTTGATCGTGAAGAATCACAATCAGTTGTGAGGCAACTTTATTGTTGTCCCATTTAAAGTTGCCACCTTTGTTCTTTGCCATACATCACCTCAATAACATTGCGGTCATGCGCACCATGGAAGGAGTGTCAAGCTCGGCTATTTCTAGCCATGATTGTAGGTGCGGACACCAACGACTCCATTTGTACTGTGCATGCACAGTGTCACGCTCCAGGTACATTTCGAATGGTGGATCACCCCACTTCCTTCTGTAAGGGAGCGATACATGATCAGTCTGTATGGTTTCAGTGACCTCCCACTTATCTTGGTCCCACACTAATAGTCGGAACATAGTTCACCTTCCTTAGTTGGGTAACCAGACCTGAACGTTGTCAGGCAGCATCTTCATGATGTTTTCAATCAGGAAGTAGCGGTCACTGTCGTTAGGGGCTTCCAGTGCGTAGGTCTTGGTGGGATTGGCCAGGGCAATAGCTGCCAGCTTCTTTGTCGAGAACGACACCGCCCCCAGGTTGCAGAAGTCAGGGGTGAGGATCTTGTTCTGGAAGATCCCAACCTTGGTGTCAGCCTTGACGCCGTACACCGGAGCCTGACCCTCGTGGTTCTCAACGATCCACTTGCCAATGGCAGCCGGTAGGGTAGGGTGCTTATCAGCCAGCACCTTACCCAAGCGGTTGTCCATGACCAGCACACCCTTCTTGATAATGGCACTGGTGCAAACCAAGAAGTGATCGACACTGCCGAACACCGACATCATGTCGCCTCGCATTACTTCTTTCATGGTTTAGGCTCCGAGCAGCATGGCTGCCATCTTCAACATATTAGGGACACTGTCAGCTTCGACAATGCGCAGTTTCTGTCGCTTGAAGTGCGTGCCAGTGGTCTTGTTCTTCCAGTTGTAGCTTTGCCAGCCCTTGTAGACCACATCCTTGCGCGTTTTGAAATCCCAGATAGTTTCGGTGACATAGAGGAACACATTACAGGGGCCATGCTTGGCATACGCTTGCTTGGCCGCGTCCCGTACCTTATGCCCAGCCTCTACAGTGGCTTGGTCAAGGATGGCGTACTCAGCGTCTAACACGTACACCATACGGTCATGGTTTGGGTCGATGTTCATACAGATCTTTGGATTACGGGACTTTCTCATACCAGAACTCCATAAGCGTTCACGTAATGCACGACTCGTTTAGTTTTTCGATCCCATACACGCGCATCATGCACAGCACCATAATTTATGCGATTTAACAGCGTCTGTGCCTGTTCAATACTCTCTACAGGCATTTTAATGCGCTCTTCATCGTAGAACTCGACGATCAGCACCATATCCAAGCGACCGTCACTGGCTTCACTGTTACGCTGACTATCGGCCAGTACACAGCCAATTAGGCACAGTAACCCCAACAACGCTACAACACATGCATAAGGCAACGATTGGAGGATGTAATATTCCATAAGAACCTCTTAAGCAGGGATATTAGGAGGCGCAGCACGACATCTGCGTAGACGCAGAGCATTCGCACTGCAATAACACAGATGTGTTTAATCAGGGGGTTTACCAGCTATTGCGGCTTACAGGACCACGATTGGGTTGTGGTTTGCGTTTCGGATGTTTATTGTATTTAGTGCGATCAAGCGCAGGAATATCGTACAGGCCATCAATGATGATTATTGGTTTGGTGCCAATAATGTAGCTGGCCAGCACTTCGATCGAGCCGTCAGCAAGGTGACGTATCAGTGACATGACGTCCTGTCCAGCACCCTGCTTAGCCAGATCAATGCCCACGAACAGCTTACGGTGAAGGTCTTCACCGATGGTTTTAGTGTCTTTCATTAGTACGTCCTTGCAAAAAGATAGGCCGGCTCCCCGGATAGGGAACCGACCAGATGATCAGAACAAGGCGATCTTGTTGTCTTCACTGGTACGGCTTGGGTTGAACGAGATCTCCAGCAAGGCGATGAAGCTTTCCAGACGTTTCACCTTCTCGGCGTCAGTCTCAGCTTCAGCGATCTTGTCGTCACCTGCGCGTTGCAGGTTCAGGCCGTTGAAGATCTGCGTATGCACCTCGTTGCCTTCCATCAGACGAATGCTGTCGATCCGTACCGACTTGCCAGCGGCAGTCTTGATACCCACGTTGAGGAAGCCCAGGGTGGCTTTGATGCTGCGCTCAGAAGTGTTTGCAGCAGGTGCAGCAGCGGTATTGCGTTTTACTACGGCCATGAGTGTATCTCCAGATGAGTGGTGAGTTGTGTTGCAGTAAGAGAGGTGGCAGACATTGCCTTTACAGGTCCGAAGGACCAGCTTTTGCGGGGGTGTGGGTTAGGTTACCGTCCATGTTTTATAACGGCGCGTAGCCTATCATTTCCCTCGCAGAAAATGGGGGAATACAGACGGTTAACATATCGGTAGAAGGCCTATCTAGACTTCTCCAGACTTCTACCCCGGCCATACAGACTAGTAGCCAATACTGGCACTACTGGCACTTTCGTGTCAGATCCCATGTCAGAAACGCCCAAAATTGCAGGCGCAGATCATTGGGGTGAAAGTAGCCACCATTGGTGCCACCAACATACGAGTCCTGGCTGGACACATTCTTAAACAGATAAAGACTGAGGGTGTCACTGTGCTGAATGGATTCATCGATCACAGCACAGGTATGTTCGTACTCAGCCCATGTGATGGCGCTTTCATTCTTCATGCGCTCCAGTACCCGGCACAGAAACTTCTCTGTGAACGGGTAGGACCAATGTTGTACAGCCAAGCGTATTAACTCACTTGGTTTACGCACTGTAATTAACTCCTAATCGAAGGCATAACAGGATCAGCATCTGCAAGGACATGCGCTTATAGTGCAAGTTCTCGATGTTGCTGATAGTGGTAGGACTAACACGCAACTCTTCAGCCACAACAGATTGTGTATCCCGGCGACCATCCAAGGCGATGGCCAGGCGACGAATCAACACACCACGCATATCCAATACATGGTCGTAAGCGAAATCTTTGATATACCGCGACATTCCAACTCCTTACATTACATCGTTGATGGTTATAACTGCTGATGGCAAGACGCCGGCTAATAGCCAGCGCTCTTTATGGGAAGTACTACGTCTCTGGCCAGCCTTGCCGACACAGTTCTGATACTTCATGGCTTTACACACAGGACAAGTAACACGACGAACGAGCACTTGTTTGTATTTATACGAGGGTGAGCGTGTGCGCATTACTTCAACCTCCGATCATTACAGCAAGTTTGATGACGTTGGGCACTTCGGACTCGTCTATATATTCACGCTCACCCGTGATCATAACAGCACCACTACGTGCTACATAGGTGCTCTTAATCCATCTGCCAGCGCGCATTGTAGAATGCATGTACTTAGGTCCTAACCATGTTTCGTCAGGTGTGTCGTCACAGAGTTCAACAGTACCGTCATGGTTTAGTCGGTACATGCGGCTCATTACAGTTGTCCATTAGGTAATGGTTTGACATTGTTGAAGGATCGGAACTGCTCAATACCATTGATGCGCCGCACCCATACACAGGTTTCACGCTCAATATTACGAGTGCCAGTTGGGTAAGGGATAACGACGGCTATTTCTTTACCGTCGATTATCACGCGCTGCCCGATAAAGTACTGTTCCATTACTTCACCTATTTGATTTGTTTAAGACAGTTCACACAGCTGACATCAGCGGTGTAACTCACAATGAGATGATTCGACACACGCTTACCGCACTTGGCAACGGCTTGACCGTCACCTGTGCGACCTTTCAACTTGTGCGTCTTGGGGTAGTTAGGATTGGCCAACTCAGTTCCTTATAAGTAAGCAGGCTTGCCCTCTACGATAGCGAGGCAAATAGGACACGTTACATCACCAACATAGTCAGCGAGATAACTGGCATTACCACACAACGGTGCAGGACTTCTGAAGTCACCAGTGCTGGTGTACTTGCGCCGTTGTTGGTCTTCATTAATACCGTAGTGAACATAGTTCACATTGCGTTCCACTTGCTCATGCGCTTTACCAATCGCAGCAAGTTGTTCAGGTGAATACAGATAACCACGAATAGTACGCATTAGTTATTCCTTAACAGACGCATGATAATGATCGTAGTAAGCATCAACTTGTTCAGTGGTCAGAGTGATAGAGGCTTCACGCAAGTTGCGTTCAATCTCTTCCAGCTGCCAACCACAGTGATACCCAGCTTCAATGATGAGCTGAGCACCACGAGGAATAACTTGATTGGTCTGTTGCTTGGCATCTTTGAACTGCTGCATTGCAATGATTGGATTGATTGCCATGTGGATAATGATCCTAAGTAGAGCCCCACAGAGTGAGGCTATTGTTTAGTGGTTTAAGTCTTTGGGTTGTTCCAGCCCCACGCCATAAGTTCAAGTTGGGTGGTGGTCCATTCAGAGCTACCACGCGCCCAGCTGTAATGAATGACTATGTGGTCATCGAATACTTCTACAGTATCGGCGATACATGGATTAACTCGATCGCCTTGGCTTACGAAAGCGCCGGCCAAGGCCAGCAAATCATCGCTATCTATTACATCAGCCATTGGTTTATTCCTTGATTATTGAAGTTGTTTATTCAGGTGCTACAAACTTCGGCGGTGTTGGCCACTCTTCACCAGACATAGGCGCTGGTGGGTCAAGTAGACAACGATCTAATAGACCGCGTGCCATAGCCATCTCCAACTTAGCAGTAGGAGTGCCTGGCAGACTCTGTATCTCAGGCATGCACGAACTGATACGTCCAGTTGGTGTGCGATTACTCGGTGGTACATATTCAGTATGCGTGACCGCAGCTGTCATGCCTGTGGTATCAGAGAGGTAGAACTCAACACGCTCATCAATAGCAGCTTGATCCGTGCACTCATACACAGCAGTGCGTGAAGTACCAGAGTGGGTGAGGATAGTGAACTTGACCAGCATAGGAGAAGTACTCCGATAGGTTGATAGATACCGTCACACATCCGAAGGATAGGGTATCGGTAGTATCGTAATTAGGGGGAATAATGAAGGGATATCGGAATGAACATACAACACTGCAAAGCACTGCCTCTGCCCATAACTCCCTCCCTTTCCCCTCTATAGAGAGACTCAAGGTGAAGTAGTGCCCGCTCTGCGTGCTAACTGTCTCAATCATGGGGATTGTTGAGGATAAGAAGTACAAGGGTGTCTTCTGCAACTACTGTCTCAAGGGGCTGCGCATTGTGTGCTGGGTGTGTGATGTTGTTGTTATGTGTGCTTTAAAAAGGAATAACCCCTAACCCGAAGGTTAGAGGCTGCACCGGTCTTCACGGATGAGTGCTTGAGTCTTGAGACTAAGGGCATGACGACGATCGTAACCACTGCGAGCAGTAGTGTTCCACAAGTCATACCAGTCCCAGATTTGGGCGATAGAGTGCATGATGGTGTAAGGCATGATGATGTACTCGATAGGTGAGCCCCCGAAGAGGCTCTATTGAAGGATTAAGCAGCTTCTAAGCGTGCTTGAACAGGTTCAGCAGTAGCCAGGGATTCCAATGTCTTGTTGAGATCGCGAGCAGACAGTGCTTCTTCAGCAGCCAACTTACGGTCTTCGATGGAGTACTTGCTACGCATAGCCTTGAGTTCCTGAGTACGCACCAGTGAGGTACGTTCATTGAAGCCAGAAGCTTCCCCTTCGACGAAGGATGCAGCATGGTTAGCAGCATTAGCCAGCTTACCGCCAGCTTCGAACAGGTTAGCGAACATAGCGAAGAACATACGGATCATTGCGAACATGGTTGTAGCCTCATGAGTAGTGAGTGCGAAGCGCGGCGTTAGCCAGTGTAGGGCCTATAGTGCCCAGCTCAGGGCCGAAGGCTCAGGTAGCCATGAGGAACTTGGATTGGTTGACACCCCGGGGGGGTGGGTTCACTGATGGTGGTTCAACAGTTAAGTACTGCATCCACCTCTCCATAATAAAAATTCAGCCACTAGTTCGACGAACGGTTTGTCCTTATTCCTTCCCAAATCCCCCGACTGTCTGCAGACTGCTACACTCCCCATTTACCGATATTGGCGGGTGTTAAAGTGAAAAAATATTATAAAAAAGTCGGCCGTACTGCGAAGTACATAGCAGCCCCTGTTCCCGGGGTATTTGACTCCATTCCTTCATGGTTTCAGTTGTTAGTTGAAGAAGGTTCACTACGATATGATAAAGAGGGTATGATCCAGATCAAATTGATTACTGGTGTGTGGCAGACTGCCCACAGTGGCGAAGTTATCGTTCTTCAACAGCGCGGTGATGAACAGGGAATTGTTCGTCTCCGCGGTGATGTTTACCTTGTTGAACAGGAGGACTTCGCCAAGTTATGGCAAGAAATCTAATGGAGTAGATATGTCGACAGCGCTCACGGTTGAGCAGTTTAAACAGGCATTGCCGGCCAAGATGAAGAAGGTTGTGGATCAATCAGTGATCAACAACATCAATGCCTTGTTGAATGACCCGAACCTTGCCGAAGAGTACCGGGATAACCTGATTGGCTACACGTCGATCATGAATGACGGGAAGTTCAAGCTGGAAAGTTATGTGCATGCGGTCAAGTACGTAACCCAGAAGGTCAGCGGTAAGTCGAACCTGGATGCCTACATTGCTACCTTCCCGGACAAGTACCAGGACTTCTTGGCGCGGGGTGTGCAGCAGAAGGACATTGCCTCCTACATCTGCGCGTATAACAAGGGGAAGCTGGTCAACCTGATCCTTGAGCAGACACTGATACCCAACTACATCTTAAACCAGGACATGTATCAGGCCGCGTTAAGAACGCAGCATGAACTGATGACTACGTCGCTGAGTGACAAGGTTCGGTGTGAAGCGGCCAACTCTATTCTTACTCACCTGAAGATGCCCGAGAAGTTCAAGGTTGAACTGGATGTGGGTGAGAAGATCGGCGGGACTATGGAAGCCCTGCGTGCGAGTACCTTGGCGTTGGTTGAACAACAACAGATCATGATTGACCGTGGTTTGGTGTCGGCACAGGGAGTGGCCGAGAGTAAGTTGATCATTGACCAGGATGTCGAAGATATCTAATCCAATTCACAAGGAAGTGAATGATGAGTGCTGTGGAAGATGTCCCGGATATCCGGGCGGTAGATGAGTGGCTGAATAGTGTCAGTTACCAGGAAGACCCTACATATCGACCGTCCAAGTTTGCATTGGAGTTTGTCACGTTCATCAAGCTGGTGAACGGTGGGCAAGGGGAGGAACACAAGACTCCCGTGCTGCACTTGAACATGCTGGACAACATTGGTGCGGTGGACGTCGATAAGAACCGTCACCCGTGGATTGCCAACATGGTTTTCCGGGGTGCGGCCAAAACCACCCTGATGGGTGAGTATCTGTTCCTGTACCTGGGTATGTATGGGGAACTGCCCAACTTCGGACGCATTGAGCTGGCCTTGTACGTGTCGGACAGCATCGACAACGGCGTCAAGAACATGCGAAAGAACTTGCAGTACCGCTACGAGAACAGCGACTTCCTCAAGAAATACATGAAGGCTGAGTTCACCGACGTGCGCTGGAAGTTCACCAACGCCGACGGCAAGATGTTCATCGTCAAGGGCTACGGCGCCAAGACCGGTGTGCGGGGTTCCAAGGAGATGGGCACCCGGCCACGCCTGGCAGTGCTCGATGACTTGCTGTCCGACGAAGATGCACGCTCGGCAACGGTGATCGCCTCGATCGAGGACACCGTCTATAAGGCGATTCAGTACGCGCTACACCCTGAGCGCAGCATGATCATCTGGTCCGGTACACCGTTCAACGCCAAAGATCCTCTGTACAAGGCGATCGAGTCGGGGGCCTGGTCGGTCAACGTGTACCCGGTGTGCGAGCACTTCCCCTGCACCAAGGAAGAGTACCGCGGCGCTTGGCCCGATCGTTTCCCTTATGAGTTCGTCAAGAAGAAGTACGACGCCGCGGTATTGGGTGGCAAGGTCGAGACGTTCAACCAGGAGCTGATGCTACGGATTATGTCGGACGAGGACCGGCTGATTCAGGATGGCGAGATCAACTGGTACAAGAAGCACAACGTCGTCAACTACAAGTCTTCGTTCAACTTCTACATCACCACTGACTTTGCCACCACCGAAGGGCAGGCGGCGGACTTCAGCGTGATCAGCGTGTGGGCCTACAACTATAACCAAGACTGGTTCTGGGTCGACGGCATCTGCAAACGCCAGGACATGGGGCAGAACATTGCTGACCTTTTCACCTTGGTTTCGAAGTGGCGCCCGATGTCGGTGGGTGTTGAGGTGTCTGGGCAACAAAGCGGGTTCATTCCGTGGATTCAAGACCAGATGATGCAGAAAAACATCTACTTCAACCTGGCCTCGGAGAACAACAGCTTCAAGCCGGGGATTCGCCCGAACACCAACAAGATGCAGCGGTTTAACACCGTGGTGCCATTGTTCAAGTTGGGCAAGATGTTTTTCCCGATTGAAGAGAAACAAGGCAGTGTCATGAGTGAAATGCTCAATGAACTTTCATTGGCTTCGGCCGGTGGCTTTCGTTCGAAGAAAGATGACTTTATTGATACCATCTCGATGCTGACAGTAATGAAACCCTTTGCCCCAACAGCAGAGGACAATCCAGGGAGTTCTGGCAGTATGTGGGACGATGAGGAACATCGTGAAGTACACGTACTGTCCAGCTACATTGTGTGAGGTGATATGAAGCTGTCGATGATCTTTGCTCAGCTGCAAAGTGCAGAGCTGAACAACTTGTCCTGTGTGGACCCGGTGACCAAGAAGATCAAGCCAGAGAAGTATGCTGACGTGGTGTCGGTGATCTCTTCTGGTTTGACTGACTTGCACACCCGCTTCGTGATGAAGTTGGGCTATGTGACCTTCCCCTTGATCGCGGACCAGGAAGTGTATCGCCTGAGCACCATTGAACCTTCGACCAAGTTTGATTTGCTGCGGATTCACTCCGTATCAACCGGATGCGGACGTGAGTTGGGTATGAATGATCATACCGAGCGGTTCAGTGTCTTTACCTCGGACAACTTCACCTTGCATGTGCCGTCGTTCTTGCGCGTGCAAGAAGGGGTGACGGAATTGAAGGTGGCTTACCGACGTGGACACAAACCACTGAAAGTGTGTTGTGACTTCGATGATGCTGATGAAATTGGTTACATCGACGTAGACCTGGACTATGCGTACCTGTACGCACTGTGCCTGTATGTAGCTTCGCGGTTGCATGGGCCGGTGGGTCTGCAGGACTCAACCCATTCGATCAATGCTTACGTGGGCCTGTACAACGCCGAGTGTGCGCGCCTGGAGGAAGCCAACCTGTCGCTGGATTACATCGCGGTGAACACCAAGCCGCGCATCAACGGCTGGCCATAAAAGAAAGGGGGCCAGTCTCGGCCCCCATTCCCACTCACCCACTCCTGGGTTACTGCTCTTTGCGTGTTGCTTCCTTCAACCATAGCACCGCTTGTTCGAAGTTGGTACGAGCCAAGGCCAATCGGCGAGGGTCCGGGTTACCGCGCATCTCAAGCGTGTAAATAGCCATGCTGATGTCGGATTCCATTTGCTTGATGGTGACTTGCACGATGTCGATGCTCATCACACCACCTCCCAATCTTCAGCGAACAGGTCACCTTGGCTCGGCACCCAACCAGGTTGCATGTTGCCCTGGGCATTCTTCAGGCCAAGGGTGTCCTGCATTGGGTAACGGTTACCGTCTACGGTGGCCAGCGCATTGCCGGCATAAATGATCGTCACGAATTGCCCAGCGCCGTTCCATCCGGCTCTACGTATGGGGCGACGGCCTTTGCGTAGTTCGTTCAAGGCGTCACCAAAGTTTAGGTAAGACAGTCCTAGATACTTACGAGCAGCTAGCACGTACCCTTCGGATCGCTCACTGGGCATGGTCATCAAGCCATCACGAAAGCCATCTGTCTCCTCCAAGAAAACCCGATCGGCGTCCGTCAGTTCAGCAACAGATTTACGGAACAGACCAAAAGGCCCGACAGGCAATTTGCACGGTAGGTAAACGAATTCGACACTCATTGGCCGGTACTCCCGAAACCACCAGCGCCACGATTGGTTACTGGTAGTTCACCCACCAATACTGGTTTGATGGTGTGTGCAGGTACAACAATGAATTGGAACAGACGTTCACCGGCTGACCAGCTCAGTTCATTACCTTCTACCTGGGCAACGGCAACTTTCCAGGGTCCGCGGTAATCAGCGTCGATAACACCACAGGTATTGCGCAGTTCGAAGCCAAACTTCGCCCCGGCACCCGAGCGCGGTAGGATAAGTGCAACAAAGCCTTCCGGTACTGCCGCAGCGAAACCCAGATCAACCATGGTGTGAGTTGTGTCCGGGTAAT
>LNAP01004600.1_pt1 | contig 12666 bp, 9 predicted proteins | sample 602601 | NCBI WGS metagenome assembly LNAP01 (sample SAMN02440304, study PRJNA202911) | soil metagenome | biome: Subtropical and temperate rainforests or woodlands; isolation source: soil samples (1 kg each in a 20% v/v slurry with milli Q water) were... ... | reverse complement strand
GCTGTGGATCTTCGCTTCTGGAAGGCAGAGTGCGATCGGCTAGGCGTTGATTGTTCGCGAGGCGAGCTGCAAGAGCTGAATAACATGTCGTGGTACACACAGCGCTGTAATGAGGCAGCTCGCGAGGTGGAGGAGCTGACCAACCACATCATGATGCTGCAGCAGATAACGCAGGACGCCGCTGCGCAGGTAGTTCGCAAGGGTGCCCTCGGTCGGGTCATCCCAGAGATGGCGATAGAGCACTGCCGCCACGAAGCCGAAGATGGCCACGACGATGAGCGGACTGACGACACGGCGCATGTCGGCTCCTTGTCATTGCGGAGGCCCGCCGCTCTCGTGGCCCTCATAGGGCCATTTGGCAAACAGGGAAAAGCGCGCGCACGCTCCAGTCAAACTACGCCGACGAGGGCCTTACACGTTCCTCGTCAAAGACATTTAGGAGCTGCTGATCGTGTGAGTGTTCGAGTGAATTATGCCGGCAGCTTTTGCCGCGGCGATGATGACAATCCCTTGGCGAGCTTGCTTTGGACTGGGACCACGTTCCCAACTGGCTGCGGCATATCCGGCAAGTGTGTGCGCAATTCCATACTGCCACTTCTTTAGTTCACCGGACTTGATGCCCCAAGCGTGTATGCGAAGCCATTCTTCACCGGTAACCAACTTGCACCGTTCAATATTGCGGAAGTCTTCTGCCGTAAGATTCTCAGCATAGGAACTTCGGCGTGCCGAGCCCGAGGACGTTGCGGTTACCAATCGCGATGATAGTTCGGGGGGCAAAGATTCTGGCAACTCCAGAGCCAATTCACGGATTCCTTCCCAGCAGGGCTCTCGCTTCGACCATTCGCTGACCATACGGCCACCAGCGGTCTTCCTGAGGCAGTCATCGATGCCGTGCGACCAAGTACGCAGCATTGTCTGAAGCTCTTCGGAAATTCTTTGAGCTTGCCATATGCCCTCCAAGTCGATCGCCTGAGACGTCCTCCAGGATAGGTACGCCATCAAATAAGCGGAGATATTCGCTTGGTGTGCAGGAAACTTTTCAGCCTTCACAATCTTCTGAATTGCGCGGAAGAGGATCGTCTTCGCAATGAGTTGCCGGTAGTAGGTTTGGTCAGGAAGCCAATCTTCACCGGCACGGCCCCGAAGGCCTTGCATGAAATAGTCGAAATTCTTCTGCGCTCCATAGCTCACCAGATTTGGCTTTTGGTCCCAAGAATTCACGTACTTTGCCATTTCTGGCTTGGTAAACCGGCGCTGGGATGGCGTTCGCTCTTTGAATCTCCTAAGTGCCGCGGGCGTCGAACCTTCGCGAGTCATGGCAACTTGATAGCTCCCGCGTGCGCGCTCGTAGAACCATCGACTCTGGCCGTCGGGACACCAAACAGCCGACGATAATTCCTCGAGCTTTACATGGAAGGGGTCATTGGCCGAAAAATCAGCTGGTTGCACCGTGTTCTGGCTGTTGGCGTAGTGCGAGATCATTTGCACTATCTGGTCCAGCCGCTTGGGGTCAGTAACGGTTATGATCTTTGCGGGTACATAGACCGATGAAATATCAAAATCGTCATCGTGTTTGCGAGCGCGATGGATGGAAGCGGTCGTCTGTCCGCCGTTGACGATCTGTAATCCCTTGGCGGAATGGATCACCAATTGGCCGTTTGGCTGCGTTTGGATATTCAGCGCATCTGCCGTCAGGACAATTCCATTGTTGTACGCAGCGAAACGCGACGGCTCTTCCTTCAGCGTTTTCCGAATACCGCTATTGACTGTCTTGCTACCTCGAACACCAAGGAACGCGCGAACGTTGAGTTCCAACAACCTTGGGCCATACTCATCATACAGTTTGTAAAGCAGGTTCCCTGGTAAGACGGCCAAGTAGGCTTTGAAATCTGCATTATTCTGCGGAGCCACAAGGCACGGAATAGGTCCGTCTCCGATTTTTGCGAAGTCAACTTCGATTTCATCTCTCGGTATCCCTGCAAGCATTCCTCGGAAGAGGCGCTCAACGTCCCAAACCTCAAATCTGACCGGAGTGCCTGCGGCTTCTGTCGATTCCAGCTTCTTTACGGTAGATAGACCGTCAGTGATTATGAAAACGCGCACCTCTTCAATCGTTCCTGCTGCCTCCTGAATTGCTCTCGATATCTCGAAAGCCTCCCCTGATGGCTCAAGTTTCTGATAGAGCCCTTCAATCGATGCCTGGAAGAAGCGAGCGGCCCGTTCCGCAGACTTCTGCACTTCCTCTCTTGTGGTCGTCTTTGATTCAGATGTTGCGTGGTAGATGGCTACCAAGAGATCAAGTTTGTTGCGATCGTCGGCAAGATAGTAGCCATTGATCTTGATACCACCCCGTCCATGCATGCCTTCGTGGTGGCAAACTTCGGCACTCTCGAACATGCCGATGGAAGCTAAGTGTTCCGCGACCACCTCGGTGAATATGCTTTCTGAATACGTTTCGCCACTGTCGGAAGTGCCGGTTTCAAGCCTGTCTTGCACCTCGTCGCGAATTCGTTGCGCGAAGGCATGAAGATCACGGTCCATGACTATGCACCAACCGAAGAAATGAGCTGTGTCATCGTGGTCTCAGAAACTTCGTACGGCAGGCATTCCTCCAAATCTACTGTGTAGGAGGCACGTACGATCCCCTTAGGAATATTTTGAGGTGTCAGACTAGGAAAGCCTGGCAGTACTCGAAAAAAGCGAATGCTGCCGCGGGTTAGTTTTCTACCTCGATATCGTGTTTCGTGCAGATCCGAGTACCCTGCCGCTAAAAGCAGTCTGTCGAGATGATGGCGCTGCGCTGGGGTGTTGCCTAACCGACTACGTGCCGCGCTGACTAGCTCCGCCAGAGAGATGCCGCTTGCGGAGGGGATCAACGATTGCACTGCAACAAGCAGCTCTCCAACATCGGCGCGCTCCAATTGAAGCAGGTTCGGCACGTTGAAGATCTTGGCGTTTGCGGACGTAGTCGCTTTGATTTCAACAGCCGTCGCACCCACGACGAAATCCCAAAGACCGGGAAGGGGGCCTTTCCACACTTCAAGGGCTGCATCCCCGAGCATTGGATGAATGACGTGCAACAGAAATGATATCTCAGCGAACAGCCCGGTTTGCTCTTCTGGCGACAGACCGTCGCCGTGCCGCTGCATGAAGTTCTGCCAAGTATCCAGACAAGACAGAAGTCCAGCGACAACCGCAGCCTCATGCTGCGCTTCACATGTGAGGGCCAGTATGTCCTCGGAAAGGACTGCGAAGTGATCGTGATAGTTATCGTCAGCAAGTACTAGACACAGTCTGATAGTTCCGTTTGGTCCAGGTGTTAGCGTTTCGGGGAAGAATTCAAAGCCAACAGATCTGGGATAATTCGCAATTCGGCGTATCGAATCAGCAGCTACCTCAAAAAGAAGCGCAGGACGATGACTTGTGCCTTGAACCGCGGCCCTGATGGGACAGCATGCAACCGGGAGAATGCGACGCGCTAGCCACCCATCCTCGCCGGGAGCTTCGGCGAGAAGTGCATTCCAAAGGTCCTTGAGTTCCTGTCGTCTCAAAGCTCTTCCCCGAATTCCTGAGCCCAGTAGATGTTGTTGACACGATAGGTAACTGAGGTCGCCCTCGTACTCTCAGGGAAGCTAATGCCGAATCCTACGATCGGCCCATCAAAGTCTGCTTCAGCCTTTTCTGGCGAAAGAGGGTAGATGAGTAGAAGCCCGCGTTCAGGATGACCGGCAAGGCTTCGAGTTGGGTCGCCCAAGCCACGAATCCGGCGTATCGCAGGGCCGGAAGGTTCAGTTGGAATAGTACCTGGACGCCTATTCTGGGCGTTTTGATATGTAAGAATCGTAAGGGCCAATGCTGCTTGATAGGCGGATTCATCGAGGTCAATGGCTTCATCGCGAGGAGCCAGGAGTCTCCGAATGATATACCTCTTGCTGGCCTTCTGGGCCTCGACATCAAGTGTGCGAATGTTTGATGCTCGCTCAAGTGTGCGAATGTTGAAGTCGCCAAGCTGTTTGTTCAGTCCAACGCCGGCTAGCAACGCAATGGTCCACTCAGTCAGCTCGCCCACGCGCATTTGATCTTCGATGTACTGGGCCAGCAAAGGTGCGTTCACCTTTACTGCCGCTTCGTGCGTCTTGAATTGCTGCAAGAATTCGACCACCGCCTTGCCGGGCACGGAGGCCCACAGCTTTGATCCCTGCCACTCATGGGTTCGACCATCCGGTCGCGATTGCCGAGGATCGTGCTGCGGGGCCCCAGCTTTGGCCAGTAGGCGGACCGTTGCAGTGACATTGTCTTTGAGAGTTTCTTGATCCCGATGGAACACAACAGTCTCTTGGATTTCGCCAGCAAACTTGAGCTGAAGTAGTTCGGCGTTACGCATCTTGACGCGGGATGTGACAAGCAAGAGCGGATGCGACTTAACTTTCAGTCCATAGTCACGCGGCGTACCTCCGACTGCGGCCATATGATCGAATTCGTTCCGTAGTTCTTCACTGGCTTCCGTGATGTGCTCGAACCACTCCGCCAAATCGGCGGTTGTATAGAGTCGGCAAAGGTCCAGGTAGCCAGGACGATAACCAAACCATCGGCCCATCTGCATCAGGGTGTCATACATTTTGGCAGCCCGAAGAAAGTAGCTGACCGTTAGTCCTTCGAGGGTCAGGCCTCTTGCGAGCTTGTCACCGCCGATCGCGATTACGTTCAGGCCGGTAGCCTTGTGTACTTCGTAGTCCAGGATGTCGCCCGCAGTGCCGTTGATCTGTCGGATTTTGATATCGGCGGCAACCGAAGGAAGAATGCGGCGTACATCTTCCCAATCCGGCATTGTCAGAGCGTCTTCTGCAATGCGCGCGACCTCGCTCGTTGTGGGAATGAAGTCCGTGTTCCAAAGATCTTCGAGAGTAGCATTTAGTTCTGCATTCGCGGTCGTGCGCCTGAGCCTCATTCTTATGGAGTCTAGGTATTCGCTTACTTGGCGGACTACATGAGCCTGGACGTTCGTGAATCTCGTCACATGGACAAGCATTGAGTTGTGCTCAGTCTCTTGTCCGCGAAACCGTCGAACGGCGCATGAGATGACAAAGGAAAGAATGGCACGACGAAGCGATGTTGGAAGTGTGTCCTGTCCCTGAAACGACGGTTGATGATCGATTCGATGGAGAGGTGGCATCCAACCAACGCGTTCGCGGAGGCTAGGCGAAGCTGCGTGGTCGGTGACTTGCCTTGTCAGTGGCAACGCTTCGGAGCCAAGCGTTCCATCAGCTCCGGACGCCAAGCCAAAAACCTTGGCTGGCCCGGCGTAGTTTGACGGTGCCGGGAGGCCGACGATGAAGCTTCGCGGAAACAAATCTTGCCCGAAGTCTTGGGTCTCGCCGCGCTCGTGGATGTATATGTTAGCAAAGGGCGTTGCGGTGTAGCCGACATATGCCGACTTATCGAATATGAATAGCAGGCGCCGGATTAGCCGATTGATGGTCTTGGGCTCATACTCCGGGTCTGGCTTCCCATCGTCATCAAATTCCTGCTCACCAGTATCGACTGAAGCATGGTCAGCTTCGTCATCAATCACCAGCAGCGGCAGATTCTGAACAACAGGTCTGCCTGTTGTAGAGTCGTGAGTATTGGCAACTCGGTCTTCAACCCATGAAATAAGATTCTTGAGGACGCTGTTGTTCTTCTTGACCACAAACAGCCACGGTCGGTGCCCTGGCGATATTCCCATGTTGTTTGCGACGCTACGGCGGAAGTCGCCATCATCTGCCCGATGGGTTACATAATCGGGGCGTATCGAAGGATCACTGTCGATCGTGCCGACACCGATTTCGCTTAGCCTAAGGTCACCACTTGCGGCTCGGGTGACAGGCAAGGTCTCGTAGCCAAGAAACCCCTCGTCCAGACGCATCTGCGTCTGGCTGCGTAGATTCTTGTGCAATCCTGCAAGAACGATGATGAGCTTGTAGCCAGAGTCGGCCGCCTTGCAAATAAGGCCCGTGTAGTTTGCGGTCTTGCCGGATTGGACGTGTCCGACGACAAGTCCGCGCCTGTCCCACGGCCCGCTTCGTTCTGGATCCTCCAAAAGTCCAAGAATGCGATCGGTCGATTTGTCGAGACCATCAAGAGCAGTGTTCGACAACTTTGCTTCAAGCCACTGATAGTATCTCGGCCAGTATCTCCAGCCTTCCTTTCGCGGATCGTTCAGCCAAGCGACATGGCCATCGTCGGATGCCAGGAACGTTTCGCGGCCAATCCAAACGCTGAAGCGCGTCTCAAGCTCTTTGATGAGCTCATCCCTGTTTACTGCTTCGCGCCACCGCGGATTGATCGCCAACGCCTGTTCGACCTTCTGTTCAATCATGTCCAAAGTCACTGCCCCGCCTGCCGCCTCGTCATGGATCAGCGTTTGCGCAATCTTCAGGGCGTTTTCGAATGCTGGTCTCATTGGCGCCTCGTTCTCGACCTATGGGTGGTCCTCGTCAGGCTCGTCAGGCAATGCTGCGATCAAGTCCGGGAACTGATTGAACGGCTCCACGCTCTTCAGGTGTTCACGGGCTGCTACTGGGGTCATGCCCGCGCGCCGACGGAGGTCCCGATAGACGATCTTGAGGATCGTCCCGGTCTCGGAAGCTCCCGCGTCAGAAAAGGCACCGGTTGAAACTTCACCGTGATCTGATGCGTCAAGCCATATCCTCTGGACCGGCACGGTTTCTTCGATCACGCGAAGCGCGGTTTCGACGGCACGAGCCTCAATCGTCGCAGAATTGAGTACAGCCTTAATGGTCGGATGACCCCGATTGATCCGATACCGAACGCCTTGAGGTCCTCCAAGCGCCACCCAAGTTCGCTGCAAGTCCGGTGTGGCGGGCTTTGCGCCATACGTTCCACGATGAGCGAACACCTGACGGGCAATTTGCCGTGCGTCTTCGCCTAGTGCCCTCAATCTGTTACGTAAGTATTGGGGAGGGCGCGCTGTCGATTTCTTGATATCGATCTTCCAATCGGTGTCCGCAGCGCTAGTAATATCGACCTTGAGACGGGCAAGCCTGAAAGCTTCTTCTTGGGCCCATCGCCTTGGCGAACCTAGACCGAGCCAACCGCCGGCGGTGAGCAACCGCTTGTTGCGATAGATGTAGAACCCTTGCTGAGCGGTCCAGCCATTCGGACCAGCATTTTCCTCCACTTCCTTCTCTGACAGCCTGTCCCTGTGCGGCAGCACAAAACCTTGGACGTCTACAATGCCTGATCGCGTGAATATACGCTCGACTGGCCGGCGGATGGTGGCGGGATGTACCTCCATGAAAGGATCCCAACGCCGCACTCTATCCTTCTCTTCAGTTCCGTTTATGAAGAGTCGCACTCGCGGCGCTTTGCCCTCTATGTACCTCTGAAAGACCATCGAGAGGTGTTCTTCGACGCGGTCAATGGCTTCCAAGAACAACGTTTGAGTGGCTTCATTGTCGCTCTCCCCTTCGGTGAGATGATCGAGCTGTTCCCAAAGAACCATTGTTCCTCTAGGTGTCGAATTCAATTCGATTAGATATGATTCAGAACCCGGAGCGGCGCTTTGCAGCAGTTGCCAAGCGCCCGACGTCGTTTTGATGTGATCCAGATCCCAGCGGCGGACAGCCACCCCTTCTCCTTGGCACCGCGACGCTACCGTAAGACGCCTGCACTGGGAGAACGACGCTGTCTTTAGCCCGAGACCAAATCGGCCCAGGTCAGTGGGTGACCTAGTTCTGCCGGGAAGAAGGTCGCCAAGGCGCATCGCGTCGACAAGCTCTTGCGAGCTCATTCCTCTGCCATCGTCTCTGATGGCAATCGTCGGCTCACCTTCATTCCAGTCGAACGTAAGCCATACGTTGCCTGCGCCAGCCGTAATGCTGTTGTCGAGTATGTCTGCGATGGCCGCCGGCAGAGAGTAGCCGACGCCGCGCAAGGACTCGATCAACGTTGCGGCCGACGGTGGGACCAAGTCGAAACCGGAACAATCCAGAGGCGATCCTGCCAAATCGCTTCCCCCTCCCGACTCAGAATACTATTGATAGAGCAAGAACTTCTCAAGAAGCTCTCAACTATGCAGACGGTGCCATTCACCTCACTTTCGATCTCGGACCTCTTTGTTGACGCCAAATACGAGGGCCGGCGGGTCAACAACGCGGGCGCTGATCCCTTGCACAGCCTTCTCGGAGTGAGCATTGGTGGTGGCTTCAGGATTCTAGGGAAACTCGACAAGCCAAGGCTGATAGTTCTCACATCTTCGATGGCCGATCCGGATTGGCCAGATGAACTGGACCCAGAGACCGGAATCTTTACGTATTTCGGCGACAACAAGGAGCCGGGCCGAGAACTGCATAAGTCGAAGAGATGGGGCAATGCGCTCCTTCGTTATTGCTTTGACGCAACCCACTTAAAGGAAAGACATCGTGTTCCCCCTATACTGGTCTTCACCGGTGCAGGGACTTGGCGTGATGTCATATTTCGTGGCCTTGCCGTTCCCGGGGCACGCGGCCTCATGCAGCACGAAGATCTAGTGGCAATTTGGAAAACAAGGGGTGACGAAAGGTTTCAGAACTATCGAGCGAAGTTCACCATCGTCGACGTAGGCACCATTTCCCGAGCATGGCTCGACGATGTCATCAGTGGCCAGGATAGATTCATTCGAGCGCCACGCCCGTGGCGGGTATGGATCGAAGACGGAGAGTACGTGCCGCTCGCGGCAAGACGAGTGTCCGAGACTCGAACCCGACAACAGCAACTGCCCGTGAGTCAGAGCGACCTACAGTTGCTCGATGAAGTGCGCGGGTTCTTTTCTGGCAATCCTACGGACTTCGAAGCCTGCGCCGCTGAGATCGTGAGATTGCTCCTGGGCGAAGGAGCAACCCTGGACCTTACCCGACCGACGCGCGACGGCGGCCGCGACGCGGTGGGCATCCTGCAAATTGGTGAGCGGCCGTCGTCCGTGCCTGTTGAATTCGCTATAGAGGCGAAGTGTTATGCCCTGGACGGCTCCGTGAGCGTTCGTGACATGTCGCGTTTGATCTCTCGACTTCGTCACCGTCAATTCGGCGTGATGGTCACAACGTCTTGGGTAAACTCCCAGGCATATGGCGAAGTTGTGGAGGACGGACATCCAATCATGATTGTTGCTGGTGGCGATATTGTCAGGATTCTGAGGCAAAATGGCATATCAACGCGCGAAAGAGTACGGGAATGGCTGATCTCGGCCTTTGGAAGAGAACGCGTTGCAAGGTTGCGAGCGCAAGGACGCCAGCCGTGACATCGACGCGTCCTAAGCTCGCTAGACGACTTCATCGCGGGGACTTCCTTTCTCCCGAGACACGCAGCGCTGTCATGTCGCGCATCAGGGGGAAAAACACTGGTCCGGAGCTGGCGGTGGCGGCTGCCATGCGAGCACGAAAGCTGCGTTTCGAGGTTCAGGCAAGGGATTTGCCGGGCTGTCCGGACTTTGTGCTTCGGCCCCGTAAAGTCGCGATCTTCGTCGACGGCTGTTTTTGGCACGGCTGGGGATTCGCAGGTTGGCGCAACAAGCTGAGCGAAAAGTGGGAGAAGAAGATCGCGGGCAACATCAATCGGGATAGGCGCAATCATCGGAAACTGAAGAGAATGGGTTGGAAGGTTGTGCGTTTGTGGGAACATCAGATTCAACGCGACATAGATCGGTGCATACTTAGGGTTGTGTCTTTTTGTGAGACTGGTGGCAAAGCGCCTTCTCGGGAAAACATTCGGGGAAGGGGCCTGGCTGACTGACAACGGTCATGTAATATTGGCGAATGGCAGTCAGAGTTCTCGATCTTTTCTGCGGTGGCGGCGGCAGCAGTTGGGGCGCAAGCGAATTTGGTGCGGAAATAGTCTGTGGAGTTGATGCGTGGGACATCGCCACAAAGACATTCAAAGACAACTTCAAGGATGCAAGCGCTGTCAACGCCGAACTGTCGGAGGCTTCTGGACGGAACGTTGTAGGGAAGATCGGTCCAATCGACCTGTTGTTGGCCTCCCCGGAATGCACTAACCACACTTGCGCACGTGGTAGCCGCGAGCGAGATGAGGATAGTCGCAGGACCGCCCTCTACGTCCTCAACTATGTGAAGCTATTCAAACCTCGCTGGCTGATTATCGAGAACGTTGTCCAGATGAGAGCGTGGACTGGGTACGCTCAGCTGATACGCGAATTGGAGCGCGACTACTTCCTGACGCCACAAGTGCTTGACGCCGCGAAGTTCGGCGTTCCACAGACTCGTCGGCGCCTCTTTGTCGTTGGTGATAGAGAGATGCAGCCTCCCGATCTGTCCGGTCGCCGCTGGAAGTCGCCCTCAAGCGTCCGGCAACTATTGGACCCCACGGGAACGTGGGAAGCGAAGCCGCTTTATCGACCAGGCCGAGCCAAGGGTACTTTGGAACGTGCCAAGCGAGCCATGAAGGCCCTTGGCGAGGGGGTTCCGTACCTTATTGTCTACTACGGGAGTGACGGTGCAGGAGGCTGGCAGCGCCTGGATCGACCACTTCGAACTCTTACGACTTTGGATCGCTTTGGACTCGTGGAATGGAATAAGTCCGAGCCGACGCTGCGAATGCTTCAGGTTCCGGAACTTAAGAGGGCGATGGGACTGCCTGCGTCGTTTACCATGAACCACGGGACGCGACGAGATCGAATAAAGATCCTGGGCAATGGTGTCTGCCCGCCCGTTGTAACGAAAATTCTCAGCTCAGTGGTCATTCAAAATCAGAGCGGAGTTGCAATGGCGGCAGAATAGCCGCCAAGCAAGGAGTCAGAGTCGCTCCCGTTTCAGCCGCGCACTCAGCGCCTCCGCAAAGACCTGCGCCTTGGCCAGCGGCACCCGCGTCGGCAGCCAGACCGCGTGGATCGCACCCGGGCCACCTCGAAATCCGCCAGGATGATCTCGACCTTGCAGCGATCGACGAGGCTCTGCACCAGCCAGAACGGGCCGAACCCAATGCCGGCGCCGCAGACCACGGCGCGCACCATCCAGCCGTCGCTCCATCAACGTCATTTTCTGCATAAGAGATCACGCATTGGTCACGGAACCTGCGCACATTCACCAGCACGCGGCGCGCAAGTTGCCTTAGGCTCTCACCTAGGCTTCTTAACGGTGTAGCGTTCGCGGGGGAAAGATGTCGTCGCCGGGTACCGGAACAGCAAACCTGTTCCAGGACGACTTCTCAGCAAACGGTCAACCGCTCGATCCCGCGACGTGGGACTACAACCGCCGGCACGCAGCCGACAATGCGTCGCTCCTCGGCCTGACCAGGATGCGCCAGTCCCTCCCACTTCGGGGAGAACGGGCTGACACGTCACGCGGCCTGTTCCAGCGCTGATGGGTCGTCCACGAAATAAGGGGAGCCACAGATGACGTCACCGCTCACGGCAGCAACAAACCTGTTCACGGACGACTTTCCCGGGTCGTCGCTCCGGACGACACTCTGGGAACCGTTGGCGCCAGGACATGAATACAAGGGGCAGACCTGGACCTTCTCGAATACCAATCCCTACACGACTCCGACCGGCGGCGGCTTTCCCACGGTCAGCAACAACACGGCCCGTTTTGCGCTTCAGACCTGGGACAACGCTCCCAACAAGAGGCCCAATGAGCATGCGTTCCTGGGCACGGAAGCGATCACCCGGGACGCCTGGAATCCGACGACCGGCGGCCTGTCGTTCGAAGGCAAGTTCAAGTTCTCCGGCGACGGGACGGCAAACCCGTCCGCCCTGACCCAGGGAGGCATGATCCTCGGGTTCTTTTCATTCGAGAAGAATGCCCCGCCGAACGACTTTCACACCGAGATCGATTTCGAGGTCTTCACCAGCAACCTCAAGAACCCGTCGTTGAATCAGATCTCGACCAACATCTTCAACGGCTCGAAGACCCTCACCATTCACGATCCGGTGCACAACCGGGATGTTCAGATCGCCTACGACCCCTTGTCCTATCCGAACACCCCCTGCCGAATGCCGAGTACCACACCTACAAATTCGAGTGGTTCCCCAGCTGGGTCACCTTCTACATCGATGGCAAGGTCCTGCGCACGGTAACCAACCCGGACTCGCTCCCGGATCCAGCCAGGGACCAGCGGCTTCACCTCAACATCTGGGGCCAGACCACGACGATCGGTGCGGCCAACGGCGACTGGGCCGGCAACCCCGTGGGCGATCCCTCGCTCGGGCCGGCAAGGACCGCTGCCGAAGCCAGGACCTACTACGCGGACTTCCAGGCGATCAGGGTCGACAGGCTGTCGTCCCGTCTCGGCACCGCCGCTGACGACGTGCTGACGGGCAGCGCCGGCAACGACGGCATCGATGGCGCCGGCGGCGCGGATACGCTGAACGGCGCGGATGGCGACGACACCATCATGGGCGGCGCCGGCAACGATACGATCGACGGCGGCGGCGGCTCGAATACGGCGCTCTATGTCGGCCCGCGCAGTCGCTACACGCTCGCCTCGGCGGCAGGCATCCTCACGGTCACGGACAACGGCAACAGGGACGGCACCGATAGCTTGACCAACGTCGCGTTCCTGGGGTTCAGCGACAAGATCTTCACCCTGGGCGATGGCGCCAACAACACCATGGCCGGTACGGCGGGAAACGATGCCTTCGAAGCCCTCGGCGGCCATGACAATCTGAGCGGA
>LNAP01004599.1_pt1 | contig 12667 bp, 22 predicted proteins | sample 602601 | NCBI WGS metagenome assembly LNAP01 (sample SAMN02440304, study PRJNA202911) | soil metagenome | biome: Subtropical and temperate rainforests or woodlands; isolation source: soil samples (1 kg each in a 20% v/v slurry with milli Q water) were... ... | reverse complement strand
CAAGTTAAGCAGTGACCCGGCACACATCAGGCAGCTGATCGCATCGTCCGGGATGACGCAGAAGGAAGCAGCCGCGGCATTGGGCGTCGGTCACCGAACGATCGGCGACTGGCTCGGCGGCAAGATCAAGTGGTCCTACCCGGCGCAGTACGCGCTGGAGTGTCTTGTTAAATACGGCGGGGTGAAAAAATGAGCGCTACAGAATGGAAGTTTGTACCGGTTGAGCCGACGCGAGAAATGCTGGTCGCTGCGCTGAAAACTAACGGGGCATGCCCGATCTATGCCGCCATGCTCGACGCCGCACCGGTGCCGCCATCAGTTGAAAGCCTGCTGGAAAACTGGACGCCGAGCGATCAGCAAGCGTTCGCCAGGTTCCGCGACGAGCACTTCCCGGGCGAAATGAGCAGCTATGCGATCCAGTCGCTGGGCTCTGCCTGGAAGGATGGCCAAGCCAATGCTCAGCCACAAGCCGCCCACCTGACCATCCCCGGCGCGCTGGAGTGGGATGGTGATAATGGTACTCACGGTGTTGTTGGTACTCACGGTGCGGACTGTGCTCACAGTGAGTCTGGAGCAGCCATCGCCACGCTGAAGGCGATCGGCTACACCCACAACGGCGGCACTCACTGGAAGCCGCCGGTTGGCCAGAAGCCGGACTTCGACCTGATCGACTCGCTGCGCTCCGAGATTGAAAGCCTTCACGCATCAGCTGAAACCGTGAACGAGGTAATGGTGAGGATGCGCGCTGATCTGGCTGAGCAAACGGCCCGCGTTCGAACTGCTGCTGGATTCGATCTAAATGCGATGCTGGGTACGATCAAGGGTCTTGAGGATCGGCTGGCCAGCACCGAGCAATCGCGCCGCTCGTTCTTCGACTTGAGCCAGGACCTGGAGAAGAGGGTGGTTGAGCGGGATGCTCTGCTCGCAAAGTGCAAAAGCTGGATCGAAGCTGCGCGTGAAGGTGTGCTCTATCCAGTCGCCAATGACTTTCAGGGGGTAATCGGCCACAACGCCGAAGGCCTGGGCCAGCTCTCCGTCGCGCTGCTTGAGTCCCTTTCTGCCATCGCGAAGCCGGCCAAGCCCAAGACCTGCATCGAATGCGATCAGCCCTACTGCCACGGCGTATGCGTTGAGCGCGGCGATCAGGACTATGACCGGAATCAGGCGGCGAACGGTGGCGAACAATGAGAACTGAGTACAAGGACGCCATCCTCGGCGCGTACCACTCGGCGATAAAAAAGACTCGGCATGTGAAGGTGCTTCGCAAGCAGGTAACCGGTCTCTGCACGCCATTCAAAAAGGTGATCCAGAACGCCAAGCGGCGCCCGGTTGTGCAGGCCCGCATCAAGAAGCTGCGCAAATACCACGCCATCGCCTGGAAAGGCTACAGCTTCGGAAAGGTGATCAAGCCATGAGAAATATCCAAACCCGAGAGGGCTACGACCTGTGGGACAAGGTTCATCAACTGCCACGCTTCAACTTTTGGCGCGGCGGCGAGGATGAGAAGGGCAGCGTTATCCGGGTACCGGAAAAGCACGGGAACTGGGTCAGCTTCAACGATCTGACAGACTTGGCCGACCAGTACCAGGACGAGATCAATGGCTTGCGTGAGCGTCTTGCGCGCCTTGAGCCGAAGGCGGTGCAGCCATGATCATTCTCTCTATCTGGCTGGCAATCCAGCTCCCGCTTGGCCACCTGATCGGCAAGGCTCAGCGCCAAAAGCGCAAGTTTGACGAGGCGTTCAGGCATGGCTGAACGGATCAGTGTCAACTGCCAGGCCAAGCTATCCGAGGCCATCACCGCGCTGAGCTCAATGTTCCGCGACAAGAAGTTCGTGGTGGTCTCTCTTCGCCCGGGCAAGGACCGCACCCTGGATCAAAATGCGCTGTGGTTCGCCTTTTACAAGCGCATTGCCGAAATGACGCAGATCGGCGACCCGGCGGACGCTCGGCGCTACTGCAAATTGCACCATGGCGTACAGATCCTGCTCAACGATGACCAGGAGTTCCAGAATTCCTGGTATCGGGTCATGCGCCATCTGCCCTACGAGGAAAAGCTTTCCATGATGGGCGATTGCAAGTTGTTCGGGCCGGACGGATTCCCGGTGACCAGTCTGTTCAATCGCGCCCAGGGCATCGCCTACACCGACCGAATCGTCGCCGAGTTCACAGCGCAAGGCGTGTTCTTCGGTGATCTGCTTAGCGAGGTGGCTGCATGACGATCGAGCGCAAGCAGCCGCGACCGAAGACCTGCAAAAACCCAGCCTGCAAAACCTCGTTCGTCCCGCAGCGCCTCGGGCAAGCCGTCTGCAACTACGCCTGCGGCCTGGCCATCAAGGACGTGAACGAGGCGAAGGCGCGTAAGGCTCTTGCCGAAGTAGGGCGAAAGGAGGTCAAGGCGCAGAAGGAGAAACTGAAGTCCCGCGGCGAGCATATGCGCGAGACCCAGATCGCCTTCAATGCCTACATCCGGCTGCGCGACCAGCTGGCCGGCCACGCCTGCATATCCAGCGGAAAGCCATTGGACTGGAGCGGAAACGCGGTAGATGCAGGTCATTACCGTAGCGTCGGCTCCGCGCCGCACTTGCGATTCGATGAGCGCAACTGCCACGCCCAAAGCAAGCAGGACAACCGATTCCTTTCCGGCAATGCCGTGGACTACCGAATCGGCCTGATCGCGCGCATCGGCCTTGAGGCTGTCGACGCGCTGGAAGCTGATCAGTCCGTCCGCAAGTACACAGTCGATGACCTGAAAGCCATCAAGGCCCACTACCGGGCGCTGGCCCGCGAACTGAAGAGAGCTACCGCGTGAGCGGAGGGGATAAAACGACCATGAAAGAATTCTGGAAGCTCTACAAACGATCATTCACCAACTACTGGACCGAGCTAAACGACGCCGCCGAGAGCGCGGTCGGCATGGCTGCCCATCTTTTGGTTCTGTCGTTCCCGCTGACATTCCCGATCCTGTATCCGCTTGTGAAGCTGTGGGAGAAGGCGAAATCGAAATGGAAGGGCCGACCATGAACCGCCGCCCATCCATGTTCCAGCAGCCAGCGCCATCGCCCTGGTACGTCACCAAAACCAAATGCACCGAGTGCGGCAAGTCTCGCGCCGCCGGCAGTCATGCGAAGTGCAGCCGTGCGCGGCAGATGCGGTTTGCGGGGGAGAACAAGGCATGAGCCTGATCAAGCGATTCGAGCAAAACACCGCCGGGCGAGACTTCGCAGTGGGCGACATTCACGGGCACTTCACCCGGTTACAAGCCGCGCTTGATGCAATCGGCTTCGATCCTGTCGTTGACCGGCTGTTCAGCGTTGGCGATCTGGTCGACCGCGGGCCCGAGTGCCGTGACGTGCTGGCCTGGCTGGATAAGCCGTGGTTCAACGCAGTGCGCGGCAACCATGACGACTACGTCGTGCGCTTCGACACCTGCGACGTGGAAAACTGGATCTACAACGGCGGCTCCTGGTTCGCCGGGATGAATCGCGACGAGCAGGAAGAGTTCCGGGTCCAGTTCGCCGAGCTGCCGATCGCCATCGAGGTCGAGACTGCCGGCGGCCTGGTTGGTCTGGTGCACGCTGATTGTCCGTTCCCGTCCTGGCATGAGCTCCAGTTCGAACTGGAAGGCGCGACAACGCCGAAACGCCTGAAGCTGGTGCAGAACACTTGCATGTGGTCGCGCTCCAGGATTGAGCAGGGCGACGTGTCGGGCGTGCTGGATGTTCGGGCGCTGGTGGTTGGGCATACGCCGCTGAGCGCGGTAACCGTCCTCGGCAACGTCTACCACATCGACACCGCTGGATGGGTGCCGGATCGAGGACACTTCACGCTGCTGAATCTGGAAACCCTGGAGCCGGCCAACACTTCGGATGGGGGCCAGGCATGAGCCAGTCGAGAAAAGGCAGCGCCTTCGAAGCGCTGACCAATGTGGCAGTAGGACTGATCGTCAGCATGATCGCCAATGCCCTGGTATTCCCGCTGTATGGGTTCCATCCGTCCCTGCTCGATAACGTAGGGATAACCCTGATCTACACCGTTATCTCTCTGGTCAGGTCCTACCTGCTCCGCCGGGCGTTCAACATGCTGGCCGGGGGTGATCGACGGCCGATCGAGGCAGCCAAAAATAAGTGATGTCATTTTGATTATTCTGGTCCCTGTGAAGGGACCAAATCGGTTATCCTGACTCGCGTACGCGATATAAATTTCAGGGAGTGGATTGCATGAGCGAATTGAAACCTTCGAACCCAAAGGACCTGGTTGGGAGCGGAAAGCTTCCCCTGCACCTTTGGCCTGTAACGGCTACCGCCCTGGGCAGTCTCGGCTTGCTCGACGGCATGCTGAAGTACGGGCGATCCAACTTCCGGGCCGTGGGCATTCGCGCTTCGATCTACTACGACGCGGCAAGCCGTCACCTGAACGCATGGTTCGAGGGGGAGAGCGTAGACCCGGACAGCGGCCTGCCACACTTGGCGCACGCCCTGGCCTGCCTCGCGATCATCGTCGATGCCGAGGCGGCCGGAAAGCTGAATGATGACCGTATGCACCCGGGCGGCTATCGCGACCTGGTCAACAGCCTCACGCCTCACGTCGATCGCCTGAAGGCCATCCACGCTGGCAAGAATCCTGAGCACTACACCATCGCTAAGGCGGCCGACCAATGAAGGCGAAGGCGACTGACGATCAATTGCGCGAGGCGCTGAACACGATGACCGTGGCCGAGGCAGCTGCCCACTTCGACATGCATGAGCGCACCGTCTGGTCGCGCAAGGCCAAACTGGCCCGCCAAGGCTGGAGCCCCGAGCACGACATGACCAAGACCGTCCCGGACGGATTCCACCTGAAGGGCACGTCGACGCTGTACGACGAAAATGGCAAGGCAAAGCTGCAATGGGTGAAATCGTCGATCGACCATGAGCGCCAGGCAGAACTGCACGCAGCATTCGCCCGAGCATTCCTTGAGGATGTCGAAGCGCTCCCTGAGATCAAAGGGCCAGAGCAGGCCCTTGATACCGACATCATCCCCTGGTTCCAGATCGGCGATGCACACGTCGGGATGCTCGCGCACTCGAACGAGGTCGGTCACAACTTCGACCTGAAGATCGCCGAGCGAGAGCTGATCGTCGCGATGCACAAGCTTATTGACCGCGCCCCGAACTGCGAGCGCTGTGTCATTCAGGATCTTGGGGATATGTCGCACTACCAGGACTTCACCGCCAAGAGCGAGTCAGGCCACGACTTCGACTTCGATAGCCGATACCCGAAGATGATCGAGGTGTGCGCCCGGATCATGCGCTCGATCGTGGACAAGGCCCTGGCCAAGTTCCAGTTCGTGGACGTGATCGTCAACCAGGGCAACCACTCCCGCTCGAACGATGTGTGGATGCGGATTTTCCTGAATCACGTCTACACGGACAACCCACGGCTGCACGTCCTCGACAACTCAAGCGTGTTCATCCCATACCGGATGGGCAACACCTTCGTCATGTGCCACCACAGCGATAAGTGCAAGCCGGATCGCCTGATCGACGTGATGTCGACTGACTTCTCTGTTGACTGGGGCGAGTCGACCTACCGTTACATCGATATCGGCCATATCCATCACCGCATGCAGTCGAAGGAGTCGGCAGGCGTGACGGTTGAGTCGTGGAACCAGCTCGCCCCAGGCGACAAGTACGCTCACGACGGCGGCTGGCGGTCCAGGGCATGCCTGACGGCCGTTCTGCGCTCCAAGACCTACGGCGAGAAGGGTCGGATCACCATAAGCGCTGAAGAGGTGAAGGACATCATCTCGAACGCTATTCCGGGCGCCGAAGCATCCAAGCGCCGCGCTGTTTATTCGGTGTGAGGCAGGGGAATGGAAATTATCTCCAGGGCTGACGCCAAAGAGAAAGGCCTGACCAGATACTTCAGTGGGGAGCCGTGCAAGGTCGGTCACGTATCCCTGCGCAGTGTTCGCGATGCCAAGTGCGTCGAATGCACTCTGTCCAGGCAGAACGAGAAGCGCGCCAAGCTGAGAGCCGAAAAATTCCCAGAAGGCCGGGATCCATGGAAGCGATGCGATCCAGGCCACAAGGTTTGCCGTAAGTGCCGAGAAGCTAAGCCGGAAGCCGCATTCAGCCCGGACGAGCGCGCAAGTGACGGATTGCAGTCGCAGTGCCTTTCGTGTCAGTGCCAGGCGACCCGGGAGCGACATGCGGCGGATCCAGAGGGCAGTAGGGCGAAAAGGAAGGCTTACTACGACGCCAATCCTGAAGCTTTTGCGGTACGGGCCAGGGCGTTCAGGGAAAGCCATAGAGAGCACCTGTCCGCCTCGAAGAAGGCCTACTACGACCGCGTGAAAATGGATCCTACCTGGAAGCAACGGATGCAGGCAGCCAGGGACACCAAGAAGGCGGACAAGAGCCTATACGACCGAGCGTACAGAGAGCGAAACCCCGAGCTGAACAATCAGCGGGCAAGGGCCTGGGTCAAGCGCAATCCTGAGAAGCGATCCGCGATCATGAAGGCCTACAGCGCTCGTCGGCGATCGAACTGCGCAGAAGGCGACCCGACGGCGATGATTGCCGCATGGGAGAAGGCGGCGGCGAAGGTTTGTCACTGGTGCTCGAAGAAGTGCACGAGCAACTACCACGTTGACCACTACCAGCCGCTGGCTAAGGGCGGGAAGCATGTAATTGCCAACCTCGTTATCTCCTGCCCGGGATGCAACTACAGGAAGAACGCAAAGGATCCATACCAGTTCGCGGCAAGCATGGGGAGGCTGTTCTGATGGCCTGCCGTAGCAACTCATGACGAGCGAAACAACAACCAAGGGCGGAGCAGTACGGGGCCGCATCAGTAAATATCAGGGGTGATAGATGATCTACAGAAGCGTAATCGCAGCAGTCGTCAGGGCACTGGCAGCGGAGACCATGAGCGGTACCGGTGGCCAGGACTTCGAGCCGAAGGTGCAGGCGGCAAAGCAGAAGGGCGCCATCGTCGGAAAGGAAGAGGCATTCCTGACTGACTGCTGGGTATTCGGCCGGCTTCACAAGGGACTGCCTGCCGAGCATTGGCGCGCACTGGTCGCCAAGTATTCGACGCACGAAGGCCGCAAGCATGAAGCAATCCTGGAGCTGTACAAGTTCACCCGCTCGCCGGCCCCGACAAAGTTCCGTGAGCTGGCCGTGCTGACATGGGCAATCCCGAAGGTGAGCGGCAAGCATGAGTCGGCCGCTATCGAAGTGGTGAGTCGTGAGGCTGAGGCCATTGCGAAGAACAAGGCTCTGGTTGACTCATTCAACAAGAAGGGGCTGCGCGGCATGGATGACACCGTAGACCGCAAGCAGACGCTGAAGCGATCCACATCGATTATCCCGGCCTCCTGGTACGACATGACGAAATGGGACAACAGCGGGCGCCCAGACTCAACCCTGCGTCGGTGGCGTAACGAGATCCGCAAGGCGCTGGATAGCCAAGTGGATGAGGCTTTATGCGCCGCTCAGATGCTGCTCGATGCGGAAGGCCTGATATGGTCGGAAGTGGCGTGAGAAAAAAGTGTTGACTCATTTCGATCAAGCGATCACTATAAATCCCATCATGCGGATGTTGCGTTTTAATAATTAACTCAGTCCCTCGCAAGAGACCAAAAGGCATCAAGATAAGTGCCCGCACATGCGGAAACGTCTTTATTGGAATGCCAGTTCGATCGACAGGATGATCTCACCCCGTCGGAATGTTGATTGAGCTGGCACCCCAATGCAGATGAAGCCCAGTAAGGGCCAACTACATATCGGTGCCAGGATACGGAAGCGGTGCACGTTGAAAGCCCGCAAGGTCATAACGCCTGGAAAGGGGACGATTCGTCAGCCCCTGACATCTGCAGAACCACAACAAAGCCTCGCCATCGTGCGGGGCTTTCTCTTTTCTGGCTCCCGTGCAGCCTCTAATCGCTTCGGCAAGGCCATGCACGGGAACCGGATCTAATTCAGCCCCGAGGGGCACTGAGATGCCCAACATGCCAGAAAAAGACCCTTCCAACTGGCTGATCGTAATGGCGTGGCTTAGCCAGCACTCCCCGACGATCTACGCGGGGCTGGCAACGGCGGCAGTTGCTGTGATGCGAACCATCTACGGCGGCGGCACCCGGCGACAGACATTCCTTGAGGCGGGCCTGTGCACGCTCCTGACCATGGGAATTATCCCGGTCCTGGAATACTTCGGGTTGCCCCAGGGCCTGGCCACGGCTGCCGGCGTTTACATCGGCTTCATGGGCGTGAAGAAGATCGCCGCCCTTGCCGACCGAATCACCGAATTCAAATTGCCAAAGCGGCAGGAGTGACCCATGCAACTGATCGACAACTGGAAAGACGCCTGGAAGCTGAGCAGCGTTCAGGCGGGCGCGGCCATCACTGCGCTGGGAGTGGCTGAGCAGGTATTGCCGGCACTGCAAGCGGCACTGCCGACCGGAATCTACGCGATCCTGGGTGCGCTGGTCATGATTGCCCGCGTCGTGCTCCAGCCGAACGTGAGCAGGTGACATGCCGGCCGACATCCTGATCCATCTGTGGCTGGGGTTCCTGGTCGCGATGTTCTGCGTGGTCCTGTACTGGATTCGCAAGTTGGATCGACGGCAGAGAGTGGCGAAGGGCGAGATTCGATTGTCTCGCACCACGAATTCATGAATAGAAAAACGTAGCGCGGATTGCAGGAGGCGGATTGAGAGTTCTTATTCTTGGCTGCGCGGCCATCGGGCTTGCTGCTGCGCTCATGGCTGGCGGGCATCAGGTCGTCGACCATGATCAGCTGGCCGCCGTAGAGCCGCACTATGAATCCCTGATGATTGGGCCGGTCGCCGAGATCGACGCCGAAGACGCCAGGACCATTTACGAGCGGCGCAAAAGTATCCCCCGCGGCAGATAGCCGAAACCGAAGATCAACCCCGTGCCGTATGGGATCGCGACCATAAGGCGGTCGTATGAACCATGGATGCGGGGAGCATGACTGAGGCGGTCCGAGTGGCCGCCGTATCAAAGGGGTAAAAGCATGGACTTTAAGCTTGAGCGTATTTTCACTGTGCTCTGCATCGCCGCGGCCGTAGTTGGCTGGGCAGTGATTGAGAGTGCTATCTGGATCGGCTCGCGCATCATCGGGCTGCTGGTATGAAGGTCGTCACCCGAATACATCACGCATTGCCGCTGTCTCCGGATGTCCATGGGGCGCTGAATAATCTGGATGTCGCCCTGGTGCAGGCCCTCAAGGCGGCAAAGGAAGCCGGCCTGCCTCAAGGCCTGATCGTCGCAGTGCTGCATGGTCACGCACACAGCGAGACGGCCAAGATGGTTGGCGTATGACCGTATCCCCTGAGCGCATTCGCTGAGTGCGCTGACGAGATACCAACACCAAGGAGGTCGCCAATGGAAAGGCCGCGGCCTCCTGCATCGCTGCTTGAGTTGTCCGATCTCTCCAACTTCGGTATCCGGCTAACCCCGGCGCCTGAAGTGTGGGAGTGGCTCCATACCGAGATCCTTGCCGATACCGGCAGCATCCACAACGAAGACCATGCGCATCTGATCGACGCTGACATCCGTGTGATGTGGGCATCGGCTGCGTTCAGCAAGAAGGGCCGCACGGTCGTAGGTCAGGCCGAGCAAGTGGCCTTCCGTGCGGGTGGCTGGCAGAAGGCCCGGATGGAGCAGCAGATGATGGATTGGTTCGGCGATGTGCCGGCCTACATCATCACCCTGGCTGCCGATTACTGCGCCCAGTGTTCCGACGCTGACTTTTGCGCCCTGGTTGAGCATGAGCTCTATCACATCGCCCAGGCGAAGGATCAGTACGGCGCCCCCAAGTTCACGCAGGAAGGATTGCCCAAGCTGGAGATGCGCGGCCACGACGTCGAAGAGTTCGTCGGTGTGGTTCGTCGCTACGGTGCGAGCGCTGATGTCCAGGCGCTGGTTGACGCTGCAAACAGTCCTGCTGAGGTGGGGAAATTGAATATTGCGAGGGCCTGCGGAACCTGTCTGCTTAAGTCGGCCTGATTCCAGACAGGCACCAGACGGATGAGAATTTATGGCAGCTCTGAAAAGTGAGGTGAAAAGCTTCATCGTTCAGGCCCTGGCGTGCTTTGACACGCCTTCTCAGGTGGTCGAGTCAGTCAAGACCGAGTTCGGCCTTGTGCTGAGCCGTCAGCAGGTTGAGAGTCACGACCCAACCAAGGCGAGCAGCAAGGGCCTTGCGCTGAAGTGGCAGACCCTGTTCCACGACACCCGGGCGCGCTTCCGCGAAGAGACGGCAGAGATCCCGATCGCCAACCGAGCGTTCCGCCTCCGCGCCATGAATCGATTCGTGGAGAAAGCCGAGACGATGAAGAACATCGGCCTGGCCATGCAGATTCTGGAGCAGGCTGCGAAGGAAGTCGGCGACGTGTACGTCAACCGGCAGACCAAGAATGAAAACCCACACGACAATCTGGCGCCTACTCGGGTGCAGGTCGACGTAGTGGACGCGAGGAAGCCTGATGCCGAGCCTTAATGTGCCTCAGGCCAACTTCCTGCGCATGGATACCAAGTTCCGCGGCTTTGTGGCTGGCTTCGGCTCGGGCAAGACGTGGGTAGGCTGCGCGGCGCTGTGTAAGCACGTATGGGAGTGGCCACGGATCAACTCCGGTTACTTCGCCCCGACTTACCCGCAGATCCGCGACATCTTCTTCCCGACGATCGAGGAAGTCGCCTTCGACTGGGGCCTGAAGGTCAAGACGAAGGAGAGCGACAAGGAGGTCGAGTTCTACAGCGGCGGCCAGTACCGCAGCACGACTATTTGCCGATCCATGGAGAAGCCGCAGACCATTGTCGGCTTCAAGATTGGGCATGCCCTGGTCGATGAGCTCGATGTTCTTCCGAAACTCAAGGCCGAGCACGCCTGGCGCAAGATCATTGCCCGGATGCGTTACAACGAGCAGGGCCTGAAGAACGGCGTGGACGTAACGACGACCCCCGAGGGGTTCAAGTTCGTTTATCAGCAGTTCGTGAAGCAGCTGCGCGAGAAGCCAGCGCTCAAGGGTATGTATGGGCTTGTTCAGGCCAGCACGTTCGACAACGAGCTGAACCTGCCGGCCGACTACATCCCATCGCTGATGGAGTCGTACCCGCCTCAGCTGATCCTGGCCTATCTGAACGGCCAGTTCGTCAACCTGAACGCCGGGTCGATCTATCACGCCTACGACCGCAAGCTGAACGCCTGTTTCGACACCGTCGAGCCGGGCGAGCCGCTGTATATCGGCATGGACTTCAACGTCGGCAAGATGGCGGCGATTACGCACGTCAAGCGCGCCGATGGCAGGCCTCGGGCAGTGGATGAGCTGATCGATGGCTTCGATACCCCGGACATGATCCGGCGCATCAAAGAGCGCTACTGGAAGCACAACGGCAAGGACTACGAGAAAACCTGCGAAATCCGGATCTATCCGGACGCCTCGGGCGGCTCACGAAAGTCAGTGAATGCCAGCGAGACCGATATCGCCATTCTTCGCCAGGCCGGATTCAAGGTGATAGCGCCGAATGCCAACCCGCCGGTGAAGGACCGCATCAACGCCATGAACGCGATGTTCTGCAACGCCAACGGCGAACGCCGGTATCTGATCAACCCTCTGCGCTGCCCGACCTATGCGGACGGCATCGAGCAGCAGGTGTGGGCGGCCAACGGCGAGCCAGACAAGAAGTCCGGCGTCGACCACGCGAACGACGCGGGCGGCTACTTCATCCATCACGACTACCCGATCATCAAGCCAGCACCAGTCACCACCACATCCCTGAGAATCTAACCATGAGCAATAACGACGACCCAAGCATCGCCTTGCCGGCGGTTGAGCGCATGCGCGAGCACTGGGCCATTGTCGATCCGCTGATGGGCGGTACGCAGGCCATGCGGGCGGCTGGCAAAACGCTCCTGCCGCAATACCCGGCTGAGGCGGACGACACCTACAAAGATCGCCTGTCTCTGTCCACGCTGCTCCCGGCCTACGCCGAGACGGTCAGCAGCAGCACTTCGCGCGTATTCGTCGAGCCTCTTCAGCTGGGCGAGGACGTGCCTGAGCCGGTCAAGCTGCTCTGCGATGACATCGACCTGGGCGGCAATGACCTCAATTCGTGGTCGGTCGAGTGGTTCCGCTCGGCGCTGGCCAGTGGCCTGTGTCACGCGATGATCGAGCATCAGCCGACCCTCGATGCTGAGGGTAAAAAGCTGTACAAGACCGTCGCCGAGGAAGAGGCGGCCGGGGTTCGCCCTTACGCCGTCATCATCAAGCCGGGCCAGGTGCTCGGCTGGCGCTTCGACGGCGGCAAGCTGATGCAGGTTCGCTACATGGAATCGGTCGAGGTCGCAGACGGTGACTTCGGCATCAAGTGCGTGGATCAGGTCCGCGTGCTGGAGCCGGGCAGCTGGCGCACCTACCGCAAGGCCGACAATGGTGGCGCGTGGGGGCAGCACGATCAGGGCCCTACTAGCCTCACCTACATTCCATGGGTGACGTTCTACACGGGCCGCACCGGGCCGATGACGGCCAAGCCGCCACTGCTAGAGCTGGCTCACCTGAACGTCAAGCACTGGCAGTCACAGAGCGACCAGGACAACTTGCTGCACGTTGCCCGCGTCCCGCTGCTGTTCGTGTTCACCGATAACGAAGAATTCCA
>LNAP01004598.1_pt1 | contig 12667 bp, 8 predicted proteins | sample 602601 | NCBI WGS metagenome assembly LNAP01 (sample SAMN02440304, study PRJNA202911) | soil metagenome | biome: Subtropical and temperate rainforests or woodlands; isolation source: soil samples (1 kg each in a 20% v/v slurry with milli Q water) were... ... | reverse complement strand
GATCAACCCGATCGCGATGGAAGAGGGCCTGCGCTTCGCCATCCGCGAGGGCGGCCGCACCGTCGGCGCCGGCGTGGTTGCCAAGATCATCGAATAAGGGGTTTCCACAGGGGCGTAGCTCAATTGGCAGAGCGCTGGTCTCCAAAACCAGAGGTTGGGGGTTCGATGCCCTCCGCCCCTGCCAGGCAAGGCCTGGCGGCACAAGCGGCCCGCGAAGCCCTGAAAAGGGCCGGCGGGCTTTGCTGCTAGTAGGCGGTGCGGCTTTCGGAGCCGGCAACCGCGACGAATGAAATGAACACCATGGCGAACCCTCCTCAAGTCGAAACGGTCTCCACCGGCGCCGACAAGCTCAAGCTGGCAGTCGCCGGCGTGCTGGTCGTGGCCGCGGTGGTCGTGTTCTACATGCTCGCCAAGCAGGACCTGTGGGTGCGCGTGGGCGCGCTGGTGGTGCTGCTGGCGGCCGCGATCGCGACCTTCTTCACCGCCGAAATGGGCAAGGAACTGATCGCCTACGGGCGCGATTCGGCCCGCGAAGTGAAGAAGGTCGTCTGGCCGACCCGCAAGGAGGCGCTCCAGATGACCGCCTATGTGTTCATGTTCGTGGTGGTGATGGCCCTGTTCCTGTTCCTGACCGACAAGACGCTCGAGTGGCTGCTGTACGACCTGATCCTGGGCTGGAAGCGTTGAGGGCCCGCGAGGGACACATGCAATGACCGAAGAACTCAACACCGCCGTCGTCACGCCCGAGACCGTCGCGCCGGCCACCAACAAGCGCTGGTATGTCGTGCACGCCTATTCCGGCATGGAAAAGGCCGTCGAGCGCAACCTGCGCGAGCGGATCGACCGCTCGGAGCTGCAGGACAAGTTCGGCCGCATCCTGGTGCCGATGGAAGAGGTCGTCGAGCTGAAGAACGGCAAGAAGTCGGTCTCCGAGCGTCGCTTCTTCCCGGGCTACGTGCTGGTCGAGATGGAGATGGGCGACGACTCCTGGCACCTGGTCAAGCACACCAGCAAGGTTACCGGGTTCGTCGGCGGCGCGAAGAACCGGCCGTCGCCGATCTCCGAAGCCGAGGTGCTGAAGATCGTCCACCAGATGCAGGAGGGCGTCGAGAAGCCGCGCCCGAAGGTGCAGTGGGTCGTGGGCGAGCTGGTGCGCATCAAGGAAGGCCCGTTCACCGACTTCAACGGCGCGATCGAGGACGTCAACTACGACAAGTCCAAGGTCCGCGTCTCGGTCACGATCTTCGGCCGCGCCACGCCGGTGGAGCTCGACTTCGCGCAGGTCGAGAAGGTTTAGCGAGTTCGGCGCGGCACTCCGAGCCGCGCCCGTAGCCAGTCCGAGACGAGATTCGGACACGAGGAGCCCAGGTAACCAGCCCTGGGCGTTTGACTCAACAACCCACCTGCGCAAGCAACCGGGTTGCACTGGAGAGTAGAGATGGCAAAGAAGATTGTCGGCTTGATCAAGCTGCAAGTCCCCGCGGGCAAGGCGAACCCTTCCCCCCCGATCGGCCCGGCCCTGGGCCAGCGCGGCCTGAACATCATGGAGTTCTGCAAGGCGTTCAACGCCCAGACCTCGTCGATGGAACCGGGCCTCGTGCTGCCGGTCGTGATCACCGCGTTCGCGGACAAGTCGTTCACGTTCGTGCTGAAGAGCCCGCCCGCGTCGGTGCTGATCAAGAAGACGCTGAAGCTCGACAAGGGCTCGCCGAAGCCGCACACCGACAAGGTGGGCAAGCTGACCCGTGAGCAGGCCGAAGAGATCGCCAAGATCAAGATCAAGGACCTGACCGGCGCCGACCTCGACGCTGCCGTGCGCACCGTCGCCGGCACCGCCCGCTCGATGGGCATCACCGTGGAAGGAGTGATCTGATCATGGCCAAGCTCACCAAGCGCCAGAAGGCACTCGTCGGCAAGGTCGAGACGACCAAGCTGTACCCGGTCGACAACGCCCTGGCGATCGTCAAGGAATGCGCGCTCGCCAAGTTCGACGAATCGATCGACGTCGCGGTGCAACTCGGCATCGACGCGAAGAAGTCCGACCAGGTCGTGCGCGGCGCCGTCGTGCTGCCGAACGGCACCGGCAAGACCAAGCGGGTCGCGGTGTTCGCACAAGGCGCCAAGGCCGACGAAGCGCGCGCCGCCGGTGCCGACGTCGTCGGCATGGACGACCTCGCCGAGCAGGTCAAGGCCGGCAACCTGAACTTCGACGTCGTGATCGCCTCGCCGGACACGATGCGCATCGTCGGTACGCTCGGCCAGATCCTGGGCCCGCGCGGCCTGATGCCGAACCCGAAGGTCGGCACGGTGACGCCCGACGTGGCCCAGGCGGTTCGCAATGCGAAGGCCGGCCAGGTGCAGTTCCGCGTCGACAAGGCCGGCATCGTGCACGCCACGATCGGCCGCCGTTCGTTCGAGTCCGACAAGCTGGTCGGCAACCTGCGCGCGCTGATCGAGGCCCTGAACAAGGCCAGGCCGGCGTCGAGCAAGGGCATCTACCTGCGCAAGGTCGCGCTGAGCTCGACGATGGGTGTGGGCGCGCGCGTCGACATCGCGTCGATCAACGCGTCGGCCGTCGCCGCGTAAAAGGAAAGTGAAGGTCGACGCGAGTCTGGCGTCGACCCGAATGAGTTTGGTGGGCTGCGCGAGCCGCAAGGTGCGCGCAGGTCATCCAAGACCGCTGGTGTGACCCTCGTGGTCGCTTAATGGACGGCCCCGCCCGGTGTTGAAACCGGGCGAGGCAACAAGCCAGCGCAGATGGCGGCTCACCGAAGAGGAATTCTCGAGTTCCGGTTCGGTTGTTTCGCTGAAACCTTGGGGTGTTCGGAGCCTGGCGACAGGCGAAGAACACATGATGTGAGGAGTAGACCTTGAGTCTCAACAAAAGCGAGAAGCAGACCGTCGTCGCCGACGTGGCAGCCCAGGTGGCGCGCTCACAGACGCTGGCGCTGGCTGAATACCGTGGCCTCACCGTGGCTCACTTGGACGTTCTGCGCAAGACCGCGCGCGAGAAGGGTGTGTATCTTCATGTCTTGAAGAACACGCTGGCTCGTCGCGCGGTGGCGGGCACGCCGTTCGAGGTGGCCTCGGAGAGCATGGTCGGCCCGCTGATCTACGGTTTTTCCGAAGACGCTGTCGCCGCGGCCAAGGTCCTGTCGGACTTTGCCAAGGGCAACGACAAGCTGATCGTCAAGGGCGGCGCCTACGCAGGCAAGTCTCTGAATGCCGAGGGCGTCAAGTCGCTCGCGAACATTCCGAGCAAGGAAGTCCTGCTAGCGCAACTGCTCGGCCTGATGCAGTCGCCCGTCTCGCGCATGGCGCGCGTGCTGGCGGCCATCGCCGAGAAGCGGACCGAAGCCGCCCCTGCGGCCCCCGCCGCCGAAGCAGCTCCCGCTGCCGAAGCACCGGCTGCCGCTTGAACGATCGATCTTTGTAACTATCTACTGAACTGGAAATCAAAATGGCATTCGATAAAGACGCATTCCTGACCGCCCTCGACAGCATGTCGGTGATGGACCTGAACGAGCTGGTCAAGGCGATCGAAGAGAAGTTCGGCGTGTCGGCCGCTGCGATGTCGGCTCCGGCCGCCGGCGGCGGTGGCGCGGCCGCGGTCGTCGCGGAAGAGCAGACCGAGTTCAACGTGATGCTGCTGGAAGCCGGCGCCAACAAGGTGTCGGTCATCAAGGCGGTTCGCGAACTGACGGGCCTGGGCCTGAAGGAAGCCAAGGACCTGGTCGACGGCGCTCCGAAGGCCGTCAAGGAAGCCGTGGCCAAGGCCGACGCCGACGCCGCGCTGAAGAAGCTGCTCGACGCGGGCGCGAAGGCCGAGATCAAGTAATCGGCCGTTCCACACGAGGCTGGGTGCCGTTTCGGCCCCCAGCCTTTTGTGCTTTCCGAGGGACTTGTCCCTTTGAGAGCACTTGAAAGCGCGAACCTCGACAATCGAGGGTTCTTTCAAGTGATTTCAAAAGCTCTCTGATCCGACTGCAGAGAGCGGGTTTGGTCGGGCTCCGGTGCAACGCCGGGGTTGTCCGCCAGCGGTTGGTAGTGGCCAACCACCAAGCTTCGAACCCCCTCCTTCGGCAGGGGCCTGGGTTCGTAAGACAGTCGTCGACGGGAGTTCGGCCTGGGCCAGGCGGAGCTTCCTGACACGGAGTGGGTAACTACACATGGCGCAGCAAACAACCCCCTACAGCTATACCGAGCGCAAGCGGATCCGCAAGAGCTTCGGCAAGCGCGAGAGTGTCCTCAAGGTTCCGTACCTGCTGACGATGCAGAAGGAGTCGTACGTCGCCTTCCTGCAGAAGGACGTACCGCCGCAGAAGCGCAAGCCCGAGGGCCTGCAGGCCGCCTTCCTCTCCGCCTTCCCGATCGTGTCGCACAACGGGTTCGTGGAGATGAAGTTCATCGAATTCAACATGGCCAAGCCCGCGTTCGACACGCGCGAGTGCCAGGTGCGGGGGCTGACCTACGCGGCCGCCGTGCGCGCCAAGCTGCAGATGATCATCTACGACCGTGAGAGCCCGCAGGCCAAGACGGTCAAGGAGATCAAGGAGCAGGAGGTCTACATGGGCGAAGTGCCGCTCATGACCGACTACGGCTCGTTCATCGTCAACGGCACGGAGCGCGTGATCGTCTCGCAGCTGCACCGCTCGCCGGGCGTGTTCTTCGAGCACGACAAGGGCAAGACCCACTCGAGCGGCAAGCTGCTGTTCTCGGCACGGATCATTCCGTACCGCGGCTCGTGGCTCGACTTCGAGTTCGACCCGAAGGACATCCTGTACTTCCGCGTCGACCGCCGCCGCAAGATGCCGGTCACGATCCTGCTGAAGGCGATCGGCCTGAATCCGGAATCGATCCTCGCGAACTTCTTCGTGTTCGACAACTTCCGCCTGATGGATTCGGGCGCGCAGCTCGAGTTCGTCGCCGACCGCCTGCGCGGCGAAGTCGCGCGCTTCGACATCACCGACAAGAACGGCGTCGTCGTGGTCGAGAAGGACAAGCGCATCACCGCCCGCCACGTGCGCGCGATCGAGCAGTCGGAGACGCAGTTCATCAGCGTCCCCGAGGACTACCTGATGGGCCGCATGCTGGCCCGCAACGTCGTCGATGCCGACACCGGCGAGATCCTGGCCAAGGCCAACGACGAGCTGACCGAAGCGCTGCTGAAGAAGCTGCGCACGGCCGGCATCAAGGAGATCCCGGCGCTCTACACCAACGAGCTCGACGAAGGCGCCTACATCTCGCAGACGCTGGCCGCGGACGAGACCGCCGACCAGCTGGCCGCGCGCGTGGCCATCTACCGCATGATGCGCCCCGGCGAGCCGCCGACCGAAGACGCGGTCGAGGCGCTGTTCCATCGCCTGTTCTACTCGGCTGACACGTACGACCTGTCGCGCGTGGGCCGCATGAAGTTCAATGCCCGCGTCGGCCGCGACGTGCCGGAAGGCGCGATGACGCTGAGCAACGAGGACATCCTCGACGTCGTGAAGATCCTCGTCGAGCTGCGCAACGGCCGCGGCGAGGTCGACGACATCGACCACCTCGGCAACCGCCGGGTGCGCTGCGTCGGCGAACTCGCCGAGAACCAGTACCGCTCGGGCCTCGCCCGGATCGAGAAGGCCGTCAAGGAGCGCCTCGGCCAGGCCGAGACCGAAGCGCTGATGCCGCACGACCTGATCAACTCCAAGCCGATCTCCGCGGCGCTGAAGGAGTTCTTCGGTGCGTCGCAGCTGTCGCAGTTCATGGACCAGACCAACCCGCTCTCCGAGATCACGCACAAGCGGCGTGTCTCGGCTCTCGGGCCGGGCGGCCTGACCCGCGAGCGCGCCGGCTTCGAAGTGCGCGACGTGCACCCGACCCACTACGGCCGCGTCTGCCCGATCGAGACGCCGGAAGGCCCGAACATCGGTCTGATCAACTCGCTGGCGCTGTACGCGCAGCTCAACGAGTACGGCTTCCTCGAGACGCCGTACCGGCGCGTGGCCGACGGCAAGGTGACGATGCAGATCGATTACCTGTCGGCGATCGAAGAAGGCAAGTACGTGATCGCGCAGGCCTCGGCCACGCTCGACGCCGAAGGCAAGCTGATCGACGAGCTGGTGAGCGCGCGTGACAACGGCGAGTCGATCCTGACCTCGGCCGAGCGCATCCAGTACATGGACGTCGCGCCGACGCAGATCGTCTCGGTCGCGGCCTCGCTCGTGCCGTTCCTCGAGCACGACGACGCGAACCGCGCGCTGATGGGCGCCAACATGCAGCGCCAGGCCGTGCCGACGCTGCGCCCCGAAAAGGCGCTGGTCGGTACCGGCGTGGAGCGGGTCGCCGCGAAGGACTCGGGCACGGTCGTCGCCGCCAAGCGCGGCGGCATCGTGGACTACGTCGACACCAACCGCATCGTGATCCGCGTCAACGACAAGGAAACGGTCGCCGGTGAAGTCGGCGTCGACATCTACAACCTGATCAAGTACCAGCGCTCGAACCAGAACACCAACATCCACCAGCGCCCGATCGTCAAGCGCGGTGACAAGGTGTCGGCCGAGGACATCATCGCCGACGGTGCATCGACCGACATCGGCGAGCTGGCCCTGGGCCAGAACATGCTGGTCGGCTTCATGCCCTGGAACGGCTACAACTTCGAAGACTCGATCCTGATCAGCGAACGCGTGATCGCCGACGACCGCTACACCTCGATCCACATCGAGGAGCTGGTGGTGATGGCGCGCGACACCAAGCTGGGCTCGGAAGAAATCACCCGCGACATCCCGAACCTCTCCGAGCAGCAGCTCGGCCGCCTCGACGAATCCGGCATCGTGTATGTCGGCGCCGAGGTGAACCCGGGCGACACGCTGGTCGGCAAGGTCACGCCGAAGGGCGAGACCACGCTGACGCCGGAAGAGAAGCTGCTGCGCGCGATCTTCGGCGAGAAGGCGTCCGACGTGAAGGACACCTCGCTGCGCGTGGACCAGGGCACCAACGGCACCGTGATCGACGTGCAGGTGTTCACCCGCGAAGGCATCCCGCGCGACAAGCGCGCCCAGCAGATCATCGACGACGAGCTGAAGCGCTACCGCCTCGACCTGAACGACCAGCTGCGCATCGTCGAGGCCGACGCGTTCGACCGGATCGAGAAGCTGCTGGTGGGCCAGGCCGCGAACGGCGGCCCGCAGAAGATCACCAAGGGCACGGTGATCGACAAGGCCTACATGGACAGCGTCGAGAAGTACCACTGGTTCGACATCCGTCCGGCCGACGAGGCGGTGGCGGGCCAGCTCGAGAGCGTGAAGAACTCGCTCGAGCAGACACGCCACAGCTTCGACCTCGCCTTCGAGGAGAAGCGCAAGAAGCTGACGCAGGGCGACGAGCTGCCCGCCGGCGTGCTGAAGATGGTCAAGGTCTACCTGGCCGTCAAGCGCCGCCTGCAGCCGGGCGACAAGATGGCCGGCCGCCACGGCAACAAGGGCGTCGTGTCGAAGGTCGTGCCGGTCGAGGACATGCCTTACATGGCCGACGGCACCCCGTGCGACATCGTGCTAAACCCGCTGGGCGTGCCGTCGCGGATGAACGTCGGGCAGGTGCTCGAGGTCCACCTCGGCTGGGCCGGCAAGGGCATCGGCCAGCGCATCGAGACGATGCTGCGCGAGCAGGTCAAGGTCGCCGAGATCCGCAAGTTCCTCGACGAGCTGTACAACAAGTCGGGCGGCAAGACCGAGCGCCTGAACGACCTGAGCGACGCCGAGGTCATCGAGATGGCGGGCAACCTGAGCAAGGGCGTGCCGTTCGCGACGCCGGTGTTCGACGGTGCCGCCGAGGAAGAGATCCGCGCGATGCTCAAGCTCGCCTACCCGGACGACATCGCCAAGGCCAAGGGTCTGACCGAGACGCGCACCCAGGCGATCCTGCACGACGGCCGCACCGGCGACGCCTTCGAGCGTCCGGTCACGGTCGGCTACATGCACGTGCTGAAGCTGCACCACCTGGTCGACGACAAGATGCACGCGCGCTCCACCGGCCCGTACTCGCTCGTCACGCAGCAGCCGCTGGGCGGCAAGGCCCAGTTCGGCGGACAGCGATTCGGCGAAATGGAGGTGTGGGCGCTCGAAGCCTACGGCGCGTCGTACGTGCTGCAGGAGATGCTCACCGTCAAGTCCGACGACGTCAACGGCCGCACCAAGGTGTACGAGTCGATCGTCAAGGGCGAACACGCCATCGAAGCCGGCATGCCGGAATCGTTCAATGTGCTGGTCAAGGAAATCCGTTCCTTGGGCATCGACATCGAACTCGAACGCAATTAAGAGAGGAAACAGAACATGAAGGGTTTGCTTGATCTGTTCCGCCAGTTCACCCCTGATGAGCACTTCGACGCCATCAAGATCGGACTGGCTTCCCCCGAGAAAATTCGGTCCTGGTCGTTCGGCGAAGTCAAGAAGCCGGAGACCATCAACTACCGCACCTTCAAGCCGGAGCGTGACGGCCTGTTCTGCGCCAAGATCTTCGGCCCGATCAAGGACTACGAGTGCCTGTGCGGCAAGTACAAGCGCCTGAAGCACCGTGGCGTGATCTGCGAGAAGTGCGGCGTCGAAGTGACGCAGACCAAGGTTCGCCGCGAGCGCATGGGTCACATCGACCTGGCCGCGCCGTGCGCGCACATCTGGTTCCTGAAGTCGCTGCCGTCGCGTCTGGGCCTGGTGCTCGACATGACGCTGCGCGACATCGAGCGGGTGCTGTACTTCGAGGCGTACGTGGTCGTCGACCCGGGCATGACGCCGCTGAAGAAGTTCTCGATCATGTCCGAGGACGACTTCGACGCGAAGCGCACCGAGTTCGGTGACGAGTTCGTCGCGCTGATGGGCGCCGAGGGCGTGCACAAGCTGCTGGCCGAGATCGACCTCGACGTCGAGATCGACAAGCTTCGCAACGACATGACCGGCTCCGAGCTGAAGGTCAAGAAGAACTCCAAGCGCCTGAAGGTGATGGAAGCCTTCAAGAAGTCGGGCATCAAGCCGCAGTGGATGGTGATGGAAGTGCTGCCGGTGCTCCCGCCGGACCTGCGTCCGCTGGTGCCGCTCGATGGCGGCCGCTTCGCCACCTCCGACCTGAACGACCTGTATCGCCGCGTCATCAACCGCAACAACCGCCTCGCGCGGCTGCTGGAGCTGAAGGCGCCGGAGATCATCGTGCGCAACGAGAAGCGCATGCTGCAGGAAGCGGTCGACTCGCTGCTGGACAACGGCCGCCGCGGCAAGGCGATGACGGGCGCGAACAAGCGCGCGCTCAAGTCGCTGGCCGACATGATCAAGGGCAAGTCGGGTCGGTTCCGCCAGAACCTGCTGGGCAAGCGCGTCGACTACTCGGGCCGTTCGGTCATCGTGGTCGGCCCGACGCTCAAGCTGCACCAGTGCGGCCTGCCCAAGCTGATGGCGCTCGAGCTGTTCAAGCCGTTCATCTTCTCGCGCCTGGAGGCGATGGGCATCGCCACGACCATCAAGGCGGCGAAGAAGGAAGTCGAGTCCGGCACGCCGGTGGTCTGGGACATCCTCGAGGAAGTCATCAAGGAGCACCCGGTCCTGCTGAACCGCGCACCGACGCTGCACCGCCTGGGCATCCAGGCGTTCGAGCCGGTGCTGATCGAAGGCAAGGCGATCCAGCTGCATCCGCTGGTCTGCGCGGCGTTCAACGCCGACTTCGACGGTGACCAGATGGCCGTCCACATCCCGCTGTCGATCGAGGCGCAGATGGAAGCCCGCACGCTGATGCTGGCGTCGAACAACATCCTGTTCCCGGCCAACGGCGAGCCGTCGATCGTGCCGTCTCAGGACGTGGTGCTGGGCCTGTACTACGCCACCCGCGACCGCATCAATGCCAAGGGCGAAGGCCTGATCTTCTCCGACATCGGCGAAGTGCAGCGTGCGCTCGACCACGACGTGGTCGAGATCACCACGAAGATCAGCGTGCGCCTGACCGAGTACACGAAGAGCAAGGAAACGGGCGAGTTCTCCGCCTCGACCCAGCTCGTCGACACCACGGTCGGCCGCGCGCTGCTGAGCGAGATCCTGCCGAAGGGCCTGCCGTTCAGCAACATCAACAAGGCGCTGAAGAAGAAGGAGATCTCGCGCCTGATCAACACCTCGTTCCGCAAGTGCGGCCTGAAGGACACGGTCGTGTTCGCCGACAAGCTGCTGCAGTCCGGCTTCCGCCTGGCCACGCGCGCCGGCATCTCGATCGCGATCGACGACATGCTGGTGCCCAAGGAGAAGCCGGGCCTGATCGAGCGTGCCGAGAAGGAAGTGAAGGAGATCGAGCAGCAGTACGTCTCGGGTCTGGTCACCTCCGGCGAGCGCTACAACAAGGTGGTCGACATCTGGGGCAAGACCGGCGACGAAGTCGGCAAGGTCATGATGAGCCAGCTGTCGAAGCAGAAGACGACCGACCGCCACGGCAAGACGGTGGACCAGGAGTCGTTCAACTCCATCTACATGATGGCCGACTCCGGTGCGCGCGGCTCCGCCGCGCAGATCCGCCAGCTCGCCGGCATGCGCGGCCTGATGGCCAAGCCCGACGGCTCGATCATCGAGACGCCGATCACGGCGAACTTCCGCGAGGGCCTGAACGTCCTGCAGTACTTCATCTCCACCCACGGCGCCCGCAAGGGCCTGGCGGACACGGCGCTGAAGACCGCGAACTCGGGCTACCTGACGCGCCGCCTGGTCGACGTGACGCAGGATCTGGTCGTGATCGAGGACGACTGCGGCACCGAGAACGGCATGAACCAGCGCGCGCTGGTCGAAGGCGGCGAAGTGATCGAGTCGCTGCGCGACCGCATCCTCGGCCGCGTCACCGCGATCGAGGTGCAGCACCCGGAGACGCAGGAGCAGATCCTCGCCGCCGGCACGCTGATGGACGAGGACATCCTCGACACGCTGGAAGCGGCGGGCGTCGACGAGGTCAAGGTCCGCACCGCGCTGACCTGCGCCACGCGCTTCGGCATCTGCGCCAAGTGCTACGGCCGCGACCTGGGCCGCGGCGGCCTGGTCAACATGGGCGAGGCGATCGGCGTGATCGCGGCCCAGTCGATCGGCGAGCCGGGCACGCAGCTGACGATGCGCACGTTCCACATCGGTGGTGCGGCGTCGCGTGCGGCGGTGGCCTCGAGCGTCGACGCGAAGAGCGAAGGCATCATCGGCTTCAACGCGACGATGCGCTACGTGACCAACGGCAAGGGCGAGCTGGTGGTGATCTCGCGTTCCGGCGAGATCATCATCTCCGACCAGCACGGTCGCGAGCGTGAGCGCCACAAGGTGCCGTACGGCGCGCTGCTCAGCATCAAGGCCGACCAGCAGGTCAAGGCCGGCACGGTGCTGGCCAACTGGGACCCGCTGACCCGCCCGGTGATCACCGAGTTCGCCGGCAAGGCGAAGTTCGAGAACGTCGAGGAAGGCCTGACGGTCGCCAAGCAGCTCGACGAAGTGACGGGCCTGTCCACGCTCGTCGTGATCGACCCGAAGCGCCGCGGCGCCACCAAGGTCGTGCGGCCGCAGGTCAAGCTGCTCGACGTGGCCGGCAACGAGGTCAAGATCCCCGGCACCGACCACTCGGTGACGATCGCGTTCCAGGTCGGCTCGCTGATCCAGATCCGCGACGGTCAGGACCTGATGCCGGGCGAGGTGCTGGCGCGGATCCCGGTCGAAGGCCAGAAGACGCGCGACATCACCGGCGGTCTGCCGCGGGTGGCCGAGCTGTTCGAGGCCCGCACGCCGAAGGACAAGGGCACGCTGGCCGAGATGACCGGCACCGTGTCGTTCGGCAAGGAGACCAAGGGCAAGGTCCGCCTGCAGATCACCGACCCGGAAGGCAAGGTCTACGAAGAGCTCGTCCCGAAGGAGAAGAACATCGTGGTCCACGAGGGCCAGGTGGTCAACAAGGGCGAGTCGATCGTCGACGGGCCGGCCGATCCGCAGGACATCCTGCGCCTGCTGGGCATCGAGGAACTGGCGCGCTACATCGTCGACGAGGTCCAGGACGTCTACCGTCTGCAGGGCGTGAAGATCAACGACAAGCACATCGAGGTGATCGTTCGCCAGATGCTGCGCCGCGTGCAGATCACCAACCCGGGCGACACGAGCTACATCCTGGGCGAACAGGTCGAGCGTTCGGAGCTGCTGGGCAAGAACGACAAGGCGCTGGCCGAAGGCAAGCTGCCGGCGACCCACAGCGACGTGCTGCTGGGCATCACCAAGGCGTCGCTGTCGACCGACAGCTTCATCTCGGCGGCGTCGTTCCAGGAGACCACGCGCGTGCTCACCGAGGCGGCCATCATGGGCAAGCGCGACGAGCTGCGCGGGCTGAAGGAGAACGTCATCGTCGGTCGCCTGATCCCGGCCGGCACCGGCATGGCCTTCCACGACGCCCGCAAGGCCAAGGAAGCCATGGACGACGCCGAGCGCAAGGCCATCGTGATGCAGGAGGCCGAGGAACTGGCCGCCGTGCAGCTCGCGGCGGTCGATGCGGCCACGGACGCGGCAGCCGCCGAATAAGCGGCGCGCTTCCCACCCCACCAGGGCGACTTCGGTCGCCCTTTTTCATGCCCGCGGCGGGTTCAGGCCGGCGGCGCGAGCGGCTGCCAGGCGCCGGGGAGAATCACCTCGACGCCGTGGTCGCGCGGGCGCCG
>LNAP01017304.1_pt1 | contig 12670 bp, 13 predicted proteins | sample 602601 | NCBI WGS metagenome assembly LNAP01 (sample SAMN02440304, study PRJNA202911) | soil metagenome | biome: Subtropical and temperate rainforests or woodlands; isolation source: soil samples (1 kg each in a 20% v/v slurry with milli Q water) were... ... | reverse complement strand
TCATTCCCCGGGGTTTACAAAATCGACATCCAGCAGGGCAATGTCGTCACGCAGGACATGATAGACCAGTTACGCCCGGGAATGACCCGTAAGCAAGTAAGGTTTATCATGGGCAACCCCCTGCTGACCGATACGTTCCACGCCGATCGCTGGGATTACCTGTATAGCCTGCAACCGGGTGGCGGCGAACGCCAACAGGAACGCATTAGCGTTATCTTCAACTCAAATGACCAGCTTGTCAGTCTCTCTGGCGATTTCATGCCTGGCATGAGCCGCGACGAAGCCATTCTGGGCAAGGACACTGGCACCACCGTGACTGCGCCAGCAGAGCAGGTCGAGCAGCCGAAACCGGAAAAACCGGTCAAGCCTGGCTCGTTGCTCGATCAGATCCAGAAGGAAGTGGACGGTGTCGAAACCGTGCCAGTCCCGACTCCAGAACCTCTGGAAACCTCGCCGCAATAATTTGCGACATAAAAAAACCCGGCATGTCCGGGTTTTTTTACGCCTGGCATTTACCCGACTTACTGATTCCGGGCCTTGGCCTCGGCAGCCTTCGCCGCACGCAGGCGACGCACTTCCTTCGGGTCCGCCAGCAACGGCCGGTAGATCTCGATGCGATCACCTGATTGAACCGGACGACTGTCGGGATCGGCAATCACCTTGCCGAAGATCCCCACCGGACACTGCGACAGGTCCAGCTCAGGAAAAGCCTGACGCATGCCGGACTTCAACAACGCGGCGCGAACGGTGGTTCCTGCCGGCACGCTCACCGACAAGAGCAGCTGACGATCAACGGCGGCATAGACCACCTCGATTTCTATCATCGCCTCAACCATGCATTTGCTTGGCGCGCTGGCAGAACGCGTCCACCAGCGTATTCGCTGCCTGATTGAACAACGGCCCCAGGGTGGCGCGAATGATCGGCCCTGCATAATCGAACGACAGGTCCAGGCTGATCTTGCAGGCCTTCTCACCCAACGGCTTGAACACCCAAACGCCATGCAACTGGGTGAACGGCCCCTCCTCGAGGTTCATCTCGATCGACTGGCCGGGCACCAGGGTGTTGCGCGTCACGAAATGCTGGCTGAGCCCGCCCTTGGCCACGCCAACGCTCGCGCGCATATGATCGGCAGAGCTTTCCAGCACTTCAGCTGAAGAGCACCAGGGCAGGAATTCCGGATAACGCGCCACGTCGTTGACCAGGTCATACAGCGCTTGCGCGGGGTACGGCAGCAACGCCGAACGTGAAATGTGTGTCGTCATGTCAGCGTCACTTCCAGAGCTGGGCGGCAAACACTATGAGAATGCCGATTGGCGCCACATAGCGCATCAAGAACAGGGACAAGGCAAACAACATCGGGTTTCGCATCGACAGCTCGTCACGCACTGCTTCACGCCCCATTACCCAGCCTGCAAATACCACGAAACACAATCCACCGAGCGGCAGCATGATCCGTGAGGTGAAGAAATCGATCACGCCAAAGAAGTCCAGACCACCCGCCGCACCCCATTGATAGAGGTGAAACAGCCCGTCTTCGTTCACGAAAAACTTGGCTTGTTTCCAGACATTGAAGGAAAACACGGTACCCAGACCGACAAACCAGCAACTGAAGGCCAACCAGAAGGTGACCCAGGTTCGACTGATTTTCGAGCGCTCCACCAGGTAAGCCACCATGGGTTCGAGCAAGGATATGGCCGAACTCCAGGCTGCAATCGCGACCAGCACGAAGAACACTACGCCCATCAACTGGCCAAACGCTACGTTGCCAAAGGCATATGGCAGGCTGACAAACATCAGGCCAGGGCCTTCGCTTGGGTTCAACCCTCCGGCAAATACAATCGGAAACAGCGCCAGGCCAGCCACCAGGGACACAAAGGTATCCAGCAGCGCCACGCCAACGATGGTCCCGGAGATCGACGACTGCTTGGGCATGTAGGCGCCGTAGATCATGATCGAACCGACACCGACGCTCAGGGAAAAGAAGGCGTGCCCCATGGCCGGCAGCAAGCCGTCGAGGACTTTTTCCGGGTGGAAGTCGAACATGAAATGCACGCCTTCCATGAAATGCCCGGTGGTCATGCTGTAGCCCAGCAACACAAGGATCATCACGAACAGCAACGGCATCATGATCCGCAGACTGCGTTCAAGCCCCGCGACCACGCCTTTTGCGATCACCACCGCAGACAGCAGCATAAAAATCGTGTGCCAAAGTGTCAGGCGCCAGGGATCGGCAATCACATTGCCAAAGTACGCCCCCACCTGATCGGGAGTCGCTCCCTGGAAGTCGCCACGACCCATATCGATGATGTAGTCCAGCGACCAGCCGCCGACGACACTATAGAAAGACAGGATCAACAATGCCGTGATCATTCCGGCAAAAGCACCCCAGGACCATTTTGTCGAATGGCCCGCTTCCAGCGCCAGCACCTTCAAGGCATTGGCCGGGCTCTGCCGGGCACGCCGGCCAATCAGGGTTTCGGCGAGCATGACCGGCACGCCGATCAAGGCGATACAGGCCAGGAACATCAGCACGAAAGCGCCGCCGCCGTAGACGCCAACCATGTAGGGGAATTTCCAGATACTACCCAGGCCCACGGCCGAACCGGTCGCGGCGAGTATGAAAACCCAACGGCTAGCCCAACTGCCGTGGACAGAAACCTTGTCTGTCGACATCTATATTACGACCAAGCGTTCAAAAAAGAGGCCGCATTGTCCGGGATTCAATCAACCTGCTCAAGCATGTAGCAATCCCGTAGCCGACTCGCGTGCAACTCCCTATAATGCCGCCCCTATGGCTAAACAGAAGAAACACCCCAAAATAAAAAGGCGCGACACGATTACTTCATCGAACATCGGTTCGAGGCTGGTCTGGTCCTGGCCGGCTGGGAAGTAAAAAGTCTGCGGGCAAGCAAGTTGCAACTGGTTGACAGTTACGTACTGCTCAAGGATGGCGAAGCCTGGCTGCTCGGCAGTCATATCACGCCCCTGACGACCGCCAGCACCCACGTCATCGCCGATCCGGTGCGCACGCGAAAATTGCTGCTCAACCGGCGGGAGCTGGAAAAGCTCGCCGCTGCCGTGCAGCAAAAAGGCTACGCCTGCGTGTGCCTGTCCTGGTACTGGAGCAAGCACATGGTCAAGTGCGAAATTGCTCTGGGCAAGGGCAAGAAGGAATACGACAAGCGCGACACCGAGCGCGAACGCGACGCCGGGCGCGAATTGCAGCGCGCGGTGCGCAACAAGGGCAAGGAAGATTAATTCCTTGCACTGATCGTTCCCACGCTCTGCGTGGGAATGCATCCCGTGACGCTCCGCGTCACAAAGCGAATGCAGAGCGTCCATTGCCGCATTCCCACGCAGAGCGTGGGAACGATCACCAGCTGACTACATCCCCTTGCGCCGCTCCGCCCGAGCCACGCGCTGCACTTCCTGACGCACCTCCTCCAGCACCTCCTGCACATACAGAATGTGTCGACTGGAGACTTCCCGGGCCTGTTCCGCCCTGCCTTCGATAATTGCCTGATACAGCTCCCGGTGCTGCGTAATCAGCATGTCGCGGGTCTCTGTACGCTGCTTGTACATGCCGCCAATGTTCGTGACCACGTTGCGCTTGAGCAGGTCGAACAACCCGCGAATGGTGTGCAGAAGCACCGCGTTATGACTGGCTTCGGCAATCGCCAGATGAAAATTTGCATCCGCCGCGCCCTCCTCCGCCCGACTGACTTCATCGTGACGCGAATAGCAGTCCTGCAATTGATTGAACGCGGCAGCCAGTCGCTCGCGGTCAACGTCGGTGGCACGTAGCGCTGCGTAATAGGCGCAGGACGCTTCCAGCGTGTGGCGAAACTCCAGCAGATCGCGCTGCGCTTCGGGGTTGCTTTCCAGCAGATGCAACAGCGGATCACTGAACGTCGTGCCCAGGGATTCCACCACATAATTGCCGCCACCTTGACGGCTGACCAGCAGCCCCTTGGCGGTCAATTTCTGAATAGCTTCGCGCAACGAAGGTCGAGAGACACCAAATTGCTCGGCCAGCGCGCGTTCCGCCGGCAGGCGTTCACCGGCTTTCAGCGTGCCCTCAAGGATCATGCCCTCGAGCTGCTCGACAATATCGTCAGACAAACGGCGCTGCCGAATCTGATCAAACCCCATAACTCGATTTCTCCACCATCCCGACGGCGCGCCGGGGCTCTATTCTGGCCTATCCAGGCTACGCAGGCACCTGCCAAGCGACCATTACCCAAACGGGCCAGACCTTCTGCAAATCCCTGCCTACGACAAAAGTTTTAGGGCGGCAAATTGACACACCGCCTACAACGCTTTTACCCTAGCCAACAGCGATTGTAAATTGGTATTACCAATTAACCAAGAACGCTGATCAGTGCCTGACCAACAACAATTAGGGGCCACCCCATATGCAAACCTGGCAACAGCTCTACAGCCCACTCGGCAGCCTCGGCCTGTCCGCACTCGCAGCCGTTATTCCCATCGTGTTTTTCTTCCTGGCCCTGGCCGTGTTCCGCCTCAAAGGACACGTGGCTGGCAGTATCACCCTGGCCTTGTCGATCCTGGTGGCAATCATTGCCTTCAAGATGCCAGTCGACATGGCGTTCGCCGCCGCCGGGTATGGTTTCGCCTACGGCCTGTGGCCAATCGCCTGGATCATCGTGGCGGCCGTGTTCCTCTACAAACTGACGGTCAAGAGTGGCCAGTTCGAAGTGATCCGCAGCTCGGTGCTGTCGATTACCGACGACCAGCGCCTGCAAGTCCTGTTGATCGGCTTCTGCTTCGGCGCCTTCCTCGAAGGTGCGGCCGGTTTCGGCGCACCGGTGGCGATTACCGCCGCACTGCTCGTAGGGCTGGGCTTCAACCCGCTGTACGCCGCGGGCCTTTGCCTGATCGCGAACACCGCGCCGGTCGCCTTCGGCGCCCTGGGTATTCCGATCATCGTGGCCGGGCAAGTGACCGGCATCGACGCCTTCAAGATTGGCGCCATGACCGGTCGCCAGTTGCCGCTGCTGTCGTTGTTCGTGCCATTCTGGCTGGTTTTCATGATGGATGGCCTGCGCGGCGTGCGTGAAACCTGGCCGGCAGCGCTGGTCGCGGGTTTGAGCTTTGCCGTGACCCAATACTTCACCTCCAACTTCATCGGCCCGGAACTGCCGGACATCACGTCAGCCCTGGCCAGCCTGGTTTCCCTGACTCTGTTCCTGAAGGTCTGGCAGCCAAAACGCGCCGCCGGCCAACACATCGTCGGCGCCGTCTCGGCTTCCGTGGTCAGCGCCAGCGTCGGTGGTTTCGGCCAGAAGCGCACCACCGTGGCTTCGCCTTACAGCCTCGGGGAGATTTTCAAGGCCTGGTCGCCGTTCCTGATCCTGACCGTGCTGGTGACCATCTGGACGCTCAAGCCATTCAAGGCGATGTTTGCCGCGGGCGGCTCGATGTACAGCTTCGTGTTCAATTTCGCCATCCCGCACCTGGACCAGTTGGTAATCAAGGTGGCACCGATCGTGGCCGCGCCGACTGCCCTCCCGGCGGTGTTCAAGCTTGACCCGATCTCCGCCACCGGCACCGCGATTTTCTTCTCGGCGCTGATCTCGATGCTGGTCCTGAAGATCAACCTCAAAACTGGTCTGACCACTTTGAAAGAGACCTTCTACGAACTGCGCTGGCCGATCCTGTCCATCGGCATGGTGTTGGCCTTCGCGTTTGTCACCAACTACTCGGGCATGTCGTCGACCATGGCCCTGGTCCTGGCCGGTACAGGCGCAGCCTTCCCGTTCTTCTCGCCGTTCCTCGGCTGGCTGGGCGTGTTCCTGACCGGCTCCGATACCTCGTCCAACGCGCTGTTCAGTTCGTTGCAGGCGACCACCGCCCACCAGATCGGCGTCAACGACACCTTGCTGGTGGCAGCGAACACCAGCGGTGGCGTGACCGGCAAGATGATCTCGCCACAATCGATCGCCGTGGCCTGTGCGGCAACCGGCCTGGTGGGCAAGGAATCGGACCTGTTCCGCTTCACCCTCAAGCACAGCCTGTTCTTTGCAACGATTGTCGGCCTGATCACCCTGGCCCAGGCCTACTGGTTCACCGGCATGCTGGTGCACTAAGCGCTACAAGCGACATGGAAAAACGACGCCGGGCCACGACCCCGGCGTCAGCTATTCACTACCCGGTCTGCAAGGCTGCTGAAAGATTTTCTCTCTATATTCAGTGGCCTCGACGGACGGATAACCGGCCGAGAGACACGCCTGATGAGCGAGCTTTTTTACAACGCTGTGCCGAATGCGACCCGTGTCGCCCCGCCACTGCCCGAGCCTCGGCAATACCCCAGCGAGAAACCTCAACGGGTGTACCTGTTCGGGACCTGCGTAGTGGATCTGTTCTACCCGCAAGCCGGAATGGACGCGATCCACCTGCTGGAACGCGAGGGCATTCGTGTCGAGTACCCGCAAGGGCAAAGCTGCTGCGGTCAACCGGCCTACACCTCGGGCTACACCGAGCAGGCCAGGACCGTCGCGCGCTCGCAACTGGCGCTGTTCGCCGGGGATTATCCGGTGGTGGTACCTTCGGGTTCCTGCGCGGGCATGTTGCGTGAACACTATGCCGACTTGTTCAAGGATGAGCCGGACACCTTGCAACAGGTTCAGGCACTGGCTGCCAGGACCTATGAACTCGCCGAGTTTCTGTTGTTTGTCTGCAAGGTGCAGTTCAAGGACAGCGGTATGCCGGTGAAGGTAGCGTTGCACACGTCGTGTTCGGCACGCCGTGAGATGAACACCCACCTGCACGGCCGCGAGCTGTTGTCGCAACTGGGCAACGTGGAGCGGGTCGAACACAGCCACGAAAGCGAATGCTGTGGCTTCGGTGGGACTTTCAGCGTCCGTATGCCAGATATTTCCGGGGCGATGGTGGCTGACAAGACCCGCTCGTTGAAAGAATCCGGCGCGCACCAGGTACTCAGTGCCGACTGCGGTTGCCTGATGAACATCAACGGCTCGCTGGAGAAACAGAAGGAAGCGCTGCGCGGTCAACACCTGGCCAGCTTCCTCTGGCAGCGTACCGGAGGTGCCCAATGAGTGCCGCCGAGATTATTCCTACGGTCGCCGTAGAAGAAGACTTTCGCACCCGGGCGCACGAGGCGCTGGGTGACGCGCAATTGCGGGGCAACTTCCGCAAGGCGATGGATTCACTGATGACCAAACGGGCAGCGGCTTTCAGCGATGCTCACGAAAGAGAACATCTGCGAGCGCTGGGCAATGCTGTCCGCGCCCGTGCGTTATCGAAGTTGCCCGATTTGCTCGAGCAACTTGAACAGAACCTGACCCGCAACGGTGTGACAGTGCACTGGGCGGAAACGGTGGACGAAGCCAATGGCATCGTCCTGTCGATCATCCGCGCTCACGAGGGGCGGCAAGTGATCAAGGGTAAATCGATGGTCAGCGAAGAAATGGAGATGAACCACGTCCTCGCTGAACAGGGCATTGAATGCCTGGAATCGGACATGGGCGAGTACATCGTCCAGCTCGACCACGAGAAGCCTTCACACATAATCATGCCGGCGATCCACAAGAACGCCGGTCAGGTCGCGTCCTTGTTCCACGACAAACTTGGGGACGTTGACCAACTCATTCAGATCGGTCGCAGGGTCCTGCGGCAGAAGTTCTTCGAAGCGGACATCGGCGTCTCCGGCGTCAACTTCGCCGTGGCCGAAACCGGCACCTTGTTGCTGGTGGAAAACGAAGGCAACGGCCGCATGACGACCACTGTGCCACCGGTGCACATCGCCGTCACCGGCATCGAGAAAGTCGTAGAGAACCTGCGCGACGTAGTGCCGCTGCTGTCGTTGCTGACCCGCTCGGCCCTGGGCATCCCGATCACCACCTACGTCAACATGATCTCCGGTCCGCGCAAGGAACATGAGCTCGACGGCCCGCAGGAAGTGCACCTGGTCCTGCTCGACAACGGTCGCAGCCAGGCGTTTGCCGACAGCGAACTGCGCCAGACCTTGAACTGCATCCGCTGCGGCGCCTGCATGAATCATTGCCCGGTCTACACTCGAATCGGCGGCCATGCCTACGGCGAGGTCTACCCCGGCCCTATCGGCAAAATCATCACCCCGCACATGGTCGGCCTGGCGAAAGTCCCGGATCATCCGAGCGCCTCTTCGCTGTGCGGTGCCTGCGGCGAAGTGTGCCCGGTCAAAATCCCGATCCCGTCTTTGCTGCGCCGTTTGCGCGAAGAGAACGTGAAAGCGCCGGACAGCCCGGATCAAGTGATGCGTGGCCAGGGCAGCAAGTACTCGCGCAAGGAACGATTCATCTGGAATGCCTGGGCCAGGCTCAACAGTTCACCGACGCTTTATCGCCTGTTCGCTTTGGCCGCAACTCGCCTGCGTGCCCTTACGCCGAGCAATGTCGGACCATGGACGCAGAACCACAGTGCCCCGAAACCCGCCGCCCGCTCACTGCATGACATGGCTCGCGAGCATCTGGCCAAACAGGGAGATCGTTGATGAGCGCCAAGCAAAATATCCTAACCAAGTTGCGCAAAAGCCTGACAGGCACCACGCCGGTGCCTGACAACTTCGACGTCGAACTGGTGACAAAGCCCTATACCTACACGCCAGATCAACGCATCCCGCAACTGCGCAAATTGATGGAAGCAGTGCACACGGAAATCCACCTGACTTCGGGCGAGCACTGGCCGACCCTGTTGGCAACACTGCTGCAAGACCGCCAGTTGCCCAGCCTGTTGATCGCCCCGACTACGCCGCACGGGCAACGCGTCTCGCAGCACTGGGCGAAAAATCCCGGCCTGCCGACGCTCAAGGCCTACGACCGCCCGGTTGAAGAATGGAAAGCAGAACTGTTCAACGACACCCCGGCGAGCCTGACCACCACCCTTGGCGCAATCGCCGCCACGGGCAGCCTGATTCTCTGGCCGACGCGAGAAGAACCGCGCCTAATGAGCCTGGCGCCACCGGTGCATTTCGCCTTGCTCAAGGCCAGTGAAATCCGCGATAACCTCTATCAGGTACAACAGGAATTCGAATGGGCCCAGGGCATGCCGACCAACGCCTTGCTGGTTTCCGGCCCGTCGAAAACCGCTGATATCGAGCAAGTCCTGGCTTACGGCGCCCACGGTCCGAAAGACCTCGTGGTGTTGATCCTGGAGGACCAATGAGTCTACCGGCCGCTTTCCTGCGCGATGCGCAGCAACTGATTCCCCGGGAACGGCGTTTCGACGATCCACTGTCGACGCTGGCCTTCGGCACCGATGCCAGCTTCTATCGACTGATTCCGCAACTGATAATTCGCGTCGAGTCCGAAGACGAAGTGGTGGCGCTGCTGCAACTGGCGCAGCGCGACCGGGTTCCCGTGACCTTCCGCGCTGCTGGCACCAGCCTGTCCGGACAAGCCATCAGCGATTCGGTGTTGATCGTGCTTGGGGATGAGATCCGTGGCCAGGGCACACAAATCCGCCTGCAACCGGGGGTGATCGGCGCGCAGGCCAACGCCTGGCTGGCACCGTTCGGGCGCAAGATCGGCCCGGACCCTGCGTCGATCAACGCCTGCAAAATCGGCGGAATCGTTGCCAACAATGCCAGCGGCATGTGCTGCGGCACGGCGCAAAACACTTATCACACCCTGGCGGGCATCCGTCTGGTGCTGGCCGACGGCAGCCGTGTCGATACCGAAGATGCCGCCAGTGTCGCGGCGTTTCGCGCCAGTCACGGCGACCTGCTGGAGCGTCTTGCGACCTTGGGCCGCGAGACCCGCGCCAATGCCGAACTGGCTGCAAAAATTCGCCACAAATATCGTCTGAAAAACACCACGGGCCTGTCACTCAACGCCCTGGTGGACTACGACGAGCCTGTGGATATCTTGAGCCACTTGCTGGTGGGTTCCGAAGGCACTCTGGGCTTCATCAGCGCGGTGACCTACGACACGGTGATCGATCACCCGAACAAGGCCTCGGCGCTGATCGTATTCCCGGACGTGGAAACCTGCTGCAACGCTGTCACCGTACTGAAAAGCCAACCGGTCTCAGCGGTAGAACTGCTGGACCGCCGCAGCCTGCGCTCGGTGCAGGACAAACCCGGCATGCCCGCTTTCGTACAACAGCTGTCGAATAATGCCTGCGCCCTGCTGATCGAGTCCCGCGCGGCATCGACCTCTTTGTTGCACGAGCAACTGGCGCAAATCATGGCGTCACTGTCCTCGTTCCCGGTAGAGAAACAAGTCGATTTCACCGAAGACCCACTGGAAAACGCCCGACTCTGGGCAATCCGCAAGGACACCTTTCCCGCCGTCGGCGCGGTGCGCAAAACCGGGACCACAGTGATCATCGAGGACGTGACCTTCCCGGTGGAACAACTGGCGACCGGCGTGAACCGCCTGATCGAGCTGTTCGACAAACATCACTACGACGAAGCGATCCTTTTCGGACACGCCCTGGAAGGTAATCTGCACTTCGTCTTCACCCAAGGCTTCAACAATCCGCAGGAAGTCGCACGCTACCAGGCGTTCATGGACGACGTGGCGCAACTGGTGGCGGTCGAGTTCGGTGGTTCGCTCAAGGCCGAGCACGGTACCGGGCGCAACATGGCACCCTTCGTCGAACTGGAATGGGGCAGCGACGCCTACCAGTTGATGTGGCAGCTCAAGCGCCTGCTCGATCCCAACGGCATTCTCAATCCGGACGTGGTGCTCAGCGAAGACCCACAAATCCACCTCAAGCACCTGAAGCCGCTGCCAGCCGCCGACGAGATTGTGGATAAGTGCATCGAATGCGGCTTCTGCGAACCGGTCTGCCCCTCCAAAGGCCTGACCTTGAGCCCGCGCCAGCGCATCGTGATCTGGCGTGACATCCAGGCGAAGAAACGCGCCGGTGTCGATACCCGCGAACTCGAAGCTGCCTTTGAATACCAGGGCATCGATACCTGCGCCGCCACCGGTCTTTGTGCCCAACGTTGCCCTGTAGGCATCAACACCGGCGAGCTGGTGAAAAAGCTTCGTGGACAGCACGCTACCCATAGGAAAACTGCCACCTGGCTTGAAGGCAATTTCGCCACGGCGCTGCAAGGGGCGCGCTTCACCCTCCACGTGGCCAACGGTGCACGGATGTTGTTGGGCGCGCCACGCCTGGCAAAACTGTCGGCAACGCTGACCCGCTTGTCCAAAGGCCAGGTCCCGCAATGGACCAACGCCATGCCGCAGCCGGAAAAAGCCATTCGCTTCAGTCCGTCGGTGACCGACGAACGCCCGCGCGTGGTGTATCTGGCAGCCTGCGTTTCACGAGCCATGGGCCCGGCGGCGGGCGACAAGGAGCAAATGTCGCTGTACGACAAGACTCGTGGCCTGCTGGAAAAAGCCGGTTATCAGGTGGTTTTTCCCGACAATCTGGATAACCTCTGCTGCGGCCAGCCCTTCGCCTCCAAGGGTTATGCCGAACAGGCCGAACACAAACGCCAGGAACTGATCGGCGCCCTGCTCCACGCCAGTCGTGGCGGGCTCGATCCGATTTACTGCGACACCAGCCCCTGCACCTTGCGCCTGACCCAGGACCTCGGCGATGTGCGCCTGGACCTGTACGATCCGGTACGTTTCATTCGCACACACTTGATGGATCGACTGCAATTCACACCGCAGGAAGCCCCCATTGCCGTGCATGTCACCTGCAGCACCCAGCATCTGGGCGAAAGCCAGGCGCTGATCGATCTGGCGCGCAAGTGCAGCAATAACGTGATCATCCCCGAGGGTATCGGGTTTGCCGGCGACAAAGGCTTCACCACCCCGGAGCTGAACGCACATTCGCTGCGTACCTTGAAGGATGCGGTGCAGTATTGCAGCGAAGGCATTTCTACCAGCCGCACCTGTGAAATCGGCCTTAGCCAGCACGGCGGGATCGATTATCACGGGCTGGTCTACCTGGTGGACCGCGTAACCCAAGCCCGCCCGGCCCTGTAGGAGCGAGCATGCTCGCGATGGACGTCAACGATAACGCGTGCTGCCTGGATAAACGCGGCGCCTTCGAGTCCATCTCGAGCGAGTTCGCGCTCCTGCAAATTCTTTCCCCACACAAAACGCAAAAAAAAACCGAATTCCTGCGCCCGGCTATAGTCATTTAGCTAGGCCCTGTAAACGAGCTTATAACCACCTCGGACGGCAGCCCGATCTACCGGCAGCACCGAGCCCTCATGCGCAAGGAGATTCCCATGAAGCACTCTGCAATAGCTGGATTGTTCATTTCTGCTGCACTGTTGGCCTCGCCGGTGTTTGCGGCGGATAAAGATCTTTGTGACGCGCAGGTTCAAAAGCTGGACGACGCAATCACCACCGCACCCGCCGTATCCGAGAACTCCATGGATAACGCGAAAACCGCGCTGGCTGATGCGAAAAAGGCCCAGGCAGCCGGTAACGACAAGGACTGCATCGAAATCTCCGGTCAGATGCTGGAGAAAATTCAGCAGCGCAGCCCTACCAAAAAGTGAACACAGGTAAGGCCAACCTTCGGGTTGGCCTTCCGCGCCTCATTGGCGTACACTGTACTGGCTTGTTGCTCAACGAGATTTTCGGGCAATGAGTTCGGGGCCGTTTAGGATTCGACGCCGGTTGCGAAACTTTAGGTGCATGCCGAGTTGGTAACAGAACTCGTAAATCCACT
>LNAP01010767.1_pt1 | contig 12670 bp, 8 predicted proteins | sample 602601 | NCBI WGS metagenome assembly LNAP01 (sample SAMN02440304, study PRJNA202911) | soil metagenome | biome: Subtropical and temperate rainforests or woodlands; isolation source: soil samples (1 kg each in a 20% v/v slurry with milli Q water) were... ... | reverse complement strand
GCGGTAGGCGGCGTAGGCGTCGAGGGTGGTTTTGGCGAAGGCGCTGACGATTTCCGGGTGTTTTTCGGCGAAGTCTTTGCGCACGATCCAGGCGTCGAAGGTCGGTGCGCCCAGCTTACTCAGCTCACCGGAGGTGATCAGCACTTTGCCGCTTTCTTTGGCTTTACCCAGGGCTGGATCCCACACATAGGTGGCGTCGATATCGCCACGCTGCCAGGCGGCAATAATGGCGGGCGGGGCGAGGTTAACGATCTCGACTTTTTTCGGGTCGATGTTCCAGTGCTTAAGCGCGGCCAGCAGGCTGTAGTGACCGGTGGACACGAACGGCACAGCGACTTTTTTGCCGATCAGGTCTTGCGGGGAATTGATGTTCGAGCCGTTACGCACCACCAAGGCTTCGGCGGCGCCGATCTGGGTGGCAATCAAAAAGGTTTCAACCGGCAGTTGGCGGGTGGCGGCTGCGGCCAGCGGGCTGGAACCGACATAGCCAATCTGCACATCGCCAGAGGCTACGGCGGTAATCACTTCGGCGCCGCTATCAAACTTGCGCCAGTCGATTTTGCTCTTGCTGGCCTTTTCATACTGACCATCGGCCTGGGCGACTTTGGCTGGGTCAACGGTGGTTTGGTAGGCAACAGTGAAATCGGCGGCTTGGGTGCTTAGGGCAAAACCACCTAAGGCCAAGGCAACCAGCAGACGGAGCGGGGTGAGCGCTTTCATTTTTATTCTCCTCAACGGGCTCCGCGCGCGCTGAATAGAGCGGGGCGGACCACTGGACGGTGATTAAGAAAAAGAGAGTCCGGTGGTCCGGTGAAAGCGAGACTAAACGATCTAAAAAACTAAAAATAAATACTTTTTAGTTCTTAGCTTAGGCGTGGCGATTTGATTGCAGGCGGGCGTTCCAGGCCTGTCGCAAATCCTGCGAGGGCCAAACGCTTGGCGACTAAGCTCGCTTCTACAGCGCCCGGGGGTGGCAGGGCGCCGGGTTTAATCCGGCCAATGTGCTGAGCAGCAAAAGATTTGTTGAACCGAAAGAAACTCGCCGATATCTCAGTTGAGCAAGCTAGAGGCCACGGCTGGCGTAGGGCCAGCTTGAAAGTTTTTGTAAGGCGGGTTAGCGGCGGTGGAGTTTCTCTACTACGTTGTTCTAGTCGCTTAAATGCACGGTTAATCTGCGCACAATCTATATGGGGAATTTACGGATGAAATTGCAAAACACCTTAGGCGTTGTAATCGGTTCGCTGATCGCCGCCAGCTCTTTCCAAGCGTTGGCTCAAGGCCAAGGTGCGGTTGAGATTGAAGGCTTTGCCAAAAAGGAATACTTCGACAGCCAGCGTGACTTCAAAAACGACGGCAATCTGTTCGGTGGTTCCATTGGCTACTTTCTGACCGACGACGTTGAACTGCGTCTGGGCTACGACGAAGTGCACAACGCCGTGGCCGAAGACGGCCGCAATATCAAAGGCTCGAACACCGCGCTCGACGCCCTTTACCACTTCAACGCCCCAGGTGACATGCTGCGTCCATACGTTTCGGCCGGTTTCTCCGACCAGAGCATTGGCCAGAATGGCAGCGGCGGCCGTAACGGCTCCACCTTCGCCAACGTTGGCGGCGGCGCCAAGCTGTACTTCACCGAGAACTTCTACGCCCGTGCTGGCGTTGAAGCGCAATACAACATCGACCAAGGCGACACCGAGTGGGCGCCAAGCGTTGGTATTGGTGTGAACTTCGGTGGTGGCAAGAAAGCCGCCGAGGCAGCGCCTGCTCCAGCGCCAGAAGTGTGCTCTGACAGCGACAACGACGGCGTTTGCGACAACGTCGACAAGTGCCCAGACACCGCTGCCAACGTAACGGTTGATGCTGATGGCTGCCCAGCTGTTGCTGAAGTGGTTCGCGTTGAATTGGACGTGAAATTTGAGTCAAAGAAGAAAGCTATGGCGATATCAAAAACCTGGCTGACTTCATGAACCAATACCCAGCAACCTCCACCACTGTTGAAGGTCACACCGACTCCGTGGGTACTGACGCTTACAACCAAAAACTCTCCGAGCGTCGTGCTAACGCCGTTCGTGAAGTGCTGGTTAACCAGTACGGTGTAGGTGGCGAGCGTGTTAACGCGGTTGGCTACGGTGAGTCCAAGCCGGTTGCCGATAACGCTACCGAAGCTGGCCGCGCGGTAAACCGTCGCGTAGAAGCTGAAGTAGAAGCCCAAGCTAAGTAATTAGCCTGGTGTTAGAAAAACCCGGCCTCGGCCGGGTTTTTTTATGCCTGGGAAACAGCTGGCTTTACTCCATGGTCTCCGCGTAGGCAGAGACGACTGGGTTTGCGAGGAGCATGTGCGCACATCCCTCCGTGCAGCCACCGGCGTTTTTGCCGATAATCGCCGGCTTATTCAGTTGCGGGAGGTTGAGGATGGAGCACGGCGATAGTTTTCTGCAGTCAGGGGTGGTGTTCCTGCTTGCCGCTGTGCTGGTGGTGCCCTTGGCCAAACGCCTGCAATTGGGTTCGGTGCTCGGCTACTTGCTCGCTGGCGTGCTGATCGGCCCCTCGGTGCTGGGCCTGATTAGCAACCCGCAAAGCGTTGGGCAAATTTCCGAGCTGGGCGTGGTGCTGTTGCTGTTTATCATCGGCCTTGAACTGTCGCCACGGCGGCTGTGGGTGATGCGTAAGTCGGTGTTTGGTGTGGGCTTGGCGCAGGTGCTGTTGACCGCCCTGGTGATCGGCACCATCGCCTTCACCCTGTTTGAACAAGTGTGGAACAGCGCCGTCGTTCTCGGCCTTGGCCTGGCGTTGTCGTCCACTGCCTTTGGCCTGCAAATCCTTGCCGAGCGCAAGGAACTGAATAAACCCCATGGCCGCCTGGCCTTTGCCATTCTGCTGTTCCAAGACATTGCAGCCATCCCGCTGATTGCGCTGATCCCGCTATTAGGCAGCGCGCATCAGGGCGCCCCGGGTGATGACGTCAACCAGCTAGCGAAAATTGTCACCAGCATCGCCATCGTCGTAATCGGTGGGCGTTATCTGTTGCGCCCGGTGTTTCGCGTGGTGGCGAAAACCAACCTGCGCGAAGTCTCCACCGCTACCGCGTTGTTGGTGGTATTGGGCACCGCCTGGCTGATGGAGCTGGCCGGTATTTCCATGGCGTTGGGCGCTTTTCTGGCGGGGCTGATTTTGGCCGACTCCGAATACCGCCACGAGCTGGAAGCGCAGATTGAGCCGTTTAAAGGCTTGCTGCTGGGTCTGTTTTTTATGAGCGTGGGCATGACTGCCGACTTCGCCTTGCTCGCCAGTGAGCCGATGGTGGTGCTTGGTTTCACCCTGCTGCTGATCAGCGCCAAGCTGCCGCTGCTGTATGCCCTTGGGCGCACCTTCGGCGATCTTGATCGGCGCGGCGCGATGGCGCTGGGCGTGGTGTTGGCAGCCGGCGGTGAGTTCGCTTTTGTGGTGTTTAACATGGCGCATAAAAACGGCCTGTTTAGCAGTCACTTGCTTAGCCTGGTGGTGCTCTCCATCACCTTGTCGATGGCGCTGACGCCTTTGTTGCTTCTGCTGGTTCGCGCCCTGTGCAAACCGCTGCCAGTGACCGAGAAAGAGCCGCCGGAGGAATACACCCAAATCGACAGCGCTGCCCCGCGTGTGGTGATTGCCGGGATGGGCCGCATGGGACAGATCGTCGCCCGTGTACTGCGTGCGCAACGCGTGCCCTTTGTGGCCCTGGACACCTCGGTAGAAAGCATCGAGCAGCAACGCAAGCTGGGCAGTATGTCGATCTTCTACGGCGACCCGCTGCGCCCGGAGATTTTGCGTGCAGCCAACGTCGACAAGGCCGAGTTGTTTATCGTCGCCACCGACAACCCCGAAACCAATATCGAAACCGCACGCTTGGTGCGCAAGCTCTACCCGCACCTGAAAGTGATTGCCCGCGCGCGCAACCGTCAGCACGTGCACCATTTGATGGACCTGGAGGCCACGGCGGTGCGTGAAACCTTCCACTCCAGTTTGGAAATGGGCCGGTTGATCTTGCTCGAACTGGGCTTGAGCGAAGACCAGGCGCTGGCACGTATTCGCCGCTTTAAACGCCACGACGAAGAGGTCTTGCGTCAACAGCACATGGTTTACAACGACGCGGCTGCCGTCATTCAAACGGCCCGCGAAGCCCGCGCAGAGCTAGAGAACCTGTTTGAAGCTGACGTTATTGAAGAACGTGCGGTAGTGCGCACGGATCAACCGTAGGTTGGGTTGAGCGCCGCGAAGCCCAACAGGGAGCCCACAGGGCTCCGCGTATCGGTTCGTCTTAAGACCGATACGCAGCGTCCTGCGGACGCTCTGTTGGGCTTCGCTGTGCTCAACCCAACCTACGTTCAACCCACCCCACGTTCGATCCAACCCACGCTGAACCTCTGTGTAATGTTTACCAGCCGCCAACCTAAACATACTCCAGCATCGCCCCTGTGTGACTCTGCTAAGCATCTGTTTACAGAGCATTTCTATTGAGCACTTCGCTTCCTATCGAACTGGCCTTTTGGGCGTTGTGGCACTGCCGCCACGCACGCCCGCCAGATGCTGCTCCTCTCTGATCGGGCATTCGCCCACTACGTGCCTGCACGTTTTCTGCATAGCCGCTTAGCACTTCGCACAGACGCCTTTATGGCTGTTCGTCGGTGCGCGGCTGTCTGCCCGCCGCTTTAGCGCCGGGCGCCAAAAAGAGAGAGCACCATGAGCTTCGCCAGTGCGCAAGACGCCTTAGATTTCCTTGAGCAGAACCCCGATATCGAGATGTTCGAGCTGTTTATCATCGACAACAACGGTGTGCCGCGCGGCAAGCTGCTGCACCGTGACGAGCTGATGGCCGTGTACCAAACCGGCCGGCCGCTGCCCAGCACCATCCTGGGCCTGACCATTAATGGCGATGACGTGGAGAACTCCGGGCTGGTCTGGGATGTGGGCGATATCGACTGCCGCGCCTACCCGGTGGCCGGCAGCCTTACCCGTTTGCCCTGGCGCCTGATACCCACTGCCGCCGTGCAGGTCAGCATGCACCCGGAGGAGGGCATGCCGGCGGCAATTGCCGACCCGCGCCGCCTGCTGGAAAACGTTATCAACGCCCTGCAAGCCGACGGCTACTACCCGGTCATGGCCGCTGAGCTGGAGTTTTACCTGCTCGACCAGAAGCGCGACGCCCACGGCCGCCCACAACCAGCGCAGGACGCCGATGGTGGACGCCCTTACAGCACTCAGGTGTACGGCCTGCGCGAGCTGGAACAGATCGAACCCTTCCTCGCCGACCTCTATGCCGCCTGCAAAGCCCAAGGTATTCCGGCGCGCACGGCGATTTCCGAATACGCCCCCGGCCAAGTAGAAATCACCCTGGAGCACCGCACCAACGCCCTGCAAGCGATGGACGAAGCGGTGCGCTACAAACGCCTGGTCAAAGGCGTGGCGCACAAACACGGTATGGCCGCCTGCTTTATGGCCAAACCGTTCGACCATATCGCCGGCACCGGCATGCATATGCACGTCAGCCTGGCCGATAAAGCGGGCAATAATCTGTTCGCCAGCGAAGCGCCGGAAGGCACGCCGCTGCTCAAGCAAGCGGTGGGCGGTATGCTCTCGACCTTGCTGGATTCTCTGCTGTTTTTTTGCCCCAACGCCAACTCCTACCGCCGCTTCCAAGCCAACAGCTACGCGCCCTTGGCGCCGACCTGGGGTATCGACAACCGCACCGTGAGCCTGCGCGTACCCGGTGGCCCGGCCAATAGTCGGCATATCGAACACCGCATCTGCGGCGCCGATGCCAACCCGTATTTGGCCGCTGCGGCAATCCTTGCCGGCATCCACCGCGGCATTCGCGAACAGCTCGACCCCGGCGCACCCATTGAAGGCAACGGCTACGCCCAAGCCACCGAAGTGCTGCCCACCGATTGGCTGACCACCTTGCGCGCCATGGAGAAATCCGCCTGGGCCCGTGACGCCTTTGGCGCGCCGTTCCTTGGCGTATACCTGGCGATGAAAAACGCTGAGTACCGCCAGTTCATGGGCGAGGTCGGTGAGCAAGATTGGCGCTGGTACCTGCAACAAGCCTGAACCGATTGATAACCCCGCAGCGGCCTATCACCGTTCCAACGGGCAGATTTGGATAACCCTATGACTTCCCAACGCAGCAATTCCTACTACACCGCCACCCTTAATGGCGAAACTCACTACCCGCGCCTGGAAGGCGAAGTGCGTGTCGATGTGGCCATTATCGGCGGCGGCTTTACTGGGGTTTCCACCGCCCTGGAACTGGCCGAGCGTGGCCTGAAAGTGGCCATTATCGAAGCGAAGAAAATCGGCTGGGGCGCCACCGGGCGCAACGGCGGGCAGGTCACCGGCAGCCTCTCCGGCGATGAAGCGATGCGCAAACAAATGCGCGCCAAACTGGGTGATGACGTCGACGATTTCATCTGGAACCTGCGCTGGCGCGGCCACGAAATCATCAAAAAGCGCGTGGAGAAATACAACATCCAGTGCGACCTCAAACACGGTCACCTGCACGCCGCGTACAAACCCAGCCATATGGAAGGCCTCAAAGCCAACTACGACGAAGCCGTGCGCCGGGGTATGGGCGCGGACGTGCGTATCGTCAGCGCTGCCGAGATGCCCAGCCTGCTGGAAACCGACATCTACCACGGCGCCTTGCACAACAAACGCAATATGCACCTGCACTCGCTCAACCTGTGCCTGGGCGAAGTGCGCGCTGCCGAAAGCCTGGGGGCCTTGGTGTTTGAAGAGTCACCGGTGCTGGACATCATCCACGGCGACTTGCCGGTGGTGGTGACCGAGCACGGCCGCGTGGTGGCCAACTCGGTGATCCTCGCCGGTAACGCTTACCACAAGCTGGAAAAGCGCAAGATGGCCGGCATGATCTTCCCCGCCTCGGGCGGCATTGTCGTCACCAAGCCGCTGGGCGAGGAGGTGGCGGCCAAGCTCAACCCGCAAGACCTGGCCGTGTACGACTGCCGTTTTGTCCTCGACTACTACCGCATGACCGCCGACAAACGCCTGCTGTTTGGTGGTGGCGCCAACTACTCAGGGCGTGACTCGCGCGATATTGCCGGCGAACTGCGCCCAGCAATTGAGCACACCTTCCCGCGCTTGAAGGGCGTGGAAATCGAGTTCCAGTGGAGCGGCATGATGGGCATCGTCATTAACCGCATACCGCAGTTGGGCAAGCTGTCGAAGAACGTTTGGTATGCCCAGGGCTATTCAGGGCATGGCGTGGCGACGACGCATATTGTTGGCGAGATCATGGCCAACGCCGTCACCGGGTCGATGGAGAAATTCGACACCTTTGCCGGGGTTAGCCATATCCGCTTGCCGTTTGGTGATTGGGTGGGCAACCAGATGTTGGCGGTGGGCATGTGGTACTACCAGATGTTGGAGAGGCTTCGGTAAGTTGGGTTTTTCTGATTTACCGCGTGGGCTTGACGCTATGTTTCGTGCCTTTCGCGGTTTCTGCCGCTTACAACGACGGCGCTCGGCCTTGCGATTAATGGGGCAGGGCAGATCAAGATCACCCGCCATATCAAAGCCCCTCTCCCCAGCCCTCTCCCGCAAGCGGGCGAGGGAGTTGATCGGAGTGCGGCTTAGGCGGTTCGTCACCGCTCTTGCGCAAGCGGGCGAGGGAGTTGATCGGAGTGCGGCTTAGGCGGTTCGTCACCGCTCTTGCGCAAGCGGGCGAGGGAGTTGATCGGACTACGGCTTAGGCAGCTCTTCACCGCTCTTGCGCAAGCGGGCGAGGGAGTTGATCGGAGTGCGGCTTAGGCAGCTCGTCACCGCTCTTGCGCAAGCGGGCGAGGGAGTTGATCGGAGTGCAGCTTAGGCAGCTCGTCACCGCTTTTCCGCAAGCGGGCGAGGGAGTTGATCGGAGGATGGCTTAGGCGGTTCGTCACCCCTCGCCCGCTTGCGGGAGAGGGGCCGGGGGAGAGGGCGGGGCTCACACAGCTCGCTCCTAAAAAGTCAAAAGCATCGCGGCTAAAGCGCCCACCCACGGGATTGAGGTCTCCTGCAGGACAGGCGGTCGCGTGGGTAGGGGCTTTAGCCGCGAACTGTTGAACTGCCTTTGACCTTGCTCCTCAACCACGCCGATAAAAAAGGGGGCCCCTAGGGCCCCCTCGTTCCAACTCAACCACTCATCACGCCTTGGCGCAGCTCTCTGGTGCCCAATCACCCATGTCCGGGTTATTGCACACATCGTTAACCATCGCTTTACCTTGGCTTGCCACTTTCTGGCTCTCGGTACGCGAGGTCTGCGCTTTCTGCGCGGCTTTCTCGGTCGCAACGGCCTGAGTCGGCACCTTGGCACGCTGTGCTTTGGTCACGGTTACTTTTTTGCCAGCATCGGCATCAGCCACTTTGGCCACGGTGTCACGCTGTACGCCAGTAGCGATCAGGTCTTTCTCGTAGGCCTGGGTGTAGGCATCGAGGTCTTCGCCAGTACGGCCATCGGCCGCAGCCAACAGGGCGTTGGTTTCTTTCAGGCCGCTAACGATTTCCGCCAGGTGGGCACGGCCATCGGCTTCGGAGATTTTCTTGGCTTTGCGCGCGTCACGCAGGGACGCGAATTCGCGCTGGTAGCAAGCCTGGGCGGCTTTGGCATAACCGACGCTGCGGTCGATTTCGCCGGTGCTGCGGTCGATGTCGGTGGCGTACGAGCCGATGCGCTGGTTGTCGTCGGTGATCTGCTTTTGCTTCTCGACGTAGTAACCCGCTGCACCGCCGACCAGGGCGCCACCGGCAGCGCCGATCAGGGCGTTGCGTGCGGCGTGGTCGTCGCCAGACAAACCGCCAGCCAGGCCACCAATCAAACCACCAGCGATTGCGCCGGTCATGGCCGAATTTTTCACCGAGTCTTCGGTGCCGCGCAGGTGCGATACCGGCTCATAGCAGGCCGGGTAGTACTGGGCGGTGGTAGTGGCGGCGACTTTCGAGGTTGGGCCGGTGCTGGCGCAACCGCTGATAAAAATGCAGCTGGCAGTGAGAAAAGACACCGCGACGCGTGCCGAGGTGCGGAGCATGGTGTTGTTGCTATCGTGCTTCATGGTCAGTTCCTGTCTCTGTTTTGTTTGTGCGCTGCGGCCTGTTCAGTCCGGCCGCAGAGGTTTCCTTAACGCTCGCCGTTAGCGAGCAACTGCTCCAGAATCGCCGCCGGATCGGCACGCTTTTCCTGGCGATACTTGCTTACGTGGGTGACGAACAGCGTCGCACGTTTGACCAGGCTCTTGCCGAGCACTGGTTTGCGATTGAGCTCTTCTTTTATCCGTTGTAACTGCGCCTGGATCACCGCATCGGTATAGCGGGTGCCGGTGGCCAGGTTGTCGATGTAAATCTGTACGGCGCCATCAAGGGCACTGCGGCCGTTCGCCATCGCTGTGGCAAACAGCTTAGCTGAGGCTTCGTCCTTATTGGCCTTTGCTTGTTCCTGACTTTTTTTCAGGTTGGTCAAACGGATGTTGTAGTTGTTGATGGTTTCGGCCACCAGCGCCGCTGACTGAATCAGGTTGCCGGCTGCTTCCTCGCGTTGTTGGGCAATCAACGAGACGTTTCGTTTCAGCTCCTCGTTAATCATGCCCAACTGTGCTTGCAGGGCCGGGTCGGTGCTGGCGGCAATCAGGCTGTCGAGGCTTTTGGTCGGGTCTTGGGAATCGTCGATGGCGTCGGTCAGCCCGGCCAGCCGGCCTTCTTTTTGCCACTGGGTTTGCAGCTCTTTGTAGCGCGAGCGCGGCGCGGAGAGGGCGCCCAGGGCCACGCGAAAGCCGGTGGTTTCATTCAGCTGTTCGGTGCCATCGGCGGCGAACAGCGGGTATTCGCGGCGCATACCGGTAAACAGCGTGGTTTCGCCTTCCAGGTAGTTGCCGCCCTTGACCACAAAGCCGCCATAGGTGCCTTGGCGGCGCCCGGCGTGCACCAGTTGGAACGACTCCTGAACCATTTCGGCGGCGTTGCCGATCACGTCAAACATGCCAACCGGGTTAGGTAGCTTGGTGCCGATCGGCAGCAGGCGTGCGGCTTGCCCGGTGCCGCCAGCGACTTGGTTGTACACCGCCCAATCACCCAGCGGACCTTCCTGATCACTGCCCTCGACCTTGCGTGGGAACAACCGGCCTTCCAGTTCCTGACGGCTGACGGCCTGGCCGCCACGGGCAGCGAATTCCCATTCGGCTTCTGACGGCAAGCGCACAAAGCTCACACCGCCATCTTCGGCTTTCGTCGTGCGGCCACTCACCGGCAGCAACTCGCGATGGTTTTTCATCAGCCAGGCGGTGTACACGGCGGCAAACCGCTCGGCATCAAAGTGCGAGACCTTCACCTTGGGCAACCGCGCCGCCGCGCCGGTGGCTGGCTCCGGGCACGCCGGGGGTTCGCCACCACCGGCCAACGAAGCGGCCTGGTCCATCACTGCGCTGTATTGGCGGGCGGTCACTTCGTACTTGCCGATGAAATACAGCATGGGCGACAGCGGTGTGCCGGCTTCTTTTTTCGGCAGTACCGGTTTGATCGTGTCGCGCCAGGCCTCGGGCAAGTCGGCGAGGGTGAATTGACCGTTGATAAAGTCGCGGCGGTAGCCGGAGATAAACGACTGCTGATAGCCGCTTTCGCCCTCGGCAAAGGGATAGCCGAGGCTGATTTCGCGGTCGTCGAGGGTGCCGTTGGCCAGCACATACACGTAACGCATCACCAGGCTGCCGCCACAGGGCAGCGGCAGGCTAACGTCGTCGGGCAGCGGTTTGGGGTTGTCCACCGACGCCTCTTCGGCCAGCGCCGAAAAACTCAACGACGCCATTGAAAGTGCCAGTACTGCCGTAGCCCGCTTAAACATCCCGTAGTCCTTCTGAAGCTTCAATCTGTGCGGCACGCCAGCCACCCAGGGCGGCGGCCAGAATGCTGCACGCCAGGGTGGCCAGCAACGCAATTAAGTAGTGCGCCGGCAATAACCGACAAACGAATTCACCGGCCGCCGATTCAAACAAGGCATTCAGCCCCACTTGCGCCAGCCCGTAGAGCAGCAAGGCCAAGCCCAGGCTAAACAGACCACTGTAGAGCGCCAGCAGAACCAGAAAGCCCACCAGCGCCGCTGTGGGGAAACCGAGCAACCGCAGCACTGCCAGCGCGCGCCGTTTGCGTTCTACGGCGGCCAGGGTACTGGCGACGATGGCGGCAAATGCGCCGGCCACTGCCAGGCCGCTGATAATCCAGAACACCAGGTTCAAGTTATGGCTCAGCGAGCGCACTTGGGCGATGGTTTGCGCCTGGGTCGACACCTCTTGGCCCGTGGCGTTGAAGTGTTGGCGCAGGCTTTCAACGCCATCGAGGTCTGCCGCGTACAAGCGCAAGCCGGGGTAGACGCGGCTCGGTTCGCGCCCTGGCCAGTCCAAGCGTGGCACCGCACGGCCATCGCGATAATCCTCGGCGGCTTCCAGCAGGCTCAGCGGGGCAAACAACGCATCGCGATTAAAGGTCGACAACGGCAGCACGGCGAGCACGCTAACGCTGAGTTGGCGCGACTCCGCTTGGCCGTCTTGGCGGCGACCAAAGCGCGCGCCGAGGCGGTCGCCGGCCTTAACGCCGAGTTTTTCCGCCGCGCTTTGCGTCAGCAAAATCTGCTCATCGCCGGTTGGTAATGGCGCCGCCGCCAATAGCGGATCGCCGCTGGCGGTGGGGATCATTTCTACCGTGAGCGCCTGGCCAGAACCGGCGGTGGAGAGGTCTACGGTAGCGGCAATTTGCCGAGTGCGCGGCAGGGCAAAGGCCACGTCATCACGCAGGCCCAGTTGGGCGATTTCCTTGGCGCTAAAACGGCCACCGCCGAGGGTGATCACTTCGCGCACCGCGGGGTCGTTTTCCAGGCGTTCGGTCAGGGTGCTGACTAAACCGAATTTAAGGCCAAACAGCACCAACAACGGGGTGATTACCGCAGTCAGCGCCAACATGGCGCAAATCGACAGTCGCGCCTCGGTGCGGTAGTCGGCCCAGGCCAGTGACATCAGCAGCCCGATGCGCATCAGCGCCACTCCCCAAGGGTGGCGGTCACGCCGCCGTCGGCGTCGCGCTGCCAGTGAATCGGCAACACCGCCAACCCGGCATTGCGCGCCAGCGGTTCGTCGTGGGTGGCGATCACCGTGCAGGTGCGGCTAAGCCTGGCCTGTTCCACTAACAACTGCATCACCCGCTGGGCATTGGCCGGATCAAGGGACGCCGTCGGTTCATCGGCCAGCACCAGGCGCGGTGCGTGGGCGAGGGCGCGGGCAATGCCCACGCGTTGGCGTTGGCCGACGGACAGTTGCTGCGGGCGTTTGCCCAAGTATTCAGCGATTTCCAGATGTTCAGCCAAGCGCTGCACGCGGTCATCGGCCGGCAATTCCAGCAAGCGCCGTGGCAGCTCGATATTGCCGCGCACGTCGAGAAATTCCAGCAGCCCACCGGTCTGCAGCACATAGCCGCAGGCCTTACGCCGCAGGCGCGCCAGGGCGTCGTGGTTATTGGCTTGCCACAATGCGGCGATATCAAAGGTGCCGCCGTCCAGCTCCACGCTGAACTGGCCGCTACGGTCCGGGGAAAGTACCAGCGCGAGCAAATCCAGCAGCGTGCTTTTGCCACAACCGCTGGGGCCGACCACAGCAATCTGTTGGCC
>LNAP01009522.1_pt1 | contig 12671 bp, 12 predicted proteins | sample 602601 | NCBI WGS metagenome assembly LNAP01 (sample SAMN02440304, study PRJNA202911) | soil metagenome | biome: Subtropical and temperate rainforests or woodlands; isolation source: soil samples (1 kg each in a 20% v/v slurry with milli Q water) were... ... | reverse complement strand
TTACAAAATCGACATCCAGCAGGGCAATGTCGTCACGCAGGACATGATAGACCAGTTACGCCCGGGAATGACCCGTCGGCAAGTACGGTTTATCATGGGTAACCCTCTGCTGACCGACACGTTCCATGCCGATCGCTGGGATTATTTGTACAGCCTGCAACCAGGTGGTGGTGAACGCCAACAGGAACGCATCAGCGTTATCTTCAACGCCAATGACCAGCTTGTCAGCCTGTCGGGCGATTTCATGCCCGGCGTGAGCCGCGACGAGGCCATTATGGGCCAGGACAGCGGCACTACGGTGACCGACCCAACCCAGAATGCCGAGCAGCCGAAACCGGAAAAACCGGTCAAGCCAGGCTCATTGCTCGATCAGATCCAGAAGGACGTGGACAATGTCGAGACCGTACCGGTCCCGACGCCAGAACCACTGGATACTTCGCCGCAATAAATTGCGCAATAAAAAACCCGGTTTCCCGGGTTTTTTATTGCCTGCAATTCATAGCTGACTATTGATCAGCTTGGCGCGCCTGAGCGGCCTTGGCGGCGCGCAGCCGTCGAATCTCTTTTGGATCCGCCAACAACGGTCGATAAATTTCAAGTCGATCAGCCGCCCGCGCCACCTGGCGATCCGGATCGGCAACCACCTTGCCAAAAATCCCCACAGGGCAAGTGGCCAGATCCAGTTCCGGAAACTCAGCAGCAATGCCGGACGCCTCTAACGCCGCCCGAACACTCGTGCCTTCCGGGACGGAAAATACGCGCAAGACCTGACGATCGACGCTGGCATACACCACTTCCAGCTCAATCAACGGGCAAGCTCGGCGTTTTGCTTGGCGCGCTGGCAGAACGCGTCGACCAGGGTATTGGCCGCCTGATTGAACAACGGCCCCAGCGTGGCTCGCACCAACGGACCTGCATAGTCGAACGACAGATCCAGGCTGATCTTGCAAGCCTTCTCTCCCAGCGCCTTGAACACCCAAACGCCGTGGAGCTGATTGAAAGGCCCCTCTTCCAGGTTCATTTCAATGGACTGTCCAGGCACCAGGGTGTTGCGCGTGACAAAGTGCTGGCTCAATCCGCCCTTGGCGACATTGAGCCTGGCGCGCATATGGGCTTCAGAGCTTTCGAGCACTTCGGCGGACGAGCACCAAGGCAAAAATTGCGGGTAACTTGCCACATCGTTGACCAGGTCGTACAACGCCTGCGCCGGATAGGGCAGCAAGGCCGAGCGTTGAATATGTGTCGTCATGTAAGCGTCACTTCCACAGCTGGGCGGCAAACACTACAAGAATGCCGATGGGCGCTACATAGCGCATCAAGAACAGGCTCAAGGTAAACAGTACAGGGCTGCGCAACGACAATTCGTCGCGCACCGCCTCACGCCCCATGACCCATCCTGCAAACACCACGAAACACAAACCACCCAGCGGCAGCATGATCCGTGATGTGAAGAAATCAATCACGCCGAAGAAATCCAGCCCTCCGGTTGCTCCCCACTGGTAGAGATGGAACAGCCCGCCTTCGTTCACGAAAAACTTCGCTTGCTTCCATATATTGAAGGAAAACACCGTCCCCAGGCCAACGAACCAACAGGTAAAGGCCAGCCAGAACGTCACCCAGGCGCGACTGAGCCGGGTTCGCTCCACCAGATAAGCGACCATGGGTTCCAGCAGGGAAATGGCCGAACTCCAGGCAGCAATGGCCACCAGGAGAAAAAAATACCACCCCCATGAATTGACCAAATGCCATGTTGCCGAAGGCGAATGGCAGGCTGACGAACATCAGCCCCGGCCCTTCGCTGGGGTTCAGGCCGGCGGCGAAGACAATCGGAAACAACGCCAGCCCGGCCAGCAACGATACAAAGGTATCCAGCAGCGCGACACCTACAACGGTCTTGGTCAGCGAGGCGCTCTTGGGCATGTAGGCGCCATAGATCATGATCGAGCCCACCCCCACGCTCAGGGAGAAAAACGCATGCCCCATGGCCGGCAACAGGCCATCCATGACTTTCTCCGGCTGGAAATCGAACATGAAGTGAACGCCCTCCATGAAGTGCCCGGTGGTCATGCTGTAGCCCAGCAATACCAGGATCATCACGAACAGCAGCGGCATCATGATTCGCAGGCTGCGCTCAAGCCCCGCAACCACCCCGCGGGCAATCACCACCGCAGAAAGCAGCATGAAAATCGTATGCCAAAGTGTCAGCCGCCAGGGATCGGAGATCACATCGCCGAAGTAGGCGCCGACCTGATCGGGTGTCACCCCCTGAAAGTCCCCACGCCCCATATCGATGATGTAGTCCAGCGACCAGCCGCCGACCACACTGTAGAAAGACAGGATCAGCAGCGCCGTGATCATTCCGGCAAACGCGCCCCACGACCACTTGGCCGAGTGCCCGGCCTCCACTGCCAGTACCTTCAGGGCATTGGCCGGGCTTTGCCGGGCGCGACGACCGATGAGGGTTTCTGCCAGCATCACCGGCGCGCCGATGAGCGCGATGCACGCCAGAAACATCAATACAAAGGCACCGCCACCATAGACGCCGACCATGTAGGGAAACTTCCAGATACTGCCCAGCCCCACGGCCGAACCGGTTGCGGCGAATATGAAGACCCAGCGGCTAGCCCAACTGCCGTGGACAGAAACCTTGTCTGTCGACATCGTGATCACGCCCAAGCGTTCGAAAAAGAGGCCGCATTGTCCGGGATTCATTCAACCTGCTCAAGCACGTAGCTTCACCGTAGCCGACACGCCCGCAACTGCCTATAATGCCGCCCCTATGGCTAAACAGAAGAAACACCCCACAGGGACCATCGCGCAAAATAAAAAAGCGCGACACGACTACTTCATCGAACAACGTTTCGAGGCTGGCATGGTCCTGGCCGGCTGGGAAGTAAAGAGCTTACGTGCAGGCAAGGCGCAACTGGTCGACAGTTATGTGCTGCTCAAGGACGGCGAGGCCTGGCTGCTGGGCAGCCATATCACGCCCCTGACCACCGCCAGCACCCACGTGATCGCCGATCCGACACGTTCGCGCAAGCTGCTGCTCAACAAGCGCGAGCTGGAAAAGCTCTTCGCGTCCGTGCAGCAAAAAGGCTACGCCTGCGTCTGCACGTCGTTGTACTGGAGCAAGCATTTGATCAAATGCGAAATTGCGCTGGGCAAAGGCAAGAAGGAATACGACAAGCGTGATACCGAGCGCGAACGCGACGCCGGTCGCGAGCTGCAACGCGCGGTACGCAACAAGGGCAAGGAAGACTGATTCTTTCGCCTGGGTTATGCGTTCGCTGAAGATCCAATGTGGGAGCGAGCCTGCTCGCGATGACGGAGGCACATGCAACCTTGATGTGCCAGACAGACCGCTTTCGCGAGCAGGCTCGCTCCCACAGGGGTCCAATCACTATAGAACCCACTGACTACATCCCCTTGCGCCGCTCTGCCCGCGCCACCCGCTGCACTTCCTGACGCACCTCTTCCAACACCTCCTGCACATACAGAATATGCCGGCTGGAGACTTCCCGCGCCTGCTCGGCGTGCCCGCCCATAATGGCCTGGTACAACTCCCGATGCTGGCTGATGAGCATGTCTCGGGTTTCGCTGCGCTGTTTGTACATGCCGCCAATGTTGGTGACGACGTTGCGCCTGAGCAGATCGAACAGACCCCGAATCGTATGCAGCAACACTGCATTGTGACTGGCTTCGGCGATGGCCAGGTGAAACCGCGCATCCGCCGCGCCCTCCTCAGCCCGACTCACATTTTCATGGCGTGAATAGCAATCCTGAAGCTCCTCGAACGCAGCCGTCAGCCGCTCGCGGTCCACGTCCGTGGCCCGCTGTGCCGCGTAGTAAGCGCAGGAAGCTTCCAGCGTGTGACGAAACTCCAGCAAATCACGTTGCGCTTCAGGATTGCTTTCCAACAACTGCAACAGGGGATCACTGAAGGTTGAGCCCAGCGACTCCACCACATAGTTGCCGCCGCCCTGGCGGCTGACCAGCAAACCCTTGGCCGCCAGTTTCTGAATCGCTTCGCGCAACGAAGGGCGTGACACACCGAACTGCTCGGCCAAGGCACGCTCGGCGGGCAGGCGTTCGCCGGACTTCAGCGTGCCTTCAAGGATCATTCCTTCAAGCCGCTCGACAATATCGTCAGACAAACGGCGCTGACGAATCTGATCAAACCCCATAACTCGACTCTCCACGATCCCGACGGCTCGCCGGGCTCTCTATTCTCGCCTATCCGGGCCCCGCCGACACCCTCCACAAGCCACTTCGACCCACAGATCAGATGCCATCGGCCGCACTCATTCGACGAAAGTTTCAGAGCGGCAAATTGACATGCGACAACCAAGGCTTTTACCCTAGCCGACAGCGCTTGTAAATTGGTCTTACCAATTGTCCAAAATCGCTGACCAGTGCCTGACCAACAACAATTAGGGGCCCACCCACTATGCAAACCTGGCAACAGCTCTACAGCCCGCTCGGCAGCCTCGGCTTGTCCGCACTTGCGGCCGTCATCCCCATCGTATTTTTCTTCCTGGCCCTGGCGGTGTTTCGCCTCAAGGGACATGTGGCCGGCAGTATCACCCTGGCCTTGGCGATTGCCGTGGCGATCTTCGCGTTTCAAATGCCGGCGGACATGGCGTTCGCTGCTGCCGGTTATGGTTTTGCCTATGGCCTGTGGCCTATCGCCTGGATCATCGTCGCAGCGGTGTTTCTCTACAAACTGACCGTCAAGAGCGGCCAGTTCGAAGTGATCCGCAGCTCGGTGCTGTCGATCACCGATGACCAGCGCCTGCAGGTGCTGTTGATCGGCTTTTGCTTCGGGGCATTTCTGGAAGGTGCCGCCGGCTTCGGCGCGCCGGTAGCGATTACCGCGGCGCTGCTGGTCGGCCTGGGCTTCAATCCCCTGTACGCCGCCGGCCTTTGCTTGATCGCCAACACCGCCCCCGTGGCCTTCGGCGCCCTGGGCATTCCGATTATCGTGGCCGGCCAGGTCACGGGGATCGACGCGTTCAAGATCGGCGCCATGACGGGCCGTCAATTGCCATTGCTGTCGCTGTTTGTACCGTTCTGGCTGGTGTTCATGATGGATGGTCTGCGCGGCGTTCGGGAAACCTGGCCGGCGGCGCTGGTGGCAGGCTTGAGCTTCGCCATCACCCAATACTTCACCTCCAACTTCATCGGCCCGGAACTGCCGGACATCACGTCGGCCCTTGCCAGCCTGGTTTCCCTGACCCTGTTCCTGAAAGTCTGGCAGCCAAAACGCACCGCAGGCGCCCAGATTGCCGGCGCCACCTCCAGCGCAGCCATTACCGCCAGCGTCGGCGGTTTCGGCCAGCCACGCAGCACCGTGGCTTCCCCTTACAGCCTGGGAGAAATCCTCAAGGCCTGGTCACCGTTCCTGATCCTCACCGTGCTGGTGACGATCTGGACGCTCAAACCGTTCAAGGCGATGTTCGCCCCGGGCGGATCGATGTACGGCTGGGTGTTCAATTTCGCCATCCCGCACCTGGATCAGATGGTGATCAAGGTCGCGCCGATCGTGACCAATCCAACAGCCATCCCGGCGATCTTCAAACTTGATCCGATTTCCGCCACCGGCACAGCGATTTTCTTTTCCGCATTGATCTCGATGCTGGTGCTGAAGATCAACCTCAGAACTGGTCTTACCACTTTAAAAGAAACCTTCTACGAGCTGCGTTGGCCTATCCTGTCCATTGGCATGGTGTTGGCGTTCGCCTTCGTCACCAACTTCTCGGGCATGTCGTCCACCATGGCCCTGGTGTTGGCCGGCACGGGCGCGGCGTTCCCGTTCTTCTCGCCATTCCTGGGATGGCTGGGAGTGTTCCTGACCGGTTCTGATACTTCGTCCAACGCGCTGTTCGGCTCGCTGCAAGCCACCACCGCGCACCAGATCGGCGTCAACGACACATTGCTGGTCGCAGCCAATACCAGCGGCGGCGTGACCGGCAAGATGATTTCGCCACAGTCCATTGCCGTGGCCTGCGCAGCGACCGGCCTGGTGGGCAAGGAATCGGATCTGTTCCGTTTCACCCTGAAACACAGCCTATTCTTTGCAACGATCGTGGGCTTGATCACCTTGGCCCAGGCCTACTGGTTCACCGGCATGCTGGTGCACTAAGCACAACAGCTAACACCGAAAAAGAACGACGCCGAACCACGATTCGGCGTCTGCTATTGATAACCGGGTCTGCAAGGCTGCTGAAAGATTCCTTATCTATATTCAGCAGCCTCAGCGGACGGATAACCGGGACCACCCGGAGACACGCCTGATGAGCGAGCTTTTTTACAACGCCGTGCCGAATGCGACCCGTGTCGCCCCGCCATTGCCCGAGCCCCGGCAGTACCCGAGCAAAAAGCCCGAACGGGTTTACCTGTTCGGAACCTGTGTGGTGGACCTGTTCTATCCCGAAGCCGGGATGGATGCGATTCATCTTCTGGAACGCGAAGGGATCCGGGTGGACTACCCGCAAGGGCAGACCTGTTGCGGGCAACCGGCGTACACCTCCGGTTACACCGAGCAGGCCCGGACGGTAGCGCGGGCGCAATTGGCGTTGTTTGCCGGAGATTATCCGGTGGTGGTGCCGTCGGGCTCCTGTGCCGGCATGCTGCGCGAGCATTATGCCGACCTGTTCAAGGACGAGCCCGATACGCTCAAACAGGTCCAGGCCCTGGCGGCCAGAACCTATGAATTGGCCGAGTTTCTGCTGTTTGTCTGCAAGGTGCAGTTGAACGACAGGGGCGAACCGGTGAAGGTCGCGCTGCACACCTCCTGCTCGGCACGACGGGAAATGAACACCCACCTGCATGGCCGCGCCTTGCTGGCGCAGCTGGACAACGTGGAGCGAGTCGAACACAGCCATGAAAGTGAATGCTGTGGGTTTGGTGGGACGTTCAGCGTTCGCATGCCGGATATTTCCGGCGCGATGGTGGCCGACAAGACCCGCGCGCTGAAGGAATCCGGCGCGCACCAGGTCGTCAGTGCCGACTGCGGTTGCCTGATGAATATCAATGGCGCCCTGGAGAAACAGCAGCAAGCATTACGCGGGCAGCACCTGGCGAGCTTCCTCTGGCAGCGCACCGGGGGTGTCGTATGAGCACACCGACGCTGATTCCAACCGTTGAGGTGCAGGAAGATTTTCGCGCCCGGGCCCACAAGGCGCTGGACGACACGCAACTGCGAAACAACTTTCGCACAGCGATGGATTCACTGATGACCAAGCGGGCAGCGTCCTTCAGCGATGCCCACGAAAGAGAACATCTGCGAGTGCTGGGCAATGCCGTCCGCGCTCGTGCGTTATCGAAGTTGCCCGACCTGCTCGAGCAGCTTGAAACCAACCTGACCCGCAACGGTGTGAAAGTACACTGGGCGGAAACGGTGGACGAAGCCAATGGCATCGTCCTCTCGATCATCCGCGCTCACGAGGCGCGGCAAGTGATCAAGGGCAAATCGATGGTCAGCGAAGAGATGGAGATGAACCATTTCCTCGAGGGTCGGGACATCGAATGTCTCGAGTCCGACATGGGGGAATACATCGTCCAGCTCGACCACGAGAAGCCATGCCGGCGATCCACAAGAACGCCGGTCAGGTCGCGTCCTTGTTCCACGACAAACTTGGCGTGGAGTACACCAAGGACGTTGACCAACTCATTCAGATCGGTCGCAAGGTCTTGCGGCAGAAATTCTTCGAGGCTGACATCGGCGTATCCGGCGTCAACTTCGCCGTGGCCGAAACCGGCACGTTGCTGCTGGTGGAAAACGAAGGCAACGGGCGGATGTCCACCACCGTGCCACCGGTTCACATTGCCGTGACCGGCATCGAAAAAGTCGTGGAGAACCTGCGGGACGTGGTGCCGCTGCTCTCGCTGCTGACCCGCTCGGCCCTCGGCCAGCCGATCACCACCTACGTCAACATGATCTCCGGCCCACGCAAGGCCGACGAACTGGACGGCCCCCAGCAAGTGCACCTGGTCCTGCTGGACAACGGGCGCAGCCAGGCATTTGCCGACAGCGAACTGCGCCAGACCCTGAACTGCATTCGTTGCGGCGCCTGCATGAATCATTGCCCGGTCTACACCCGCATCGGTGGTCATGCCTACGGCGAGGTTTACCCGGGGCCTATCGGAAAAATCATCACGCCGCACATGGTGGGCCTGGCCAAAGTGCCGGACCACCCAAGCGCCTCTTCACTGTGCGGTGCCTGCGGCGAAGTGTGCCCGGTGAAGATTCCAATTCCGGCGCTGTTGCGGCGCCTGCGCGAAGAAAACGTCAAGGCACCGGACAGTCCAAACCCGGTGATGCGTGGCCAGGGCAGTAAGTATTCGCCCAAGGAGCGCTTCATCTGGAATGCCTGGGCCCGACTCAACAGTTCGCCGCGCCTGTATCGGCTGTTCGCTTTCCTCGCCACGCGCCTGCGCGCCCTGACGCCCGACAACGTCGGCCCATGGACGCAGAACCACAGCGCCCCCAAACCCGCCGCCCGCTCATTGCATGACCTGGCCCGCGAACACCTGAACCAGCAGGGAGACCGTCGATGAGCGCCAAGGACAACATCCTCGCCAAGCTGCGTAAAAGTCTGACCGGCACCACACCAGTGGCCGACAACTTCGATGTCGACCTGGTGACGAAAACCTATCGCTACGCCCCCGAGGAGCGCATCGCTCAACTGCGCAAACTGATGGAAGCGGTGCACACCGAGATCCATCTGACGTCTGGCGAAGGTTGGCCGGCGCTGCTGGCGCAGTTGCTGCGCGACCGTCAATTACCCAGCCTGCTCATCGCCCCGACGACGCCTCACGGGCAAAAAATCACACAGTTCTGGGCGAACAATCCCGAGCTGCCAACGCTCAAGGCCTACGACCGGCCTGTCGAGCAATGGAAAGCCGAACTGTTCAACGACACCCCCGCCAGCCTGACCGGGACCCTGGGTGCCATCGCGGCAACCGGCAGCCTGATTCTCTGGCCGACGCGGGAAGAACCGCGGTTGATGAGCCTGGTTCCGCCGGTGCATTTTGCTTTGCTCAAGGCCAGCGAAATCCGCGACAACTTCTATGAAGTGCAACAGGAATTCGCCTGGGCCCAGGGCATGCCCACCAACGCGCTGCTGGTCTCGGGTCCCTCCAAGACGGCCGACATCGAACAGGTGCTGGCCTATGGCGCCCATGGTCCGAAGGATCTGGTGGTTCTGATTCTGGAGGACCAATGACGCTTCCGGCCCCTTTCCTGCGCGACGTACAGCAGCTGATCCCGCAAAAGCGCCGTTTCGACGACCCGCTGTCGACCTTGGCCTTCGGCACCGACGCCAGTTTCTATCGGCTGATTCCGAAACTGGTGGTACGCGTCGAATCCGAAGATGAAGTGGTAGCACTGCTGCAACTGGCCCAACGCGACCAGGTGCCGGTCACCTTCCGCGCCGCCGGCACCAGCCTGTCCGGGCAAGCCATCAGCGACTCGGTACTGATCGTGCTGGGGGATAACTGGAACGCTCGCGAGATTCGCCAAGAAGGCATGCAGATCCGCTTGCAGCCCGGCGTGATCGGCGCCCAGGCCAATGCCTGGCTGGCACCGTTCGGCCGCAAGATCGGCCCCGATCCGGCATCGATCAACGCCTGCAAGATCGGCGGCATCGTCGCCAACAATGCCAGCGGCATGTGCTGTGGCACCGCGCAAAACACCTATCACACCCTCGCTGGCATCCGCCTGGTACTGGCCGATGGCACCCGTCTGGACACTGAAGATGAAACCAGCGTGGCGGCTTTTCGTACAAGCCATGGCGAACTGCTGGAACGTCTGGCAACCCTTGGCCGCGAGACCCGCGCCAACACCGAACTGGCGGCTCGAATTCGCCACAAATACCGTCTGAAAAATACCACCGGCCTGTCTCTCAATGCCTTGGTGGATTACGACGAGCCTGTGGATATCTTGAGCCACCTGTTGGTGGGTTCCGAAGGTACGCTCGGCTTCATCAGCGCGGTGACCTACAACACCGTCATCGATCACCCGAACAAAGCCTCGGCGCTGATCGTCTTCCCGGACGTGGAAACCTGCTGCAACGCGGTCACGGTGTTGAAAAGCCAGCCGGTATCGGCGGTGGAGCTGCTGGACCGGCGCAGCTTGCGTTCGGTGCAGGACAAACCGGGCATGCCGGATTTCGTACAGCATCTGTCGACAAATGCCTGCGCCCTGCTGATTGAATCCCGCGCAGCTTCGTCATCTTTGCTGCAAGAGCAACTGGCCCGGATCATGGCATCGCTGGCCGGTTTCCCCGTGGAAAAACAGGTCGACTTCACCGAAGACCCGCGAGAAAACGCGCGACTCTGGGCCATCCGCAAAGACACTTTCCCTGCGGTGGGCGCGGTACGCAAAACCGGGACCACGGTGATCATCGAAGACGTGACCTTCCCGGTCGAGCAACTGGCCCTTGGCGTGAACCGCCTGATCGAGCTGTTCGACAAACATCACTACGACGAGGCGATTCTTTTCGGACACGCGCTGGAAGGCAATCTGCATTTTGTCTTCACCCAAGGTTTCAATAACGCCGAAGAAGTTGCGCGCTATCAAGCATTCATGGATGACGTGGCGCAGTTGGTGGCGGTGGAGTTCGGCGGTTCGTTGAAGGCCGAACACGGCACCGGCCGCAACATGGCGCCATTCGTCGAACTGGAGTGGGGCAGCGACGCCTACCAGTTGATGTGGCAACTCAAACGCCTGCTCGACCCTAACGGCATCCTCAACCCGGACGTGGTGCTCAGCGAAGATCCACAAATCCACCTCAAGCACCTCAAGCCGCTGCCGGCGGCCGACGAGATAGTGGACAAGTGCATCGAGTGCGGCTTCTGCGAGCCGGTCTGTCCGTCCAAAGACCTGACCTTGAGTCCGCGCCAGCGCATCGTGATCTGGCGGGACATCCAGGCGAAAAAGCGCGCAGGCATCGACACTTCAGCGCTGGAAACGGCCTACCAATACCACGGCATCGACACCTGCGCCGCCACCGGGTTATGCGCACAACGTTGCCCGGTCGGCATCAACACCGGCGAGCTGGTGAAAAAACTCCGTAGCCGCAGCGCAACGCGTACGAAAACCGCCGATTGGCTGGCAAGCAATTTCGCCATCGCCCTGCAAGGCGCACGCTTTACCCTGCACGTCGCCAACGGCGCCCGAATGCTGCTGGGCGCGCCGCGACTGGCCCGCCTGTCAGCCGGCCTGACCCGGCTGTCAAAGGGGCAGGTTCCCCAGTGGGACAACGCCATGCCGCAGCCGGAAAAAGCCATCCGCTTCAGCCCTGCCGTCTGCGACGAACGCCCGCGCGTGGTCTATCTGGCCGCGTGTGTGTCGCGCGCCATGGCGCCGGCGGCGGGTGACAAAGAACAGATGTCGCTGTATGAAAAAACTCAACGACTGCTGGAAAAAGCCGGTTATCAGGTGGTCTTTCCGGACAACGTGGACAGCCTGTGCTGCGGCCAGCCTTTCGCATCCAAAGGCTACGCGGAACAGGCCGAGCACAAGCGCCAGGAGTTGATCGGCGCCTTGCTCCACGCCAGCCGTGGCGGGATCGACCCGATCTACTGCGACACCAGCCCTTGCACGCTGCGCCTGGTCCAGGACCTGGGAAATGTTCGACTGGACCTGTACGACCCGGTGCGCTTCATTCGTACGCACTTGATGGACCGTCTCGAATTCACCCCGCAGGATGCACCGATTGCCGTACACGTCACTTGCAGCACCCAGCACCTGGGCGAGAGCCAGGCGCTGATCGACCTGGCGCGCAAATGCAGCAAGCAAGTCGTGATCCCCGAAGGCATCCACTGCTGTGGTTTTGCCGGAGACAAAGGCTTCACCACACCCGAGCTCAACGCCCACTCACTGCGAACCCTCAAGGATGCGGTGCAGCATTGCAGCGAAGGCGTCTCCACCAGCCGCACCTGCGAGATCGGTCTGACGCGCCATGGCGAAATCGACTACCACAGCCTGGTGTATCTGGTGGATCGCGTCACCCGACCCAAATCCGCCGACGCTGAGGGGCTCCCCATCGCACCCGAAGAAAAATCGAATTCCTGCGTTTCGCTGTAGTCACTTGAATAGGCCCGACGCCGTCGGGCCCTTTATTGACTCGGGCCTGGCGGCGATGTCCGGCAGCACCGAGACCAAACGTTCAAGGAGATACACATGAAGCACACTGCATTTGCTGGCTTGTTCATTTCCGCTGCGCTGTTGGCCTCTCCGGTGTTCGCAGATAACCAGGCAGACCTTTGCCAGATCAATCTGCAGAAAATCAAAGACGCCAAGGTCAGCACCGAGCAGATGAGCGAAAGCATGAAAACCGAAATTGACGCCACCGTCGGACAAGCCACGGCGGAACAGGCCAAAGGCACCGAGGAAGGCACCAAGAACTGCATCTCGCTGACCACTCAGGCCATTCAGAAATTGCAGAACAACACCAAAGGCGATCAGCAGTAACCTCGCGTCAGGCCAACCTGCGGGTTGGCCTCAGCCGCGTATTGGCGTACACTGCACAGGCTTGTCGCTCCAGCTGATTCACGGAGCTACAGGCTCGGGGCCGTTTAGGATTCGACGCCGGTTGCGAAACTTTAGGTGCATGCCGAGTTGGTAACAGAACTCGTAAATCCACTGTTGCAACTTCCTATAGTTG
>LNAP01004593.1_pt1 | contig 12671 bp, 14 predicted proteins | sample 602601 | NCBI WGS metagenome assembly LNAP01 (sample SAMN02440304, study PRJNA202911) | soil metagenome | biome: Subtropical and temperate rainforests or woodlands; isolation source: soil samples (1 kg each in a 20% v/v slurry with milli Q water) were... ... | reverse complement strand
ACCAGGCAGGCGCCCGACCACTGCAGCTGCAGCGGCATGGCATGCAGCGTGGGCAGGGCCCACAGCCAGGGCAGGAACAGCAGGGGGGCGAGCAGGGGGGTGAGCGAAAACCCGGCAGCCCTCTCCCCAGCCCTCTCCCGCAAGCGGGAGAGGGGGTAACCCCGTCGAAGCCTTGTGAGAACGACATGGACAACAACAAGATCGAGCAATACGGCGACGAGCTGTATGAAGCCTTCGTCGCCCGCCGTGCGGTGCCGCCGCTGCTGAGCCGCGAGCCGGACATCACCATCGAGGACGCCTACCGCATCCAGCAGCGCTTCGTCGCGCGCCGCCTGCAGGCCGGCGAGACCGTGGTCGGCAAGAAGATCGGCGCCACCAGCAAGCCGGTGCAGGATTTTCTCGGCGTCTACCAGCCGGACTTCGGCATCCTCACCTCGGGCATGGTCTACCAGGAGGGCGATACCATCGACCTCGGCGACCTGATCCAGCCCAAGGCCGAGGCGGAGCTGGCCTTCGTGCTCAAGCACGACCTCAAGGGCCCGGGCATTACCGCGATGGACGTGATCCGCGCCACCGACTACGTGCTGCCGTGCTTCGAGATCGTCGATTCGCGCATCACCAACTGGCAGATCAAGATCCAGGACACCGTGGCTGACAACGCCTCCTGCGGCGTGTACGTGCTGGGCAAGACCAAGGGCGACCCGCGCAAGCTGGACCTGACCCTGGCCGGCATGGTGCTGGAAAAGAACGGCGAGATCTTCTCCACCGGCGTCGGCGCCGCGGTCCAGGGCTCGCCGGCCAACGCGGTGGCCTGGCTGGCCAACACCCTTGGCGAGTTGGGCATTCCCTTCAAGGCCGGCGAGGTGATCCTCTCCGGTTCGCAGTCGGCGCTGGTGCCGGTGGTCGATGGCGACGAGCTGGTGTGCACGGTCGGCGGTCTCGGCAGCTGCCGAGTGAAATTCTCCGGGAGGAGCGCAGCATGAGCAGCCAACTGACCCTGTCCCGCGAGGACATCGTGCGCCTGTGCGAGCGCGTCGAAGGGGCGCAGACCCGCGCCTACGCGATCCCCAAGCTCACCGACGAATACCCGGACATGACCATCGCCGACGGCTACGCCGTGCAGAGCGAGCTGCGCCGCCGCTTCATCGCCAAGGGCCACAAGCTGGTCGGCTGGAAGGCGGGGCTGACCTCCAAGGCGAAGATGCAGCAGATGGGCGTCAGCGTGCCCTCGATCGGCTTCCTCACCGACCGCATGGCGCGCCCGGAGAACTCGGCGATCACCACCTCCGACCTGGTGCACCCGCGCGTCGAGTGCGAAGTGGCCTTCGTCATGAAGGAAACCCTGCAGGGTCCGGGCTGCACCGCGGCTGACGTGCTGGCCGCCACCGACTACGTGCTGCCGGCGGTGGAAATCATCGATTCGCGCTTCTCCGGCTTCAAGTTCGACCTGGCCAGCGTGATCGCCGACAACGGCTCCTCGGCGCGCTTCGTCGGCGGCGGCCGCGCCCGCTACGTCGAGGACATCGACCTGCGCACCCTCGGCGTGGTGATGGAGAAGAACGGCGAGATCGTCACCCTCGGCGCCAGCGCCGCGGTGCTCGGTCATCCGGCCGAAGCCATCGCAATGCTGGTGAACATCCTTGCCGACCTGGGCGAGAACCTGCCGGCCGGCAGCTTCGTCATGAGCGGCGGCATCACCGAGGCCATCCCGGTCAAGCCGGGCGACAGCATCGTCGCCCGCTTCCAGGAGCTCGGCTCCGTGTCCATGCGCTTCGTCGAATGACCTATAAGAACAATCAGGAGTACATCCCCATGCCCATCATCGAAATGCACATGATCGAAGGCCGCACCGACGAGCAGAAACGCCGTGTCGCCGCCGCCGTTACCGCTGCCGTCAGCGAGAGCCTGGATTGCAGCCCGGAAACCGTGCGCATCCTGATCACCGAACACCGCCAGGAAGAGTTCTACGTCGCCGGCCTGAACAAGGCGCAGCGTGCCGAGCAGCAAAAGGCGCAGGAGCAGGGACAATGAAGAAGATCCGTTGCGCACTGATCGGCTCGGGCAACATCGGCACCGACCTGATCTACAAGATCCAGCGCAGTGAAGTGCTGGAGCCGGTGTGGATGGTCGGCATCGACCCTGAGTCCGAAGGTCTGGCGCGCGCCCGCGAGATGGGCCTGAAGACTACCGCAGGCGGCGTGGACGGCCTGCTGCCACACGTGCTGGAAGACAACATCCAGATCGCCTTCGACGCCACCAGCGCCTATGTGCATGCCGAGAACAGCCGCAAGCTCAACGCGCTGGGCGTGCTGATGATCGACCTGACCCCGGCGGCCATCGGCCAACTGTGCGTGCCGCCGGTGAACCTGCGCCAGCACGCCGACAAGCTGGAGATGAACGTCAACATGATCTCCTGCGCCGGCCAGGCGACCATCCCGATCGTCCATGCGGTGTCGCGCGTGCAGAGCGTCGGCTACGCCGAGATCGTCGCCAGCCTGGCGTCGAAATCCATCGGTCCGGGCACCCGCGCCAACCTCGACGAGTTCACCTACACCACCTCCAACGCCATCGAGAAGGTCGGCGGGGCGCGCAAGGGCAAGGCGCTGGCGATCATCAACCCGGCCGAGCCGCCGATGATCATGCGCAACACCATCTCCTGCCTGACCGACGACGAGCCGGACCAGGAGCGCATCAGCGCCTCGATCCTCGAGATGATCGGCGAGGTGCAGAAGTACGTGCCGGGCTACCGCCTGGTCAACGGTCCGCTGTTCGACGGCAACAAGGTGGCGGTGTTCATGGAAGTGGCCGGTCTCGGCGACTACCTGCCGACCTACGCCGGCAACCTCGACATCATGACCGCGGCGGCCACCCGTACCGCCGAGATGTTCGCCGAGGAGATCCTCGCCGGAAAGATCCAGCTGCCAGCCCCGGAGGTTGCGTGATGAGCCAGTCCAACAGTCTGCAAGGCCGCAAGGTCATCCTCCACGACATGTGCCTGCGCGACGGCATGCACGCCAAGCGCGAGCAGATCAGCATCGAGCAGATGGTCAAGGTCGCCACCGCCCTCGACGACTCCGGCGTGCCCTATATCCAGGTCACCCACGGCGCGGGCCTGGGCGGCAACTCGCTGCAGCACGGCTTCGCCCCGCACAGCAACGAGGAATACATCAGCGCCGTCGCTTCCAAGATGAAGCAGGCCAAGGTCTCGGTGCTGCTGATTCCGGGCCTGGGCACCATGAAGGAACTGCAGTCGGCCTATGACTGCGGCGCGCGCAGCGTGCACGTCGCCACCCACTGCACCGAGGCGGACACCTCGCCGCAGCACATCGCCTTCGCCCGCAAGCTGGGCATGGACACCTCGGGCTTCCTGATGATGGCCCACCTCAACGACCCGGCCGGCATCGCCAAGCAGGGCAAGCTGATGGAGTCCTACGGCGCGCAGACCGTCTACGTCACCGACTCGGCCGGCTACATGCTGCCCGAGGACGTCAAGGCGCGCATCGGCGCCCTGCGTGAAGTGCTCAACCCGGAAACCGAGATCGGCTTCCACGGTCACCACAACCTGGGCATGGGCATCGCCAACTCCATCGCCGCCATCGAAGCCGGCGCCAGCCGCATCGACGGCTCGGCAGCGGGCCTCGGCGCCGGCGCCGGCAACACTCCGCTGGAAGTGTTCGCCGCAGTGTGCGAGCGCATGGGCATCGAGACCGGCGTCGACCTGTTCAAGCTGATGGACGTGGCCGAGGACATCATCGTGCCGATGATGGAGCACGTGGTGCGCGTCGACCGCGAGTCGCTGACCCTCGGCTACGCCGGCGTCTACTCGACCTTCCTGCTGCACTCCAAGCGCGCTTCCGAGCGCTTCGGCGTACCGGCGCGCGACATCCTGGTCGAGCTGGGCCGCAAGAAGATGATCGGCGGCCAGGAAGACATGATCCTCGACACCGCGATGACCATGGCCAAGGAACGCGGGCTGCTGAAGAGCGCTTGATGCTGACGCCGGACGGGGCAACCCGCCCGGCGTTGCTGTTTCTGAGGGTGAACGAAGGGAATCACATGAGTGGCTTCCGAGCCTGGTCAATCCCCTGTAGGGGCGAATTCATTCGCCTTGACGGGGCCTTCAGGCGAATGAATTCGCCCCTACGGATCGGGAAATCGGCTCCATGCGTTTGCCCTGGGAGGTGAACATGAGTGCAAACAAGGAACTGGCCGTGGTGGTCGGCGCCACTGGTGCCTTCGGCCAGGCGATTGTCGCCAAGCTGTGCGCCAGCGGTCTGGACGTGGTGGCGGTGGCGCGCAGCGCGGCGGCCATCGACGCGCTGGCCAGCCGCCATTCCGGCGTGAACGGCTGCGTGGCCGATATCGCCAGCGACGAGTCCATCGCCCAGATCGCCGCCGTGCTCGACCGTCCGGTGCGCATGATCGTGCACGGGCCGGGCGTGGCGGTGGCCGGCGGTGTGCTCGACGCGCCAACCAGCGCTCTGGTCGATGCGGTGAATATCAAGGTCGGTGGCCTGCTGCGCCTGGTGCGCGCGGTGGATTCCCGGCTGGTCAAGGGCTCGCGGCTGGTCGCCATCGGCGGCCACTACGGATTCGAGCCGACCGCCTACGCGGCGGCGGCCGGGGTGGCGAACGCCGCACTGGCCAACGCCAGTCGCCAGCTCAGCCTGGCCTATGGCTCGCGCGGGATCACCGCGCACCTGATCGCTCCCGGCCCGGCCGACACCGAGCGTCTGCACCGCGTCGCCGCCGACCGCGCCGCGCTGCGTGGCATCAGCACCGAGGCGGTGCTGGCCGAGATGTGCGCCGAGTCGTCCATCGGCGCCTTCACCACCCCGGAGCAGGTGGCCTGGGCGGTGTCCATGCTGCTGGCGCCGGAAGCCGATGCGATGACAGGCTCGACGCTGATGCTGGATTCGGGACGGCGTCGCGGCTTACCTTGATCGCTAGCTCCAACGTAGTCACGCGCACATAAAAATAATTGGAGAAGCGCCATGCCTGTCGTGAACTTCCATCTGCTCGCCGGGCATAGCACCCCGGAGCAGGACGAACGTCTGCTTGTGGAGGCTTCGCGCCTCTACAGCGAAGTGCTCAAGGCGCCCATGGAGCGGGTGCGGGCCTTCATCACCACCTATCCCGCCGCCCGCTTCGCGGTCGCCGGCGAGCTCTGCAGCCACAACGGCCTGCACGCCCCCTATTTCGAGTTCATCGTCCTCGACGGCCGCCCGCTGGAGGAGCGCCAGCGCCTGTCGCGCGGTTTCACCGATCTGCTGGTAGAGATTCTCGGCGTGCGCCGCGAGCGGGTGCGCGGTCGTTGCCATCGGGTGGCGCCGGAGGACTGGTCCATCGGTGGCGCGCCGGCCAGCGTGCTGCGCGCGGACGAAGTGCAGGCGCGCAAGGCGGCAGAGGAGGGCGTGTCCCATGAAGCATGAAATCCTCATCGAAGACACCGGCGAGCGCTTCGCCTGCGACGAGCAGGAGACCGTGCTGAACGGCATGGCCCGGCTCGGCCGCAAGGGCATTCCGGTCGGCTGCCGCGGCGGCGGCTGCGGAGTGTGCAAGGTGCAGGTCACCAGCGGTGACTACCGGACCACCCGGACCATGAGCCGCCAGCACGTCAGCCAGGATGAGCAGGAGCACGGCACCGTGCTGGCCTGCTGCATCCAGGCGCAGGGCAGCCTGAGTCTCAAGGTGGTGGGCAAGCTGCACAAGGCGGTGTGTAAGGGGCTGATGCCGTTGGCGCCGACACAAGCGCTGGGGAGTCACATGACCCTGTAGGGGCGAATTCATTCGCCTTTACGGGGTATCTTGGCGAGTGAATTCGCCCCACATGATTGCCCCGACAAATTCGCCAACAGGAGAAGGCGCCCCATGAAGGTACTGATCGTCCACGCCCACAACGAGCCGCGTTCGTTCAACAGCGCGCTCAAGGATTGCGCCGTCGAGCAACTGAGCGGCGCGGGCCACGAGGTGCAGGTGTCCGACCTCTACGCGATGAACTGGAACCCGGTGGCCAGCGCCGCCGACTTCGGCTGTCGGGCCAATCCGGACTACCTGGTCTACGCCCTGGAGCAGCGCCACAACTTCGAGGCCGGCACCATCGCCCCGGATATCGCTGCCGAGATCGCCAAGGTGCAGTGGTGCGACCTCTTGATCCTCAACTTCCCGCTGTACTGGTTCTCCGAACCGGCCATCCTCAAGGGCTGGATCGACCGGGTGATGATTTCCGGGGTGTTCTACGGCGGCAAGCGCATCTACGACCGCGGCGGCATGCGCGGCAAGCGCGCCCTGGTGTCACTGACCCTCGGCGGGCGCGAACACATGTTCGGCCCGCAGGCGATCCACGGCGACATCCACACCCTGCTGCGCCCGCTGCTGCAGGGCAGCCTGGCCTACTGTGGCTTCGAGGTGCTGCCGCCGTTCATCGGCTACCACGTGCCCTACGTCAGCGCCGAGGCGCGGGAGCAGATCCTCGCCGACTACGGCCGGAACCTGCAGACGCTCGACGACCAGCAGCCGCTGGTGTTCCCGAGCATGGACGATTTCGACGACAGGCTGATGCCGCTGCAGCGCTGAGGGGCCGGCCCCGATCAGGGCCGGACCTGGCAGGGCCGTCCTCAGTCGTGCTGTACGCCGGCGCGCTTGAGCAGTTGCTTGCAGCGCTCGGACAGGTGCAGCACGCGCAGGTGCTTGCCGGCCTTGGCGTAGCGCTCGCGCAGGGTCTTCAGCGCGGCGATGGCCGAGTAGTCGACGAAGCTCAGGTGGCGGCAATCCAGGGTCACCTGGGCCGGGTCGTTGGCGTGGTCGAACTGGTTGAGGAAGGGCGTGGTGGAGGCGAAGAACAGCGTGCCATGCAGGCGGTAGAGCTTGCTGCCGTCGGCTTGCAGATGACTGTCGGCATACAGCTCGCGGGCCTGCTGCCAGGCGAAGTTCAGCGCGGCGATGACGATCCCGCACAGCACGGCGGTGGCCAGGTCGGTGAACACGGTGATGGTGGTCGCCGCGAAGATCACCAGTGCGTCGTTGCGCGGCACCTTGTTGAGCACCCGCAGCGAGGCCCAGGCGAAGGTCTGCTGCGCCACCACGAACATCACGCCGACCAGCGCGGCGAGCGGGATGCGCTCGATCAGTGGCGAGAGGAACAGCACGAACAGCAGGATCATCACCCCGGCGACCACGCCGGAGAGCCGGCCGCGCCCGCCGGAGCTGAGGTTGATCATGGTTTGGCCGATCATGGCGCAACCGCCCATGCCGCCGAACAGGCCGGACGCCATGTTGGCTGCGCCGAGGGTCACGCACTCGCGGTCCGGATAGCCGCGACTCTCGGTGATCTCGTCGGTGAGGTTGAGCGTCAGCAGGGTTTCCAGCAGGCCGACCAGGGCCATCAGCACGGCATAGGGGGCGATGATGCCGAGGGTTTCCAGGTTCCAGGGCACCTCAGGCAGGGCCAGGGTCGGCAGGCCGCCGGCGATGCTGGCCATGTCGCCCAGGGTATGGGTCGGCAGGTCGAGCAGGTAGACCGCCAGACCGACGCCGAGGATCGCCACCAGCGCCGGCGGCACGGCGCGGGTCAGGCGCGGCAGCAGGTAGACGATGGCCATGGTCACGGCCACCAGCCCCAGCATCAGGTACAGCGCTGTACCGCTCAGCCAGGTCTCGCCGCTTTTGAAGTGCTCCAGCTGGGACAGGGCGATGATGATCGCCAGGCCGTTGACGAAGCCGAGCATCACCGGGTGCGGCACCATGCGTATCAGCTTGCCGAGGCGCAGCAGGCCGAAGGCGATCATGATCAGGCCGCCTAGCAGCACGGTGGCGAGCAGGTACTGCGCGCCGTGTTGCACCACCAGCGCGACTATCACCACGGCCATCGAGCCGGCAGCGCCGGAAACCATGCCCGGCCGGCCGCCGAACATCGCGGTCAGGGTGCAGATGATGAAGGCGCCGTACAACCCCATCAGCGGATTGAGCTGGGCGACCAGGGCGAAGGCGATGCACTCGGGCACCAAGGCGAAGGATGTGGTGAGTCCGGCCAGGACATCGGCACGCAGATGTTTTGCTTTCATGGCTTACCTGAGACTTACCTGGGATACGAGCCGGCGCAGCCGGCCGCAGCGAGTGGAGGAAAGGGGCGGGGATGTTACGGAAGCGAAGGAGGCCTGGCCAGCTCGCCAAGCGAGTGCAGAGCGCGGTTGCCTGCGGGCAAGCACGCCAGAACCGCACCGCCAAACCGCAGGAAAGCGCTTCCACCTCGGCCTCGACCCAGGTCCACCCGCAAATCCACCCCAGGTTCGAAGCGGGCGCCGAAGGTGACCTGCTAAAAAAACAGCGGTGAATGGCCGAATCGTGACTCCGTCACCGCGCAATCAACGGCTACGACAACAACAGAAAATAGGCTGAGAGCTCCCAATGGCTGACTACAAAGCGCCCCTCCGTGACATGGACTTCGTGCTCAATGAAGTCTTTGAAGTTTCCAAACAATGGGCCGATCTGCCGGCGCTGGCCGAGGTCGTCGACGCCGACACTGCCAAGGCCATCCTCGAGGAGGCCGGCAAGGTCAGCGCCGGGGTGCTCGCCCCGCTGAACCGCAGCGGCGACGAGGAGGGCTGTTCCTGGCACGAGGGTGCGGTGCAGACCCCGGCCGGTTTTCCCGCGGCCTACCAGGCCTACGGCGAAGGCGGCTGGGTCGGCGTCGGTGGCTCGCCGGAGTTCGGCGGCATGGGCATGCCCAAGGTGATCGGCGCCCAGGTCGAGGAGATGATCAACTCGGCCAACCTGTCCTTCGCCCTGTATCCGATGCTGACCGCCGGCGCCTGTCTGGCGCTGCTCAACCACGGCAGCGAGGAGCTGAAAGCGCAGTACCTACCGGCCATGTACGAAGGCCGCTGGACCGGCTCCATGTGCCTGACCGAATCGCACGCCGGCACCGACCTCGGCATGATCCGCACCAAGGCCGAGCCACAGGCCGACGGCAGCTACAAGGTCAGCGGCACCAAGATCTTCATCACCGGCGGCGAGCAGGACCTCTCCGAGAACATCATCCACCTGGTACTGGCCAAGCTGCCGGACGCTCCGGCCGGTGCCAAGGGCATCTCGCTGTTCCTGGTGCCCAAGGTGCTGGTCAACGCCGACGGCTCGCTGGGCGCGCGCAATGCGGTGAGCTGCGGCTCCATCGAGCACAAGATGGGCATCAAGGCCTCCAGCACCTGCGTGATGAACTTCGACGGCGCCACCGGCTACCTGGTCGGCGAGCTGAACAAGGGCCTCAACGCCATGTTCACCATGATGAACTACGAGCGTCTGGGCGTCGGCATCCAGGGCCTGGCGCTGGGCGAGCGCTCCTACCAGAGCGCCGTCGAATACGCCCGCGAGCGCATCCAGAGCCGCGCGCCGACCGGCGCGGTGGCCAGGGACAAGGCGGCCGACCCGATCATCGTGCATCCGGACGTGCGCCGCATGCTGCTGACCATGAAGGCGCTGAACGAGGGCGGCCGTGCCTTCTCCAGCTTCGTTGCCCTGCAGCTCGACACCGCCAAGTACAGCGAGGACGCCGTCGCCCGCAAGCGCGCCGAAGAGCTGGTCGCCCTGCTTACCCCGGTGGCCAAGGCCTTCCTCACTGACATGGGCCTGGAAACCACTATCCACGGCCAGCAGGTGTTCGGCGGCCACGGCTACATCCGCGAGTGGGGCCAGGAACAACTGGTGCGCGACTGCCGCATCACCCAGATCTACGAAGGCACCAACGGCATCCAGTCGCTGGACCTGATGGGCCGCAAGGTGGTCGCCAGCGGCGGCAGCTACTACCGGCATCTGTCCGAGGAGATCAATGCGTTCATCGCCGGCGCCGATGCCGCGCTGGGCGAGTTCACTGGCCCGCTGAAGGCCGCCGTGGAAAACCTCGACGAGCTGACGGCCTGGGTGCTGGACAAGGCGCAGAACAACCCCAACGAGATCGGCGCCGCCTCGGTCGAGTACCTGCACGCCTTCGGTTACACCGTGTACGCCTACCTGTGGGCGCGCATGGCCGCCGTCGCGCGGGCCAAGCAGGGCGAGGGCGACTTCTACGCCAGCAAGCTCGGCACCGCGCGCTTCTACTTCGCCCGCATCCTGCCGCGCATCCACTCGCTGAGCGCCTCGATCAAGGCCGGCAGCGCCAGCCTGTACCTGCTGGACGCCGAGCAGTTCTGACCGGCGTGCCGTGGCGGTCGCTCCGGCCGCCACGACGCTCGAGCCCGCAAAGGGCTGCAGGCAACTCAGGGGCTTCCTTGCTCACTGCGTTTGAGCGAGAGTGTACTCCTGTCGGCTCTGACCGGTGGACGGTGGCAAAGGTCGCCGCGGCGATTCCAAAAACAATTGACGCTGAAACAAGGGGTTTACATGTCCGATCTGGTTCGCATGGGTGTCCTGCTGGGGGCGCTGGCTCTGCCGGCAGCTGTCGTTGCCGCGGAGAATTCACCGCCGGTGGCGGGAAGTTCGCAATATGCACAGGAGGAGCAGGCGGCGAGAGCCATGTTGGCCAAGGCTGTCGCTTACTATCGTCAGGAAGGCGAGAAGGCGCTGGCCACATTCAGTCGCCGTGGGCCGTTCACTGTCGATAACCTCTACGTCTACGTGGTCGACGCGCAGGGCGTGCTGGTAGCCAGTGGTGGGCCGTCGATCCTGCTGGCCGGTCAGGATATCGGCGAGGCGGTTGGCGCCGAGGCGCGTGCCAAACTGATGTCCCGGGAAGGTGGCGAGGGGCACGTCGGGGAGATCGAATACCCCTTCCGCGACTGGACCCTCGACGGCAAGGTCGTCAAGAAGCACACCTTCTACCAGTGGGTAGGTGACCACGTCATTGCGGTCGGCTACTACATGCCGCGCGCCGATTCGGCCGATGCCCGCAAGCTGCTCGATGAGGCCGCAAAAGCGGTGGCCAGCGAGCCCGAAGCCACCTTAGACGCCATCAACAAGTTCGACAAGCGCTACTACCAGGGCGATCTGTACGTCCTCGTCGTCGACCTGCAGACCAAGCGCTTCGTCGCCCACGGCTACAACCGGCGCCTGCTGGCACGCGACTTCGCATCGATCAAGGGGCCGGATGGCAAGTTGATCGGCCAGCCGATGCTCGACATTGCCCTCAACAAGGGCGAGGGCGAGTTCGACTATCAGTGGCTGAACCCGGTGACCAAGCAGAACGAGCCGAAGCACGCCTACATCCGTCGGGTCGGCAATTACCTGGTGGCGGTGGGCTACTACCAGCCCCAGTGAGGGCCTGGTATCCCAGTCAAACAGGACATGGAGCGTCCTTGAAAAAAGAGCCACTGCCCTATGCGGGGCAGTGGCGCTTGCATGACAGGCTGATTTACTCGACCGCCTTGAGCATGTCCTTGATGACCTTCTTGGCGTCGTCGGCCGAGCTGCTCTTCACCGGGCGCTGTTCCTGGCTGCCCGCCGTGGCGGTCGTACCGGCTTCGGCACCGAAGCGCCGAGGAAGACGTTGAAGAACGAGCGGTTCATCGCCTTGCACATGATGCGGAAGAAGATCGTGCCCGAGGAGCCGACCAGGGAGCCGGCGACGATCAGCATCGAGTTGTTCAGCGAGAAGCCGATGCCGGCCTCCGCCCAGCCCGAGTAGTTGTTGAGCATCGACAGCACCCTACAAGAATCGAAAGTATCGTCAGGAGCACAGGCAGAAACCGCGGGGCTCCCTGGTTTCTGCGCTTGCGCAGGTCTTGAAATAACCTCACAAGCCGTTGTTGCGAAAGAGTTTCAAAAATGCGCCGATCCTGTCCAGAAACCCTCGCTCCAGAACTAGTCTGAAAGGGCCGCCGGGATGCGCTCAACCGTCCCGTACGGTCGATGCTCGTCCTTTGGTCGGTCACAGCGATGTTTTCGTGGAGGACACGAGCGATGAACAGAAAAGCTTGGCTGGCGTTGATGGTTGCAGCAGTAGCGAGCCAGAGCTACGGAATGACGGATGAGCGAGGGCTGGTTTCAATCGAGCTGAAGGCCAGCCCTCAGAATACCGCCGAGATCGGTCGGGCGACCCTGGTGACCGAGGGGAGCAGGACGGCGATCGTCTTCGCCCTCAGTGGCGCACCGTCCCATGTGGCACTGCCCCTGCATTACTACACCTACATCTATCCTGGCAGCTGCAATGCCCTCGGCGCAGAGCCAGCCTACGACATGAACGCAGTCGTGCGGGTGGAAAGCTTCGGGCACCTGTCGAAGCGGATCCCGGTCGCCCTCGAGCAATTGCGTGGTGGAAACTACAGCATTGTCGTGCGCAGCAGTCCCGCCGATGGCCGCCTCGACCTTTTCTGCGCCGAGATCATCTAGAGCAGGGGTAAGGAGCTGCCCCTCGGGGCAGCTCCGCCTGGTCACATGTTGGGGTAGGTGGGGCCACCGGTGCCTTCCGGCGCCACCCAGGTGATGTTCTGCGCCGGGTCCTTGATGTCGCAGGTCTTGCAGTGCACGCAGTTCTGCGCGTTGATCTGGAACTTCTTCTCGCCGTTTTCCTGGGTGACGATCTCGTACACCCCGGCCGGGCAGTAGCGCTGCGCCGGCTCGTCGTACAGCGGCAGGTTCTTGCCCAGCGGGATCGAGGCATCGGCCAGCTTCAGGTGGCAGGGCTGGTCTTCCTCGTGGTTGGTGTTGGAGAGGAACACCGAGGACAGCTTGTCGAAGCTCAG
>LNAP01004592.1_pt1 | contig 12671 bp, 10 predicted proteins | sample 602601 | NCBI WGS metagenome assembly LNAP01 (sample SAMN02440304, study PRJNA202911) | soil metagenome | biome: Subtropical and temperate rainforests or woodlands; isolation source: soil samples (1 kg each in a 20% v/v slurry with milli Q water) were... ... | reverse complement strand
AGACCAAGAACTTATCCACACCGTGAGCCGCAGGGCTCACAAAGAGGGTGGGTCAATATTGGATGGAAATGCCGGGTCAGGATTGCATGGAACTCAACACGATTGCATTTCCTCGAGTCCTGGCTTGACCACAAGTGCACCAGACGGAGAAATGCCCCTTGCCATGGTGCCGCGAATCTCGGTTTCAGTTGCGCTGCCGGAGGACGACGCAGCAAGCGATGCCAGCGTGAGGTGGATTCCTGACCATCTGTTCTTGGCACGGGCGCTTGTGAGGGTTGCCTGTTTTCTTGGGAAGAAGGCAGCCAGGAAGGCGTCTTTTTCAGCCTTTCCAGGACTGCGAAGGTCCAACGCGCGTTGTATCCGCTCAATCTGACTCCTGCGTGCTTCCAGGACTCTCACGTTCCGGAGCCACCCGAGCTGCGCATCGGTCGGCAGGCTCTTCTCAAAAGCGGCGGCCAGAGCCTCTCCTGCTGGGGTGCAGAGCCGCTCTCGATTCAGAAATCCAAGCCCATTTGTGATGCTCGGTCCGTAGGCAGCGTTCGCCAAGAGGTTCGCGGAACTGTCCCAGTTCTCGAACCGGAGAGAGACGAGCTCGTTAGTCACCGGAAAGTCGCGACTTGCACCGGCTACCTGAAGTCCGCTCACCTGGCCTTGATTGGCCCACAGAAAGACGATCTGCATCTTCTCCAGTGCGCGGCTCTGTCGTTCTTTCGCTTCGGCTTCTGTCGCAGGGGGATCGCACTGCAACGATTCTCCGACGATGCGAGCCATCCAACAAAGTGAGGAGTAAACGCGTAGGTGGCGAACTACGTTGTTGTAACCCGGGTAAATCGTGTTGTAGAGACGCTCCGTGCCAGCTGCAAAGCCGAGAGGATCTCCGAGGCGCTTGTCGAGTTCCACCAAATCTGGAAATCCGGCCGTACCAAACTCAGTCATTTCAAAAGCTCGGCGAGTTCTTTTCTGAAGACAATCGCATCGTCGGGATAAAGAATTACGTGCGTGTTTGTTGAGCCCGGATTGCTGGGATGCTGCAGCGCACGACCAAACCGGAGTTGCGCTCTTTCATCGTCAGTGAGGTTCTGACCACAGATTGGGCAGCCACCCTCGCGCACATCGCGATTGGAGATGACGTCCACCGCTTTCGATAGCTTAGGATTTCTGCGGATGGCTGAATACAGCAAGGGGAACGTGGGATGAGGTCGCTTTGGAGGGGCGTTGACTCCGATCGCCTCGGCGACCTCGGCAAGTAACTCGACATCCAGCCTGACCGAGCTTCCCAATTGGGGTGCGCATAGACCAACGAGCGTTCTTAAATCGGGTTCAAGCCTTGAAAAAATCTCATCGGATATTCCGGTTTCTGCCAGTCGCAAGACCTCCTCACGCTGCAGCTTGCGCGCGGCCATTCTGTCCAGGAGAGTGCAAAGGGTTGCAAGCTTCGCAAACCTCGGAGGAGCATCAGGGTGCGCGAGACAGTACGCGGCCAGGCAGCACATGCAGGTTACCACTGGCAACAGAGACACGCGCACATCCTCGTCCCATGGGTATCGAGAGAGTGCCTCCAGCCACAGAACAAAAGACCGCTGGTAGTCCCAGTCAGCGAAGGAGGTTGGGCCGCCTTTGGTGTTCCATTCCAGCCAGCGACGTTGCAGCTTTTCCAATTCGTGAGCGGATGCCACGAGGGCAAGCGTCTCAGGGTCGTCCATCTCGGAGCGCTGCTCATTGAATGCTCGTTGGATTTCGAGGGAGACGCGGTAAATCATATTCGAGAGCCCGTCGACGTGCGAGCGCTCGGGGCGCGGTCCTCTCTTCTTAGTCTTCTTATTGTTCCCCGCTTCTGCCTCTTTTAAGGATTCACTATCGTCAGTCTCGCCCAGGACGATCTTCTTGGGCGCCCGCATGTCCGCTTTAGATCCCTCGTCGGATTCGTCTTTGATCGTCTTTGGAAACAAGAGGCTGAATATCGCCAAATAGAGATCTGCTCTTCCTCCGCTCTTGGCGAGCCGGTGGTTGTGATTTCCTGAGCGCAACCACGCGTCATATGAAAACGGCTTGTCGATCGCTGGGGCTTGAGGCTTGGTCCCGCCTTCCGGCGCTATGTGGACGGCTGACTTGCGTGCAGATTTAGCCTGGCTCGCCTGCCACAGCAGCCCTTCGATGTAGCTGAAGTCCTGAAGCGTTGCAACTCCTTGAAGGGCGCGTTCGAGCGGCTTGCTACGGCGCGCGCCACGCGCCGTAGCATGTAGCGCTCGCTCGTCGTTAACCCATGCTCCTGCGGTCAGGTCGCCGGCTCTGATTTGCAGGGCGAGCGCCATATGGCCTATGGGCACCGCCTCACAAAGCTGGATTTGAAATATTCCCTCAGACGACACAGCGACGGCGCCATGCTCGCGAAGCTTCTCTGCTTCCATCAAATTCCAACTTATGCTCGCCGGCAGATTGGAGGCATCAGAGCGGGACAAAGCGCCAGCCACCCGTATGCCGTCCTCAAGACTTGCCTCCACGAACAGGGGGTCCCCCTCCATATCAGGCATATCAGCAGATTCGAATGTCTTGGGGTCAGCGGCTTTCCATTTGAACGGTGAAGCTGCTACCCACCGGGCAATCGCCACCTCTACGTTCCTTTTGCTCTCCAGGCTGCGAGCAGTTGCGTTGACTGAGCCCGTCATCACAAGCGTGTGTGCCGCACCCTGAAGCTCAAACACTTTTGCGTGGAGCCCGCCCTCCGTACCACGGGAATCTTCGGGCTTGGCAACGACAAAGCCGCGCGGACCAAGCATCTGGGCATACCACGACTTCTCGAAGCGCGCAGCTCCGTCATGGCCGATGCAAACCGTCTCGGCACGAACTTCCTTAGCCAGACGTCGCACCGGCGCGCCGCCGTCGCTATGAAACGGGGACAACACCGTCATCTTTTTGGCGATCGCCTCTTTTTCACGAAAGATCTCGACGAGTTGCGAGGACACAGGCTCGACTATGGAGTGGAGCAGTCGAACATCTGAAAAATTCGCAGTAAGGCTCGGCTTGACAAGCGAGGAAACCCGCGACGCCGTTTCTTTCAAGATGTTGGACGCTCGCTTCGAGGAGGCCTCGGTCTCCGTAGCGAGTATCGTAAGGAAGACTGCGAGTTCGTTCAGCACACTCGGCGCTTCAGAGCATCGCGTGATGTCCCATGACTCAAGCTGCCGGGAGAGGCCTGATAAGGTGAGATTGCCACTGCCGACGCATAGATACTGATCGTCGTCGGTCTCCAGAAAGGCGATTTTGGGGTGGAAGAACCCGCCGCCTGGCGCCTGGACGCCTGCCAGTGCATAGCGAATGCCAGCGTCTCTCGAAAACGCACCAGTTATCGTTCCCGCAAGCTGCCGTGCGTCGACGAGCACCGACACTTCGCATCCGTCTCCTCTGCTAGCGGCGGGGAGAACCGCGGCGTCAAAAAAAGGCAGGTTAAACGTGAAGGTGGTGAAAAGGGCCCGCTTTGGACGAACCTCTTTAAGTAGGGCGATGATATGTTTGGGCATAGTCCTCTGAGGCGAATCAAAGCGTGCGTTGTCGTCGCGCTCGCGCACGCGCGATTTAATGTCCATCGAGACGCACCGCATGCCCAAATTTTTCCGAGCTTGCCAATTCCGGCGCCCGTCGCGCTTCCAAGACCGAGAGCAACCTTAACAGGATTTATTGCTCTTTGTCACATCGTCGAGGCCTCGGACTTCGTCGAGGCCTCGGAGATGCCATCGGACTTCAGGCAGCGGCAAAGGTAAGTCGGGCATATGCATGGGTATTCATTCGGTGGGGCCTCCTGAGCGGATTGGGTATTTTGTTGACATCAAGTCTCTAAAAACCCAATCCGGATGAACACCGGATTCAACATATTGGAGCCTCACCGCCAGTCCCCCCCCGTAAGGGCTTTCGATCACGGCAGGCGCCGTCCAACGCAACGTACGCTATTGGCATTGCCCTTGCACGTCTACCTTTGACGGCACAGGCTTTGAAGCCTCACTACGATGAGATGATTGCAGTATGCGTGACCCGACCACTCCTCCCTGGGTAGATGCTGACCTCAGCGGAGCGCTAATGAAACTTTGCGGCAGAGGCGAAGGCCAAGCCCTCGAATTTAAGGCAACCTTGCCCGAACAAGCTCACAGCATTGCGAAGTCGATCGCCGCATTCGCGTCCTCGAACGATGGCTTGCTGATCTACGGCGTAGCAGACGACGGGCGATTCGTAGGCCTTCCAGGCGCCGAGGACGCGAACTTCAGGGACCAAATTCATCGTCGAGTGCTCGGCGCTGCAAAAGAGATTAAGCCGCCCGTCCAGCCAGCAATAGCTTGGGCCGTACATGATGGCGCGATCGCGTGCGTGGTGAAAGTCGAGAAGGGGGTCGAGCCGCTGTACTACGCCAATCAACGGCCGATCGTTCGCCGCGGCCCGATCTCGCGCCCAGCCGAGCCCGGCGAGGTCGAACAGGTATATCGAGAACGGTACGCAGTTGGTGTTGGCTCGATCTCGATGCCATCGACGAAATTGATTGGTCAACGCATGCAAAAGGCGCTCACGCTGATGAACGCTCGTCGCTACGAGCCGCTCACTGTTGTGGACCTGGCCAGAGCTATGGGCTTCAAGGCTCCAGCTGAGCTGGATGGAATTGTCGAAGGCCACGTCGCACCTACGTTCGCGATGCTGGACCAGTTCTGCGCACGCTTTGCGGTCGACAAGGAATGGTTGGCAAGCGGACGCGGGCAACCTTTCAGATCGCCAATCGAACGCCTGTTCCTGCCTGAGCAATATCTTACGGGCATCAACGACGTGAACCCGCAATGCGTCTACCTGGTACGTAGCACCTCGGCAGTAGGTGAGACATTCATCGTAGTACAGGTTGACGAATTTAAGGCTTGGTGTCTCCCTGACGTGTGGCACGTCAGCGGCCATGTAGGTGGAGGCGGATCGAGGGACCTATTGAGCTTGTACGACCTGTTTCGCCGTTGGAGAAGCGGCACGAGAGAGTACAGCCTACTGGGGCGACTTGTTGAGCCCAGCGTTGCCGAAGCGCTCTACAACGGCGAGGCCTTTCCCGGCTCGGTTGAAGATCTGCCCCTGAGCCATTGGTGGGATGACCTTACCGACCTAGAGCACAAGTGGACCACCCCTGCCGGCCTGAAGAAATCTTATGGAAAGAGCTTTGTTGCAGCGCAGAACATCGTGCGAGCTATGGTCTCGGATACGCGCCCCAAGTGACTGCCAGCTCCGCACGTTGACGCATGGACATCCACCAAATTCTTCGCCGCTCGGACGAACTTGATGACACCATCGTGCAAATGCTCGACCTTGATCGATATCCCGATTATGCGGAGGGAGCACAGCGGATGGTCCTCAGCGTCACGGCGGCGTCGCTTTCGATAGATCATGCAAGAGCGCTGCGCTCGCTGGTCGCCGATGGGTTCGTTTCGTCCGCAGTGCCGCTTATGCGACTTCAGTTCGAGTCGACGGCGCGTTCGACATGGTTACTCTTCGCCGCGACCGAAGCCCATGTAGCCTTGGCTGCTGCGCCGCTCACCGTTGAAGCAGACGAAGCGGCTCGCAAGCTCCCAGTGGCTAGGGAAATGATCAAGCAGTTACGGGGCGCGTCCATCGCAATTCCTGCCGCCGCTGCTCCCGCTGCCATGCTGGGCCGATTTGAAGACATGCAGCGGCACGCTCTGAACTCGTTTGTGCATGTTGGGGTTCACGCACTGCGTAGGCACCAAGACGGCTTTCCTGTGCAGCTCGTGCGTCAGCTGATTGAATGCTCCAACGGGCTTGTCACGATCGCAGCCATGATGCTAGCGATTCTTTCAGCCGATCGAGTTTTGATGGCGCGCATGAATCGGGTGCACGTCGGCTTCGAGGACTGCCTGACGCCACTCCTGCCGTCGTACTGAGGGAAGACCGTCGTACTCTTTGATTCCTCCCCATGGAGCGATTCATGGCGTTCCGGCATTCTCGGCAATTGCACTCTGATCACATAAGTCGGCAGGCAGGCGCGCACGCTCCGGATCACGTGCGCGCAATCCGAAGAAGATTTTCGACCTCGCTGATATTTGGCAGGCAGCCTGATCCACCATCAGCTCTCAACAGACGCGCTTGCATTCCAAATGCAAGTGGCCCCTCGTAGTCGGCGATCAGTGTGTCTCCAACCATGAGCACGTTTTCAGGATTGGTGCAAAGTGCCCTGCAAGCGTACTCGTAGATTTCGCGATCAGGCTTCACGGCGCCGACCTCGAAGCTCCACACGTAAGCATCGAGCGAAGGAAACAACTTCAAAGCAGGTGCGGCATAGGGCGCCGCCAGGTTTGAGCAGAGCCCGACTCGAATACCGATCTCCTTCAACCCCACGATAGTCTCGATGGCACCGGCGACCGGTGCGATGCTGGCGAGCTCAATCGAGAGGTCTCGCTTCAGCACGGCCATCTCCGAGGGAATCAACGAGCAGCCGAACATGGCCGCGACCCCGTCCAGGTCAACAGCGCACGACATCAGCCGCCGACCATCGTCAGGCTGAGGTTGACGCCCGTTGTTTGCAAGGATCGACAGCAACTGTCGATAGGGCTTTCTAGGTGCTCCGATCTGAACGAGCGTCCCGTACAGATCAAACAGGACAGCAGTGACGTTCTTCAGTTGATCATCCATGTATTCCCTCTCATTGGGCTCGGCCCGAAGCGCGCCGGGTCATCGTGTTCGTGTCAGCGCTGTGCGTCTCGGTGCGCCGCCGCCTTCGCGCGCCTGCCGAATAATGTCGGAAGCTACAAGCATCCTCTCCCGTAGCTCGCTCGCCGCTGGCCACTGATTCTGCAGAGGAAGCAGACCGCTTCGCGCCAGAGCCTTTAACGATACTTCGCGGCCGGTTTCAAGAGCCCTTCCGCTACCCATCAACAGCGCAGCCATCGACGCCCTGCCGTTCTTCAGTAGGACGTGCTCCCAAGGGGAGAGCCTCGCTTCGTAGATTCCCATAGGGGAACCGTCCTTGAGCGATTTTCCGCAATGTCGACATTCGCTGAGGAACGCTATGCCAGCTCTGTCCGGCCCGCTGGACAGCATGTCGATCGGGAGCGAGATCGGTGCACGGCAATGAGGGCACCCTTCCTGAAGCAGGCAATCGTGCAAAGGGCAAAAGCGCCACGCGACAAAGCGGCCATGAATCTCAAAATGGGGCGTTCGGTGGGCTCGCAGACAGTGAATGCAGTATCGATAGCTCGGGCCTCCTGTGTCGTCTCGCAAGAGCAGCAAGTCCGTACCGCCCTTCATTGCGCAAACCCGACCGAAGATGACGCGGGCAAGAGGAAATGGAGTTGCAAGCCCGAGCCGCGACATGGCTGCAACTCCAGGCGACGAGCACAACCTCAGATCCACATCCCCCCGCAAAGCGATCTCCACGTAGGAGAAGAACGCCTTGAGCGATTCCCCCTGGGAAAGCGCTGCTCTGCACACCCACGAACTCGGAGCTTCGAAAGGGAACGGTGCCGGCAACCTGGCGAGCGGCACTCTGTATTCAACGGCCTCAGGCATCGTCAAAGAGTTCCGCTTGACCCTTTGAAGGACGCGCGGCGTGCCAAGCGCGTTGAGTCGGCTTGAGGTGGCTCGCAGGGAACAGAAGTGTCATCAAGCGAACGCCGGCGTCTCTATCAGCGGCACTGACACCATCAGACCCCAGCCTGCGAAGTCCGGGTTCATAGACCAAGGTCTTGACTTGTCCACACCCGCTCTGAAGAGCGTCAAGACGCTCCAACGCCCGAACCGTGGTCTCAAAAACCTGTAGGGGTTCCGGCACCGCTTTGACTTGTGCGCTGGACAACCTGGTGGTTTCGCTCCGCAGAACGCCGAAGGCATGAAAGAGCCTATATCGCCCATCTGGCGTGAGCCCTGTGAGCCAAGCGCTGCGGTGGCCGGTCGACCCCTCCGCGGAACGCTCGCTATCCGCCATGCCTGTCGGAACACTACACCATCGACTGAAAGCACTGGAGAACCGTGGCATCTCCGAGCCGGGTCGGAGGTAGCGTCCACATCTGCACACCTTGATGGCTGGGCGAGTCCATGTAAGCGGTGCGGCGCAGTGGTGGCAGCGATCTATCAGCAGGGTCTGATGCCGTAAACAGGCACAGAGTCCCGTGACGCCCCACCCCAGCCTGCACACAGGCTCCTCAGCCAAGCAATGAACGCAAACTTGAGGATGGCCACCGCGCAAGGAGGATACGTTGCCCCACTCCCACCCCGCATATCGGTATCGCACCCCTCCCTCGGCTCGGTGGAACGTGAGCAAGCGCCCTTCCAACCAAGACGGGGCAGCCCCCGTTACGAGCGCAAGCGCCTGGATCCCAGCGTGCGAGATCGTGCGAAGTGATCGAACGCCACAGTGGCTTAGTAAGCTCTGTAAGTCTATGCCGTTTCCATGAGCGGACCTCATCAAGAACCCTCGTCCGCATTCGTCCACATGCGGCTCGCAGTGCACCGGCAGCCGGTGTATTTCAAATGGCATACGGATTGCTCGTCGATGTGTGCGTTCCATAGACCCGATCGAAGGCCACCCTGAAATGCTCGACGCCCATGTGGATGACGCCTTCATCGACGCAAATCAGGACCGCTTCCGTTACCAGCCGCTTGAAATCACGCAGATTGCCACCAGTCACTTTCTGCAGACGCGCCTGCTCTGGCGACGAAAGAAGGAACGCTAGATCGAACTGCTGGCACTGTCTGACGAACGCCTTTACAAAGCTCGACCACACCGCACCGGCTTGGAAGGGCTGCAAGGCCAGGTGCGCGCTGATCCGACTCGCAAGGTGACGGTCCACGTCCTCGATCTTGTGTAGCTCTTCGCTGCCAAACAGGGCAAGACCAACCGGCACTTCATCCATCAGTGCGTTGAGGCAGTCGGTAACATTACTTCCCTCATCCAATTGGCCTCGCATTCGTGTTTGCGTCAACAGGTGTTGTGCCTCATCAAGAAAGAGGATACGGGTACCGTTTTGCCTTAGAGCATCGACAACGACGTCGTGCTTCATCCCTAAGGTCTTCGCGTTCACATGAGGAAAGGGGTACCGCAACTGCTTGAGGAGACCGCCAATCAGATGGCCTACGGTCGGTCTCTTGACCAGCCTCAGAGCGAGGGCGCCCTGCCCGACTTCGAATAGGTCGGACTTCGGAAGGGATTGCCGATAGTGCTTGATCAGGGCGGTCTTTCCCGTGCCGGAGACCCCACTGACGGCCACCCCCTGTTGCATCGAAAGCTCTCGACTTAGCTGAAAGACCCGGTCACATCCAGCTAGCACGCTCTTGAAGCTTGGATGGTTGACCATGACCCGATCCACCGCGGTGCCGACACGCAACGCCTCAACGGAATAGGTGAAGAGCCGTCGAGCTTTGAACTGCCGCTCCTCTTCATCAGGCCAATCGTCCTCATCGGATGTCTCCGACGTCATGACTGCTCCATATCGAAGGCGTCGAACTCGAGGATCTCCTCAGTGGGGGTTCGGTCTTGACTGCCCACAAGAACCTCTGGTGCTTCCTGTTTTCGCGTCAGTGGCACCCCCAGTGGCCGCACGGAGGTGATGCCAGCTGCCCGGGCCGCCTTCAGTGAGTTTTTTCGATCTTTTGGCCGGCTTGCGTCGGTGAAATGATCATGCAGATCTAACCGCGCGGCCCATAGCTGCTCCTCTCCCCCTTGATCCTTGAAAATCTGGCGACCATGACTGCGAATAATCCTATGCTGGTTGTATGAAAGCCCGGCGGCATACTCATCCCAGCGACACGCGCTCTGTATCCATTCCGTGGGTTGCTGTGGATGCTGGACGAAGATGGACCCAATGTCGTCGGGGTCCCACTTGATCGTGGTTGTGAAGTTCGAGTACTTGTGACGGAGCGCAAGAAGCTCAGCGCCGCCGTATGGCAAGCCGTGCAGCTCAACGCCGCCTTGCGATACCACATGCTGTTTCGACATACCGGAGACGAGGCGCAATCGATCAGCGCTGCCGGGAAAGATCGCCGGCGGGCAGCGCAGAAGGCCGTCTTGGAACAAGTCGAAAGGGCGCGCTAGCTTCTTCTCACTCTTTTCGAAGGGGTGGACGTCGACAACGTACATGAGCATTCCCTTCACAAGATCGCTAAACCCGATCGATGCGGTCTTATAAGGGTCTACCTTCAGAGCATTTGCAACTGTTTTGTGAATGCGGCCGGCGCTCAGCGGTAGATGCTTTAGCGTTGCAAAGAAGCGTTCGACATGCGGCTTTAACCATGGCGTTCGAACGCGGCAGTAGGTCATATCGATGCCAAGTTCCCAGGAGACGGCTTTGAATTGCTTCGAATGGAACTCCATTCCATTGTCGAGCACCCACTCGTCGGCCAGTCCCCTCGAGAGCCAAGGATTCTTCAAGTCCGCGCACTGAGTAATCTCGCTCTTCGGCATGAACGAACTGCGCAGCACTCCGACGACGCTCGTCACCGAAGCGCCGTAGAAGCTGAGATACATTCCCGTGATGTAACCGGAGCCTGCGTCCATGGCGATCGTCAACAACGGACGGCCAAGCGGTAAGCCCCGCTCATCGTCAATGACCACCCAGTCGAGCAGCGTATGGTCAATCTCCACACGCTGCAGTGGGTAGGCGGCAGCCGCACCTTCCATCGTGGTCCGGCATTGATGCCGCGCGCGGGCTTCTCCTTCGCGGGAGGCAATCCGGTGGTAGAGGTCCACTTCTCCGACGCGGCGAACAAGCGTGGTGTAGCCGACCTTGGCGTCTTCTGCAGCAACCTCGCCGTTTCGCGTTGCAATCGCTAGTTCTCGTCGAATGCAGTCATGCGCGTGGCGCAGCGTGCTCCGCGCGCGCGTGAAGTACTGCTCGCGAAGTGTCGTCGCAACAATTTCTTCGACTCGTTTCGGTAGCCGACGGCTCCGTGTCGTCGTCTTGGTGCGATCTACCAATGCAAGCGGATTGCAGTCAGAGGTCTGATATCGACGTGCCCAGTCCATGACCGTAGACGCCGATGGAGGAAATTTATCCCCAGTCGAGCTTGCAACTGTTTGAATGACCGCGGCAACCCGCTTTCTGTTTCCGCGGGTCACGTGCCCGGCTTGGAGCCCCTTCAAGTAACGCATCCGGTAGTCAATCTGTTCGACCCACGTGCTCTTTAGGTTCCCAAGGTCCACAAGCGTTGGAATTTGAACTTCATCCGGCTCGGCTGCAACACGTTTGGAATGGCCGCTACGCTGCATCTCTGCCGTCTCTATCACGACCTTGTAGTCCCCAGACCAGATCCTTTTGAGCAGGTCACTGGTACGGATGGTTGAGACACGCCTTGTCAGCGCCTCCTCGAACTGAAGCTCGCTGTCGGAAAGCACACGCGTTAGTTCAAGTGTTTGCTGGCCACGACGCACTGCCAAACCAGCCTTCAATACGATGTTCATGGTTCGTTTCCTTAAGTACAGGGGATGTGATGAGCGCGCCGTCGCTGACCTCAAGCAGTCGGGAGCAGAGGAGCACCCGTGTTGCAACCAGGTGGAAGACGTCTTCTCGTGTGGCATCGCTCCGGGCACAGAGCGACTTCAATGTGATTCCATTGGGGAAATCCGCCATGACGTTAAGAACGCGGACTTTGGTCTCGTCGGCGGCGGTCCACTTCCTGTATCGCAAAATCAACGCGGCGCGCTTGTGCGCTTTTCGCTCGTGGATGACACGCTCGTCGAAGACGGCAAAACGCATCGAACGGGCAAGAAACACCCGAGCGGCCTCGTCGAAAGCAGTTCTGTACCCAGGTACCTTTGCAGCACGCTTGATTTCCACCACGACACGACTGCCATCGGCGTGGTATGCGAGAAAGTCTGGCGTGTAGCGCCTACCGCTGGCGAGGGTCAGCTTGAACGGCTGGTGTCGTATCCCCACGACTCCTGGACAAAGTGCAGCTCTGTACACAAAGTCGCGCTCAAGCGATGACTCACATTCAACCGGCCTGTTGAACAGTCCAGGCAGGTTGATTATTCGAACCGTGCGGACCGGCGATCGCGAGACCACCTTGCGCGCAGGCTCGTCTGGCACATCTTTCATGTGTCCTCCGACAATGTCTAGCTAGACGCCAGAAAAATGGCGCTCGCTCCTCATTGAAGTTCTGCAAATCCCAGCACCTGCAAGCGAGTGCTCGAAATCGACAGGGAGGTCACGAAACTATGACCCGCCCATAAACGCGGATTGCGCCTAGATGAGACGCCGGAAGCATCGCCGGGCGAGCGACGCCGTCGGCCTTGACAGGCCGATTTCCGAAGTTATGATGGGGACACTAATCGCCTAGATTGGTATCCCTCAAAAGCCACCGGCTCTGCAAAGTCGGTGGCTTTTACTTTTGGTGCGTCCGAAGCCCTGTTTGGTTACGGCATATCGCCTCCGGTGGGTTCGGGGTTTGTAGTGTTATTGCTGGGTGACGCCTTACGACTCAGGCTGGCCATCCACTCTGCGACCTCCTCGGTCAACGCGAAGGGACCTTGACGCCCTTCCAGGTCGAACACGGCTACCTCCAACAAGCCGCGCTTGCGCGCCCGCGTGAAAGAGCTCGCCGTACTGAGTCGGCCCTGCAAATCCCCCACAACCCGCATGAACACTGGATTCATGATCGATTCTGGTCCACCGAATCCCCCGGAATCCGTTGAACAGGCAGCTGAT
>LNAP01010657.1_pt1 | contig 12673 bp, 11 predicted proteins | sample 602601 | NCBI WGS metagenome assembly LNAP01 (sample SAMN02440304, study PRJNA202911) | soil metagenome | biome: Subtropical and temperate rainforests or woodlands; isolation source: soil samples (1 kg each in a 20% v/v slurry with milli Q water) were... ... | reverse complement strand
CCAAACACCGCGCCCAGCGCCAGATTGATCGGCAGGCGCGGCGAATAAGGCGCGCCGGGCACTTCCGCCGGGTCGATGACCGAGACGTTATTGGCGCCGACATTGCCCGCCACCCCGATCTCCTTGAAACGCTGCAACAGCGCGTCATACAGTTGGCGATTGGTATCCACATCACGCTTGAGCATGTTGTAGCGGATGCTTCGCTCTTCCAGGTCCAGCTGGTCATGCTTGAGCGAACTGATGCGCTGCTCGGTCAGCTGTTCCTGTTGCGCAGCCATGTCGTACTGCGACCTCAATGACGCCCTGATGACGCCCACTTCGCGCCGGATCTGTGCATTGCCGGCATCGATGCGGCTCTTCAACCGCAGCATCTCCGGATAGTCGGGCTTGTAGGTGGCCAGTTTCTGGTTGTACTCGGCCTCCAGCTGCGACTGTGCTTGGCGCAAGTTCTGGATCAGCGGGCTGGACACCACCTGCGGCAGGTTCAGTCCGTCGCCACCACGCGCCTCATTCCAGGCCGCTTCGGCCTGGATCTTCGCGCTTTGGGCGGCAGCCAGCAATCCGTTGAGCTCGCTCAGGTTCTGCGCCGGCAGCGACGGTGCGTCCTCGCCTACCGATACGATCTGCTGGTCGCCCGAGTAATCCACCAGCGCGCGCTCGGATTCCTCGACCTTGCCGCGCAGCTGCTCCAGACGTTCGGACAGGTACTTCACCGCAAAGGTGGACGCATCCAGCTGGCGCTGCAGGTTGTCGGAAATGAACGTACTGGCGTAGGCGTTGGCCACCCTCGCCGACAGCGCCGGATCAGGAGAGCTGAAGTGGATCTTGGCCAGGCGCGAGTTGCGCACCGGCTCGATCTCCAGCCCTTGGATCACAACTGCGGTCAGTGCACGTTCGGCCGCTTCCTGCTGGCGCTTCTGGATCGTGGCCTGGTCACCTTCGGCACCTTGCGCGGCCTGCGCGGCGGCCTTGTCCGCCAGCTCCTTGTAGGCCGGATGCTCGGCCAGACGCGTCTTGCGGATCACCGCCTGCGCCAGCGAGCGGCTTCGCAGCAGCTCGTACTGGGTTTCGTAGAAGTCGCGATCCATCGGCGACTCGGCCGGCATCAGGTTCTCGATGTTGACCACGTTCATCGCATCGCGATTGATCTGCAGTGTCGTGGTTGCCCGGTACTGGGGCGTCGTCAGCAGGGTACCGACCAGCACGATGGCGACCACCAGGACCGTGACCCCGACGATCAGCCAGCGGCGCGAGGTGATCGCCTGCCAGTATTCGAGCAAGCTCACGTCTGGCAGCCTGGTGTGGATGTGCCCGGAAGGGCGTTCGGTCGTACTCATTGGTACGCCCTGAAGACCATCACGAAGGGGGTCAGCTCCAACACCGTTCTCAGGAGCAAGCGTGCGTCAGAGCGATAGACCACAACGATGTCGCCTCCGTAGATTTCAGGGTCGGGTGACTGACCGGTCTCGATCTGGGTCAGGTCGAAGCGGGCGATCATTTTCTGGGCGGAAGACCACCACGTTCCTGCGACTGGCCAGGTCGCTGACGCCCTGCGCCTCGGCCAATGCCTGCTGCAAGGTGAGCTGGGTGGCGCCCTCGAGCGGGTAGTTGCCTGGCTTGGAGACCGCGCCGGAGACCGTGATGCGCTGGCTGGTGAATTCCTCGATCAGCACCGACACCTGCGGATCCTGCAGGAACTTGCCGCCGTAGGCGCGAGTGATCTCGGTCTCCAGTTCCGAGCGGGTCAGGCCGGCGGCCTTGAAGTTGCCGATCAGCGGCAACGAGATCATGCCTTCGTTGTCCACGCGGACCTGGCGCTCCAAATCCTCGATCTGGAAGACCTGGATCTGGATCAGATCGCCTGCCCCGATCCGGTACTCGGGCGCTTCCTTCACCTCACCCAACGGGTCGGGCGTGGGCAGCGAGGAGGCCATGTCGGGGACCGAGCTACAGCCGGCCAGCAAGGCCAGGCAGGCCAGGGCGAACAGGAGGAGCGGACTTCGGGGTGACGAGGCGTTGGGATCCATGAACGGTGGTCTTTACCTTTGGGTTGGGGGGAGCCCGCGGGCGCCGAGCCGTGGAACCGCGCGGATCAGGCGATTGGATCTGGAATGGTGCCAGCCACCTTGTCGTTGCCGGGGGCGATGCCCTCGGTGCGACAAAAATGAATGCGACCCTGGATCGACTATGGCACAACCGTGCCGAGCGCTCCAGACAACAACCCAGATCCAAACCCGTGGCTCATATCAACAACAAGTGACACCGCAAAAACGCACGAGGCGAACGGGCTTCCAGCAGAAGCCTTGTTTGATGCTGCCTTGCACCACTTGTAGAACGCCGGAGCCGGGCGGGACCGGACATTAATTCGTGACGAGAAACACGATTTAACCCTGACAGAACAGTTATACGCGACTCAGCAACCTCAACGGCCATTCACGATCGCACGAAGATGAGCCCGTGCTGTGCAGCGCTTGCGCGCCTGGTGGCCGAAAATAAAAACGCCCGGCAAGCCGGGCTTTTCATGTCATATGCGATTGGTCGGGACGGCCGGATTTGAACCGACGACCCTCTGCCCCCCAGGCAGATGCGCTACCAGGCTGCGCTACGCCCCGACTTCGCAAAAGCGCTCCCGCCTTGCAGCGGGCCGCGCATCATACCGGATTCATCCGTTGGCGCGCACCCCTCCCTCCCTCCCGCCCAGCGCAGTGGCGATGCAAGAAGTTGAGGCCCGTGCGTTTCAGCGCCGCAGCAGCTGCAGGACTTCTTCCAGTTCCATGCGGACTTGGCGGACGATCTGGTTGCTCAGGGCCGATTCCTGCTTGGCGCCCTCGCCTTCCAGGCGTAGCCGGGCGCCACCGATGGTGTAGCCCTGCTCGTAGAGCAGCCCGCGGATCTGGCGGACCATCAGCACGTCGTGGCGCTGGTAGTAACGGCGGTTGCCGCGGCGCTTGACCGGCTCCAGGCTGGGAAATTCGGTCTCCCAGTAGCGCAGCACGTGCGGCTTGACGTCGCACAGCTCGCTGACTTCGCCGATGGTGAAGTAGCGCTTGGCCGGGATCGGCGGAAGTTCGCGGTTGCTGCCGGGGTCAAGCATTGCGGTCGCCTCCGGCATAGGCTTCGACGCGTTCCTTGAGCTTCTGGCCGGGGCGGAAGGTCACCACGGTGCGGGCAGAGATCGGGATTTCCTCGCCGGTCTTCGGGTTGCGGCCCGGGCGCTGGTTCTTGCGCCGCAGATCGAAGTTGCCAAACCCGGACAGCTTGACCTGGCGCCCCTGTTCCAGGGCGTCACGCAGCACGTCGAAATACGCGTCGACGAACTCCTTGGCTTCGCGCTTGTTCAGACCGACTTCGTCGAACAGCCGCTCGGCCATTTCCGCTTTGGTCAATGCCATCGATGTCCCCTGAGCCTCAACCGCGGATGCGGGCGCCGTGTTCGCGTGCCAGGGCAGCGACCGTTTCGGCCACCACCGTTTCCACATCGCGGTCGTTCAATGTGCGCGTGTTGTCCTGCAAAATCAAGCCCATAGCCAGGCTCTTTTGTCCCGTTTCGACCCCCGGGCCGAGGTAGCGGTCGAACAGCAGCACCTGCCGTAGCAGCGGTCCGGCGGCCTCGCGTACGCTCTGTTCGATCGCGGCGAACGGCACCGATTCGGCCACGGTGAAGGCCAGGTCGCGGCGCACCGAGGGGAAGCGCGACAGCTCGGCCGCCTGCGGCAGCGCGCGCTGGGTCAGTGCATCCAAGTCGATTTCGAAGCCGAGCACCGGCCCGTCCAGGTCCAGCGCCCTGTGCAGTCGCGGATGCAGCTGGCCGATCCAGCCGATCCACCGTCCATCGCGGAAGACCTCGGCCGAGCGGCCCGGATGGCCGTAGCCGCGCGCGGACTGCTGGAAGGTCAACTGGGCCGCGGATGCAGCCGCCAGGCTCTGCAGGTCGCCCTTGAGATCGTAGAAATCCACCGGACGGGCCGGCACGCCCCACTGCTCGGCCGCGGCATCACCACTGACCGCGGCGGCCACGCGCAGGGTTTCCACCGGCGCTGCGCCCTGCCCGCCGGCAGCGGCAAACACGTTGCCCAGCTCGAACAGGCGGATCCGCCCGGCCTGGCGCGCGGCGTTGCGCTGCAGTGTGGCGACCAGCCCTGGCAGCAGGCTGGTGCGCATCACGCCCAGTTCGCCGCTGAGCGGGTTGGCCAGTGGCACGGCGCCTTCGCTCAGGCCCCAGCTGTCCAGCAGCTGCGCATCGACGAAGGCGAAATTGATCGTCTCCAGCAGCTCGCGCGCGGCCAGCTGGCGGCGCACGGTGGCCGCGTCCAGTCGCGTCTCGGTCCCGGCGGCGATGCGGGTCGCTCCCCCCGGCACCGTGGCTGGAATCCGGTCGTAGCCGTGGATGCGGGCCAGTTCCTCGATCAGGTCCTCCTCGATGGCGATGTCGAAGCGGCGGCTGGGTGCCACCACCGACCAGCCTTCGGCCGTTTCGGTCAGCTCCATGCCCAGCGCACGCAGGATGCGCACGACATCGGCATCGGCGATCTGCATGCCCAGCACCCGGGACACGCGCGCGCGGCGCAGGGCGATCGGCGCCGGAGCGCGCAGATGTTCGTGCAGCGCAGCGTGCACGACCGGGCCTGGCAAACCGCCGGCCAGCTCGACGATCAGGCGCGTTGCCAGTTCGATCGCCTGCGGCGCCAGCGCCGGATCGACGCCGCGTTCGTAGCGATGCGAGGCATCGGTGTGCAGGCCCAGGCGACGGCCGCGGCCGATGATCGCCGACGGCGCGAAGTACGCCGATTCCAGGAACACGTTGCCGGTGGCGTCGGTCACCTTGGTGTCCTGCCCGCCCATGATGCCGGCCAGGGCGACCGGACGGTCGGCGTCGGTGATCACCAGGAAGCCATCGTCCAGCGCCGCGGTGCGGCCGTCGAGCAGCTGCAGCGATTCGCCCGCGCGGCCCTTGCGCACGCCGATCGGCCCGGTGAGCAGGTCGCGATCGAAGGCGTGCATCGGCTGGCCCAGCTCCAGCATCACGTACTGGGTGATGTCCACCAGCAAAGAGACCGGGCGCACGCCGCTGCGGCGCAGGCGCTCGGCCAGCCAGGCCGGTGTCTGCGCAGTGGCGTCGACGCCTTCGATGATGCGACCGCAGTAGCGCGGCGCATCGGCGCCGGCGTCGAGCCTCACTTCAAGCGCGCGCTCATGCCGTGCGGCAATCGGCGTGGCATCGAACGGCACCACTTGGCTGCCGAATGCGGCGGCCACGTCGAAGGCGATGCCGCGCACGCTGAAACAGTCGGCCCGGTTGGGCGTGAGCTTGATCTCGATGCTCGCATCGGGCAGGCCCAGGAAATCGGCGATCGGGGTGCCCAGTGGTGCATCGCTTGGCAGTTCCAGCAGACCAGACGCATCGGCGTCCACGCCCAGCTCCCTGGCCGAACACAGCATGCCGTTGGAGTCCACGCCGCGCAGCCTGGCCGCCTTGATCGCGATCCCGCCGACGTTGGCCCCGACCATCGCCAGCGGCGCGACCAGCCCCGCACGCGCATTGGGCGCGCCGCACACGATCTGCAGGTGCTCGCCAAGTCCGGCATCGACCTGGCACACCTGCAGGCGGTCGGCCTGCGGATGCCTGGCGCAGTCGACGATGCGCGCCACGACCACCTTGTCCAGACCCTCGCCCAGCGCGGTGACCTCTTCGACCTCCAGGCCGATCGCGGTCAACGTGGCCGTGAGTTCATCGCGCGTGGCGCTGGTGGGGACGTGGCTGCGCAGCCAGTTTTCAGAGAATTTCATCGTTGGTGATCCGTAGGGCGGGTCTTGACCCGCCATTGCATGTATGGGAACCGGGGTGGCGGGTCGAGACTCGCCCTAAATGCCTTGAGGTGGCGGGTCGAGACCCGCCCTACATGAATTGCCTGGGCGGCGGGTCGAGACCCGCCCTACGCAAACTGCCTGAGGAACCTGACGTCGTTCTCGAAGAACGCACGCAGGTCGCTCACCCCATAACGCAGCATCGCCAGGCGCTCCACGCCCATGCCGAAGGCAAAGCCGGTGTAGCGCTGCGGATCGATGTTCACGCTGCGCAGCACGTTCGGATGGACCATGCCGCAGCCGAGCACTTCCAGCCAGCGGGTGCTGCCATCGGGCTGCTGCCAGGCGATGTCCACTTCCGCGCCGGGTTCGACGAAGGGGAAGTAGCTGGGACGGAAGCGCATCTGGAAGTCACGTTCGAAGAACGCGCGCACGAACTCGGCCAGCGTGCCCTTCAGATCGGCGAAGGTGGAATGCTCGTCGACCAGCAGGCCTTCGACCTGGTGGAACATCGGCGAATGGGTCTGGTCGCTGTCGGAGCGATACACCTTGCCCGCGGCGATCATGCGCAGCGGCGGCGCGTGCTGCCCCATGTAGCGCACCTGCACGCCGGAGGTGTGGGTGCGCAGCAGGCGGCCATCACCGAAGTAGAAGGTGTCGTGCATCGCCCGCGCCGGGTGGTGCGGGGGGAAGTTCAGCGTCTGGAAGTTGTGCCAGTCGTCCTCGATCTCCGGACCGTCGGCCAGCTCGTAGCCCAGCCGGCCGAACAGGTCGGCGATCCGCTCCAGGGTGCGGGTGATCGGATGCAGGCCGCCGCGGCCGGCATTGCGGCCCGGCAGGGTCACATCGATCGCCTCGCCGGCCAGGCGCGCGTCCAGGGCGGCGTCTTCCAGTACGGCCTTGCGCTGCGTCAGTGCCTGGGAGATCACATCGCGCGCACGGTTGATGGATTCGCCGGCCGCCTTGCGCTGGTCGGCGGGCAAGGTGCCCAGCGCCTTGAGCTGGGCGGTGACCTGGCCGCTCTTGCCCAGCAACGCCACGCGCAGGGCTTCGACCGCATCGGGCGTCTGCGCCGATGCGATATCGGCAAGCGCCTGGGTGGTGAGGGATTCGATTTCACTCATGGGCGGTCAACCTCGAATGTGTAACGAGCTCCTCGTAGGAGCAACCGTCTTGGGTGGGAGCCGCTTCAGCGGCGATGTGGCCTTGCCGGCAAAGCCCATCGCCGCTGAAGCGGCTCCCACGATGTCCGATCCTCTGTAGGAGCGCCCTTTGTCCCCTTCCTGGGGCATGGGCGCGAGCGCTTGGCGCAACTGCAGGACTCCCAACAGCTCGCGCCCATGGGGGCGCTCCTACGGGAATGAATCCCAAAAAAATGGGGAAGGACTGGCGCCCTTCCCCATGCATGCAATGTTGTCTCCAGCCAGGCGCCGCCGACGGCGAGGCCTGCGATGGATCCACACTTATGCCGCGAGCGCGCTCTTGGCCTTTTCGGCAAGGGCCGTAAAGCTGGCGGCATCGTGCACGGCGATATCGGCCAGCACCTTGCGGTCCAGGGTGATGTTCGCCTTCAGCAGGCCGTTCATGAAGCGGCTGTAGCTCATCCCGTTCAAACGCGCGGCGGCGTTGATCCGGGTGATCCACAGCGAGCGGAAGTTGCGCTTCTTCTGCTTGCGGCCGATGTAGGCGTACTGGCCGGCCTTGATGACGGCCTGCTTGGCGACGCGGAAGACCTTGCGACGGGCGTTGTAATACCCCTTCGCACGGCTCAGGACCTTCTTGTGACGGCGACGTGCGGTCACGCCACGCTTGACTCGTGCCATGGTCTATCTCCTCAGAGGTAAGGCAACATGCGGTTCAGACGGCCGGAATCTTCGGCACGAATGATGTTCGTCGCACGAAGACCACGCTTCCGCTTGGTCGCCTTCTTGGTGAGGATGTGGCTACGGTTGGCGTGGCCAGCCTTGAACTTGCCGGATGCGGTCTTGCGAAAACGCTTCGCCGCCGCCCGGTGGGTCTTGATCTTGGGCATTGCTTGAGATCCTTGTGGAATTTCGATAACTGGCCTGGGCGGTGGCTTGCGCCACGCTTTCCGTCCTGCCCGAACCGGCTTGTAAGTCGTTGATCCAAAAGGATCAAGACGGGTTCCCTCTGGCTTTGCAGCCGCCCCGGCGTCAACCGGGCCGCGCATTATGCACGCCTGCGCTTTCCCTTGCAAATCAGCAGCTTTACGCCGGCCGGCGCAGTGGTAGACGCAAAAAGCCGGACCTGGCTGGCCCCACGTTGCGCAGCGACCCGCTCCCGCTCCCGGTGCCGGCGAAGGCTTACTGCTTCTTCTTGGGCGCGATCATCATGACCATCTGCCGGCCTTCCAGCCGCGGCCGTGATTCGATGACGATCTCCTCGCCCAGGTCATTCTCGATGCGTGCGGCCATCTCCCGGCCCAGCTCCTGGTGGCTCATCTCGCGGCCACGGAAGCGGATGTTGACCTTGACCTTGTCGCCCTCTTCCAGGAAACGGCGCATGTTGCGCAGCTTGATCTGGTAGTCGCCTTCGTCGGTGACCGGGCGGAACTTGAGTTCCTTGATCTCGACCTGCTTGGTCTTCTTCTTGGCCTCGTTGGCCTTTTTCTGGGCCTCGAACTTGAACTTGCCGAAGTCCATGATCTTGCACACCGGCGGGTCGATCTCGACCAGGTCCAGGCCTTCTTCCTCGGCCTTGGCCAGCGCTTCGTCGCGCGAAAGCACGCCGATCATCTCGCCGTCGCTGCCGATCACGCGGACCCGCGGGACGCGGATTTCCTGGTTCTTGCGGTTTTGCTTGTTGTCAGGGGTGCTGATGTTGCAGTCTCCGTGATGGGGTGGGCCGGCATCCCTCCGGTGCCGGTTCCGATGTCAGGCCAGTTGCTCAGCGCCAAGGCGCTCGGCGAAAGCCTGGATGCTCATTGTGCCCAAATCCTCGCCCGAGCGCGTACGCACGGCGAGGGCGCCATTTTCCTTCTCGCGGTCGCCGATCACCAGCAGATAGGGCACCCGCTGCAGGGTGTGCTCGCGGATCTTATAGCCGATCTTCTCGTTGCGCAAATCCGAAACCACGCGGAAGCCTTGATTCGCAAGGGTTTTCTGGACCCTATCGGCATAGTCGGCCTGGGCGTCGGTGATGTTGGCCACCACCGCCTGGACCGGGGCCAGCCAGGCCGGGAAGGCGCCGGCATGGTGCTCGATCAGGATCCCGATGAACCGCTCCATCGAGCCGACGATGGCCCGGTGCAGCATGACCGGGTGCTTTTTCTGGCTGTTTTCGTCCACGTACTCGGCGCCCAGGCGGGCGGGCATCATGAAATCCACCTGCATCGTGCCCAGCTGCCAGGTCCGGCCGATGGCGTCCTTGAGGTGGTACTCGATCTTGGGGCCGTAGAAGGCGCCCTCACCCGCCAATTCGTCCCATTCCACGCCGCACGCGCTCAACGCAGCGCGCAGGGCAGCCTCGGCCTTGTCCCAGGTGGCGTCGTCGCCCAGGCGCTTTTCCGGGCGCAGGGCGATCTTGATCTGGACGTCTTCGAAACCGAAATCCCCGTAGACCTTCAGCGCCTGGCGGTGGAAGGCGGTGACCTCGGCTTCGATCTGTTCCTCGGTGCAGAAGATGTGGCCGTCGTCCTGGGTGAAGCCGCGCACGCGCAGGATGCCGTGCAGCGCGCCCGAAGGCTCGTTGCGGTGGCAGGCGCCGAATTCGCCGTAGCGGATCGGCAGGTCGCGATAGCTGTGCAGGCCCTGGTTGAACACCTGGACATGGCCCGGGCAGTTCATCGGCTTGACCGCGTAGGTGCGCTTCTCCGACTCGGTGAAGAACATGTTGTCCTGGTAGTTGTCCCAGTGGCCGGACTGCTTCCACAGCGACACGTCCAGGATCTGCGGGCAACGCACTTCGCCGTAGCCGCTCTGACGGTAGACCTTGCGCATGTACTGCTCGACCACCTGCCAGATCGCCCAGCCCTTGGGATGCCAGAACACCAGGCCCGGACCTTCTTCCTGCAGGTGGAACAGGCCCTGCTGCTTGCCGATCCTGCGATGGTCGCGCTTGTCGGCCTCTTCCATGCGCAGGATGTAGGCATCGAGCTGCTTCCTGTCGGCCCAGGCGGTGCCGTAGATGCGCTGCAGCTGCTCGTTGCTGGCATCGCCGCGCCAGTAGGCGCCGGAGATGCGCGTGAGCTTGAACGCCTTCAAAAAGCGCGTGTTGGGCACGTGCGGGCCGCGGCACATGTCCACGTATTCCTGGTGGTAGTACAGGCCCATGGCCTGGATGTCCTCGGGCATGTCCTCGATCAGGCGCAGCTTGTAGTCCTCGCCACGGGCCTTGAAGGTTTCGATGACTTGCGCGCGCGGGGTCATCTTCTTGATCACGTCGTAGTCCTGCGCGATCAGTTCGGCCATCCGCGCCTCGATCGCAGCCATGTCCTCGGGCGTGAACGGGCGCTCGGAGTAGATGTCGTAGTAAAAACCCTCGGCGATCACCGGGCCGATCACCATCTTCACGTCCGGATACAGCTGCTTGACCGCGTGGCCGAGCAGGTGCGCACACGAGTGGCGGATGATCTCCAGGCCCTGTTCGTCCCTGGGCGTGATGATGCGCAGGGTTGCGTCGTGGTCGATGATGTCGCTGGCGTCGACCAGGGTGCCGTCCACGGCGCCGGCGATGGTGGCCTTGGCCAGGCCGGCGCCGATCGACTGGGCGACCTGCAGGACCGAAACGGGGGCTTCGAACTGGCGACGGCTGCCGTCGGGGAGGGTGATGGTGATCATGGGTCCTGAAAGCTCGTGGGCCGTGGCCCGAGCGCGCCGGGCAACAGTGAAATGCAGGGATACAACGGCTGGAAACGGCAAAGGCGCCACATCGGCGCCTTTGCAGGTGGCCATGCGGGCTGGGGCGGCGTCAGACGTTGATAGTGCTCATGTCGCACGCTCGGCCGGCGCGGGTGCGCGAGCCACCTGTTCCTGTTGAAAGCCAAGGCCGGCATGGTAGCGCAAAGCCTGCACCGCCACGCAAGGGCGCAAGGACGCAGGGGCAGGGGCAGCGGGCGCGGCGGCTATAATACGATGTCATTTCTCCCCCCTCAGCCACAGCCCGCCCATGCCCAACAAACCCCTCGTCGCCGAACTGATTGAACTGCTGGCGCTGGAGCGCCTGGAGGAGAACCTGTTCCGCGGCCAGAGCCGGGACATCGGCTCCAAGGCCGTGTTTGGCGGCCAGGTCCTGGGCCAGGCACTGTCGGCCGCGCAGGCCACGGTGGATCCGGATTCCCGGCGGCGCGCGCATTCGCTGCACGCCTACTTCCTGCGCGCCGGCGACGTCCAGGCGCCGATCATCTACGACGTGGACCGCACCCGCGACGGCGGCAGTTTTTCGGTGCGCCGGGTCAGCGCGATCCAGCACGGCAAGGTGATCTTCTTCTGCGCCGCTTCGTTCCAGGGCGACGAGGACGGAGTGGAACACCAGGCGCAGATGCCCGAGGTGCCGGCACCGGAGGACATCGCCGAACCGCCCCCGGTGCCGCCGGAGGTGATGGCGACGCTTCCGGTCAAGATGCAGCGCTGGCTCAGCCGGGAGTTGCCGTTCGAGTTTCGCTACGTGCAGCCACGCAACGAGCTGAATCCGCAGCCCCTGCCGCCGCGCGAGCGGTTCTGGTTCCGCCTGACCGAAAAAATCGGCGATTCGCCGGAACTGCACCGCACCCTGCTGGCCTATGCCTCGGACTACCAGCTGCTGGGCGCGGCCAATTTCCCGCACGGCATCAGCTACTACCAGCCGAACGTGCAGATGGCCTCGCTCGACCACGCGCTGTGGTTCCACCGCCCGTTTCGCGCCGACGACTGGCTGCTGTATGCCATCGACAGTCCCACCGCCCAGAATTCGCGCGGCATGGCCCGCGGCCTGATCTTCGACCGCACCGGCCGGCTGGTCGCCAGCGCTGCGCAGGAAGGCCTGATCCGGGTGGTCCCCACCGCCAGCGACGTGGCCCACGTGCCTGCCAGGGAGTAGGCGCAGCATGCGCCAGATCTTCACCAGCCAGCGCGTGGAAACCGTCGAAGGGGTGGCCGAGCTGCTGCAACGCAACGGCATCGAGACCTACATCAGCAACGGCCGCTCCTACCAGGGCCGGCGCGGCAGCCAGTTCCGCTACTCCGAGCCGGTCGGCAAGCAGAAGCAGCCCACCGTCTGGGTGCGCCGCGCCGACGACCAGCCACGGGCACGCGAGCTCCTGCGCGAGCACGGCCTGCTGGGCAGCACCCGGCCCGGCCAGTCGCGCCTGCTGGAACCGGGCCAGTCCAACGATGCCGCCGACCGCAGGCGCCGCTGGGCCACGCGCATCCGCGCATCACCAAGGTGCTGCGCGCGCAAGCGGGCCTGCTGGTTCACGCTTCCAATCTCTACTATCACGAATACCAGGGTCCGCTGGCGAAGCGCCTGGTGGAGATTAGCGGGCTCGCCCGCGCTTTCTTCTGCAACAGCGGCACCGAAGCGGTCGAGGGCGCGGTCAAGATGATGCATTCCCACGGGAATGCGATCGATCCCGCGAAGTCGCAGATCATCGCGCTCCAAAACTCCTTTCATGGACGCAGCGTCGGCGCGCTCTCGGTCACCGGCCAGCCGAAGTACCGCAAGGATTTCGAGCCGCTGATGCCGGGCGTCACCTTCGTCCCGGCAAACGACGTCGCGGCGCTCGAAGGGGCATTCAGCGAGAACACCGCGGGCATCATCATGGAGTTGATCCAGGGCGAAGGCGGCATCAATCCCATCAGCGCAGAGTTCGCCGGGCGCGCTCGCGAACTCTGCGACCGCTACAACGCTCTGCTGGTCGCCGATGAAACGC
>LNAP01004591.1_pt1 | contig 12673 bp, 10 predicted proteins | sample 602601 | NCBI WGS metagenome assembly LNAP01 (sample SAMN02440304, study PRJNA202911) | soil metagenome | biome: Subtropical and temperate rainforests or woodlands; isolation source: soil samples (1 kg each in a 20% v/v slurry with milli Q water) were... ... | reverse complement strand
GAACACCCATGAGCGCGCCGGCCGGCACGGATCCCTTCAAGTCCACGCTGGATACCGGGCGTATCTTCGGCCAAGTATCGGGAGGTGTTCAAGTGCTAGCCCGCAAATTTCATGAGCGTGATTTTGACGCAGAGTTTTCAATAAATTCGATGATGACTTGAGCGTGGTGCCAGTCACCGGCGAAGTATGTTGAGATTCTCGCGCTGGGAACGCAATTTCCCCTACCCCCGTTGCTTTATAGCGTGCCGGGGACAGCACTTGTTCAGGACTAGGGAGCCATCGCGTGAGCCGCGTGGGCAAACACATGGCGCAGCGGATGGTGCGAGGCAAGCAGGATACGCACCCGCCGTGTATTACGCACGATGGCGGCCCCGATTTTAAGCAAGCGCACACGGATCGTTGCCGCGCTCGCGCGCTCCAGCTCCGTGCCTTGGAGGGCTTGTTCGCGCAGCCGCTGCATCAGCGTGTAGGCCAGGGCCGCGAGCAATAGACGAAACTGGTTGGCGGCAAACTTATGGCAGCTTGCACGGGCACCGAACAGATCGAGCTGGGCCTCTTTGATTCGGTTCTCCGCTTCGCCGCGCGCGCAGTACAGACGCTCGTAGAGATAGGTCGCATCGTAGCCGATGATATTGGTCACGATGAAACGTGGGTTCGTGCCTTGGGCGCCATACTCCAGGCGCGTAATTACGCGCCGGGTCGTGTCCCAACTACCGGCGGCGTAGGTAAATTCGCTGATGAATCGCTGTTTGCGACCCGTGCGCGCATAGTCCCGCGAGAGCACTTCTTCGGCCGGTTTGACACGCGCCTGCAGGCGCGTGTTGCGCGCCAGTCCGATGATGTAGTCCACGCCAGCGCGTTCGCACCAACGCAGTAGCCGCTGGCGGCAGAACCCCGAGTCGCCACGGATAATAATGCGCACCTTGGGCCAAACCTGGCGCAGTCGGTTCACCAGCAGCCTGAGCACGGCCGCGGCATGCTTGGCCCCGTCGATGCGACTCGGGCGCAGCAGGCAAGCCAGCATCGACTGGCCGCAGAATACGTACAGCGGCAGATAACAGTGGTGATCGTAGTAGGCGTGGAATTGGCGCAGTTCCTGCTCGCCATGCAGCGGCACGTCGGACGCATCCACGTCGAGCACCAGTTCGCGCGGCGGCGTGGCAAAGCTGGCAATAAACTGGTCGACCAGCACCTGGTGCAACGCCCAGGCATCGGCGCGTGTCGCGCCCGTCTCCAGACGGCTGAGCGTGGGAGAGCTCGCGAGCGCCTCATCGCGGCCCACCGCGGTTTGCATCAGCAAATCGGCGCGCAGTGTGTCGTGATCGTTCAGGTCCTCGTAGCCGCAGCATAGCCCATACAGACGCTGCGCCAGCACATCGCGCAAACGGTGTCGGATTCGGCCCCGGGCTCGTCGCTCGGACAGAGCCCCGGCGGCCATACGGCTTATGCCTGTGCGCGCATCGATCTGGCGCAACAGCATCAGTCCACCGTCCGAACTCAAATCGCCGCCCTGGAAATTCGCTTCAATAAAGCGGCGACCCATGCGTCCAAAACTCAGTTGTTCAGTGGTACGATTTGGCATCGGCAGACCCAGTTATGTTGTTGCTCGTAACCTCAACAATAACGCGCTTTACGGCAGGTCTGCCGACCTTATTTCAGAAAACTGAAGAAATTTCCAGGATAAAGGTCTAACGAATCAAGCCTCTAACGCTCGCACTTGATAACTGATGGCATAAGGCTATTGTATCTGTGCAAGGTCGCAATGGACGAGCTTGAAGCTGGCTTGCCTTACCGCTCACTCACGCAAAATGCGACAGCGCCATGAATTCCAATAAAGATTAGCGCTCGACTAGGCTTGCTCAAACGAACATACTCAAAACATGCTTTCGACTTGCCAACTGACCGGTATTTCGGCCACGCTAGCAGTAGCGGGAAGTTCCAGTGCCATACGAGCAATTCGCGCGACCTCTTCAGGACGGGTTAATTGCGCCTTAATATCATCACTTACATCCGAAGCCATGTCCGTAGCAACGAAGCCTGGACAGATGGCCGTGCAGCGAATAAGGTCAGCATCGCCCGCGTGGCGAATTCCATGCGCCAGCATCAACGCGGCCGCCTTACTCATAGAATAGAGTCCGCCTTCGGCTGCTCGCACACGCTTACCGGCCAGTGAAGCTATAACCAATACTTTACCCTCTGGAGCCCGCTTCAAATACGGCCATACATGCTGCGTAAGTCTCATGGGCGACTTCACATTGACCTCGAATAGCTCATCAAACTCTCGTGTCGTAGCATTGATGACCGTTCGATCACTAAGGATTCCTGCGTTATGAACAATTGCATCAATCCGACCAAAATGCCTGAACGCAGCCTCAACCCATTGTTGCTCGGTTTCCGGCTCAAACGCATCGAACCGTGCCCACTGATAACAAGACTCCGGCAAATGGACCAGATCAACGACCGGGCTCCGGGTACCCGCGCTCACGCGCCACCCGGCTGCCAGCAGCTCTTTGGCTATGGCCAGCCCTATTCCACGGCTGGCTCCACTTATCAATGCAACTCGACCTGCTGGCGATTCAGCGTTCAAAGCGCTCATGGTCAACCCCGACGCTCTAAATAACCCTCTAACAAGGAGTTCACATTGCTACGAAGCGTATCGACTTTGTACCCCCCTTCTTGCACAAAGAGGGTAGGAAGGGCGATTTGGGCAATCCGATCACCTATAACTCGGTAGTCGGGAGTGTCAAGGCAAAAATTGCCAAATGGGTCATGACGAAATGTGTCGTAGCCAGTTGCCACCACCAACGCGGCAGGCTCGAAATCTCTAATCCGTTGCAAAGCAAGATCCAGACCCTTCAGGTAACCGCCAAGCTCAGTACCGGACTCAAGAGGTAGGTTCAAATTATATCCATGCCCGGCGCCGTCGCCCAACTCGTCGGCGTAACCGCAAATGAAAGGGAAGATATTTTCTGGTTTGCCATGCAAAGATATCGTGAGGACATCATCACGATCATAGAAAATTTGCTGCGTACCATTACCGTGGTGGACGTCGATATCCAGTACCGCCACTCGTCCCATACGTTTGGTTAAGCGCTGAACGGAAATCGCAGTATTGGCAATATGACAACCGCCCAGAGCCATGTCTCGCATGGCGTGATGGCCCGCAGGTCGCAGCAAAGCATAAACACCGGCTTCGCCTGCAATCAGGGCATCCGCGGCCTCAACTACCGTGTCCACGCCAGCGCCCAGGTTGTGCCAGGTGTCTTTCACAATGGGAGATCCACCATCCCCTAAATAATGGCCAGCCAGAGTAACGGGTATGTGGGTTCGCATTACGGGGAAGTACCGGTTAGCGGTAATGTAGGGCCGAACTTCAAACGAGGCATCTGGCGCCTTTGACCATTCATCCCAAGCTGTTTCCAGGTAATGCAGATAGTCCGGAGCATGAACCTCAGCCAACTCCGGCGGCCGCTGTTCGGCCCTTTGCACAAAGTTGCACTGTAATTTGAGGTCATCCCTTAATGCCGCCAGTATCTCCATGCTTCGCTCTGCACGATCATGGTGCTGTACGAGCACTCCGCGAATCATTGCGTTACCCGGCCATACAACATCATGAGTTGGGGAAACGAAAGCCTTCATGCGTCAAACCTCTGCTTCTAGTAAAAATGTTATTTCCAGCCACGCCCGGGAACAGCGTTGATCAACTCACGCGTGTAGTCGTGCTGGGGTTGTAAAAGAATCTGCTCAGTTGGGCCTTGCTCTACGGCCTGTCCTTGCTTTAATACAACTATTCGATCACACAGCTGCGCCGCCACGCGTAAGTCGTGGGTGATGAATAGCATGGACAATTGAAGATCCTGCTTAAGCTCCTTTAGCATGGAAAGCACTTGATCTTGCACCGATACATCCAAAGCGGATACAGGCTCATCAGCCACGATTAGTTCTGGCGTAACGGCGATTGCCCTTGCAAAACCCAGACGCTGGCGTTGCCCCCCCGAAAACTCATGGGGGTAGCGGTCTAGTGCCGACGGGTCCAGACTGACCAATCGCATTAATTCACGGGCTCGTTCAAGAGACTTGGCCGCGGATAAGCCTTCAAGACGCATACCGCCGGTGAGTATCTGCGCCACGGAATGGCGCGGATTCAAGGAACCATAAGGGTCCTGGAATATCATCTGTACCGCTCGCCGAATATTGGGATCCTGAAATGCTTTTGACGCGAGCAAATCGGTTGTTCTTAAATGTACAGTACCAGAGTCAGCGGAAATCAATCCCGCAAGAATTCGGCCTATGGTGGATTTACCGGACCCCGACTCTCCGACAAGTCCAACCGTTTCTCCGCGGCGAATATCGAAGCTGACATCCTGCACCGCCGGAAATTGTTGGGCCGCGCCGAAAAAACTACGCTTACGCACATAGGTCTTACGCAAATTACGAATCGTCACCAGCGCCTCGCGCGTATTGACGTGCTTGCTTGCTGACGGTGGCGAAAAGGAAGGTACTGCCGCCAGTAACGAACGTGTGTACTCCTCTTGTGGAGACATAAGAACTTGGCTGGCAGTGCCCGTTTCGACCACCTTGCCATCTTTCATCACTACAATACGATCTGCGATTTCAGAGACCACACCAAAATCGTGAGTAATGAACAGCACGGCCAAACCCTTACGTTGCTGTATCTCGCGGATCAACTGCAGAATTTGCGCTTGCGTGGTCACGTCGAGCGCCGTTGTCGGCTCGTCAGCTATCAAGACTTCTGGCTCTAAAGCCAATGCCATTGCAATCATTACCCGCTGCCTTTGCCCACCAGAAAGCTGATAGGGGTACGAGTCGGTAATTCGCTCATAGTCAGGCAAACCAACCGAGATCAATAGCTCTTTTACGCGAGCTGCAATAGCGCCACGCTCACGTACACCATGCTCACGAAGCACTTCACAGATCTGACCTCCGCATCGCATCAGCGGGTTCAATGCACTCAACGGCTCCTGAAAAACCATTGCCACCCGCTTGCCCCGAACTTTCCGCAACTCATTTAGTGAAAGCGAAAGGAGCTCCTGCTGATCTAGCTTGATTGAACCGGCTGAAACGTGCAATCCACGCGGCAGCAACCCGAGCACGGCATGAGCTAGCGTGGACTTACCCGAGCCTGACTCTCCGACGATGCATACTATTTCCTTCGAACCCAGCGTAAGACTAACATCGTCCACGGCCAGATCGCGATCTCCGCCTGCGGGCAGAGAAATTGAGACATTCGAGATTTGAAGCAATGGAGTCACGTTCGTTATCCCTTGCGATGCAAACGAGGATTTAGGGCGTCATTCAACCCCTCACCCATCAGGTTGACCGCCAACACGGTTAAGAAAATGGCGAGTCCCGGAAAGAGACACATCCACCATGCCAGACGCAGGTATGTACGTGATGCTCCAACCATATACCCCCAAGTCATCAGATTGGGGTCGCCCAAACCAAGAAAGCTTATGGCGCTCTCGAGCAAGATTGCATTCGCAATCATCAGAGACGACATGACCACAAGGGGGGACAGGCAGTTCGGTAAAATTTCGCGAAAAACAATATGCACGCGCGAATAACCCTGAACCAGCGCTGCTTCGACAAATTCGCTGGTTTTGACCCGCATGAACTCCGCTCGGATCAGTCTTGCTATAGGCGGCCAACTGGCCAAAGCAACGGCCGCAATAACTGACCCAAAAGAAGGCTCAAAAATGGCAACCAGAACGATGGCAAAAAGAAAACTGGGGATGGTTTGGAATATTTCGGTAAGGCGCATCAGGGCATCGTCGTAGCGGCCACCCAGATAACCTGCAGGTATTCCAACCACCAATCCAATAAGAACGGCAATAACTGTTGCAACCAGGCCCACCATTAACGATGCCCTGGCTCCATGCACAATGCCCGCAAGTATGTTGCGCCCCATGGAGTCTGCCCCGAACCACGCGTGCGGCTCCTCGAAAGGACGTAAGAAAGGCGCTTCGGTCGAGTCCCATGGATTAACTGGATATAGCCATTGTGCGGTCACAGCCACAACGACGATCAGGGAAAGAATGACCAATCCGACTATCGCCCCACCATTCTTGGAAAAACGTTTGAAAAATGACTTCATGATTGGCTCTGCATGCGGGGGTCTACGATGCGGTAGATCAAATCAGTGATGAGGTTGAGCAATACAACCACTACCGCTGTACAAAAGAACACGCCCAGCAAGACGGGATAATCGCGTTGCAACAGCGCATCGAACGCAAGACGGCCAATGCCCGGCCACGCGAACACTGTCTCTACCAGGACAGACCCACCGATCAATTGGCCCGCCTGCATTCCAGCCAGCGTGATTACAGGTAGCACAGCATTACGCAACTGATGAACCCAGACCACTCGACCCGTAGATAGGCCTTTAGCCCAAGCCGTCTTGACGAAATCTAAGGTTTGAACCTCATTCATCGAGGCACGGGTCATGCGGGTATAAACGGCCAGGTTGAATCCCGCCAGCGTCACTACCGGTAAAAGCGCATGCCGAGCAATATCAAGTACTCGCTCGCTGCCGCTTAAGGTCGAACCCATGCTTTCATAACCAAAAGGTGGCAGCCAATTCAGCAGAACTGAAAACACCAGAACAAGTAATAAACCTACCCAAAAAATGGGAGTGGCATAGAACACTAATGAGCCCGCAGTAATCAAGGAATCAGGCCATGACCCACGAAAGCGAGCAGCAAGAGCTCCGAGTACAATGCCTCCAACCAAAGAGATCAAAAAGGCAGGCACCGCTAATACCAACGTGGCCGGCAAGCGGTCCAGAATAAGATCCCAGACAGGTTGCTGCTGACGATAGCTAAAGCCAAGATCCAGCACGGCAACCGACTTCACGTAATTAAGCAGTTGTATCGCAACCGGTTGATCAAGCTGAAATTCCTGACGCAACTGTTCGAGAAATTTCTCGTCAGAGGCCCCCGCCTCGCCAGCCAGTACGCTGACCGGGTCGCCGGGCGCCATGTGTACCAATGTGAAGTTGATGATGACGACTGCGATCAGTACCGTGATCGATTTGCCAAGCACCGATAAAAACGAGCGCAGCGATCTCATCTTTTACCCTCCTCTTATTTCTCGATGTACGTGGTAGCAAAACTTTCTGCAACACCAATAGCAGATGTAGTCACATTCTTGACTTTCTTATTGGTGATCGTGGGGAAAGCCAGTTCTACCAACCACAAGGTTGGAGCATCTTTTGCAATCTTCCCATAAGCATTCGAATACATTTCCTGGCGCTTTGTAGCGTCAACCTCTTGCGCAGCAGCAGTCAGTAAAGCATCGACTTCAGGATTCTGGTAGTTCGATGTGTTGGAGCCATAGGCACCCTTGCGAATATTGTCGGAACGATATGTACGGTCTACACCCAAGGCCGGATCTGAATACTGATACAGGTATTCGACAACCGTCTCGAACTCCCAGTTTGAATAACGCCGCGCCCAGCCACCGGCGTCGGTGCTTTCAAGTACGACCTCGATGCCTACCTTGGACAACGCGTTCTTCACATACTCTGATACCTTATTCCAAGTATCACCGTAAGGAAGACCCAACAACTTGATAGTCGCACGTTTGCCACTCCCATCAGGCTTGAGACCCATTTCATCGAGCAACGCAGCGGCCTTGGCAGGATCGTAGTCGTAGCGTGGCAAGTTAGGGTCATAAAACCGTGTAACGGAGGATACCGGCCCAGTGGCGGGACGGGCCGCGCTAAAGAAGATCCGTTCCGCAATGAACTTTCGATCAATCGCATGCTGCATAGCCTGACGGAAACGAACATCGTCTAGCGGCTTGACGCGATGGTTTAGCTCAATTGCAGCCAACGGCCCCGCAAACTCATAGCCGTTGGTAGAAATTTCGAGAGCCGGATTGGCTTTGATCTGTGGCAGAAAAGCGAAGTCAATGTCACCGAAACTAGCCACATGCACAGAGCCATTCTCCAGCGCAAGCAGACGGGAGTTGGCATCAGGAATCACCTGGAAGTAAATCTTGTCGAGATAGGGCAGATTAGGACGCCAGTATTCGTCATTGCGCTCCAGCAGTACAAAACGACCACGCTGCCACTCTTTGAACTTGAAAGGTCCGGTGCCTATAGGTTCCTGGTTGGCGGGGTTATTCCGATAATCAGTGCCCTTGTAGATGTGCGCGGGCACAATAGGCGCAGAAGAGACTTCAAACGAGTTGATAAACGGTGCGTAGGGCTGCTTCAACTTAATGAGAATAGTCATGTCGCCAGTTTGGGTGACACTCTCTACATGGCCAAAGTTGTTGCGCGCACGAGCGTGCATTTCGGGCAGGTATTCAGTAAGCGAGAACAGCACATCCTCGGCGGTGAATGGCTTGCCATCATGCCATGTCACGCCGTCTTGCAACTCGAACGTGTAGTTCAAGCCATCCGGAGAAACCTCCCAAGACTTGGCCAGACTGGGCTGTGGATTAAGCTTGAAATCATAGGTAAGTAAGCTTTCGTAGATCTTGCCGGCCACGATTTGTGTCGGAGTTTGCTGGTTCAAGCCCAACATCAGGACAGGTGGCTCTGGGTTCAGTATCACATTAAGCGTACCGCCGTGAGTTTGAGCATAGGAACTGCTCGCCGCCATCAGGGTCGCCGCGCCGATACCGGCAAGCAACGTTTTTAGGTAATTCCTCTTGGTCATAATTGACATGCGCATGGCTAATTTCCTTTGTGATTCCGCTTAGCGGTCGTATTTGGTTGGTGGATAAAGGCGAATCAGAAAGTTGTGCTTGAGTTCACCTTGCATTGCTCATCTAGGGCATGCATCAAAATATCAACATGCTCTGGTTGAAAAATGAGTGGAGGTCGGATTTTCAATGTCGTTCCGTAACGACCGGCGGTGCCGATCAGCACCCCCATCTTGCGCAAACCGTTCACAATCTGCTGAGTCATCTGTGATGCCTTAAGCGGATCTTCACATGAGCTAGAAATATCCACGCCCCAGTACAGCCCACGCCCACGCACCGCGGCAACACATGCGTAGCGCTCACTAAGCGCAGTAAGCCCTGCTTGCATAAGGCCACCTATCTTCGCTACATGAGCTGGCGCGTTAATACGCTCTAGCTCTTCGAGTACAGCCAAGCCAACCGCCGCAGAAACCGTATTTCCGCCAAAAGTATTGAAATACCGGCACGCTCTGCCAAATGAATCAAGCAAATGGCTTTGCACAACAAGGCCGGCGATAGGATGGCCATTACCCATGGGCTTACCCATGGACACCATATCCGGAACAACATTGTCACGCTCGAAAGCCCACCAAGAATGCCCAACACGGGCAAAGCCACCCTGCACTTCATCTGCGATGAAGAGGCCACCGTGTTTGCGAACGACTCCAGCAGCCAAGGCGAGCGACTGATCACTGGCTATATGCAGACCATCGCTGGCAAATACGGTATCGACCATAAGTGCGGCTACAGGCGTGCCTGCTTTTTCAAGCTCTACAGCTGCCCTATCTACTGCCGCCGCAAAACTTGATGCAACGACATCAGGAGAGCCTGTGAACTGGCATGGAGTCGGCACCGTCCGAACATGGGGACCGACAGCACACAGTGAGGGAGACATTTCCGCAAGTGCCTGTGTCACACCATGGTAGGCATTTTCCGTAACGATCAACCCACGTCGCCCGGTAGCCTGCTGTGCAATACGCAAAGCCAAGTCATTCGCCTCGCTTCCTGTGCAGGTGAACATGATGTTGTCGAGCTGATCCGGGAAGTAATTCAAAAGACGCTCAGCGTAAGTCAACACGCCGGGGTGCAGATACCGCGTATGCGTATTGAGCGTCGCAGCCTGCCGATTCAACGCTTCCACAACTGCTGGATTGCAGTGCCCGACTACCGGCACATTGTTGTAGGCATCCAAATAGCGACGCCCGTCAATATCCTCCAACCAAACTCCCTCACCCTTCACAGGAGCGACGGGCTCGTTGTAGAACAGTCGGTAAGCCGCTCCCAACACACTGCGGCGTGCCAATAATGCTTCAGAGGTAATTTTCTCGTTTGACAAGCTGGTGCTCCTGCTGTGAATCTTAGGTTTGGTCCGATACACGGGCACTATTGTTAAGACATACGTTATGCATTTATTTATCGTGCTTCCAATCGTCGTAAAGCGGGACAAAAAGCGTCTTCGCCGCATCGTGACTACGCATTATGTATGGCCGGTTTGCCGGAAAGCGGACTGCACGCCAAGAGGTGATCACCATGCGTTGTACTAAGCGGGCCAACACAAGATCAATGACATGCAAACGCTCTTCAGCAGAAAGGTTTTCTTCTGACTGATAGCCCTCAATCAGCGCATCCAGCACGCTGATTGGATCTGTAGAATTTGCCATTTGATACGATGCGGCAACAGCGATCTCTGCTATGCGGGGCGCATGCACCATGTCACCGAAATCCAGAATTCCTACCGGCCTTGAGCCCTCAGGATCGACCAACAGATTGCTGGGCGAAAGGTCGTTATGAATGACCTGTCGCGGCAAATGAGATAAGGCCGGCACTACTTTTTGCTCAAATATATTCAGAAACTCCTCAATCATGCGTAACTCAGCTTGATCTTCCAAGGAGTTAAGCATTGGACGAATTCCTAAAACCTGGCACGTGTCCCAAAGCAGCTTTCGGTGCGCGGCCGGATGGTCGAATTTCGCGAGCTGCGTGCCTAGCCCAGCCACAACGCTACCCAGGGCATGCCACGCTTGAGGTTTAGCGACGAGATGTGATCCGGCAAGCCCTTCCAGGTAGCTATAGGCGCGCACGCGCACCGAAACATTATCTCCCGTCGGTCGGTATAGCACCCAGTCCAGCGTCACTCCTTGCTCGCACACTCCAGGCTCGATACCCTGCACTTTAGCCAACACCGCATCGTTGGCGGGATGGTGACAAGGAGCATTGACCCCTCCTTGGCGCTGCAAGTGCTTTAGGACGCTAACTTGCATATCAGTTTCGTTAAGATGCTCTGCCGTGTTGATGAACTTGAGTGTTAAAGCACGGCCATCCTTGTGAGCTATTCGGAAATTGACATCTCGCTCTCCAGACAGTGGCACACATTCGGTGAAACCTGGGTAGCACACTCCGGCAACTCGCTCCGCGTCCTGGAGGGATACTGCCGGAGGCGAAGTAGCCAGAAGTGCATTGGCCTCGGTTTGATTCCTTTCCGGAACACTTTCTAAAAACGACACGACCACTCTCTTTATGATGTCTTGCTGCATGATGCATCATAAATTTAGAAAAACGTATTATCGCAATCCCTAACAACAGGCATTTGCCTTGCTTATAATGCCTCTACTAGGAAAGCACAGACGCCATAGCCTAGTTCAAGCGCAGAGTCGGCCTTTTTGGTGCTAACATCTCTCTAAATAAAGTTAAAATAATTAGAGGCACTGCTTTTTCTCGTACTAAGAAAATCACTCTTGATGCATCATAAAGACGATTCATTCACTAACCGGTTTCCCACATCCTCACGCCCATGACTCCTGTTTCCGACTTGGAAGAAACCCGGTTTCCCATCGTGCACTACGAAAGTATGGGTGAAAAGGTATATTCGGGAATTTCCACAGCTCTTATGGAAGGCAAGTTAAAGCCAGGAGACCGATTACGCATCAGGGAGTTGGCTGCCGAGCTTGGCACTAGCGTTACACCGGTCCGAGACGCAATACTCCGACTTGTGCAGGACGGTGCCTTGGTAATGCGTAGCGCCCGTGATATTCGTGTAGCACGAGTTACGCTCGCGGAGTATCTGGAGATACGTGACATCCGTTTGGAACTAGAAGGAATGGCTGCTGCGGGGGCTGCTCAGGTTGCCACTTCCAGCGACATTTCACATATTGAAGCCTTGATAGCCCAAAATGAACACGCTTTGCATGTAGGGGATGTTCAGACGGCCGTTGGCTTGAATCAAAGATTCCACTTCGAATACTGCCGCATTGCAAACATGCCTGTTCTTCAAGGGATTCTTGAGCGGCTATGGCTGAAAATGGGCCCGCTCATAGCCCAGTGCTATTCAGAGGGCGGACGGAACATGATCGACGGGCATTATGCGTTACTGAACGCCATGCGTAGCGGCGATAGTCAAGCAGCGCGCGTCGCCATTCAAACCGACATTTTGTCTGGTGGACAGGTCATTCTGGAACTGAAAAAGCGGGAAAAAGCCTGTGCTGCGAGCTAAGTTGGTAAGACCGTATTGATTGAGTATTAGCATTTTGAGGATGCATGCCGCATACCCATAACCGGCTTTTGAATCCAGCACACCCGCTTACGTCCCAGGTTACGCTTGCGGTCGAAACGTTGCAGATGGATCGACGACTATTCAAAGGTTAAGCGTGGGGGCGCCAATTTAACCTTGGCGTTTGCCTTGTCCTGTCGCCGCACATGCGGTAGCGCGAGTCCAAGCTTATTGAGTCCGCTTGTCCCGCGGCAGAAAAACAAGGACCAGCAAGGTACAAGCGCCAGCGAATCCGAAGGCATAATCATAGCGGCCGCTGAACGCTACAAAGGCGGCGAAAGCGGTCGGCACCAGCATATTGACCACATTCACCAAAATGCTGGATCCAGCCGCCGTTTCGGAAATCATGCCGGGCGGTGAGCGACGCGCCACCTCGGCAATCTGTACGCCATTCCAGCTTGCTGCCGAGCATCC
>LNAP01030116.1_pt1 | contig 12674 bp, 14 predicted proteins | sample 602601 | NCBI WGS metagenome assembly LNAP01 (sample SAMN02440304, study PRJNA202911) | soil metagenome | biome: Subtropical and temperate rainforests or woodlands; isolation source: soil samples (1 kg each in a 20% v/v slurry with milli Q water) were... ... | reverse complement strand
CACCACCACAATGATCAGCAGCGAAGTACCACCGAAGTAAAACGGAACGTTGTACTTCAAGATCAGGAACTCTGGCAGCAAACACACGAAGGTGATGTACACAGCGCCTGCCAAGGTCAGGCGAAGCAAGATCTTGTCGATGTAACGTGCCGTTTGCTCACCTGGGCGAATGCCCGGAATGAACGCACCGCTCTTCTTCAGGTTGTCTGCAGTTTCGCGGCTGTTGAAAACCAGGGCCGTGTAAAAAAAGCAGAAGAAGACGATCGCAGTGGCATAAAACATCACATAGATGGGCTGACCAGGCGTCAACGCACCCGATATGTCCCGCAACCAGCGCATCGACTCACCCGCACTGAACCAGTTCACCACCGTTGCCGGCAGCAAAATGATCGACGATGCGAAGATCGGAGGAATCACGCCAGCCATGTTCAGCTTCAGGGGCAAGTGCGACGACTGACCGCCGTAGACCTTGTTACCCACCTGCCGACGAGCGTAATTCACCAGAATCTTGCGCTGGCCACGCTCTACAAACACCACGAAGTAAGTCACCAGACCCACCACGATGACGATGAAGATGGCAGCCAGAATGCTCATGGCACCCGTACGAACCAGTTCCAGAAGACCGCCGATGGAACTCGGCAATCCAGCAGCGATGCCAGCGAAGATCAGGATCGAAATCCCGTTCCCCAGGCCGCGCTCGGTGATCTGCTCACCCAGCCACATCAGGAACATCGTGCCAGCCGTCAGACTGACCACCGCTGTCATACGGAAACCAAAACCAGGGCTCAGCACCAGACCCGCCGAGCTTTCCAGCGCGACCGCGATACCCAGCGACTGGAACAGGGCCAGGCCCAGCGTGCCGTAGCGGGTGTACTGCGTGATCTTTCTGCGACCGGCTTCGCCTTCCTTCTTCAACTGCTCGAATGTGGGAACCACATAGGTCATCAGCTGCATGATGATCGACGCCGAGATGTACGGCATGATCCCCAGAGCGAAAACCGTGAAACGCGAAAGCGCTCCACCCGAGAACATGTTGAACAGGTTCAGGATCCCGCCTTGCTGGCCACTGAACAGCTGCTGGAGTTGGGCTGGATCGATGCCTGGCACAGGGATATGAGCCCCGATGCGGTACACGACCAGCGCAAGCAACAGAAAAACCAGACGACGACGCAGGTCGCCGAACTTACCGGTCTTTGCAATTTGAGCCGCGCTAGTAGCCACAGATATCTTCCTTCAGAGCCACACTCAGGCGACGCTGCCGCCAGCAGCTTCGATAGCTGCCTTGGCACCAGCCGTAGCGCCCACTCCATTCAGCTTGACAGCCTTGGTGAGCGAGCCACTCTTGATGACCTTGACCACCTTGGCCAGCTCACCCACCAGGCCAGCCTGCTTGAGCGCCAGGATGTCCACTTCGGCCAGGCCGAGTTGGTCCAGAGCAGTCAGCGTCACTTCCGCATTGAACTTGAGCAGATGCGACTTGAAACCGCGCTTGGGCAGACGGCGTTGCAAAGGCATTTGACCGCCTTCGAAACCCACCTTGTGGTAACCACCCGAACGCGACTTCTGACCTTTGTGACCACGGCCAGCGGTCTTACCCAGACCGGAGCCGATACCACGGCCTACGCGGCGCTTGGCATGCTTGGCGCCGTCTGCGGGCTTGATGCTATTGAGTTCCATGATCGATCTCTCAGAGGACTTTGACCAGATAGCTGATCTTGTTAATCATGCCGCGCACTTCAGGCGAGTCCTGCAGTTCGCTGACACTGTTCAGCTTGCGCAGGCCCAGGCCACGGACAGTGGCGCGGTGCGATTCCTTGGTGCCAATCGGGCTGCGCACCAGTTGAATCTTGACGGTTTGTTGCGTTGTCATATTCAAGCTCCGGTTCAGGCGAAGATGTCTTCGACTGTCTTGCCGCGCTTGGCTGCCACATTCGACGGGGTGGTCGAATTGACGAGCGCGTCAAACGTTGCACGGACCATGTTGTACGGGTTCGACGAACCATGGCTCTTGGCCACGATGTCGGTGATGCCCACCACTTCAAAAACAGCGCGCATGGGGCCGCCAGCGATGATGCCGGTACCCTTGGGGGCTGGGTGAAGTTCCACCGATGCTGCACCGTGATGACCCTTCACCGAGTGGTGAATGGTGCCGCTCTTGAGCGCAACCTTCACCAGGTTGCGACGGCATTCTTCCATCGCCTTTTGCACAGCAGCGGGCACTTCCTTGGATTTGCCCTTGCCCATGCCCACGCGGCCATCGCCGTCGCCAACCACCGTCAGTGCAGCGAAACCGAGGATACGGCCACCCTTCACGACTTTGGTCACGCGGTTCACCGCGATCATTTTTTCGCGCAGACCGTCGTCCTGGCCTTCGCTCTGCACCTTGGGTTGAAATTTAGCCATTTTTAATTCCGTTCCGCTTAGAACTGCAGACCTGCTTCACGGGCTGCATCGGCCAAAGCCTTGACGCGACCGTGGTAAGCAAAACCTGCACGATCAAATGCAACCTTCTCGACACCAGCAGCCTTTGCTTTTTCAGCAATGCGCTTGCCAATGGCCTGGGCTGCAGCGGCATTGCCACCCTTGCCCGAACCGCCGAGCGCCTGGCGCACGTCGGCTTCTGCCGTCGATGCGCTGGCCAGCACCTTGCTGCCGTCGCCGGAGATCACAGTGGCGTAGATATGGAGGTTCGTACGATTCACGGTCAAACGTGCCACGCCTTGCTGTTCTGACGCGAACGACGAAGACGCTGCTCTTTCTTTGTCAACATGTTGCAGCTCCTTATTTCTTCTTGGTCTCTTTGATCGTGATCTTTTCGTCCGCATAACGGATACCCTTGCCCTTGTAGGGCTCAGGTGGACGAACAGCACGAATCTCGGCAGCGATCTGACCCACGCGCTGGCGGTCTGCACCCTTCACAACCACTTCCGTGGGCGTGGGGGTGGCAACCGTGATGCCAGCAGGCATGTCGAAATTGACCGGGTGCGAATAGCCGACCGTCAGGTTCAGCTTGGAACCCGTGGCAGCGGCCTTGTAGCCCACGCCAACCAGGCTCAGCTTCTTTTCGAAGCCCTTGCTGACGCCGATCACCATGTTGTTGACCAACTGGCGAATCGTGCCGCTCATGGCATTGGCTTCGCGGGATTCGTTGGCAGGCTCAAAGCTGAGCTTGCCATCATTGCTGGACACCTTCACCAGCACATTTTGTGCAAGCGAGAGCGCACCACCAGAGCCCTTGACAGAGATCTGGTCATCTTTCACGGACACATCCACGCCTGCGGCATTTTTCCTACTCGGGACATTTCAGTTTCTCCTCAATGCCGCGGGTTAGGCCACGTAGCAGAGCACTTCGCCACCGACACCGGTAGCGCGCGCCTTGCGATCAGTCATCACGCCCTTGGGGGTCGTGACGATTGCCACACCCAGACCGTTCATGACTTGTGGAATGGAATCACGGCCTTTGTAGACACGCAGTCCGGGGCGGCTGACGCGCTCGATGCGCTCAATCACGGGACGGCCTGCGTAGTACTTCAGGGCGATTTCAAGTTCGGACTTGCCAGCTTCGGTTTTCACCTGGAAGCCGTCGATATAACCCTCGTCCTTCAACACCTGGGCGATGGCAATCTTCACTTTGGAAGAAGGCACCAGCACCGTGGCCTTGGCGACCATTTGTGCGTTACGAATGCGGGTCAGCAAGTCAGCGATAGGATCACTCATGCTCATGTTGTATCTCTCCTGCCTGCTTACCAGCTGGCCTTGGTGACACCGGGGATGTCGCCTGCAAAAGCCAGTTCGCGAATCTTGGCGCGGGCCAGACCGAATTGACGGAATGTTCCGCGTGGGCGACCGGTGATTTCGCAACGGTTGCGCTGGCGCGTAGGATTTGCATTGCGCGGGAGCTTTTGCAGACCCAGACGGGCTGCATCACGCTCTTCATCGCTGCGCTTGGCATCGCCAGCAATCGCCTTCAGTTCACTTGGCTGCCAATTTTTCGCGCTTCAGTTCGCGCTGGATCAAAGCTACTTTAGCCATGCTTCGCCTCAGTTCTTGAACGGGAAACGGAAACCAGCGAGAAGCGCCTTGGCTTCTTCGTCGGACTTGGCCGTCGTGGTGATGCTGATATTGAGACCGCGCAAGGCATCCACCTTGTCATACTCAATTTCAGGGAAAATGATCTGTTCCTTGACGCCGATGTTGTAGTTGCCACGGCCGTCAAATGCGCGACCGGAGATACCACGGAAGTCACGGACGCGGGGCAGGGCCACGGTCACGAAACGGTCCAGGAACTCATACATCTGCACGCCACGCAGCGTGACCATGCAACCAATCGCCTGGCCTTCGCGGATCTTGAAACCAGCGATAGCTTTCTTGGCCTTGGTCACCACAGGCTTCTGACCCGCAATCTTGGTCAGGTCTGCCACGGCGTTGTCCATCACCTTCTTGTCCGAGACAGCCTCGCTCACACCCATGTTGAGCGTGATCTTGGTCAGACGCGGAACCTGCATCGGCGAGGTGTAGCCGAACTGCTTGATCAGCTCGGGAGCGACTTTGTCGCGGTAAATTTCTTGCAGTCGTGCCATGTTTACCCCTTAGGCCGCCTTGATTTCAGCGCCGCTGGACTTGAACACGCGAACGCGCGTACCGTCAGCCTGCACCTTGATGCCAACGCGATCACCCTTGCCGGTAGCGGCATTGAAGATGGCCACATTGGACTGATGAATCGGCATGGCCTTTTCAATGATGCCGCCCGTCGTACCCTTCATGGGGTTTGGCTTGGCGTGCTTCTTGACCAGGTTGATGCCGTCGATGACGAGGTGGGAGTCATCCTTGCGCAGCGACACAGTGCCGCGCTTGCCCTTGTCACGGCCGGTCAGCACGATGACTTCGTCGCCCCATGGCGCGTCCTTAGAGAACTTCAGGAGCCAGGGACACGATCTTCATGAACTTCTCGGTACGCAGTTCACGCGTCACGGGTCCAAAGATGCGGGTGCCAATGGGCTCCAACTTTGCATTCAGCAACACTGCAGCATTGCCGTCGAATTTAACGAGCGAACCATCGCCACGACGAATACCCTTCGCCGTACGAACCACCACCGCGCTGTAGACCTCGCCTTTTTTGACGCGACCACGCGGAGCAGCTTCTTTGATGCTCACTTTGATGATGTCGCCAACGCTTGCATAGCGACGCTTCGAGCCACCCAGCACCTTGATGCAAAGGACGGACTTGGCGCCGGTATTGTCGGCAACCTCTAACCGAGTTTCTGTCTGGATCATTTCAATATTCCCAACTTGCACCGAGAACTTCTCAAGGGCTGCAATTCAGCCAGTCAGTCTTGGGCCCGTCGTCCGCACCGCAAACCATTTGCAGCACTTCCCGCTGGGCAGAAACTTCACGTTTGAAACGCGAAGCCCTCGATTATTGCAAAGGAGTTTCGGCAAGTCAAGCGCCTGTCAGCCAGGAATGTGCAAATATTGTTGTGCCAGTGCCAGAAATGCCTCCAGCTGTGGGTCCGCGCCCAGCTCATCCCTCAGGAAAGCCGCCACCTGCGGGGCCAGGGCGATGGCCTTCCGGGCATCCAGAAACAGCAGCCGCGAACGGCGGGCCAGCATGTCCTCTACCGTTCTCGCGTATTCATACCGCGCCGCAAAGCGCACCATGGCTTCGGTCAGCCCTTCGCCCAGGTCATTGCCATTCCCCGGCAAATCGCCAACAAACAAGGCCTCGCTGCCATAAGAGTGCAGCCCCTGGGCATCACTGATACGATGCTGAACGGGTTCCCGGGGCGCCCCCACCAAAGACAGATGGTTGGTCACGCCAGCCGGTTTTTCCGGGAGCAGGCCCGTGGTGAAGCATTTTTGCAACACGTCTTCGGCCATGGCACGGTAGGTGGTCCATTTCCCACCTGTCACGGTAATCAGGCCGCTGCTGCTGGCCAACACGGTGTGCTCACGGCTGATCTTCTTGGTGCTGTCGCCATCGTCGTCCTGCGGTTTCACCAGAGGGCGCAGCCCCACCCAGATACTCCGGATGTCTTCCACCTTGGGCGCACGGGTGAGGTAGCGCGCCGATTCTTCCAGGATGAACCGGACTTCTTCCCGAAAAGGCTCCGGCTCTCGCACGATGTCCTGGCGCGGGCTGTCTGTGGTCCCCAGAATCAGCTTGCCCAACCACGGCACCGCAAAAAGAACCCGGCCATCGGCCGTCTTAGGCACCATCAGGGCATGATCCGACGGCAGGAACTCCCGATCCACCACGATGTGCACCCCCTGGCTGGGGGCCACGATGGGTTTGGCCGGGCGGTCAATGGCATCGCCGTCCAACCGGCGCAGCGTATCCACCCAAACACCTGTGGCATTCACGACAGCGCGTGCGCGCACGGTGAACTGCTGACCACTTTCGGCATCTTCACACACAAAGCCTGCGACCTTGCCAGCCTCATGGATCAGCGAACGCGCCGGACAGTAATTAACCATCAAGGCCCCCAGGCTGGCTGCCGTCCGCGCCAAGGCCAAGGCCAGGCGGGCATCATCGAACTGTCCGTCCCAGTATTTGACGCCACCCTTGAGACCCTCGGCGCGGGCGGTGGGCAGGCATGCCAGCGTGCGCGCACGTCCCATGAATTCGGTACCGCCCAGGCCGGCCTTACCCGCCAAAGCGTCGTACATCTTGAGTCCGATGCCGTAAAACGGCGTCTCCCAGAAGCGGTAAGACGGCATCACAAAAGGCAATGGCTGCGCCAGATGCGGCGCGTTATGGAGCAGCGTGGTGCGCTCATGCAGCGCCTCGCGCACCAGGGCTATGTTGCCTTGCGCCAGGTAACGCACCCCCCCGTGTACCAATTTGGTTGACCGGGATGAGGTTCCCTTGGCAAAGTCGTGCGAATCGACCAGCACCACACTGAACCCACGGGCCGCTGCATCCAGCGCGACCCCCAGCCCAGTTGCCCCACCGCCGATGACAGCGAGATCGAAACAGCGAGGTTCCGCCAGGAGAGCCAGCAACTCTTCGCGCCGCGTGGGCAAGGGTGCAGAAACAGTGGTCATAGGGTGCGATTGTCCATGGGCGGCAGACGGATGCGGGCACCGCTTGTTGCTTGCGTTCACTCACGACGTCACGCACGGATATCCTTGACCGCCATGACCTACCTGCTCGCCCTCGACCAAGGCACCTCCAGCTCCCGCAGCATCGTTTTTGACGAAGGCGGCCACATCGTGACGCAAGCCCAGCTGGAGCTGCCACAGATCTACCCCCAGCCCGGCTGGGTGGAGCACGACCCGCAGGAGATCTGGCGCACCCAGCTCGCCACGGCCCGCGAAGCGCTCGCCAAGGCCGGCATTGCCGCCAGCGCCGTGCGCGCCGTCAACCAGCGCGAGACCACCGTGCTGTGGAACCGCCGAACCGGCCAGCCCGTGCACCACGCCATCGTGTGGCAAGACCGGCGCGCCGAGCCTGCCTGCGCGCAATTGCGCGAACAAGGCCATGCCGCCGCCATCCAGGCAAAAACCGGGCTGCTGGTGGACGCCTACTTCTCGGCCACCAAGCTGCAGTGGATGCTGGACCATGTGCCCGGCGCACGCGCAGCGGCCGAGCGCGGCGAGCTGGCCTTTGGCACGGTGGACAGCTGGTTGGTATGGAACCTCACCCACGGCCAGGTGCATGCGACGGACGTGAGCAACGCCTCGCGCACCATGCTGTTCAATGTGCGCACCAACCAGTGGGACGACGCGCTGCTGGCGCTGCTGCGCATCCCCAAATCGCTGATGCCCGAGGTGCGGCCATCCAGCGCCCACTTTGGCGACATCGCCGCCGACCTGCTGGGCCACAGCATCCGCATCGGTGGCGTGGCGGGCGACCAGCAGAGCGCGCTGTTCGGCCAGGCCTGCTTCACGGCCGGCATGGCCAAGAACACCTATGGCACGGGCTGCTTCATGCTCATGCACACGGGCGGCACGTTCCAGACATCGCACAACGGCTTGCTGACCACCAGCGCGGCGCAAGCCACGGCGCAGCCGGAGTTTGCGATGGAAGGCAGCGTCTTTGTCGGCGGCGCCGTGGTGCAATGGCTGCGCGACGGCCTGCACGCCATCGATGCGAGCAGCGAGGTGCAGGCCCTGGCCGAAAGCGTGCCCGATTCGGGCGGCGTGATGATGGTGCCCGCCTTCACCGGCCTGGGCGCGCCCTACTGGAAGCCCGATGCCCGCGGCACCATCACCGGCCTCACGCGCGGCACCACGCTGGGCCACATTGCGCGCGCGGCGCTGGAGAGCATTGCCTACCAGAGTGCCGCCCTGCTGCTGGCCATGGGCCGCGATGCCGTGGCCGCCGGCGGCGCGCCCGTGAGCGAGCTGCGCGTGGACGGCGGCGCCTGCATCAACGACCTGCTGATGCAGTTCCAGGCCGACCTGCTGGGCATTCCTGTGGTGCGCCCCGCTGTCATCGAAACCACCGCCCTGGGCGCGGCCTATCTGGCGGGGCTGTCGAGCGGCGTGTACCGCAGCATCGATGAACTCTCGCAACTGTGGCGTGCCGAGCGCCGCTTTGTGCCTACGCTCAGCAGCGCCCGCGCGCAGGAGCTGATGGCGAAGTGGGAACACGCGGTGCGGCAAACAACAGCAGAGTGAAATAAGAACATCCCCCTGAGTCGCCTTCGGCGCCTTCCCCCTTCTCTCGACTTGCTGCGCAATTCGGGAAGGGGAACGCTCCCGGCGCGGCGGGGCGGCCCTTGCGCGGGAGCCCTGGCCTTGGCCGCGCCAGTTGCACGGGCCATTGGGCCAAAATCACTGGCTTGATCAGCGCTACCATCGTGGCCCCTGTTGTTGCCACCTTGCACCGCCCATGAGCCAAACCGCCGCATCCCCGTCCCTCCCCACCATCGCCTTCATCGGCGGCGGCAACATGGCCAGCGCCATCATTGGCGGGCTGATCCACCAGGGCCACCCCGCCAGCCAGATCGAGGTGGTCGAGCCCTGGGCCGAGGCGCGCGAGGCGCTGCGCAAGAACTATGGCATCGAAGCCCAGGCCGAAGCGGGCCCGGCCTTGCGATCGTGGTCTGGGCCGTCAAGCCCCAGACCTTCAAGGACGCGGCCGCCCAGGCCAAAGGCCACACGCAGAGCGCCCTGCACCTGAGCGTGGCCGCCGGCATTCGCTCGGACAGCATCGCCCAGTGGCTGGGCAGCGAGCGCATCGTGCGCACCATGCCCAACACGCCCGCGCTGGTGGGCAAGGGCATGAGCGCGCTGTATGCCCGCCCGGCCGTCAGCGCACCAGAGCGCCAGAGCATCGAGGCCATCATGGCCACCACCGGCGAGTTTCTGTGGGTGGATGAAGAGCAGCAACTGGACGCCGTCACGGCGCTGTCGGGCTCGGGCCCGGCCTATGTTTTCTACTTTCTCGAAGCCATGGCCCGCGCTGGCACCGACATGGGCCTCACGGCCGCGCAGGCCCACCAGCTGGCGGTGGGCACCTTTGTCGGCGCCTCAGAGCTGGCCCGCCGCTCCGACGAAACGCCGGCCGTGCTACGCCAGCGCGTCACCTCCAAGGGCGGCACCACCTACGCGGCCCTGCAGTCGATGGAGCACGACGCGGTGGGCGACAAATTTGTGCAGGCCATGCAGGCCGCACGCCAGCGTGCGCACGAGCTGGGCGACGAGTTTGGCAAATAAGCATCAAAACAGCCTGTAGCGCTTGATGGATAAGCGCTACGTGCTATTGATTTGTTAGCACATCAACGCAACAGGTAGCTGCCCGCAATGCCGGCAAACAGCGTGAACCCCACCCAGTGGTTCATGCGAAACGCCCGAAAACACCCCTCGCGCGTGCGCGTGCGGATCAGCCACCAGTGCCACACCACCTGGGCCAGCGCCGCTGCAATGGCCATGTAAAAAATAGCGCCCAGCGCAAGCGGTGCCAGCGCTACGAGCCAAAAACCCAGGAACAACAGATAGAAAACCACAATGGCCGCCAAGCGTGATGGCCGAGGTCTTCATGCCGATCTTCAGGTCGTCGTCGCGGTCCACCATGGCGTATTCGGTGTCGTAGGCCAGCACCCAGAACAGGTTGCCCAGCCACAGCAGCCACGCCATGGCCGGCACCTGGCCCTGCACGGCGGCAAACGCGATCACGATGCCGAAGTTGAAGGCAATGCCCAGCACCGCCTGCGGCATGGCAAAAAACCGTTTGGTGAACGGGTAAAGAATCGTCACCAGCAGCGCGGGCACCGACCAGGCCACCGCCACCCCATTGGTGGTGAGCACCAGCCCCAGTGAAATGAGCGACAGCACCGCGCCCACGGCCAGCGCCTCTTTCACCGACACCTGGCCCGAGGTGATGGGCCGCTGCGCCGTGCGCTTGACGTGGCGGTCAAAGTCGCGGTCGGCCACGTCGTTGATGCAGCAGCCGGCGCTGCGCATCAGGATGGTGCCCAGCACAAACACCGCCAGCAGATGCCAGCCGGGGAAACCGCCCGCGGCCAGCCACAGCGCGCTGAGCGTGGGCCACACCAGCACCAGCCAGCCAGCGGGCCGGTTCCAGCGGATCAGGTCAAGGTACAGGGAAAAACGGCTGCGCGGGGAAGGGGTCATGCTGAAACCAACGGGAAGCGGATAAAGCGGAAAGAACGAAAAGAACGGTCGAAGAAAGGACGGCGGCCAAAATGCGGCGAGCGGCGCCGCCCGCGCGCAATGGCGGGTTGGCCCGGAAAAGGCGCTTTATACGCCACCCTGCAACGGCGGCACCGCTGGCACGCCAGCCTGCCCGGCGGCAAAGCCGCGCAGAAACTCCACAATGCCCCGGTCCACCGCCAGCTGCTGGGCCAGCACCCCGGCCTGCAGCACATCGCGCGATGCGCCGATGCCCGCCTGCAGCTGGGTTGCCTGCTGCAGCCAGCGCTGTGCGCGCACAGGCAAAAGCGGACGCAAGGCCTCGATGTTGTAGCGCAGGCGTTTGGCCAGAATGCGCGCGCGGTGCTGGCTTTCGGCATGGGTGCTGTCGCGCAGCGCCTTTTTCCACTGCGCATGCAGCCGGGTGATGCGCTGGCGCACCCAGTGGCGCACGGTTTTGCCCGGCAGGTCCGGCGATTCACCCCAGGCCTGCGGGCGGGCCAGGTCATCCAGCCACAGGGTGATGGACAGCAAAGCGGCGCCCACCGCCGGCTCCTGCAATGCCCGGCGCACCCGCTGGCGCTGCTGCAGCGCGGCCTGCTGGAATGCCTGCACCATCGCATGCCAGCGCTCTGCCCGCCCGGCGTCACCAGCCACAAAGACGTTTTGCAACGCGGGCAGCGTCTGCGTGCACGCCACATCCAGATCGCGCAACTCGCCCAGCAAGACCAGCATGGGCTGCATCTGCGGCCACGCGGGTATCTGCTGCACCGGCGCAGCCGGCTTGAACAGCCGCAAGGCGCCGCGAAAGCGCCGCCAGCCCACGCGTGCCTGGTGCACCAGCTCCGGATCATCGCTATGGACCAGCCCGTTCAGGTTGGCGGTGAACTGGGCAAACATTTCGCCCAGCACGGGCTGCACCATGGCGCGCAACGAAACCTCGGTGCCCAGTTTCGGCGGGCAGGCGCGCAGCGGGGCATCCAGCTTGCCGTCGCGCAATTCATAGCCACGCTGCGCCTTGCTGGCCGCCAACGGCAGCACGGCGATGTGCTGCGCAATCTGCCGCGCCAGATCGAACAGCGCGGCGGGCGGCCCAGCCAGCAGTTCCAGCTCCAGCTCGCAAATCGGCACGCTGCGCTGCCCGCAGGTGATTTGCCCCATGTCCAGCGCCACCTCGATGGCACTGCCATCGCGCCGGCGCACGGTCCAGGCCGTGCGCTCGAAGTCCGTGGCAAAACAGGGCGCAAGCGCTGCGAACACCGCGCCGTCGGGGTCCACTTTGTGCCAGGGTGGCGCGGCCTGCAGGGCAGCCTGCACCAACGCGGGCCCTGGCACCGGCACTTCCCACTCACCGCGCAGGCTCAGTGCCGAATCGCCGCTGTCGCTGGTCTTGAGGGTTTGCAGCCATTGCGGCGCATCATCGCCGCCCACGCGCCGCAGGCGCAGGGCCATGCGCTGGGCGCGCAGGGCTTGAGCAGGCGTGTCGTAGTAGATGTTGTCCACCTGCTTGCGCACGGGCTGGTGCCGCGCCAGGGCTGGCAGGCGCGCCAGCTGCCGCGCCAGGCCCGCAGGGTCGGGCGTGGGCAAAGCCAGCTTGATTTCGAGCTCGACTCCCGGGCCCGGATGGGTGGCAGATGGCATGGTGCTTGTCTCTTCCGATCACGGCACCGGTGGGGCCGCGGCCGGGCACCAAGGCCGCGGACGCAGACCCGGCGCCGTGGGCTCTGTCAGTCTTCGAGCAAGGAGCGCAGCATCCACGCTGCCTGCTCGTGCACCGTCAGGCGCTGGGTCAGCAGGTCGGCCGTGGGCTCGTCGCTGGCCTTGTCGGCCAGGGGGAACAGGCTGCGCGCGGTGCGGGCCACGGCTTCATGGCCTTGCACCAGGATGCGGATCATCTCGGTGGCCTTGGGCGGCTCGGCAGGGGCGTCTGGCAGGCTGGTCAACTGGCCGAACTGGGCATAGGAGCCCGGTGCGAAATGGCCCAGCGAGCGGATGCGCTCGGCCACGGGGTCCACGGCATTCCACAGCTCGGTGTACTGCGTCATGAACATGGTGTGCAGCGTGTTGAACATGGG
>LNAP01004589.1_pt1 | contig 12676 bp, 13 predicted proteins | sample 602601 | NCBI WGS metagenome assembly LNAP01 (sample SAMN02440304, study PRJNA202911) | soil metagenome | biome: Subtropical and temperate rainforests or woodlands; isolation source: soil samples (1 kg each in a 20% v/v slurry with milli Q water) were... ... | reverse complement strand
GGCGAGGTCGGGATGGCCGCGCAGGAACTCGGCCTGCCGCTCGCGCGGCGCTGCCCGCACGGCGCCCATCATGGCCTCGTGCAGGGTGGTTACCGTCTGGAAAGGACGCCGCGCCGCCGCGCTTTCAGCGACCCAGGGCGCCAGCTCAAAGGTGTCGCCGACGGCGGAGGCAAAGTCCCCGGGGCTCATGCGGTTCAGCGCGTCGAGGGTAAGCGTCATGCCGGGCACCTAGCATGGCGCGGCGGCCGTCTCTATAGTCCGGCCATGAAATAAGGGAGGGCTTTGATGACAAGCCACAAGACATTAACTCGCCGCTATCTGGGACAGACGGCATTGGCCGGCGCCACGCTGATCGGGGCGCCGCTGCCGCTGCGTTATGCCGCCGCGCAGGCGACCGGCAACCTCAAGGTCGCGCTCTTCCTGCCGACCTCCGGCATCCAGGCGCAGATCGGTCAGGCCTGCCGGCGCGGCGCCGACGTCGCCAACGAGGTGTTCGCCGACATGAAGATGCCGGTGAAGCTCGAGATCGTGAACTACGACACCGAGTCCAAGCCCGACGTGGCGCGCACCCAGGCCGAGAAGGCGATCGATGCCGGCGCGCAGATGCTGGTCGGTGCCTTCGACTCGGGCCAGACCATCGCCATCGCCCAGGTCGCCGAGCAGCGCGGCGTGCCGATGGTGGTCAACATCGCGGCGGCCCCGCAGATCACCGAGCAGGGCTACAAGTTCATCGTCCGCAACTTCCCGACGGCGCCGATGCTGATCACCGGCGCGCTGGCGCTGCACAAGGAGATATTCAAGATCTCCGGCAAGACGCCGAAGACGGCCGTGCTGATGAGCATCAACGACACGTTCGGCACGGCGATGGTGAACGGCATCAAGGCGCTGTTCCCCAAGCTCGACATGCCCTACGAGATCGTCGACACCATCACCTACGATCCGGCGGCCAAGGACCTCTCGGTCGAGGTCGGCAAGGCCAAGGCGACCAAGGCCGAGCTGCTGATGCCGGTGAGCCGGCTCAACGACGCCAAGCTGCTGATCCAGGAGATGGTCAAGCAGCGCTGGGAGCCGATGGGCGTGATGAACCCCGGCGCGCCCGGCCTCTACGAGCAGGACTTCTTCAAGACCATGGGCAAGTACAGCGATTTCCTGATATCGAACGTGCCCTGGCTCGACCCGAAGTCGGCGATGACCCAGGCGCTGGAGAAGCGCCACGCCGCCAAGTTCCCCAACGACCAGCTCGACATCAACGGCGGCTTCACCTTCGAGGGCCTGCTGGTGGCGGCGCAAGCCTGGCTCACCGCCAAGTCGACCAAGGCCGACGCGCTGATGGACGCGTTGCGCAAGACCAAGATCGACCAGCACGTCATCATCGGCGGGCCGATCCAGTTCGACGCCAAGGGCCAGAACGTCAACATCAAGGCCGCCGCCGTCGAGAACCTCAGGCGCAAGCCCACCGTGGTGCTGCCGCTGGAAGCCGCCGCCGCGCCGCTGGTGTTCCCCATGCCGGGCTGGAACGACAAGCGGCGGACGTGACCTGTACGAAGACGTCCCTCCCCTTCGCGGAGTCCGCGAAGGGGAGGTGCCCGCGAAGCGGGCGGAGGGGTCATGAGTCGATTGAAGGATCGGCGCACGATCTGTTGCCCATGACCCCTCCGGCCCTGCGGGCCACCTCCCCACTGCGTGGAGAGGAAGGATGACCTCCGACTTCCTCCTCAATCTCGCCCAGGCCGTCACCAAGGGCCTGCTCACCGGCATGGTCTACGGGCTGATGGCGCTCGGCCTGTCGGTGATCTTCGGCGTCATGCGCGTGGTCAACTTCGCGCATGGCGAGATGATGGTGGTCGGCATGTACCTCGCCTGGATGGGTTTCGAGTATCTCGAAATCTCGCCGCTCGTGAGCCTGCCGGTGATCGCCGCGATCTTCTTCGCCGTGGGCTATGGCCTGCAGCGCAGCCTGATCTCGCCCTTCATCGGCCGGCCCGAGCATCAGCAGTTCCTGCTGCTGCTGGCCGTGGCCATCCTGCTGGTCAACGCCTGCCTGGCCATCGCCGGCCCCGACTCGCGCGGCGTGCAGATGGAATCGCAGTTCGATTCCTATGAGCTCGGCCCCCTGGTGCTCGACGCCGTGCGCCTGCATGCGGCGCTGGCCGCCGTCGCCATCGCGCTGCTGCTGTGGGTCTTCTTCACAGCCACGCGCACCGGCAAGTCGATCCGCGCCGCCGCCGACAACCATCTGGCCGCGCTTGTCGTCGGCCTCGACGTGCGCCGCCTCTACGCCTTCACCTTCGGCGTCGGCGCGGCCTGCGTGGGGGCGGCCGGCGCGCTCATGATCACCATCATCCCGGTGACTCCCTTCCTCGCCGCCGAATACACCCTGCTCGCCTTCGTGATCGTCATTGTCGGCGGATTGGGCAGCATGACCGGTGCGCTGATGGGCGGCCTGCTGATCGGCGTCAGCGAGGCCGTCGCCGGCCTGCTGCTGCAGCCCTCGCTCAAGAGCATGTTCAGCTTCGGGCTGCTGATCCTGGTGCTGTTGCTGCGGCCTCAGGGCCTGTTCGGCAAGAGCAGCTCTTGAGCTTCATCAGGCGCCTCATCGGCGACGCCCCGCCGCGCATCCTGTGGAGCCTGGGTATCCTGCTGGTGCTCCTGCTGGTGGCGCCGATGATGCTCGGCAAGTACTGGCTGTCGGTGCTGATCCTGGTCCTCTACTTCGCCTTCGTGGGCCAGGCCTGGAACATCCTGATGGGCTTCGCGGGCCAGCTGTCGCTCGGTCACGCGCTCTATGCCGGCCTCGGCGGCTACATCGCGGCCGGCCTCTATTTCCACTACGGCATCGGCCCATGGGCCGGGCTGTTCGTCGGCGTCGCCGTGGCGGCGGTGGCGGGCACGATCGTGGGCTATCTCGGCTTTCGCTTCTCGCTGGCCGGCGTCTACTTCGCCCTGCTCACCATCGCCTTCAGCGAGTTCACGCGCGTGGCCTTCGACCACTGGGAATGGGCCGGCGGCTCGGGCGGCCTGTTCCTCAAGGTCCACACGACGACCGACATCGTGAACCTGCGCGGCGGGCCGGTGCTGTTCTACTACGTGATCCTGGGGCTGGCCGCCGGCACCTTCATCCTTTGTCGCGCGCTGCTGGAGAGCCGGCTCGGCCGCTACTGGCTCGCCATCCGCGAGGATGCCGAGGCGGCGCAGGCCGTCGGCGTGCCGGTGCTCCGCTGCAAGATGATCGCGATCGTCATCTCGGCGGCACTGACGGCGCTGGCCGGCGTATGGAACGCCTTCTACTACAACAACCTCTTTCCCGAGACGGCCTTCGCCATGGGCCGCTCGATCGAGATCACGCTGGCGCCCATCATCGGTGGGCTGGGCACGCTGTTCGGCCCGATCGTCGGCGCCGTCGTGCTGACCGGCCTGGGCGAGCTCTTCACCGACGTCGGCGAGGCGCTGCGCATCCCCGGCATCAAGCAGATCTTCTATGGCCTCGCCCTGCTGGTCATCGTGGTCTACCGGCCGGCCGGCGTCTGGCCGTGGCTCGCCGAGAGGCTTGGCCTCAAGGAGCGCCAATCATGAGAGGCTCGCCATGACCGGCGCGCGCCTGGAGATCGAGGGGTTGGGCAAGCGCTTCCGCGGCCTGCGCGCGGTGCACGACGTCAGCTTCACCGTGCCGGCCGGCGCCATCCATGCGCTGATCGGTCCCAACGGCGCGGGCAAGACCACGATCTTCAACATGATCGCCGGTGTCTTCGCACCCGACTCCGGCGCCGTCCGTCTCGACGGCCAGGTGATCTCGGGGCTGAGGCCCGATCGCATCTGCGACGCCGGCGTCGGCCGCACCTTCCAGCTCGTAAAGCCGTTCAAGGGGTTGAGCGTGCTGGAGAACGTCACGGTCGGCGCCTTGCATCGCAAGGCGCAGCTCGCCGAGGCGCGCGAGGTGGCCGCGGCGATCCTGTCGCGGCTCGGCCTTTACGATCGACGCCATCAGCTGGCCGAGAGCCTGACCTTGCCCGACCGCAAGCGCCTGGAGGTGGCGCGCGCTCTTGCCACCGAGCCCACGCTGCTGCTGCTCGACGAGGTGATGGCGGGGCTGCGGCCCACCGAGGTCGACGTCATGGTGGGCTTCCTGCGCGAACTCAATGAGCGCAGTGGCCTCACGATCCTGTTGATCGAGCATGTCATGCGCGCGGTGATGGCGCTCGCCGCCGAGGTCGTGGTGGTGAGCTACGGCGAGAAGATCGCCGAGGGCACGCCGCTTCAGATCACCCGCCACCAGGACGTGCTCGACGTCTATCTCGGCGAGCAGGAGGAGCTGTGAGCACGCTCCTCGCAGTCGACAGGCTCGACCTCTTCTATGGCGACGCCCAGGCGCTCGACGGCGTGTCGCTCGAGATCGCCGCGGGCGAGATCGTGGCCATCGTCGGCGCCAACGGCGCGGGCAAGAGCTCGCTGATCCGAACCATCCACGGCATCGAGAAGCCGGCCCATGGCAGCATCCGCTTCGACGGCATCGACATCGCCGGCTGGCCGTCGTTCCGCGTCTGCGAGGCGGGCATCGGGCATGTCGCCGAGGGCCGGCAGGTCTTTCCCAACCTCTCGGTGCTCGAAAACCTGGAGATGGGCGCCACGCCGCGCCATGCCCGTGCGCTCGAGAAGCAGACCATCGAGCGCGTGTTCGCCCTCTTCCCGCGCCTCTCGGAGCGGCGGCGGCAAGCTGCCGGCACGCTGAGCGGCGGCGAACAGCAGATGCTGGCGATCGGCCGCTGCCTGATGGGCCAGCCGCGCTTGATCATGTTCGACGAGCCGTCGCTGGGGCTGGCGCCGACCATCGTGCAGGAGGTCTTCCGCATCGTGCGCCGGCTGAACGAGGAGGGCCTGACCATCCTGCTGGTCGAGCAGAACGTCATGGCCTCGCTCCGCATCGCCCATCGCGGCTACGTGCTGGAGAACGGGCGCATCGAGCTTTCGGGCAGCGGGAACGAGCTCCTGAACGACGACCGGGTGCGGCAGGCCTATCTGGGTCTTTGATGCTGGGAGCGCGGGCCTCCCCCCCGCCGCTGCGTGGGAGCCGCCACGGCGGCGATGGGGGCCTGGGAAGGCTTGATCGCCGCCGTGGCCGCTCCCACACCCGGGCTCAGACGGCGCTGCGCGGCACCAGCGTGTGCGGGCCGATATCGGCGATGGTGCGCGAGCCGGTCAGGACCATCGCCACGCGCATTTCCTTTTCGATCAGGTCCAGCAGCTGGGCCACCCCGGCCTGGCCGGCGGTGGCCAGCGCATAGACCCAGGCCCGGCCCAGCAGCACCGCATCGGCACCCAGGGCGATCATGCGCACCACGTCCAGGCCGCTGCGGATGCCCGAGTCGGCCAGAATCCTGATCTGGCCCTTGACCGCTTCGGCGATGGCCGGCAGCGCGCGTGCGGTGGAGAGCACGCCATCGAGTTGGCGACCGCCATGGTTGGACACCACGATGCCATCGGCGCCCAAGCGCACCGCATCGCGCGCATCGTCCGGGTCCAGGATGCCCTTGATGACCATCGGGCCTTTCCAGAACGCGCGGATCCACTCCAGGTCCTTCCACGAAATGGACGGGTCGAAGTTCGCCCCCAGCCAGCCGATGTAGTCGGCCAGCCCGGTCGGTTTGCCCAGGTAGGCCGAGACGTTGCCCAGGTCGTGCGGGCGGCCGTGCAGGCCCACCTCCCAGGCCCAGCGCGGATGGGTCGCGGCCTGCCACAGCCGGCGCAGCGCCGCGTTGGGCCCACTCATGCCCGAGTGCGCGTCGCGATAGCGCGCCCCCGGCGTGGGCATGTCCACGGTGAACACCAGGGTGGTCACGCCGGCGGCCTGTGCGCGCTCCAGCGCATGGCGCATGAAGCCGCGATCCTTGAGCACGTACAGCTGGAACCACATCGGCCTCTCGATGGCCGGGGCCACTTCCTCGATCGGGCACACCGACACGGTCGACAGGGTGAAGGGGATCCCGCGCGAGGCCGCCGCGCGCGCGGCCTGCACCTCGCCGCGCCGGGCGTACATCCCGGTCAGGCCCACCGGCGCCAGCACCACCGGCATCGACAGCGTTTCACCGAACAGCTGGGTGCGCAGGTCCAGCGCCGACATGTCGGTGAGCACCCGCTGGCGCAGGGCGATGTCCGCCAGGTCCGAGACGTTGTGGCGCAGGGTGTGCTCGGCGTAGGCGCCGCCATCGATGTAGTGGAACAGGAACGGCGGCAGCCGGCGTTGCGCGGCGGCGCGGTAATCGGTGGAGGCGGAAATGATCATGGCGTCTCAACGGCGGTGGGAAGGCACCGAGCAGCCAGGTGCCAGGCCTGGTCTTCATCCGGCGCGCGCAGGCGGCATGGGCAACGCTCGCCGATGCGCTACGCGGCCAGCGCCAGGGCGTGCAGGCGCCCATTGCACGCCCGGTGCGCCGGTTTTGGCAAAGCAACTTTGGTCCATGGCCGTGCGTGCCGACCTTGCCGGCATGGCCCGGCACACGCCCTGGTTGGCGCGATGGCAAAGCCAGCAGCGGTGCCTGGCCCCCTTCATGGGCCGCGCATCGCCTGGTCATGCGATTGCGGCGACAATGCGGGCCTCCCCCCGTCACGAGGCACCGTCGCCGATGCAGCCTGTCACCCTGACCCGTTACCTGGTTGAAGAACAGCGCCACGGGCGCATCAGCGCCGAGCTGCGCCAGCTCATCTCGGTGGTCGTGCGCGCCTGCACCACCATCTCCATTGCCGTGGGCAAGGGTGCACTGGGCGGGGTCCTGGGCGAGGCCGGCACCGGCAACATCCAGGGCGAGGTGCAGAAGAAGCTGGACGTGATCAGCAACGACATCCTGCTGGAAGCCAATGCCTGGGGCGGCCACCTGGCCGCGTGCGCCTCGGAGGAAATGGACCACTGCCAGCCGGTCCCGGCCGAATACCCCAAGGGCGATTTCCTGCTGCTGTTCGATCCGCTCGATGGCAGCTCCAACATCGACGTCAACGTCTCGGTCGGCACCATCTTCTCGGTGCTGCGCTGCCCGCCGCAGGGCGTGCAGGACCCGCGCGACGAACACTTCCTGCAGCCGGGCCATGCCCAGGTGGCGGCCGGCTACTGCATCTACGGGCCGCAGACCATGCTGGTGCTGACCACCGGCCATGGCACCCACGCCTTCACCCTGGACCGCGAGCAGGGCCTGTTCGTGCTGACCCAGGCCAACATGCAGATCCCGGCGGAAACCGCCGAATTTGCGGTCAACATGTCCAACCAGCGCCACTGGGAACCGCAGATGCAGGCCTACGTGGCCGACCTGCTGGCCGGCCGGGACGGCCCGCGCGGCAAGGACTTCAACATGCGCTGGATCGCCTCGATGGTGGCCGACGTGCACCGCATCCTGACCCGCGGCGGCATCTTCATGTATCCGTGGGACAACAAGGACCCGTCCAAGGCCGGCAAGCTGCGCCTGATGTACGAGGCCAACCCGATGGGCCTGCTGGTCGAACAGGCCGGCGGCCTGGCCAGCACCGGCCGCGCGCGCATCCTGGACATCGCGCCGCAGGGGCTGCACCAGCGCGTGCCGGTGTTCCTGGGCTCGCGCGGCGAGGTCCAGGCGGCCGAGCGCTACTTCCAGCCCGCCGACGCGTCCCTATCGGCGTCGCCCGGGGTGCCAAGCTGACGCTTCCGGGCCAGGCCAGGCCGGTCTGACGCCGATGGTGCGGGGCCACTGGTATCGTGGCGGCCATGCATGCGCACCAGCAGGACTTCATCGCCGTGATCCCCGAGGCGCTCGACCCGGCGGCCTGCGCGGCGATCATCAAGCGCTTCGAAGCCAGCGGCCAGGAGGCCCCGGGCCGGGTCGGCGGCGGCCACTTTCCCGACCTCAAGCGCTCCAGCGACATCGCCATCAGCGGCCGCGCAGGCTGGTCCGACGTCGAGCAGATGCTCAACCAGGCGGTCTTCCACGGTCTCAAGCAGTACCTGCGGACCTATCCGTTCGCGCTGATCGCGCCGGTCATGCTGCAGTACACGCCCGCCGGCGGCAGCGCGCGACGCATCGTCTACGAAGACCTCGAATCGATGGACGATGCGACCCTCTCGCACCTGCTGATGACCGTGTTCCGGCCCGGACGCATCAACCTGCAGCGCTACCGCGCCGGCGAAGGCGGTTATCCGTACTGGCACTGCGAGTTGTACCCGAAGGACGGCCAGGCCGAGACCCTGCACCGCCACCTGCTGTGGACGCTGTACCTCAACGACGACTTTCAGGCCGGCCAGACCGAGTTCTTCCACCAGCGGCGCAGCATCGCCCCGCGCACCGGCAGCCTGCTGATCGCCCCGGCCGCCTTCACCCACACCCACCGCGGCAACCGCCCACAGGGCGGCGACAAGTACATCGCCACCAGCTGGGTGCTGTTCCAGCCGGCGGCGAAGTTGTACGGCTCGGGCTGATCGGCGGGGGCTGCTCCAGGAGCAGGCGTGGAGGCAGCTCGCCGTCGCGGTGACGGCAAGCCGAGGTGGCGCCGACCATGCGCAGCCGGCGACCGTTTGGAGCGTCCCGATCACCCTTCGACCGCCGATGGCCGGCTTGCCACTTGACGCGGCACCATGTGTATTAGAGTATTGATACACATGGACGCATCGCTGCTCTCGATTCAACCCACTTCGGCCGTGCCGATCTATCGGCAGATCGTCGACCAGCTGCGCCGGCTGGCCAGCGCCGGCCAGCTGACGGCCGGCCAGACGCTGCCTTCGGTCCGCGAGGTGGCCGCGTTCCACGCAATCAATCCCATGACCGTTTCCAAGGCCTACAGCCTGCTGGAAGCCGAGGGCGTGCTGGTGCGCCAGCGCGGCAAGGGCATGGCCGTCGCCGCCCAGGACCGCAGCGCACGCTCGCCGGCCTCGCGCCTGGCGCTGCTGGAGCCGGCGCTGCAAACCGTGGCCCACCACGCCCGTCAACTCGAACTGCCGGATGAGGCCGTCCTGGCTCGCCTGCGATCGCTGCTCAACCAGGAGTCTCAAGCATGAACACCGCCGCTGGATCGCTGCACCTCACCGACATCCTTTCCACCGCCGAGGCGCAGGTGCCACTGCGCGCCGAAGGCCTGTCCAAGCGCTACGGCCGTCAGCAGGTGCTGCGGGACCTGTCGCTGCAGCTGGCCCCAGGCACCGTGCTGGGCCTGATCGGCCGCAACGGCGCCGGCAAGTCCACCCTGCTCAACCTGCTGCTGGGCCTGGCCGAACCCGACGCGGGCCAGGCGTTCGTGTTCGGCCAACCGTCGCTGCGCATGCATGACGCGGCCAAGCAGCGCCTGGGCTACGTGCCCCAGCAGCCGCTCGCCTTCCAGTGGATGACCCCGCGCCAGCTGATGCGTTTCCTGTCCCAGCTCTACAGTGGCTGGGACCAGGCCCATGCCGAAGCCCTGCTGGCACGCTGGGACATCCGCCCGGACAAGGTGTTGGCCAAACTTTCGCCAGGGGAGAGCCAGCGCCTGGCCATCGTCCGCGCCCTGGCGCCGCGGCCGGCGCTGCTGGTCCTGGACGAACCGGCTTCCGCGCTGGACCCGGTCGCGCGCCGCCAATTGCTGCGCGAAATCGCCGCCCAGGCCGGCGAGGAAGGCGGCACGGTGCTGTTCTCCACCCACATCGTCTCGGACCTGGAGCGGGTGGCCTCGCACGTGGCCTTCCTGCACCAAGGCAGGCTGCTGCTGCACACCGACATCGACGCGGCCAAGGAGGACATCATCCGTGTTCACGTGCCGGCGCAGGTGGCTGGCCAGCTGCCCGCGTCACTGCCGGGCGAACTTGCGCGCCACCTACAACCTGGGGGCGCGTCCAGCCTGGTCCTGGTCGATGACGGCCACACTGCACGGCAACTGGCCGAGCACCCGGGCGTGCGCCAGGAACACCTGGGTCTGGAAGATCTGTTCGTGGAGATCGCAGGGTGAGCGCGCGCACCCTCACCCTGCCGGCCGTCGTGCTGGTCAGCCGCCACGCCGGCACCTGGCTGGTGCACGGGTTGTGGCTGGCGTTCAACCTCGGCGCCGCCTGCCTTGATCCGCCGGCGCACATGCCCCGGTTGCTGCTCAGCAGCATCGGCATTGCATTCTGGTGGATGCTGATGAGCGGCCACCTGCTGGGCACGGTCTGGCAGATGCATCGCATGCTGCTGCCGCGCACCTGGCGCACCCTGGCCACCCTGCTGCTGCCGGCCTGGGCGCTGACGGTACTGCTGCCGGCACTGGCCTGGGCCTGGCTGGACCAGGCCAGCCTCCTGTCCGGTGTGTGGGTCCTGACCGTCGTGGCCCTGGCCACGATGCTGCTGACCAGCGTGCCGCCGATCGTGATGGCGGCGTTGATCCCGCTGGGGTTTGGCCTGAAGCTCGCCGCCCACATCGGCATCGAGCAGCCGCCCTGGACCGGCGCCAGCGCGCTGGTGACGCCGCTGGTGCTGGCCGGGCTGACCGCCCTGTGCTGGTGGCCCATGTTCCGGCACGGCGCGCCGGCCAGCCAATGGTTGCGGCCGATCGCCATCGCCTTGCTGACCTCGACCGGGACGTTTTCACTGGACCAGATGCGTCAGCAGCAGGCCATCGGCTGGCTTGGCGGCAACGTCCATCCCGATCTCATGCTGCCGGTGCAGAAGCGCGCGCGGGCCATCCTGGGTGTGGCGCTGGGACCGGCGATCGGCAAGCCCAGGCTGCGCGCCCTGCTGCTGGGCCACCTTTGGCTGGTGGCACTGGCCGGGTTGTGGCTGATTGCGCCGCTCAGCGGGCAGGCGGGAACAGGCGACCGGACGTTTCTGTTGTTCCTGCCTTCGATCATGGTCGCCGTGGTCTCGGTCAGTGCCCTGATGCGCCTGTGGACGCTGTTCCGCAAGCCGGAGCTGGGTCTGTACGAACTGGCGCTGCTGCCTGGCCAGGCCACCGGTGCGGGCCGCGCCCATGACCTGGCCCGGCTGCTGCTGGAGCGCATGGGCATCAGCACCGCGATCGCCTGCGCAGTGATGGCCGTCTTTGGGGTCGTGCTGCAGGCGCCGGTGGTGTACTTCGCCATGCTCCTGGGCACCGGCCTGGCCTGCCTGCTGGTCAACGCGACGCTGTCACTGTGGTGCAGCGTGCGCGGCGGCCTGCACGGCATGCTGCTGGGCTGGGTGATCGGGCTGGAAGCGGCCCTGGTCCTGCTGGCAAACCATCACGCCATCGCGCGCGGGCAGGTGCCGGGCTGGATGCTGCTGGCCTGGACCGCGCTGCTGCTTGCAGCTGGGGGAGCCCTTGCCCGGTTGACCCGCCGGCTGGGCCTTCGCCAGCAACCATGGCAAATTCGCGCTGGACGGCCGCTGCCCCGGCAGGCATCAACCCCCTGCTGAGCATCGGCGCCCTTGCACCGGCAGGGACGATCCGGGTGCGGGTGCTGGGCATGTCTGCGCCAGCGCAGGTGGCCAATCATCGCGATCTGCTGACCTTCGGCCTTGGCGCGGCCGGCATCATCCTGATCCTGCTTGGCCTGCGCATCGTGCGGCGCCGACGCAGCACGCGCTGAATCGGGTTGCTCAGCCCTGCTCGGCCAGCAGCAGGCTGGTTTCCGATGAGGCGATGCCTTCGATGTCGCGCAGCCGGCGCAGGGCCTGGTCGAAGCCGGCCAAATCCTCGGTGCGGACCTCGGCCACCAGGTCCCAGCGGCCGTTGGTGGAATAGACGCTCACCACCTCCGGCAGGCGGCGCAGCGCGGCGATGACCTTGTCGCTGGAGCCGCCGCGCACTTCGATCTGGGTGATGGCGCGCACGCCATGCAGGCCGGTCTCGCTGGCCAGCCTGATGGTGAAGCCCAGCAGCAGGCCGCTGCGCTGCAGCCGCGCGATGCGGTTCTGCACGGTGCTGCGCGAGACCTTGAGCTGCTTGGCCAGCAGCGCCGCCGGGGTGCGACTGTCAGCCCGTAACAGGGCGATGAGATCCTGATCCAGCGCGTCGAGTGCATCGGCCATGGGCAGTCCGGGCGTTGCTGTGGGGTACCTGGCGATCTGCCAGCAGTTGTCATCGAACTGACAGCTTTGCGCAAAACAATGGCGATCTGCCTGCTGTCGCCTCTCTGGCGCGCGGCCTAGCATGCCATATCGCCATTCCCCGGAGCTGCCGCCATGTCCACTTCGCCCCGTCCGCGCGTGCTGATGTGCCCGCCCGCCCACTTTTCGGTGGACTACGACATCAACCCCTGGATGACGGGCAACCGCGACCAGGCCGACCGCGATCGCGCCGCGCGCCAGTGGGACGCCCTGCGCGAGCTGGTGGCCGATGTGGCCGAGGTGGCACTGATCGAACAGGTGCCCGGGCTGCCGGACATGGTGTTCACCGCCAACGCCGGCCTGGTCTACCGCGACCTGGCCGTGCCCAGCCGCTTCCGTCATGCCGAGCGCGCCGGCGAGCAATCGCACTTCACCCGGTGGTTCTCGGCCCAGCGTTTCGAGCTGGGCCCACTGGAGGGAATCGAGTTCGAAGGCGCCGGCGATGCGCTGCTGGACCGCGCCGCGCCGCGGCTGTGGTTCGGCCATGGCCATCGCAGCGATGCGCGCGCCGGCGATGCGCTGGGCGCGTTGCTGGGCATCGAGGTGGTGCCGCTGCGGCTGGTCGATCCGCGCTTCTATCACCTGGACACCTGCCTGTGCCCGCTCTCCGGCGGCCACCTGCTGTACTTCCCGGC
>LNAP01004587.1_pt1 | contig 12677 bp, 13 predicted proteins | sample 602601 | NCBI WGS metagenome assembly LNAP01 (sample SAMN02440304, study PRJNA202911) | soil metagenome | biome: Subtropical and temperate rainforests or woodlands; isolation source: soil samples (1 kg each in a 20% v/v slurry with milli Q water) were... ... | reverse complement strand
AAGACCATTGTTCGGGGCCCTTACGCAGGACATTGCTTTGAAGCTGGTCACCAGCCGGTGCTTTCCTTCGGGGCTCGTGCAGTCTACCTATCAGTTGGTCCCGTCGTGACAGGCAGCAAACGACTCGAAGCGGACAGTCGAAGGGGCAGCTAATAATGAAGTGATTCGCCCGTCACATAATCAAACCGATAGACAGACTTGTTGAAGTCAACGGCCTCGATATAGTCCGGTAGTAAGCAAAATCCTTCAGAGAATATTTCTGCGCCAGAGGCTTGCCAGATTATGACGCCATCCATGGACAGGCGAGTAATCTCCAGTTCGCCGTGTGAAAAGAGAGCACGTTGCTGATTTTCATAGTGGATACCAAAGCACGTCGCGGTATCGACCCGAACGGACCAGAGAAGCCGATAGGGAAGCTCTAGCGACAAACAGGCGATGTGGTCGCCGACCGCCAAATAGAGCTTGTGGCCGAGCACGAGTGCCGAATGCTATGGATGGCTGTGCCTCCTCCCCCAGCACCAACTACCAGGATGCTTCCCCCGTTTAATTTCACACCATGGATTGAGGTGATCGACTCGTCCGTAAGGAGGACGTCGAGAGCATAGGGCTGCGCGTTGTCAGTGGAGTTAAACGAGTAAGTAGGCTCGTCAACTATTGTGATCAGCTCATATGGGGTGTGCATGTTCATATGAATGCTATTTTCTGGCCCGTTTACGATCAGATTATGCCTCAGGTTTGATCTGGGAAGCCCTTGAGAAGGAGCGACCACTTTTGGCCGATTTATGCCTGTCGTGACCAACCAAAATCGACCCCTAAGCAGGCTCCTGGGTTTGGACGAATAGTTATCAGTCTTGCGAGCGCTTAATTGCATCGGCGAGCTGCGCAGCATCATTGCGTAATTTATCGAATCTTTTGTTTAACTCAACATGGCCTGGTTTCCAGGAAAAAGCGCCACCGTCATAGCTCTGGCCAAGAATGAGATCATTGAACGAACTCATTCCGCCATAGGCTGACAATAAGGACGTAATCCCAGAATAATCAGAGTCGAGCAGGCGTGCTCGTGCCTTACGCACCCACAAGCTCCAGTGAGTATCTCCATCGCTTTCAAGCACGGTTGCAAGCTGCTCAAGAACGCAGATTAGCTCTTCGGTTTTCGGTCCCATTCTTGACATCGTCCAAGTTGACACACGGCATACAGGAGGTCCGCTGTCGAGTATGTCTCGCCAGCCAACACTGAACAAACTACTGTTTCGCCATTACGCTGTCCACGATCCGCCTTTGGCCGATTTCTGCCTGCCGCGAAGGGCAGCAGTCGACCCATAGCTGCCCGTCACGTTTTTTGTAGCAATCGACCAAGAACAGACCAGAAATCGTAATCCAAAGGCAATTCGGATTTGAGGTTGAACATCTATACCAAAGCTGTCTACCTCCCCCGCTGTGTGATCTAATATGTTCTGCACTGAAGACCACTTAACAAGTAAGAAATCATGAACGAACAAAAAGAGAGTGTATACTTTGAAAATATTCAGTATCACATCCTTCGCAATCTGAATAAAGCCAAAGCGTCAATTAAAATCTGCGTAGCCTGGATTACTTGGGACGTCTATGCCCCTCACCTTAAAAAACTAGCAGAAAGAGGTGTAAGGGTAGAAATTATTTACAACAACGACAGCAAGAATATTAGAGCTGACGTACTGGAGGATATTGAGGGGATTAGACTGGTTCCAATAAACGCTAGAAGACACAGCTCCCTTATGCATAAAAAATTCTGCATAATTGACGATAGCTTGCTAATGACCGGAAGCTTTAACTGGTCAAGAACTGCAGAGTCTCACTTCGAGAACATAGTGATATTGCAGAATCACTTCACGCTAATAAATGATTTTAACCACGAATTTGAAGACCTTTTGCATTATTTTGAGAGCTATAAAAACAAGATAAAAATACTTTGCAACTCCACAGAGGACGGAAACAAACATCCTTGCCGAAGCCATGCTTACCACGTGGGCGTTATTGGTGCCCCGTCCGGTATTCACGAAAGCTCCACAGTTTACGTATGGAAAATATGCAATGCCTACAAGCACGCTGAAAAGCTATCTACCAGCGACGAGGTATTCTTAAACTCTAACTTGCTTGGTGTTGGTGATGATCTCGAAGAAGAAGAAATATATGACAAAAATTCAATGCATGAAACCTTTAAGAGAGAGAGGGGTAAGATACAAGGAATTCGGCGATACTTTAAAAGCAGGCACAATATAAACATACACGCCGTGGGCTTCGCCGGGATGACAAATCAAAATGAATACATTAAGGGTTATGAAGGCGCAGAGTACGCCTTACAGATGATGTGGATAGACATGTACTATAGAAAGACTATTCCTTCCGAGATCCATGAGTGGGATTCCGATAATATAGAAGAAGTCATTCAAGAAGCCCTTAGCTCCGCATACTAACTAGATTGCCAATACTGCCTTCTCACGAGTATGCGAAGGTAAATTCCCCCTTGGTTTGGCAAACAGCCTAGAACAGGAAGCAAATTTTCCACCTGAAAGGAACGTTCAGCTATAAATCTATAACGATTTTTGGCTAAAAGCGACCTTGCGAGAGTGTCCGCTTTGGGACAATAGCAGGCATCTGTGAAGGGCCGCTATGGGTCGAAATCGGCCCTACTCGACAGGTATTAATCGGCCAGGAGCGGAAATTCGATCCGTTTAGATAGCAGTCGCCTGAATGGCGGGCCCAGCCCCAAAACCAACCTGATCGCTTACGCGTGCCACTTCGTCAGAACGGACGCACACATCCATCTGCTCGGTCGGCTCATATACCTTAACTTTGCTTGACATTGCTCAGACTCTAGCTAGCCTCATGCTCATCCCCGTCCTAGCCATGGCGGGACTCCAAGAGCTATCGTCGTGCCGACATTGGTTGCATGGTTATGGCGGCGTGCTAGGAGAAACTATGATCCTTTGCGAAGCCAAGTCAGTTGAGCGCCGATTTGTGTCGGTCATTATCCGCGCGATCCATGGCCGCTGTCTGCGCCTCTCTGACGGCCTGCAGGCTGAACTCCATCACATGGTTCGGTCGTGCCTCAAAAAACTGGATTTTCATGAATTGACGCGGGTCACCGACCAGAGTCTCCGACAGGGCGGAATCAGGTTCGCAATTCGCCTTCGCCACCATGCTGCACGACATCGTACGGGTACTACTACACGCCGACGTGTGATTCGTCCCTCAACGTTGCACCGCGCGTTTCCCGTTGATGCTGAAGTGGGGCCAGTCGATCAGATGAGGGAGGATTTCATGGCTATTCACACATTGCCGCCAGAAGCAGTGGGGCGCAAGTCGTCTGGAATCTTTTTTTTAGAGGAGGATATAGATAGCTCGGATGCCTATGAACGAAGTTACTTCCTGGACCGTGAATTCATCGGCAGCGCAGTTTTTGCGCGAGCCGGTGAGCAAGTTAAAGTTACCTTTGCCTGGCCACTTTCGGTCAGCACTGATGTCGAGAAGTTGCTGCAGGTCTACTTACAAGAGGTCGCGTCTGGCGCCGTGGGTGATCAAGGTCTGGTCATTGAAAGCTGGGCCGGTGATTTACATTCTCAGTTCTCAACCATGGGAAGTGCTAAGGCCGATGAGATCGTTAAACGAGCGTCTGCCCCCGAGGGCGGTAGCCGGCTACCGCTGAATCTTCTTCAGGTAATCTCGAAATCCTGTGCCTTCGAGGTGCTCTATTCAAGAGAGGCGTCGCGTCCCATCCGGGCCGCTCTTGTAATGTCTTCCGTGCCTGCAGCATCAGTAATGTCGATGTTCTCGGCGTACCATCGAGATGCCAGCATCCGAACTCGCTACATGCAAGTGCAAGTCGGTACCGCAGCCTTGAAGATGAAAAGCGATGCCAGGGAGATGTTTGAACCATTGGAGGTTCAGTAATGGCCCCAATTCCTAAGAAGTCTACGCTTGGGTCCTATGTCAGTGTTTCCGGGGGAACTGATGTGGCTCTTGAAGCTGATCCTTACAGCCTTCCGAATGCAACCAATGGAGGAGTCGTTACAATTCACTGGGAGAATCGCTCGTTTGTGGGGCTTCACCTGCTTGTAAGGAAGCTCTCGACAAACGACGAGCATGTCGCTTTGAGCAAGCTCAATCTTCCGACGAAATCAATACGGATTCCCGGAAGGCCTTCTGTTGCAAGTGCGAGTCCTGCGATTGGCAGCAGCCGAGTCGGCGATTGGGGAGGGGTTCGTCCTGGTTTTACCGATATTTGCGCGTTGTGCGAGGCGGGCGAACTAGAGGACGAACCGGAGTCTCTTATACGACCGATTGTCCATATCCGAGTCGGATAGGGTTATAGCATGGACGCAACTGCTTGGTTGTGGGTTCTAGTGAACCTTGTTACAAGGTTGTACTTGCAGTTTGGTCCGTTTGACAAGGTGGAATACGAGTTTCGATTGAAAGATCAGGTACGCGTTGAGGCACGTGAATTTTCCAATGCGCGGAACTGTAGGAACGTACTTTGCAGCGTACCAATTGTCGCTGCCGTAGCAGTCTTAGCAACTGCCGAAAAACTGAATCCTTGCGATAAGAGCCTTTTTGCTGGATCCCTCGTCGCCGTCATCGCGATTTTGCTTCTTGTTGCGGCCATTAAGATCCCTGCCAAGCATTTTAGAGGGCAATTCCCACCAATTATTGTGCAGGGCAGTGCATTGATTTTCGACATACTCTCCCAAGTATTCATTGTCAAATATGCTGCACATTTGATTTGTAGCGCATAGATTGCTCACCGTCAGCTTCAGGTTGCCCAAAGCGGACCTCTGCAGACGCCTACAGTTCTGCTTTCGAAGCGAATTGGCCATTATGGTGCCGTGCTCTCATTATTCCGATTATCCTCAGCCATAGCCAAAGTATGGAATCCCAGATCGAAGCTGAGGTGAGACTTCCAGTCTACGATGGTCGTTCGGACTTTCAGAGGTGTCCCCGGATGGTGCCGAGTAGTGGGTTTCGATGAGCAGCTTTGCTGAGCTCTACAGGCTCAGTGGATAACTGCACTGGAGCTTTACATCTGCTCTGGATGAATCACCGGAGTGGCGGCCTTTTAAAATCGGATGATATACATGCCGGCGAATAACTTCCTCGATAGGGACGAGCAAATGCATTTTTAAGTAGACGAGAGTGGGCAGACTGGGCTGAACCTGTTCGACGAGACCCAGCCAATCCTATATTTCGGTGTATTGTCTTCGCCGGTAGACCTAAACGTCCATGCTAGGGTGCACGTAGAGCGATTGAGAGGCCTGCTGGGAGTGGAGCGACTTCAACACCAACGAGCTTGGAGTGGATAAACTTACGACCGTATCCCGTCAGTTAGACACCGGGTACACCGATCAAGTCTCCCTTGATGCTATTGCGAAGCGCTGGACCAAGTTTTTTGCGGACCTGCCACATCTATTAGAGGCTGGGGCACTCTAAGCTCGTCGGAGCGGACCGCAGCTGCTCAGACCTGGGCAGTACAGCACACCTCTCTGAGCTGCTCTTGATTTCACAGACTTTACGACCGGCCGGTTTTGGCCGATGGTTGCCTGTCACAAAAGGACTGCAATCGAGCCAAACGGACGATAAGGTCATTAGTAGATAACTTTCGCCATCAACCAAGGCCGTCACACCAGTTAGCTGGCGTAAAGTTCTCATATGACGCTAAGATTATGAGTTTAGGGCCATGATAGGATTACGAATATTGCAGATCCACTTCCATTTCGAAAGTACCTCAAATATTTGCGATGTTTTTAACACGGCACTTAAAATATGCAAGTTATTCGATGTAGGCGTCGGTTGAAGTTAGGCTGTAATTGAAGGAGTTTTATTTTAATTTTGCAGAAAATATACTCTATCTTGGATTAAGATATCGTAGCGCTAGATAACTAACTGAAGGAGTTGCAAGGTGCTCGAAGATGGCTATTTGTCCATCGGCCTGCGCGTTAACAAGCTCATAGCTTCCGGCGCAACTCTGAGTAATCTCGCTTGCGGCCGAAACAAATTTTGCCCTCTCTGTTTTCATTTTCTCGCTAACTAGCTTAATTATTTCCGAAACCATTGTGTTTGAGTTTAATGAAGATGCTAGGAAAGTAAGCCTAAGCTCAAGCACTCTATCATTAGAGGATATTACTTCAAGTTGCGCGCCATTATATGTTGCAAGCTTGCACTTTTTTGTCGGGCACAGGTATCCCTCTTCCATAACCAAACCTGGTATCTTTGCCATCCGACTCAGGAGTAAATCGGTCTCCATGGCTGTTACTTTGTTTGAGCCTTTGTCATTAAGCCGTCCAACACCTGCTCGGGCCTCCGTAATTAGAGTCGCATTCAGGCCCCATCCATCAGGATCAATATTTTCATTATATTTTGAAATGTGTTTGGTTAGCTGCGAAAAAACATACATTGCCCGGATGGCGGAGTGAGAGTGTGTGCTGGCAGAATTAAGTAATTCTGAAAGCTCTGAGAACTCTTTTTTTGATAGAATTGGTAAAGGTTTTAGTCGCGCTTGAGCTAGTGATGGAATCATTGCGAACACTTGATCGTTTACTATGCTTAATGCTTCGTCGCTTAGGTCGCAACTCTTGAACTTAACTTCATAAAAAAAATCCTCGGCATATAGAGGAGGTCGGAGATTTTGAAAGAAGTCATACATCCCGTCGTGCCAGAACAAAAGAAAGTTTGCATACAGACCACTGGTTTCAATTGCTGTACCTTCTAATGCTGGGAGCTCAGATGGTAGCATCGCCATGAACTTACCCAATTGATCAAAGGCCCGCTGGTCGACCAAATCTTCTTCCAATTTCAGTGATGCGCGTAACCCTCCTTGAAAGGTCGATTTTATACGCATCAATAGTCTATCGCTAGTTGTTATAGTTAAATGTGCCAGTTCATGCTCTAAAAATACTGCTAATCCCACTGCAGTGATGGATGTGCTAGTAAGCGCCCCCCGTGATCTGCGCCAGAGATCTAGCGCCTCTGGCGACAGGTCGTTCTCATCCATTGATGTAACACCTATCAGTCCAAGTTTTACACTATTTGCTTCATCAATATAAAGGTCACCACCGTTTCGCCGATCTCGCTCAATAGTAGTATATTGTTGAGCCCATAGTACGCTCGTAGCAAATGGACTCAATCCGTTACCGTTAAATAAATAATTTGCTACGAGACTTTTTTCTGCATAGCTTGAGGCTATCAACAATAGATCTAGAAATTGCCTATCTATAAGTACTAGGTTGCTTCCAATTGCAAGCATGTTGTTTTTGGAGTTTTTAAGGAGTGGCTGGTTGTCGGTGTTTTCAATGATTAAAATATTCAGGCAGTCACTGTTGAAATTGGTTTCGTTTATGCATACGTTTTTTATGTCAGATCTAAAAATGGCAAAATATGCACCGAGAAAGGGTTTGTAAAATCCATCTTGGACGAGGTACGATGTTGCTGTATTATGGATTAATATAGAGCGTCGTGCTTGCGAGTAATGGTAAATAGCTCCCGCGATCATCAGAGATATAAGTACGATAAGGAGGAGGCGCATTCGCTTAAGAATCATTTTGGCCTGCTCTTACTCGCGATATTATGTTTTGAAATAGAAAGCCATTTTGATAGGCGAGAAGGATTTGTAGAGCAATTCCCTTTGTACCTTCCATTAATGGATAGAACGACAAAAAAACCAAAGGTGATAGGATTGAGGCGACCAATAAATCCGTTTTTTTGAAAATCTTTCCTTTTGTATTGAAACGCTTGTCAAATCGGTCAAAAAGAATGCTTGATATTATCCCTAAAAAGATCGTCAGAGCACAAAGCAGCGGCGCAATAATGGCGTCCATTGTCAGAGGGAGTTCTTGTTGTGGCATTCCCGTCGTTGAAATTCCAAGCAACTGGGCGCCTAAAAAGACGATTGTCAAACAAAGGATGAACGACGCCGCGATAATCATTATGCCCTCCGGCAATAAGGATACTCTTCCAGTCTTTCTAATATTTCCTTCTCCTAACAAATTTCTTGAATACTCTGGTTTTTAAAAACATCCGCAGTCCGCTTTTGGCCATTTTGTGCCTGTTGCACTGGGCCGCAAATTCGCCTAAACAGTGATATTGCAGACCGCACTGTCGTTGCGACGCTACTTCAATTGCAGCGCCACATGCCCTCGATTATTTCCATAACAGTTCCAAGCGTCATTGGCATAGGCATACAAATATCCCGAGCGCTTTGGTGTGTAACTGCACCCCTTGCCGATCTTGAACGTCTCGGGTTTGATCAGAAAGCCTTTGGCGTCCACACCATCACCATTGGCGATGGCGCCAATTAGGCAGAACCAGGGATACTGTTCATGCCGCTTTGTGAAGCGGAAGTTGGCATCGCTGTTTTTGAAGAGCTTGCCATACCAGGATTCCATCTGTCCGAGTGCGCTAGCCACCAGTTGTGCAACTTCCGCTGGCTGGAAATCCCCGTCATTGGTGCCATCGGGACCGCAACTTATGGAGCTGTCCAGCCACTCTCCTGATGCGCTCAGGGTGTAAGTCACACCAGCTTCCAGCCACAGCCCAGTTTCGTTCCATGGAAGACGTGCCGAGATATCAAGCATTAAAGATGGTGGTGCGATCAGGCGCGATTGTCGATAGGGGTATTGGGTGATTGGAGGATCGGCTTGGCGTTGCAGTGCGGAGGTGTGAAAGCTAGATGGTTGTTGGACAAGGCTCGCAATGCTGCGCGGCTGAGTAGGCAACAGATTGAACACGCCGTCACAGGAGTCATGCATCATATCGTGGTAATCAGGCTTGACCTGCTTAATGGCATTGTTAAATTGCAACCCACACTTGGACGCTTCTTCGATCATCCATTGCAGGGCGCCATCCGCCAGACCGCTTTCTCTATAGCCCCCACCCACATCTGAATGCACACCGGGAAACCACAATTGCTGCACATCGTGTGTTGCTTGCAAATTGGTCCACAAGGTCGGCTGAAATGATGCCCGACGTTCATCCATGGCCAACGCGTGGCGCGCCGTCTTCACTGAGGTGTGCAGCGTGGTATCATGGAAGGTATAACGATTGCGGTCGTCGAGTAAGTTGAGCAACGCCATATCATCAGGAATACCCAGCGCGCCAACAGTGTCCCATACGCCGATAAATCGAATCGGAATGGTCGCACTCTCGGAGTTGTGGAACTTCCAACCTAAATCATCCCAGTCTGTTCGTGTTTCCAATTTGCGTCGGTAGCCGCGTTTCAACAGTTGATCGATCCGGCTCCATACTTCAGCCGGCTGTAAATCAGCTATCTTCAGCAAGCCACAACTGGTGATGAAACCACACAAACTTCGTACGGTGTACGCTCCGCGACTGAAGCCGAACAGATAGATAGCTGCGCCCGGCTTATAGCTGTAACACAGCCTCTGGTAAGCGCTCTTGATATTATCATCCAGCCCGGACCCGGTGCCACCGCCAATGGCCTTGTCCCACCACCTTCCAGTTGTACCTACACCTGGGTGGTAGTACTTTTCTTGGCGTGCGCCTTTGCTGTCGCAGTCCGCTACGGCATTGTGCAGTCTGACCACGTTTGTGGGGGCGGGTACTCCTTTGTCGAGTTGCTCGGGAGTGTTCCAGGTGCCGTCGCAGCTAATCACGATGTTGGCCATAGGATTGAATCCTTGATTCCATGGTGATTAGAGTTAAGTTCAGTTTAGTTCGTGCGTCAAGGATCAATGGGAGGGGAGAGCTATAGACCCTATTCCGAAATAGTATTAAATTATAAATTATTAATGCTATCAGAGCAGGAGCCGTTCTATTGCGTGAATTGGGACGCTCTCACTATCAGAAATTTGATGATTACCAATTTGTGGTACAGAGACTGATTGCTGCGAGCAGGAGCGGGGGAGGAAGGCTGAATATTCTCGGGTGGCTTTTTCATTAGTTTGGTAAAGCTTTTCAAAGGCGAGGCGACAAAATCGGGTTCGATTTACCGCGGGCACTGTTATCCTTTGGCCGTTTTCGACGATTTTAAAATATTAGTAATTAGTTACATTTCATCGCGCTCAATGGGGGATGCATACAGTATCCTTAGGCTATTATGTAGGCCCAGGTAAGATTGCGAAAAATTATTAGCACTCATTAAGTGCGAATAGTTGCTATTTGTTCCAGTGGGTGGTCGAGATATTACATGTGAAAATTATAGCCAGAAACAACATGTTGAATCTATAATTAGCTAGCTATTCTTCTGCTCATGGCAATCCAGATAGCGCGAAAATGCCTCATGAATTTTAAAGTTTTGAGAGTTGTTTATATTTGCGAATCGCACTTGAAATGCACTAGAGAAGAGTGTTTTTGTTGATGTGGGGTTTAGGTTTGCACGTAGAAACCCGATTTTCCAAAAAATTTCAATTAGTTCAGCTGGTTCTTTTTCTGTACACCACTCCGCCATTTCGCTGACGTGTAAGTCGCCAGTTGATAATCTGAGGCAATGTAACTCTAGATCTTCTCTTTCAAATGATACCGGGCCGTTCCTGAATGTTTCTATTATGCTAAGGAGTCCTGGATACTGGAAACGAAACTCAGCGACAAGATCTGAGCATCGTTCTTTCGCGTATACATTGACCGCCTCCTCAATGTCTTGGAAAGAAAATGGAAGCGATCGATTTGAATGGCGTGCAATGTCTAAGATCTGACTACAGATATGGATTAGTTCTCGAGGGCGCCATAAGGTAAAGTCTAGTATGGCATCGAAAGAACTATATCCCCAAAGCAAAGGAGGCATCACAACGTGCCATGCATCCGTGTCCGGTAAATCTTTATTCAGTTGGAGAGAGTGCTTAATTCTTTTTGCAATCATGGCTAGTAGTTCTTTTGCATTCCAGTCAAGCATTTCTACTGCGTCACGGAGTTTCTGTGAGTCATCATTAAGTGAAGGGATGCTTTCGAATAATTCACGTCGAAGCGTCATGATGACACGAACGCTGGGAGTTCGTATTGATATTGCGGCGCCTGCTTGAAACAGACCTGCCACAAAAGCAATCGCATCTTCGGATGCATCCCAACCTTTATCTAGCTCGTCCACCAAAATTAAAATTGGTTTTTTGCTGCAAAAAACCTCAAGATCATCAAGTAAAGAGTTTAGCTCTTCTAAAGAATAAAGATTTTGTAGTTCTTTAGCTTTGGCCCCAGCTTCAAGCTTTCCTATTTTTATTGATTCCAAACGCTTCATGTATGACACTAAGGTGCCAATAGGGTTCGTTGAAGCGTTGGAATAGTTGTCTCGTATAAAGTTATATATGCGCTTTGAGTGTCCAGTTTTTAGTCCGGGCTGGGATTCAATGGCAGCTTTCATGGCCGACACATATAGCAGGTGTTTCCATGCCGCTGTATAGGCCCCTTGTTTAGCCCATGCGCCTGCTGTTTCCTTCGCGAGGGATTCAGTAAGGTATTCATATGCATAGTCCTCTGGTGAGAGTCGTAATACGACCGCTTTATCTCGCTCCGCGATTTTCCCAAGCATTGCCAGTACAGCCGACTTCCCAACCCCACGATTCCCAAGTAGGGCTACCTTCTTCGAATTAGGCGAATTGAGATCGTCAAATTTTGACGTCTTCAAAAAAACTTGCGGAAGTAGCGTTAACTCTCGCTCTGCCGCTAAAGCACCAAAGTCAAGAAGTTCGAAGTCTGGGGCGGAATTAGTTTCGCTTTGTTGATGCATTTCCATTTCCTTTACTTAGAAGTCGAACATCTTTGGTCCATTTAATGCTGTTGGTTGGCAAGCGCTCGCCAAGTACTAATCGAGCAAGCCAATTTACTTCGAACTCTGTGCTTGTTGGGTTCCTAAATGCTTTGAACGAGCTCTCTATGATTTCTTTATCTTCGTTAGATATTTTAGAAAGTTCGACAAATTCTATTTTACTTGACTCAAGAGTCGGCCTTCCCACTATAACGGTGACTTTATGGTTTTCTGGGATTTTTACCAGCGTCACATAATGCTCTGGGGCTCGACCTATCTTTTTTGCTTCGTCCCGAAGGATTTTTAACGGGATTCGAGCATCTTCCCAACGAGCGAGAGGCACAAGAAGGGCCCCCTTTCCAAGGTTCGGCTGCTTGTCATGATGGACAATTAGAGCAAGCATCGAGAGCTCCACTAAAAAGCACCACCGGCGATTGGATTGATTCTAGCTGAAGATCAGATTAGCTTAATATTATCCGCGCATTTCCCGGTATGCTGCGCTGGGACTCATATCCGCTTTGACCATGCTAGCCTCCGCAGCGTGGACTTCGGCCTTGACCAGGCCTGCGTTCCTACAGCAATTCTGCATTTTTTCAATGCACCCGCGAAACCGATCACCATCGCGGAACGGTTGCGTCGATTTTTTGAAAAGGCCGAGTCATTGAGCACCACATTTTCAAGGCTAAACCGGCAAGCCGAACGATGAGGAAGGTAGACGGGCCTCCTCGAATAATCGCCGATCGGAGCAGGTATCGTCGCGGCTTTGAGCATCATGAATGACTGCTTCTGGCCGATTGTGTTGAAAAAGTCGGCTTTTCCGAAACACTCGAATATTGATGGACGAAAACACCTCAGCTGCACGCGGCTATGCGAAATCCGAGTCCTGAACTGTCTGCCAAAAATTCAGATTTCAATCTCAGGCGCGTACTTTTCTCGCGCGGAATTCGAAGCCGAC
>LNAP01004586.1_pt1 | contig 12678 bp, 13 predicted proteins | sample 602601 | NCBI WGS metagenome assembly LNAP01 (sample SAMN02440304, study PRJNA202911) | soil metagenome | biome: Subtropical and temperate rainforests or woodlands; isolation source: soil samples (1 kg each in a 20% v/v slurry with milli Q water) were... ... | reverse complement strand
GGGCGTGACCTCGGCCGCCGGCGCCGGCAGCTCGTGCAGCTTGCTGACCTGGCCGGGGGCAACCCCGAGCACCAGCCAGGTGTCGGCGACCTCGACGATCACCACCCGTTCACGCGGCCCGAGCATCGTGCTGCCGCGCACCTTGAGCGGCTGGCCGGCCAGGCGTTGACCGGCGGAAAGGCGCCGCAGCAGCCAGCTGCACAGCAGTATCAGGCCGATGACCAGCAGCAGGGCGAGTCCGGTCTTGCCGAGTGCGGCCAGGCCGAACAGGGCATCGTTTCCGGCGCTGTCCGCAACGGCGGCACCGGCCTGCGGAGCGGAGGCCAGGCTGCTCATCGGTTGAGTTTCTGCACGCGTTCGGACGGGGTGATGATCTCGGTGATGCGGATGCCGTACTTGTCGTCGACCACCACCACCTCGCCTTGGGCGATCAGGTAGCCGTTGATCAGGATGTCCATCGGCTCGCCGGCCAGGCCTTCCAGCTCGACCACCGAGCCCTGGGCCAGCTCGAGCAGCTGCTTGATGGTGATGCGCGTGCGGCCCAGTTCCACGGTCAGCTTGACCGGGATGTCCATGATCATCTCGAGGTCGCGCATGCCGGTGCTGCCGGTGCCCTTGTCGAGCGGCTTGAACACGCTCTCGCCGGCGCTCTTCACCGGCGCGGCGGGCGGCGTGGCCGCTTCCTGCTCGGCAAAGGCGGCGGCCCAGGGGTCTTCCTCGGCGGGCGCTGCGCTATCGGCCTGCTCGGCCATGGCGCTGGCCCAGTCAGCATCGAGTTCGGATGGCTCGGGGGAGTTGGGATCAGTCATTCTTGGAGTCCTTGGCGTCGGGCAGGGCGCCCTTGGCGAACAGATCGGCGGAGGCCTTGGCGGAGGACGGTGTGTGGTCGATCAGCCGGGTGACCCGCAGGGCGCGCAGGCCGCTCTGGCTGCCGTACTCGCACTGCATCACCGGCACGCCGTCGATCCGGGCGGTGACGATATCGGGCAGTTCGATGGGCAGCACGTCACCGACCTTGAGTGCCATGATCCGCGCAATACTGGTGGGAATGTCGACGAAGTCGGCGATCAGCTCGACCTGCGAGTGGCGGATCTCGCCGGCCATGCGCTGGTTCCACAGACGATCCTCGGCGGGATTGCTGTCGGTCAGCGGGCCGTTGAGCAGCTCGCGCAGTGGCTCGATCATCGAATAGGGGATGCAGATGTTGAAGTCGCTGGCCAGGTTGCCGACTTCCAGGTGGAAGGTGGTGTTGACCACGATCTCGTTGGGCGAGCTGGTGATGTTGGCGAACTTGACCTGCATCTCCGAGCGCAGGAAGTCGATCTCCAGCGGATAGACCGCGCGCCAGGCGTCGGTGTAGGCATCCAGGGCCAGGCCCAGCAGGCGGCGGATGATGCGCTGTTCGGTGTTGGTGAACTCGCGGCCTTCGTTCTTGGTGACGAAGCGCCCGTCGCCGCCGAACAGGTTGTCCACCACCATGAACACCAGGCTCGGCGGGAACACCACCAAGGCGGTGCCGCGCAGCGGCTTCATGGCGATCAGGTTGAGGTTGGTCGGCACCGGTACGTTGCGGGCGAATTCGCTGTAGCTCTGGTAGCGCACGCTGTCCACGGTGATGTCGGCGCTGCGCCGGATCAGGTTGAACAGGCTGGTGCGGAAACGCCGGGCGAAGCGCTCGTTGATGATCTCCAGGGCCGGCAGGCGGCCGCGGATCACCCGATGCTGGGTGGCCGGATCGTAGGGGCGCACACGCGGGCCGCCAGGCGCATCGCCGGGCTGGGCTTCGTCTTCGCCGTTGACGCCCTTGAGCAGGGCGTCGATCTCTTCCTGCGAGAGCAGGTCGCTCTGGGCCATGGGGCTATTGCACGATGAAGTCGGAGAACAGCACGCCGTCGATCGTCAGCGGCGGCTGCGGCGTGGCCAGCGGCGTATCGAACAGCTTGAGGATCTGTGCCGTCAGCGCGTCCTTGCCTGCAGGCGTGACCAGTTCGTCGGCCTTCTGGCTGGCCATCAGCATCAGCAGGCGGCTGCGTACTTCCGGCATGTGCTCCTTGAGCAGGGCCTCGCTGGCCGGATTGCCGACCTTCAGTGCCAGGCCGATATACAGCAGGCGCTGTTCGCCGGGACCGCCCTGCAGGTTGACGGTGAAGGGGGTGATCGTGACGAACAGCGGTACCGGTGCCTTGACCGGCTCGGCAGCGGCCGGCGCACTGGCGGTCAGTCCGCCAAGCTTGCCGCTGCTCAGCAGGAAGTAGACGCCGGCCGCACTGCCGGCCGAGAACAGCAGCATCAGCAGGATGATCACCAGCCAGGGGGTGCGCTTGCCGGTCGATTCTGGGTTGGCCATGGTGTTTGTCGAGCTCAAGGGGCGGATAACAGGCTGGCAAGTATGGCGACAGCCGTCACGGCTTGATGGCTCGAAAAAGCCAGCCTATCGAGCCTATCTTCAGGGTTTGCCGGTGGTGGGGCCGTCAGGCGTAGAGATCGACCTGGCCCCTGGCGAGGGGGCGCAGGGTGGTGGCTGCGGGCGTGACCTGTGCGCCCTCGGTGGATTCGGCTGTCACTGTTGCCGATGCGCCGGTGCTGGCGCCATTGCCGGCCTGCGGGTCGCGCGGTGGTTGACGCTGCTCGCCGACCGAGGTCTCGCCGAGGCTGATGCCCTGGGCCGCCAGTGCTTCGCGCAGCTGCGGAATGGCCTGTTCGATGGCCGCGCGCACTTGCGGATGGGCGGAGAGAAATTGTGCCTGGGCACCCAGCTCGCCGAGCTTGAGGCTGACCGACAGCGGGCCGAGGTCGCTCGGATGCAGGTGCAGCTCGATCTGCTGCTCGCCGCGCTGGTGCAGGCCGATCAGTTGCTGACCCAGGCCCTGTTGCCATTCTCGGCTGGCCAGTGGTGCGCTCAGGGTGGCGAGCGGCGGGCTGGCCATCTGCTGATTGCTGGCGGTGGACGCCAGGCTGCCGGCGCTCGGGCCGAGCAGCACGGGGGATGTTGGCTCGCTGCGTGGCGAAGTGTCGGCAAGAGACGCCAGGCTGGCGCTGGCCTCGGTCAGTGCCGGTTCAGTGCCGTTGCCGGTGCTGGAAGTGGCTGTCGTTGCCGCGGCGGCGGTGTCGACAGTCGCGGCGGCCTGCGCTGCTGGCTGGGCGAGCGGGTCCGCGTCACGAGCGGTCCCCGGCTGGCTACCGGTGGGGCTGTGCAGCGAGTCCAGCGGCATGCCTGTGTTGGTATCGATCGCTCCCGGCCGGCTGGCCGGTGGTGTGGCCGTCGGGGTAAGCGGTGCTACCAGAGCGGCCAGGTTGCCGGCGCTGGCTGCGTCGACCGGCAGCTGCCCAGCCTGCTCGATCAATGCCAGGCGCCGACGAATCTCGTCAAAGGCGTCGACTGGCTGGATGGCTGTTGCCTCCTGACTGTTCGCCGCTGGCACAGGCGGGGCGGCGGTGAGAGTGGCGGCGGGCGATGCGGTGTCGAGAGTCGCGGTGGACGCGAGGGCGCTGCTCGGCGTGGCGGCTTGTTGCGGTGCCGGCGGTTCCGTTGTTGCTGCAATGCCGGTCGCTGCGCCGGCTGACACCGCTGGCGGGGTGTCGGGTGAGGCGGCGCCGGCCGTCGCGGTTTGTTCGCTGTCGCCCCTGCTGCTCGCCTGTTCCAGGCTGCGGGCGAAGCTGTTTTCGCCGCTGTTGGACGGAGTCTGGCTGCTGCGCTGCTGGGGGCCGGCCGCGCCTGCTGCGGAAAGAATGCTGATATCCATGGGGCTGCTCACAGACTGCCGGAAGAGGAGGAGAAGGCGTTGCCGCGCAGGCGCAACTGGGCGCTGAGTTCATCGGTGAGGCGTTGCTCCCTGCGGTTTTCGTGCAGTTGCGCGGCCTGTGCGCGCCGCTCGACCAGGGTGTCGTAGGAGTTGAGCTTGCGCTGCTGCTCGAGCCACTGCTGCTGGCGCTGCCTGACCTGGCGCTGCTGCTCGCCGAGGCTCAGGCGGGCGCGGTCGATGGCATCGTCCAGGGTGCCGAGGAAGGCCTGGTAGTTGAGCAGGCTGGCCGGCTCCATACCTTGCTGCATGGCCTGCTGCAGGCCACGGCTGTACTCCTGCCGGTAGTGCTGCAGGGTGTCCAGCTGGCTCTGCGCCTGCTGCTGGTTGCGCTGGGCGCCGGCCAGGTGGCGGCCGGCATTGTCGACGGCCTCTCGGGTCAGCTCGATCAGGGTGTCGAGTGCGGATGTGCGTGACATGGCCAATCACCTATGCATGTGCGTCATGCCCCGGGCACCAGGGCGGACAGTTGCTGCTGGGTTTCCTCGAGGCCGGCGCGCTCGTCGATGCGCTGCTGGAGGAAGCGCTCCAGGCGGGGGTACAGATTGACCGCCTGGTCGAGTTGCGGGTCGTTGCCGGCGACGTAGGCGCCGACGCTGATCAGGTCGCGGTTGCGCTGATAGCGCGACAGCGCCTGCTTGAACTGCTGGGCACGGCGGCGCTGCTGCTCGCTGACGATGGCGGTCATCGCCCGGCTGATCGACGCCTCGACGTCGATGGCCGGGTAGTGGCCGCTCTCGGCCAACTGGCGCGACAGCACCACGTGGCCGTCGAGAATCGCCCGCGCCGAGTCGGCGATCGGATCCTGCTGGTCGTCGCCTTCACTGAGCACGGTATAAAAGGCAGTGATCGAGCCGCCGCCGCGCGGACCGTTGCCGGTCTTCTCCACCAGCCTGGGCAGCTTGGCGAACACCGAGGGCGGATAGCCCTTGGTCGCCGGCGGCTCGCCGATGGCCAGGGCGATCTCGCGCTGGGCCATGGCGTAGCGGGTCAGCGAGTCCATGATCAGCAGCACGTCGCGGCCCTGGTCGCGGAAGTCCTCGGCCAGCCGGGTGGCGTAGGCGGCGCCCTGCAGGCGCTTGAGCGGCGAGGTGTCGGCGGGGGCGGCGACCACCACGGCGCGGCGGCGGCCTTCCTCACCGAGGATGTTGTCGATGAAGTCCTGCACCTCGCGGCCACGCTCGCCGATCAGGCCGACCACGATCACGTCGGCGCGGGTGAAGCGGGCCATCATGCCCAGCAGCACCGACTTGCCGACGCCGGAGCCGGCGAACAGGCCCATGCGCTGGCCGCGGCCGACGCTGAGCAGGCCGTTGATGGCGCGGATGCCCACGTCGATCTGCGCCTCGATCGGCGCGCGGTTGAGGGGGTTGATCGGCTCGGTGGCCAGCGGCGCAAAGTGGCAGCCTTCCGGCAGCGGCAGACCGTCCAGCGGCTGGCCGCCGCCGTCGAGTACCCGGCCAAGCAGCGCACTGCCCAGCGGGAAGCGCCGTGCGCTGGCGCGCTCGTCGCTACTCTCGCCGAGCGGGAAGACCCGGGCGCCGGGGCGCAGTCCGCTGATCTCCTCCAGCGGCATGAGGAACAGCTTCTCGCCGGCAAAGCCGACCACCTCGGCTTCGGCGAAGCAGGCTGGCTGGTGCGCCGCGCCGCGCGGCGACAGCTCGATCCGGCACACGCCGCCCAGCGGCACCTGCAGGCCGGTGGCCTCCAGCACCATGCCGGTGGCGCGCACGATCCGTCCACTGGCGCTGTAGCGCGGTACTGCAGCGATGCGGGCGGTGACGCTGCCGAGGGTCTGCTGCCAGTGCTGCTGGTGCGGGTTTGCCGACATGGGCTCAGGCTCCCCTGTCCATGCTGTCCATGCTGGCCATCTGGCGGTGGCGGACCTGCGCGACCAGCACCTCCCAGCGCCGCTCGCGGCTGGCGTCCAGCTCGCCGCTGCTGGCGGCAACCCGGCAGCCGCCGCGGGTCATCTCGCTGTCCGGCTGCAGGCGCCAGCCGGCCGCCTCCAGTTCGTCGCCCAGGTGTGCCTTTACCAGCAGCAGGTCGGCCGGATGCAGCCACAGGCGCGGCTGTCCGCTGAGCGCCGGCTCGCTGTGCAGCAATTCGCGGACGATCTCGAGGATCTGTTCGGGGTGCAGCTCGAGGGCCTCGCCGGCCAGCTGGCGGCCGGTGACCAGGGCCAGCTCGACCAGTTGGGCGGCGATCTGCTCGTCGAGCTGGGCCAGGGCGGCGCGAAACTGCGCGGCGAGGCCGAGCAGCGGCTGCAGGGTCTGCTGCAGTTGCTGCTGCAGCTCGGCCTCGCCGGTCTGGCGGCCTTCCTCGAGGCCGGCGGCGTAGCCGGCGTTGCGCCCTTCGGCGAAGCCTTCCTGGTAGCCCTGCTCGCGGGCCTGCTGTTGCGCCTGCTCGCGCAGCGCCTGCAGTTCGGCGTTGCGCTTGAACGCCGCCTGGCGCAGCGCTTCCTGGCGCTGTGCCTCGCGCTGCTGGCGTACCGGCTCCTGCTGGCTGCCCAACTCGTCCATCTGCCAGGGCTGCCACTGCCCGCCAACGTGCGGCGGCCGGCGCTCAGACATAGGAGTCGTCCCCGCCGCCGAGGACGATCTCGCCGCTGTCGGCCAGGCGGCGGACGATCAGCAGGATGGCCTTCTGCTCGGCCTCGACCTGCGACACGCGGATCGGTCCGCGTGCCTCGAGGTCTTCGCGGAACAGCTGGGCGGCGCGCTGCGACATGTTGCGCAGGAACTTGTCGAGCAGCGCCGGCTCCGCGCCCTTGAGGGCGACGACCAGCGAGTTGGTGTCGACTTCCTTGAGGATCATCTGAATGCCGCGGTCGTCGACGTCCAGCAGGTTCTCGAACAGGAACATCTCGTCGAGGATCTTCTGCGCCAGCTCCTCGTTGTGCGCGCGCAGGGTCTCGATGGCCGATTCTTCCTGATTGGTGTTGAGCAGGTTGAGGATCTCCGCGGCGGTACGCACGCCGCCCATCTTGCTGCGCTTGAGATTCTGGCCGTCGAGCATGCCGCCGAGCACCTCGGTGAGCTCCTGCAGCGCCGCCGGCTGCACGCCGTTGAAGGTGGCGATGCGCAGGACGATGTCGTTGCGCTGGCGGTCCTCGAACAGTTGCAGGATGTCGGCGGCCTGGCCGCGCTCCAGATGGACGAGGATGGTGGCGATGATCTGCGGATGCTCGTCGCGGATCAGCTCGGCGACCATCGCCGGCTCCATCAGGTTGAGCTTGTCGATGCCCGAGCTGGTGCCGCTGGCGTCGAGGATGTCCTCGATCAGGGTTTCCGCACGCTCGCTGCCCAGCGCCTTGGTCAGCACGGCGCGGATATGGTCGCTGGACAGCAGGTTGATGGCGGCGTACTGCTCGGTCTCGTCGAAAAAGTCGTCGAGTACCTGGCGCATTTCGTCATGGGAAACCTGCTGCAGGCGCGCCATTTCCAGGCTGACGGTCTCGACATCCTGGGTAGACAGGTACTTGAATACTTCGGCCGCGCTGTCCTCGTCCAGGCTGAGCAGAAGGATTGCACTGCGTCGGGCGCCGCTCATCTCAGTCATTTTTCTTCATCCAGCCGCTGACGATCATGGCGATCAGGCGCGGGTCTTCCTGAGCCATTTCGCGCAGGTGGGCCAGGTTGTGTTCATAGACGGCCGAACGGCGGCGCAGGCGGCGCTGCAGTTCGCCACTGGCGGCGGCGCTGGCCTCGTCGGTCGCGTCGGTTGTGGCTGCGCTGGCGGTTGTGGCAACGCCGGTAGCCTCGACGGCTTCCGTGGCGGCAGCAGCGACGGCCGGTGGCGCATGGCGACGCAGCAGCGGACGCAACAGCAGCAGCCAGAGCAGCAGGGCGGCCAGGGCCACCAGCAGGTAGCGCGCGATGGAGGTGGCCATCACGAAGAATTCCGGGGTCTGCCACCAGGGGCTGGTCATCACGACTTCCTGGGCCTCGGTGAATGGGCTGTTGACCACCTCCAGCGCATCGCCGCGCTCGGCGGAGAAGCCCATGGCCTGGCGTACCAGGCGGTTGATCTGCGCCAGCTCCTCTGCGCTGAGGGCCGTGCGGGTAGGCTTGCCGTCGGCGTCGACGGCGGTGCGGAAGTTGACCACCACGGCGGCGGTCAGGCGCTTGATATTGCCGCGGCGCTGCTGGACATGCTCGACGCTGCGGTCCACCTCGTAGTTGACCACGTTGTCGCGGCGCAGCGAGTTGCGCGGGTCCTGCGTAGCGGCTTGCTGCGTTCCAGTCGTCTGGGCTGCAGCAGGCTGCGCCTTGCCTGGCTGGGCGGTTGCCGGGGGAGCCGGCGGGGCAGGCGGCGAGGGCGGGGTATTGGACAGCGCGCCGGGCACGCCGCGGGCCAGTTCGTCGCCGCCGCTGTAGTTCTCGCTCAGCTGCTGGCTGCGGATCGCCGCGTCGCCGGCCGTCTGGTTGGGCGCATAGCGCTCGGCGGTCTGCTCGCGGGTGGCGAAATCGATTTCCGCCGCCACCTGGGCGCGCACGTTCTCGGCACCGAGGATCGGCGTGAGGATGCGCTCGATGCGCCGCTGGTAGGCGCTTTCGACCTCGTCGACATAGCTCAGCTGGGTGCCGTCGAGATCGCGCCCGCTATTGCCGGGCATGGACAGCAGGCGGCCGCTCTGGTCGACCACGGTGACCGCCTCGGCAGCGAGCTCCGGCACGCTGGAGCCGACCATGTGCACGATGGCGTCGACCTGGCCTTCGCCGAGGCTGCGCCCGGGGTGCAGGGTCAGCACCACCGAGGCGCTGGCTGGCTGGCGGTCGCGGACGAAGATCGACTGCTTGGCCATCGCCAGGTGCACGCGCGCCTTGGCCACCGGGCCGAGCGACTCGATCGAACGCGCCAGCTCGCCTTCCAGACCGCGCTGGAAGTTGAGGTGTTCGGCGAACTGGCTGACGCCGAAAGCCTGCTTGTCCATCAGCTCGAAGCCGACATTGCCGGCTTGCGGCAGGCCCTGTTCGGCCAATTGCAGACGCAGGCTGTGCATCTGCTCGGCCGGCACCAGCAGCGCGTTGCCGCCTTCGCTGAGGCGATAGGGCACGCCGCGCTTGTCCAGCTCGGCAATGATGCGCCCGCCGTCGGCCTCGCTGAAGTTGGAATAGAGCACCCGGTAGTCGGGCGCCTGCGCCCACAGCAGCAGGGCAGCGATCACCGCGATCGCTGCCGCGCCGGCGATCAGCAGCAGCACCAGCGGGTTGCTGCGCAGTTGCGCCAGCAGGCGCTCGGCCGCGCTGCCGCCTGGGTTGTCGGTCGTGCCGTTGGCAGTGCCCGGTGTGGCCTTGCTCATGCGCTGCTCCGCTGGCCGGTCAGGGACGGTACAAAGGGCATTGCGGTATCCGCTTGCAGAATCGGTCGCTAGGGATCGCCGGAGCTGGCCAGGGGTGCCTTGAGGCGCTGTGGCGAGGCTGGGCGGATCTATGATGAGTCACATTATGCGGGCGGCGCGCACCGCTAAAGTCCTGAAAAGCCGGCGCTTTTGCCGTCAATTGGGCGCTTGCCCGGCAATGGCGGATTGCTAGGCTTGCCAGCATCCCCATCCCGCGCGTACCCGGAATTCCTCGATGAGTGCTCCTGCCATCCAGTCTGCCCTGCAACAGCTGCATACCCTCGCCACTCAGGCGGCCGGCCAGCCTGGCAATGCGCTGCAGGCTTCCCAGGTTGCCGGGCAGGGCGGTTTCGCCGCCGAGCTGCGCGCTTCGGTCCAGCGCATCAACGAGCTGCAGCAGACCGCCAGTAACAAGGCCATCGCCCTGCAGTCCGGCGCGCCGGGCGTCGAGCTGAGCGATGTGATGGTCGACATGCAGAAGGCCAGCGTCGCCCTCCAGATGGGCGTACAGGTGCGCAATCGCCTGCTCACCGCCTACAAGGACGTGATGAACATGCAGGTGTGATGGACTGCACCCTAAAGTCGGCGCGCTGCCGGTCGATATCTTCGACAACAGCGTCGGATAGCCAGGCTTCCGGCATCGCTTGAACATGGCGCATCCGCGGCTTCCAACTGCCGCGGGGTGCCCAGGCTGCAAGAGGGAATCCCATGGCCACCATTTCATCGCTGGGCGTCGGCTCCGGCCTCGACCTTACCGGTCTGCTTGACCAGCTGGAAACGGCCGAGCGCATGAAGCTGGATCCGATCACCACCCAGAAGAAGACCCAGCAGACCAAGCTGTCGGCCTATGGTCGCCTGTCGAGCGCGTTGACCAGCCTGCAGACCGCGGCCAAGACCCTCAACGACAGCAAGACCTTCCAGGGCGTCACCAGCAGCATCAGCGGCACTGGCGTGGCTGTGGCGGCGAAGAGTGACGCGGTGGTCGGCCGCTACGAGGTCAAGGTCAATGCGCTGGCCCAGGCACAGAGCCTGGCGAGCAATGGCGTGGCTGATCGCACGAGCGATCTGGGCGCGGGCACGCTGACCATCAGCGTCGGCAGCGGCCCTGCGGCAAAGACCATGAACATCGACCTGGCGGCCACTGCCAGCTCGCTGGAAGACGTGCGCGACGCGATCAACAAGCAGAACGGCGGCGTCAGCGCCAGCATCGTCAACGATGGCAGCGGGACGCCGCATCGGCTGGTGCTGACCTCGACCGCCACCGGCACGGCTGCAGAGATGACGGTGACCAGTACTGGGGCGCTGACCGGTCTGCTTGGCTATGACTCCGCCAGTCATAGCGGCGTGATGACCCAGACCGTTGGTGCGGCCAATGCCAGTCTGGAGGTCAACGGCATCCCGATTACCAGCCAGTCCAACGTGGTCGAGGGCGCGGTGCAGGGCGTCACCCTGTCGCTGAGCGAGAAGGGCGGCCCCCATGTGCTGACGGTCGAGCGCGACAATGCGGCGATCAAGTCGGCCGTGACCGGCTTCGTGACGGCCTACAACTCGCTGCAGAGCACCATCTCCAGCCTGACCTCCTACAACGCCGACACCCAGGTGGCCGGCGATCTGCTCGGCGATGCCACCCTGCGCAGCGCGCAGGGCCAGTTGCGCAACGTGCTCGCCGGCACGCTGGGCGAGGGCACGCTGACCCGCCTGGCCGACATCGGTATCGAGCTGGAACTTAAGGGCACCCTCAAGCTCGACAGCGACAAGCTGGACAGCCTGGTCAGCGGCAACCTGTCGGCGCTGAGCGGTTTCTTCACTGGCAGCAGCACGGCGGGCGGCATGGCCGGCCAGCTGGGTACGGTACTGGACGGCATCCTCAAGGATGGCGGCGCCCTGTCCAATGTCACCAAGGGTGTCGAAAGCCGGGTCAAGTCGCTCGACGAACGCTACACGCGGGTGGAGGAAAGCATCTCCGCCACCGTCGAGCGCTACCGCAAGCAATTCACCCAGCTGGACATGATGCTCTCGGAAATGAACGCGACGACCAGCTACTTGACCCAGCAGTTCGACGCATTGAACGCCCAGCTCAAGGGCTGATAACCACCCAATCGCAGAGAGGGGAAGAAGATGGTCACCAGTAGCATGCGTGGGGCGGCAGCCTATGCTCGCGTCGGTGTGGAGAGCAGCGTGATGTCGGCCACCCCGCATCGGCTGATCGGCATGCTGTTCGATGGCGCGCAGACCTCGATCCGTGCCGCCCGCCTGCACATGCAGAGTGGCGACGTGGCGGAGAAGGGCAAGGCCATTTCCCGCGCCATCGACATCGTCAATCAGGGGCTGCTGGCCGCGCTCGACCATGAGCGCGGGGGCGAGCTGGCGGGGCGCCTCGAACAGATCTATGACTATGTGGTGCGCCTGCTGCTGCAGGCCAATCTGCACAACGACGAGCAGCGCCTCGACGAGGCGGCCCGTCTGCTCGAGGATATCGGTTCGGCCTGGCGCGAGATCGGCCAGCAAGTGGATGGGTATTGACGATGGCCAGGCAAGCGAGCGTCATCGAGTGCTACCAGCAGCTGCTCAGGCAGTCGCAGCGGATGGTCGAGTTTGCCCGCCAGGGTGACTGGACCAATCTCGTGCTGGAAAAGTCGCTGTACCTGGTCGAGCTGGAAAGCGTGACCCAGTGCGAGCGCCGGCTGGGGGTTGAGGGTGGCGACAAGCTGCGCCGTGCCTGTCTGCTCGAGCAGATCCTCGAGCTGGAGGCGGAGATTCGCGGCTGCCTGCTCGCCCGTCGTGACGAGCTGGGTCGGCTGATCGATGTATCGCGCCGCCAGCTCGATCTGGGGCGGGCCTACCGTCCCGATGCGCCTTTTGATGGAGGCTTCATGTGAGTGGCATCACGCCTGTACTGGACACCTTGTTGCATCAGGTGCTGGGCAGGCGTGTGGATATTCCCCTGCCCAAGGACCTGAACCAGCCGGCCGCCCCTATCGTGCCGGTGCCGGGGGTGCGAGCGCTGCACAGCGATTCGCGGCTGGATGCCCGCGGCTTGCCCCAGGCGCACGACGCCGGGCGCGCTCATCAGGTGTCGGCAGCGCAAGGCTCGCTGTCACGCAGCGTGACGCCGGGCACGCCACACCCGGCGGCACCGGTCGACGTTGCCCCGCCGAGTTCGACCATTACTTCGTTCAGTAGCGCCGCGCGGGCGATTGCCGATCTGCTGCAGCGTTTTCCGGCGCCGGCCTCGGCAATTGCGCCGGCAGCGCCATTGCTGGCTGGAGCGCCGGGCGAGGGGCCGGCAGCGACGCTGATCGCTGCGCGCCTGCAGCAGAGCATCCAGCACAGCGGCTTGTTCTACGAATCCCATGTCGCGCGCTGGTTTCGTGGCGAGTTGCCGCTCGATGCGCTGCGTCACGAACCGCAGATGCGGGGGGCGATGCAGGCTGCGCCGCGTGGCGGCGAGTCGGCTGTCCCGGCGACTTTGCCGGCTGCTCCATCCGCGTCTTCGGCAGCTCTGCAGGGCAGCATTGCGCCGGCGCTGCCGGC
>LNAP01007268.1_pt1 | contig 12679 bp, 12 predicted proteins | sample 602601 | NCBI WGS metagenome assembly LNAP01 (sample SAMN02440304, study PRJNA202911) | soil metagenome | biome: Subtropical and temperate rainforests or woodlands; isolation source: soil samples (1 kg each in a 20% v/v slurry with milli Q water) were... ... | reverse complement strand
GCTTGCGCCGCGCCTCGTCGCGCGGCTGGTCGGGAGCCTCGTCCGGCGGGGCGCCGCGCTTGTCGTCTTCGTATTGCTTGTCCATTGCTTCCATTCCAGGTTCTTTCGTCCGGGACCTGTCTACACGCAGGTCCATGCGGCGGCGCTCAGGCCGCCAGGCCCCGCGTGCGCGCCGGGAACAGCTCCAGGGCGTAGGTCACCGCGGCGATCAGCGCCACGCACAGACCCAGCACGCCCACCATCCCAAGCAAGCCGTCGCTACCCCAGGGCATCTCGTACAGATAGAGTCCCGCGCCGTATTTCGGCACACCCTGCACGCTCATGAAGACCACCCAGCGGAAGATCCATGCGGCCGCCAGCATGGTCAGCGCCAATGCGGCCGAGGGCAGCGGCGCGACCAAGGTTCGCGCCGGGCGTTGCAGCAGCGCGATCATGCAGAAGCCGGTCGCCACCGCGCCCGCCAGACTCACGCGCCAGATCGGAAACTCCGCGAACAGGCGCAGGGCGGCGTCAAACGACGGGTCCATGCCCAGCAGGCCCAGCAGCGTCCAGGCGCCGGCGCCCAGCGCCATCATCACCACCGCGGTCAGGCTGAGGCTGCGCAACAGCTCCACCGGCATGGCCTGCGTGCCGCCGCGCAGCCAGCGGCCCACCAGGAACATGGCGCCCAGCGCGCCCAGCCAGGCGGTCAGCGCAAAGTTCACCGGCAGGAATACCGTGTGCCACAAGGGCCGCGAACGCAGCACCATGACTTCGGCGCCGGTATAGACCAGGATCGAGACGGCGGACAACGCCAGGGCCACGCCCACCAGGCGTGCCCAGCCGATGCGGCCCCACCACCAGGCGGCGCAGAACAGTACGGCCAGCCCCACGAACACGGGCAGCAGCAAGGCGCCCAGCCACATCCATGACCACGGCGTGGCTTGCGTGTAGAAGTGCCAGAACCTGCCGGGCTGGTGCAGGTCGGCCAGCAGCGACACGGGCGCGGCGATGGCGGTGACCAGCAGCACCGTCGCTGCCGCGGGCAGTAATCGGCGCGCCGGCGAGCCTTGGGAGCCGAAGGCGGCAAAGGCGGCGGTCAGCGCGGTGGTGGCGCTGATGCCGATAAGGAAGAAGTACTGCACGGCCCAAGGCAGCCAGGCAGCGTCATAGACCGGTGTGAGCAATTCCGAGATCTGCATGAAAGTCCCCTGTGTTGGCTCAATGTCCGCCAGCCAGGCGTACGCCGGCCTGGCCGTCTACCTGGTGCACGAACGCGTCGGGCAGGCCGATGTAATAGACGTGGGGGTCGGTCTTCATTTCTGGCTTCAGGACTTTGATGTCGGCTTTGTGTTCGACCAGCAGGCGGGAAATGGCGCTGTCGGGGTCGTTCATGTCGCCGATGACGCGCGCGCCGCCGACGCAGCTTTCCACGCAGGCGGGCAGCAGGCCGGCTTCCAGGCGGTGTTCGCAGAACGTGCACTTGTCGGCCGTTTGCGTGTCGTGGTTGATGAAGCGGGCGTCATAGGGGCAGGCTTGCACGCAGTAGGCGCAGCCGACGCAGCGTTCGTTGTCGACCAGCACGATGCCGTCTTCACGCTGGAAGGTGGCTTGCACGGGGCAGACGGGGACACAGGGCGGGTTGTCGCAGTGGTTGCACAGGCGCGGCAGCATGACCATGGCGGCGGCGCTGCCATCGTCGGGGGTGACTTCGTATTGCAGGACGGTGGTGCGGAATTGCCCGATGGGGGGCAGGTTTTCCATGGAACAGCTGACCGTACAGGATTGGCAGCCGATGCATTTGCGCATGTCGACGACCATGCCGTAGCGCTTGCCGGGGATGCCGGGGCGGCGCGGGGGTTGGCCGTTCAGGCCGGTGGCTTCGGCGTGGATCGGGATGATGGTGGCGGCGGCGCTCAGGCCAAGGAGTCCTTTCAGGAAGCCGCGTTTACTGGGTAGAGGGGGTTCTGGAGGGGCGGGTGAAGGGGGCATTGCGGAGGGCTCCGGGGCGGTTACTTTTTGTTGTTATTAACTTATCACTTCTGGTTATATAGGGAGTTGATTTGGGTCAAATGGGGGACGGATATGGGGTGGGTGATTGGGGGTTCTTGGGGTGGCGACCGGCGTTCTTCTGGGAGCCTGGGGGTTCTTTTGGCGCCGGGTGTCGCGGGGGCGGGGTGGCGCGGCCAACGATGACGGTCCGGCCCGCGGGGGCCGGACTTCCCCTTCCTCATCCTCGTCCAGGCCGATGGCCTTCCCTTCGGATTCCGTCGGGCGTCACCGAACGGCCGCGCCACCCCGCCCCCGCGGCACCCGGCTCGCGCAACGGCATGCGGGCTCTGCTGGGGGAGTTGGGTGCTTGGCGTTTTGGTGTGGAGGGATTGCTGCTGGAAGAGGTGGCGCGCCCGCCCGACAAGGCCGCCCTGCGCGGCCTTTTCGGGCATACGTGGGGAATGGGGGCTAGGCCGCTTTTGGGGGGTTTAGGCGGTCAGCGCTTTTTGCCAGGCGGCTAGTTTCTTCTCGAAAGAGGCGGCGGCGTGGGCGGGGCTGGTGGACGGCAGGTCCAGGTATTCCAGGTCTGCCCGGGTTAGCGTGGGCAGCACGTGGCGCCGGTACAGGGCAGCGGCTTTGCCGCCGTTGAAGCAGATGCGAGTGATGGCGGGATGGGCGGCCAGGAAGGCGGCGAAGTCGTTGGGGACCAGCGTGTCAGGGCGGATGTCGGCATCCAGGCTGCCGGGACGTTCGCAGGCTTGCAGCACGTCCCATAAGGCGACGCCCGCGGATTGCAGGGCGAAAAGGCGTTGCGGGTAGTCCACGGTGGCGTCGAAGCCCAGGACGCGGGCGGCGATGGGCCAGAAGGCATTGCGGGGATGGGCGTAGTAGCGGGCCTGTTTCAGCGAGGCCACGCCGGGCATGGAGCCCAGCACCAATACCCGCGAACCGGGGGTTGCGACGGGGGCAAAGCCCCAAACTTGATCGTTGCGCCCTTGCGGCGCGGCATCCACGCGTTGTTCCATCAATCAAGGATACGTCAGCCGGCGGGCTCCCGCGATGGCAGAAGGGATGAGCGTTCATCGTCCGATACATGGAACAGTGCTTACCAAGCGGGGGTACTACCGAAACGATCGTTCCGCCCTTATCTTTAACCCTATGACGAACGGTCCCGCAGGGGCCGCGCAATAGGAATAGACGCCATGAAGAAGATCCTCGGTTTGCACGCCGCTCCCCGCCCCCACTGGGTGGGCGACGGCTTCCCGGTGCGCTCGATGTTCTCCTACAACGATAAAGGCAAGAACGTCAGCCCGTTCCTGCTGCTGGATTATGCCGGCCCGGCCAAGTTCGAGCCGGCCGATCATCCGCGCGGCGTGGGCCAGCATCCCCATCGCGGTTTTGAAACCGTGACCCGGCGAAGTCGAGCACCGCGATTCCACCGGCAACGGCGGCGTCATCGGTCCCGGCGACGTGCAATGGATGACGGCGGCCTCGGGCATCCTGCATGAGGAGTTCCATTCCCCCGCGTTCACCCGGTCGGGTGGCGAGCTGGAGATGGTGCAGCTGTGGGTCAACCTGCCCGCCCGCGACAAGACTGCGGCGGCCGGTTACCAGGGCATCCTCAATGCGGACATTCCCGTGGTGGCGTTGCCGGACGATGCGGGTTCGCTGCGCGTGATCGCGGGCAACTTCGCGGGCCAGGCCGGTCCGGCGCGCACCTTCACGCCCATGGACGTGTGGGATGTGCGCCTGAATGCAGGCAAGGCCGCAACGTTTCCCATCGCCGCGGGCCGCAACAGCATGCTGGTGGTGCTGCGCGGCACGGTGCTGGTCAATGGCGAATCGGTCGCCCGCGACGCGCATCTGGCGTTGTTCTCGCAGGAAGGGGAAGACATCACGGTCGAAGCCAACAACGACGCCGTGTTCCTGGTCCTGAGCGGCGAGCCGATCGATGAGCCCGTGGTGGGATACGGTCCGTTCGTGATGAACTCGCAAGCGGAAATCGTCGAAGCCATCCAGGACTTCAACGCCGGCCGCTACGGCAAGATGCACTGACGCCACGGGGCGGGAGGCAATTCCCGCCCCGGCGGTACGACGTTTTCCTTTGACGGCGATTGCGCCTTGCCAAGAAAACCGCGGCCCCGGCCGGGGGCCGCGGGAAGACTTTTTCCTGGTGCAGATGCCCTTGTCGGGGCCGCGCTAGCCGGTCCGCCGCCAGACGCTGGCCAGCCAGGGCTGTTGGTCGCGGGGCAGCCCTTCGGGACGGTAATAGTGTTCAAGCTCTTCGAACCCGGCGTCCGCCAGCAAGCTGCGCCATCCGTCCAGGTCGTGATAGACGCCGTAGCGCCCACGGTTCCATCCTTCCTGATTGCCGCCTCGTGGGTTGGACGTGAACAGGACGCCGCCCGGTTTCAGCGTGCCGCGCAAGGCGCGCAACACCTGGGGCAATTCCTGGCCGGGCACGTGGAACAAGACAGCATTGGCGAAAATGCCGTCAAAGCGCGCGGCGGGCAAGGTCAGTTGCAGAAAGTCCTGGTGCCAGACTTCGCAGCCGCTGGCCGCGCGCGCCATGTCGACAAAGCGGGGCGTGCCGTCCAACCCCACTGGCCGATGACCTAAAGCGGCGAAGGTCTTGAGATCGCGGCCCGGGCCGCAGCCCAGGTCCAGGATGTCATAGGGCGGCGGGCCCTGGATATGCCGCAACAACGCGCCGATGTTCTGGCTGACATCGTGGTCGCGCGTGCCGGCCTCGAACGATTCCGCGTTCTCTTCGTAGTGCGCAAGCGTCAGCGCGCTGATCTTGGCAAGGTCTTCGGGATCCAGTTTCATGAAGCCATTGTGCCTCGTTCGCCCGCCTCACGCAGTTCGATCTGCAACCGTGCCCGGCAAGCGGCCTGCTGCAGACGTTCAATCAACACGGCGCGCGGCGGCAAAGCGGTCAGGTAGTCGGCAACGTGAATGCCTGACTTGTCCAGTTCCAACAGTTCGATCTGCTCGGACTTTTTGCCTGCGCACAGGATGATGCCTAGCGGCGAAGCTTCCTCTGGTTCGCGTTCGAACTTGTCCAGCCAGCGCAGGTAAAGCTCCATCTGGCCTTTGTAGGCCGCTTTGAATTCTCCGACTTTCAGCTCAACCGCCACCAGCCGGCGCAACTTGCGGTTGTAGAACAGAAGGTCAAGGTAAAAATCCTCGTCGTCGATCTGGATGCGCTTTTGCCGGGCGACAAAGGCAAAGCCGCCCCCCAGCTCCAGCAGGAAGGATTCCATTTCACGGACGATGGCCGCCTCCAGGTCGGTTTCCTGCCAGGTGTCACGAAGGTCAAGGAAGTCCAGGATGTAGGGGTCGCGCATCACCAGAGCGGGCGACATTCGTTGGGCATTTCGCAGCGACTCCAATTCTTGCGCGATCAAGCTGTCCGGCTTGCGGGACAGCGCCGTGCGCTCGTACAACATCGAGCCGATCCGCTCGCGAAGGGTCCGAACGCTCCAGCGATCAGCACAAGCCATCTGCGCGTAGAAGTCTCGCTGAAGAGCCCCTTTTAGCGGGATCAGGGCGATAAAGTGGGTCCAGCTCAATTGTCGTATCAGTGATACGACAATCTTCTCGTCTGGGAAGGTGACTGCGAACTGCACCATACGACGCAGATTCTTCACGGCAAAGCTGCCTCCGTAGGCCTTGACCAACTGCGCCGCCAGATTCTGCAGCACGCCGACGCCATAGTCGGCCCGCCTCTCGTCCAGAACCTGTACATGAATGCGTTGCCCGATGCGCCAATAGAGCATCGTCAATCCGCTGTTGATCGCCGACGCCGCACGTTGGCGAGCCGCCTCGATCATTGCCTTGATATCGCCAAGTAGCGCCTTCGGTTCAGAAAGCGGTGAGCCCGCTTTCATCTCCGCGTTTCGCGTCGGCACTAGGGCCACATCGCCAACGGACGTTTTCAAATTCGGCTTCGCCACAATGACTCCTCGAATACCGCGCTTTCCCACGAAGCGCAGGGTGGAAGCCATCATGAAAGAAAAAAGCCCGCGCGCCTATGCGGCGCGCGGGCTTTTCGGACACAGTCAGCGGTCAGGCTGCCAGGCGCCCTTCGATCTTGATCTTGGTGGCCGGCAGGTCTTCGGGCAGGCCTTGGGCCAGTTGGCCGAACAGCTCATCGTGCAGCGCCAGTTCGTCGCGCCAGGCGCCGGCGTCCACCGACATGACCTGATCGAACTTGTCCGGCGTGAATTCCAGCCCCGTCCAGTCGATGTCCTGATAGCTGGGCGAAATGCCAAACACCTGGTCCACGCCCTTGGATTGGCCGTCGATGCGGCCCAGCATCCAGCGCAGCACGCGCATGTTTTCGCCAAACCCGGGCCAGACGAACTTGCCGTCCGGACCCTTGCGGAACCAGTTGACGCAGTAGATACGCGGCAAGGTGGCGCCCGCGGCTTCCATCTGCTTGCCCAGCTTCAGCCAGTGGTTGAAGTAGTCGCTCATGTTGTAGCCGCAGAACGGCAGCATGGCGAAGGGGTCGCGGCGCACCACGCCCTGCTGCCCGACGGCGGCGGCGGTGGTTTCCGAGCCCATGGTCGCGGCCATGTAGACGCCTTCGACCCAGTTGCGCGCCTCGGTCACCAGCGGCACCGTGGTGGAACGGCGTCCGCCGAAGATGAAGGCGTCGATAACCACGCCTTCGGGATTTTCCCATTCAGGATCGATGGACGGGCATTGCGCGGCCGGCGCGGTGAAGCGCGCGTTCGGGTGCGCGGCCTTGCGGCCGGTTTCGCGCGCGATGGCGGGCGTCCAGTCTTGGCCCTGCCAGTCGATCAGGTGCGCGGGCGGCGTGTCGGTCATGCCTTCCCACCAGACGTCGCCGTCATCGGTCAGCGCCACGTTGGTGAAGATGACGTTGGCCTTCAGGGTGGCCATGGCGTTGAAGTTGGTCTGCTCGCTGGTGCCCGGGGCCACGCCGAAATAACCGGCTTCCGGGTTGATGGCGTGCAGGCGGCCATCGGCGCCCGGCTTGATCCAGGCGATGTCGTCGCCGATGGTGGTGACCTTCCAGCCGTCCATGCCTTGCGGCGGAATCAGCATGGCGAAGTTGGTCTTGCCGCAGGCGGACGGGAACGCGGCGGCCACGTGGTATTTGCGGCCCTTGGGCGACGTCACGCCCAGGATCAGCATGTGTTCGGCCAACCAGCCCTGGTCGCGCCCCATCGTGGAGGCGATGCGCAACGCAAAGCACTTCTTGCCCAGCAGCGCGTTGCCGCCGTAGCCCGAGCCGTAGCTCCAGATCTCGCGGCTTTTGGGGAAATGCACGATGTACTTGGTGGGGCTGCACGGCCAGGCCACATCGGCTTCGCCGGCGGCCAGGGGCTTGCCCACGGAGTGCACGCAGGGCACGAAGTCGCCGTCGGCGCCCAGCACGTCGTAGACCTGTTTGCCCATGCGCGTCATGATGCGCATGTTCACGGCCACATAGGGGCTGTCGGAAAGTTCCACGCCGATGTGGGCGATGTCCGAGCCCAGCGGGCCCATCGAGAACGGCACGACATACAGCGTGCGGCCGCGCATGGCGCCGTCGAACAGGCCATTGAGGGTGTCGCGCATCTGGGCCGGGTCGGCCCAGTTGTTGGTGGGACCCGCGTCTTCGGGCCGGTCCGAACAGATGAAGGTGCGGTCTTCGACGCGCGCAACGTCCGAAGGATCCGAACACGCCAGGAAGGAATTGGGCCGCTTGGCGGGATTCAGCCTGCGCATCGTGCCGGACTGGACCATCTGTTCGCACAGGCGGTCATATTCTTCTTGCGAACCGTCGCACCACACGACGTGATCCGGCTTGGCCAACGCGACAACACTGGCCACCCAGTCGATCAGGCCGCGATGCTTGACGTAGGCCGGCACGTTCAACGCTGCCAGGCCCCCATCCAATGGCTTATTCATTGGGGCTATCTCCATACTTAGACAAATGGTGATACGGCCCCAATTCAGCTGGGGCCGTATGTAATTTGCGCCATCATACTTGCAGCGCTGGGCAACCCGTCAACCCATCCACATGGACGAGTTTGTCACGGGTTGAGACCGACTCAACCGTAGTGGCCGTCGCGTAACTCCCTACGGATGATCTTACCCGTGGCGGTGGTAGGCAAACTGGTTACAAACCGGATCGCGCGCGGGTATTCGTGCGCGGCCAGGCGGGTGCGGACATGCGCCTGCAGGGCCTTGATCAGCGCGTCGTCGCCGTCGAAGCCGTCGTTCAGCACCACATAGGCCATCACGATTTCCGTGCGCTGCTCGTCCGGCACGCCCACCACCGCCGCCATGCGCACGGCGGGGTGGCCGATCAGGCAGTCTTCGATGGGGGCAGGACCGATACGGTAGCCGGCGCTGGTGATGACGTCGTCGTTGCGGCCCACGAAGCGGATAAAACCTTGCGCGTCGCGCACACCCAGGTCGCCGGTAAGCAGGTAGTCGCCCACGAATTTTTCGGCGGTGGCCTCGGGGTTATTCCAGTACCCCAGGAACATGACGGGATCGGGCCGCAATACGCCGATGTTGCCCTCTTGTCCATCAGCCACTTCCACGCCCTGGTCATCCACAATAGCCACCCAGTGCCCCGGCGCGGCGCGGCCGATCGAGCCGATTTCCGGGTCGAACAGCGACGAACACGACGACACCAGCATGTTGCATTCGGTCTGCCCGTAGAACTCGTTGATGGTGACGCCCAGCACACGGCGGCCCCAGTCGATCAATTCAGCGCCCAGCGATTCGCCGCCGCTGGCCACCGAACGCAGGGCCAGGGGGCCCGCCGCGTCGGGATAGGCCGCGCCGCGCATCATCTTCAGCGCGGTGGGCGGCAGGAAGGTGTGGGTCACGCCGTGGCGCGCCATCAGTTCCAGGGCGGAGGTGCCGTCGAACTTCTCGAAACGACGCGCCAGCACCGGGACGCCGTGGTGCCACGACGGCAGCAGCACGTCCAACAGGCCGCCGATCCATGCCCAGTCGGCCGGCGTCCACATCAGCTTGGCGTTTTCGGGGAAGAACTCGTGCGACATCTCCACGCCGGGCAGATGCCCCAGCAGGACGCGATGCGCATGCAGGGCGCCTTTGGGCTTGCCCGTGGTGCCGGACGTATAGATGATGACGGCGGGGTCGTCCGCCGCCGTGGCCACCGGGGTGTAGTCGTCGGATTCGGCGGCCAGCGCCGGATGGAACGGCACCGTGCCGCCCTCGCCTTCGCCGTCGATGCAATAGATGACCTTCAGGTCCGGCAGGCTGGCGCGAATTTCCTGCAGTTTGCGGCAGCCCTCGGTGTCGGTGACCAGCGCGACCGCGCCGCTGTTGGCCAGCCGGTACTGAATGGCGTCGACGCCGAACAGCGTGAACAGGGGCACCGCCACCGCGCCCATCTTGTAGACGGCGATGTGCGTCACCGCGGTCTCGGGCGCTTGCGGCAGGTACACCGCCACACGGTCGCCGCGCTGCACGCCGTGGCGCGTCAGGCTGTGCGCCAGGCGGTTCGACTGCGCCTTGATGTCGTCGAAGGTGTAGCGCGTTTGCGCACCGTCGCTTTTTTCGTAGATCAGGGCCACGCGTGCGCTGCCGTCCGCCCATTTATCGCAGGCGTCGACCCCGATGTTGAACGCCGCCGGCACCTGCCATTGGAATTGGGACACAAGCTGCTTGTAGGATTCCGCTCGGGACAGCATGGTTTAGTCTCTGATGTTGTTATGGATCATCCAGGGCTTGCTCAACTTGCTTGACCCTGGCTCAATAATAAGCCCCGTCTACCCGCCGCTTTGCCGTCCGCATGGAAAAAACCCCCGCCGTCCCGATCCGCCGCCCCCCGGCCAGCGCCAAATCCGAACAGCGCATCCGGGACATCCTGCACATGGCCCGCCAGGTGTTCTCCGAGGCCGGCTTCCAGGCGGCCACGACGACCGAGATCGCCCAGCGGCTGGGCGTATCCGAAGCCACGATATTCACTTACTTCGGCGGCAAGCGGGAACTGTGCGTGCGGGTGATCAGCGATTGGTACGACGAGATCATCGGCAAGGTCGAAGACAGCCTTCCCCACGTGCAGGGCGCCCGCGCCCAATTGCACTACCTGGTGCATACGCACCTGCGGCACCTGTTGGCCGAAGGGCCGGGGCTGTGCGCCTTCATCCTCTCTGAAGGCCGCGCCCGCAATGACGATTTCGGCGACATCTACGCCGGGTTGCAGCGCCGCTACACCGCGCCGCTGATGCGCATCCTGGCGCAGGGCCAGGCAGACGGCGACATCCGCCGGGACATGCCGTTGCGGCTGTTGCGTTCGTCGGTCTATGGCCCGATGGAGCATGTGCTGTGGGACGCCATCCTGCGCGGCACGCGGGTCGACGTCGCGGCCACGGCCGACCAGTTGGTCGGCTTCCTGTGGCAAGCCCTGCAGCCGCCCCACCAGGACACGCTGGCGCTGGCCCGGTTCCGCGGAGAAGTGCGCGACGCGCTGCATCGCCTTCAGGCGTCCGACGTATCCGACGTATCCGACGAATCCGCGAACAAGGACGGCGGCATATACTGAGGAAAGCCGCTATAGACGTCGCCGCGCTCGGCGGGCCGCAAGGTCCACGAATGCCGGGCGTTGGGCACGCCGCCATCCACGCGGATGACGCTGCCGTTGATGAAGGCCGCGGCAGGCGACAGCAGGAACACGACCGCCGCCGCCAGTTCCGCCTCGGTTCCAAACCGTTGCAGCGGCACCTTGGTCTTCAGCTCGCGCAGCACGGCGCGGTATTTGTCGTCGTAGCTATCCATGCCGCTGGATGCAATCCAGCCCGGCGCCACCGCATTGACGCGCACGCCCGCGTGCGCCCACTCGCAGGCCGCGGTTTCGGTCAGGTTCCAGACACCGGCGCGCGCCGCGCCCGAATGCCCCATGCCGGGCATGCCGCCCCAGATGTCCGCCAGCATGTTGACGATGGCCCCGCCATGCTGGCGCATGTGCTGGGTATAGACCTCGCGCGCCATCAGGAAGGTGCCGTGCAGGTTGTTCTGCACCACGGCGTTCCAGCCATTGAAACTGATGTGGTCCAGCGGCGCCGGGAACTGCCCCCCGGCGCAATTGAACAAGCCGTCGATCGCGCCGTGGCGCGTCAGTACGTCCCTGACGGCGTCGCGCACGCCGGCTTCGTCGCGGATGTCGCAGGCATGCAGGCTGATGCGCCCGGCCGCTTCCGGATAAATGCGGGCCAGTTCCACACCCGCCGCCTCCAGTTTGTCCAGCTTGCGGCCCACCAGCGCCAGGCTCGCGCCCAGCGCAGCCAGTTCGTGCGCGGTGCAACGCCCCAGCCCGCTGCCGCCACCCGTCACCAGAATGGTCTTGCCGTCGTAAAGCCCCGGCCGGAACACCGATGCATAACGCTGGTCAGCGGCGGCGCCTGATTGTGGATTCATGTCTCGCTCCATTATTTTTTTGAGGATAACTCAATAACTGCTCGGAATAAATCGCACGGCACCCGAAATAACCCTAAAATCAAGACAGATTCGAACGTCGCTTATTGAGCCAAATTCAACACACGAGAGCCCCCTATGACTCTGCCTGCCCCGCTGGATGTCGCCCACGATGGCGCCATCGTCCGCCTGACGCTGAACCGGCCCGACATGCGCAATGCCTTCGACGAGACGCTAATCGCAGCGCTCACGCGCGCCGTCGCCGATGCCGCCCAGGATTCCCGCGTGCGCGTACTGCTGCTGACAGGCGCCGGCAAGGCGTTCTGCGCCGGCGGCGACCTGAACTGGATGCGCAAGATGGCCACGCACACCGACGCCGACAACCGTGCGGACGCTACCCGGCTGGCCGACATGCTGCACACGATCTGGGCCTGCCCGAAGCCGGTGGTGGCGTGCGTGAACGGCGACGCCTACGCCGGCGGCATGGGGTTGCTGTCGGCTTGCGACATCGCCATCGCCGCGGACAACGCGCACTTCTGCCTGTCCGAAACCCGCCTGGGCCTGCTGCCGGCCACCATCAGCCCCTATGTGATTCGCGCCATGGGAGAGCGTGCGGCCAACCGCTATTTCCTGACGGCCGAACGCTTCAACGCGGCCACCGCGCTGCGTTTGGGCCTGCTGCACGACGTGGTGCCGGCCGAACGGCTGCGGGACGAAGCCGACGCGATCTGCCGCACGCTGTGCGCCAACGGCCCCGACGCCGTCCAGGCCAGCAAGCGGCTGGTGCGGGACTTTGCCGGCCAGCCTATCGACGCCGCGCTGATTGCCGACACCGTTGAACGCATCGCGGCTTGCCGCAGCACCGACGAGGCCCGCGAAGGCGTGGCCGCTTTCCTGGAAAAGCGCGAGCCGTCGTGGCGGCAGGTGCCCTGAACGCGCGGCGAAGACGTAGACCGGCACGCCCCCTGAACGAGGCGGCCGGCATCGCCATGACATAATCTGTGGCGCATCTTCAGGAATCTTCATGCCGCACGCAATGCCCCCCTCCTCGCTTTCTTCGCCTGCTTCCCCCCCCCTGCCGTCCCCTCCGCTTGCCGCCGCCCGCCTGTGGGCCCGTGTTGAAGCCCTGTCGCGCTTCACGCTGCCAGACGTCCCCTGGACGCGGCGCGCCTTCTCGCCGCTGTTCGACGAGGCCCGCGCCTGGCTGCGCGGCGAGTTCGAAGCCGCAGGACTTGCCACCCGCGTGGACGCCGGCGGCAACCTGATCGGCACCCGCGCCGGCCGCGACGCC
>LNAP01004585.1_pt1 | contig 12679 bp, 11 predicted proteins | sample 602601 | NCBI WGS metagenome assembly LNAP01 (sample SAMN02440304, study PRJNA202911) | soil metagenome | biome: Subtropical and temperate rainforests or woodlands; isolation source: soil samples (1 kg each in a 20% v/v slurry with milli Q water) were... ... | reverse complement strand
GTGGGGCGGGCTGAACATCGGCCTGGCCGCCACCATCGCCAACCGCAACCGCTTCTACATGGATGAACAGAACGGCTGGTACTACGGCGACGTGGTGGGCTACTACAACAACCCGCGCCTGCGTGCGACGCTGAATGCCGACTGGACCTACAAGCAGGTCACCACCAGCATGTTCGTCAACTACGTGGGCGGCACCAAGTGGGCCACCGACCAGATCGACGAAGAAAGCAACAACAAGGAAACCTGCACCGGCGGTTACCTGGCCCTGGAGAAGAGCAAGTGCGATGGTGCACCGTCGTGGTGGACCGCCAACATGAGCGTCACCTGGCGCCCGGATGATGCGTGGAACCTGAGCTTCACCGTCAAGAACCTGTTCAACCGCCTGCCGTTCTACGATCCCAACAGCTTCCTGGGTGACTCCAGTGACTACGCCACCATCTTCGGTCGTGGTTACAGTGTGACCATCGGCTACCGGTTCAAGTAATCCCGTTTGCGTGACCAGGCGCGCCGGCCAAGGCTGGCGCGCCTTCAAGAGGAGAGGGTTTGCCATGAAGCGTAGGGAATTCATCGCGGCCAGCGCCGCTGTCGCCGCCAGCAGCCTGCTGCCGCAGACCCCGGCATGGGCACGTGGCCGCAAGGTACGCCTGGCCGTGATCGGTACCGGCATGCGTGGCCTGGTGCTGCTGAAGGAACTGGTGCGCCGCGACGACGTGGAGGTCGTTGCCCTGTGCGATATCGAGCCGATCATGCTCGGCCGCGCCGTGGAGATGGTCAGCAAGGCGGGCAAGCCCGCGCCGAAGACCTACGGCCAGGACCGCGACATCAATGCCTGGAAGCGCCTGCTGGAGCAGAAGGGCATCGATGGCGTGATCATTGCCACGCCGTGGGAGTACCACGCACCGATGGCGATTGCCGCGATGCAGGCCGGCGTGGCCGTGGGCTGCGAAGTGGTGGCCGGCATCACCCTGCAGGACCACTGGGACGTGCTGAAGACCCAGCTGTCCACCGGCACACCGTACATGCTGCTGGAAAACGTCTGCTACCGCCGCGACGTGATGGCGGCGCTGCAGATGGTGCGGCAGGGTCTGTTCGGCGAACTGGTGCACCTGCAGGCCGGCTACCAGCACGACCTGCGCGGGGTGAAGTTCAATTCCGGCGACCCGAACCAGCCCTACGACAGCGGCGTGGAATTCGGCCCCAAGGGCTGGAGCGAAGCACGCTGGCGCACCGAACACTCGGTGGAGCGCAATGGCGAGCTCTACCCCAGCCACGGCATCGGCCCATGCGCGATGTATACCGGCATCAACCGCGGCAACCGCTTCACCCACATCAACGCATTCGCCACCAAGGCGCGTGGCCTGCACGAATACACCGTAGCCAAGAGTGGCGGCACCACCCACCCCAGCACCAAGGTGAAGTTCAAGCTCGGCGACATCGTCACCACCACGCTGGCCTGCGAGAACGGCGAGACCATCCTGCTGCAGCACGACACCTCGCTGCCGCGCCCGTATTCGATGGGCTTCCGCGTGCAGGGCACCAAGGGCCTGTGGATGGACGTGAACCATTCGATCCATATCGAAGGCCGCAGCCCACCGCACCAGTGGGAAGAGTTCAAGAAGTACCAGGACCAGTACGAACATCCGCTGTGGAAGCAGAATGCCGATACCGCTGCCAGCGCCGGCCATGGCGGCATGGACTGGTTCGTGATCCATGCGTTCGTGGAAGCGCTGAAGGCCAAGGCGCCGATGCCGATCGACATCTACGACGCAGTGACGTGGAGCGCGATTACCCCGTTGAGCGAGCAGTCGATCGCCAACAGTTTCCAGACGCTGGAGTTCCCGGATTTCACTGCGGGGTTGTGGCAGAAGCGCAAGCCGATTTTTGCGTTTGACGGGAAGTATTGAGCTTTATCCCTTCCATGCTGTGACGGAAATGCCGGGCGATGCCCGGCATTTCTGTTTCTGGGGACATTCGCCTTGTAGAGCCGAGCCCACGCTCGGTCGCATTTCCGACACCCCCTGCATCAGAAAACTCTGAAATCCGACCCATCCCACAGTTTCTGACTTGAATGCGTAACCCACATCGGAGATAACGTCCCCATGCGGCCACGCCGCAATCCGGAACAGGGACGATCCGAAGCAGGGCGGGAAAGGGCAATGGCTGCCCGAGCGCCTTCGTTCCTCCCGGTGCGGTAACCGCCCAGGAAGGAGAACAGGGATGTTGAAGCGATTGAAGGATCTGTCGTGCGCAGTGCTGGCGATGGCCGCGCTGGGGTGCATGGGTACCACTGCGGTGCAGGCGCAGGAGGTGCAGAAGAAGTGGGAGAGCTACCTGTCGATGGGCCAGCCGCGGGCCACCGAAGCTGCGGTGCAGAAGGACATCAGGGCCTTCTTTGCCAACTACGAGGATGACAAGCCGTTCGTCTGGGAGGTGAAGCGGCAGCGCGTACAGGCGAGCAAGATCGTCTACGACTACCGGACAAAGCCGGAATCGATTGTCAGCACCGATTGGGTCTACAAGTATTCCGACCAAGAATACGGATCCGAGGATGACGTGCGCAGCGCGATCCTCGCTTTGCGCGTGAGCGATCCGCAGTGCCCGGCAACCACACTGACGGAAGAGGAGTGGGCCGATGTTCCCGGCTTGGGCCACGGTGATGACGGAAGCGTCACGCACCAGGACAAGAAGTTCCATTACACGCAGAATCGATACTATGCCGGCACACAGGAATGCCGTGCGATGCGGAGTTGGGAATATGCCCGCCGCGACAGGTCGGCCCTCTGCCCCAATCGATCGGCAATGCGCTGGGACGAAGGCTTGCAGATGTGCTCGCTGCTTCAGCAGGAAGAGCCAACCATGGCACCCTTGTTGTCGTACACAAGCACGCCCTTGCCGCCACAGCAGTGCCCGGTGGGAAATCCGTGTGACCCGACAACGGGTGACAAGTCCCAGCCAGAATTTGATTTCGATTTCGGCTGGATCGGCTTTCGTCGCCATTATCATTCGCTTACCAGTACAGCGGGCGGAGCACTTGGGACTGGCTGGACGCACTCGCACAACCTGCGGCTCACAGCTGCGGTGGACGACTCGACATTCCCACCGAGCACCGATGTGAAGGTCGGGCTGATTGAGGAAAATGGCGGCCAGATTTCCTTCCAGAAGGTGGGGGCTCAGTACGAGGCAACGGATGGCAGTGGCGATCGTGCGGTGCAGCAAGGCAGTGGCTGGCTGTTGTCAAGGGCGCAGGAACGCATCGAGTTCGGCTCCGACGGGCTGATGCAGCGCCGCGACTTTGAAGATGGCACGTCATTGGTCTATGAGCGCGACGCTCGTGGCCGGCTCCTCGGCATCACCCATTCCTCTGGTCGTCGTTTGGAGATCCAGTACGGTGCGCCTGGCGACGATGCGCTGATTTCGACGATTTCGGTAGCCGGTCAGGTCGTCGCCGCGTACGGCTATTCCGTGGCAGGCGAACTGACCACAGTCACCTATGCCGACGGCGGAGTAAGGACCTATCACTACGAAGATGCCCGCTTCCCTGGATACCTGACAGGCGTCACCGCCGAGGATAGCCGGCGCTATAGCTGGTTTGCCTACGACGCCAAGGGGCGTGTGACCTGCAGCCGTCATTCGGGCGACTGCACACAGGCGGATGTCGGCATTGATGGGGTGCGGCTGGATTACACGACCGCCGGCCCGGTCATCGTCACCGATGCACTCGGCAAGCAGAGCACGTACGCGCTTACCGCAAGCGGCACCAGCGGCCTGCCACGCAAGGTCAATGGCATCACTGACAGCAGCGGCACCTCCGGTCGTACCTACCTCCCAGAGGGCACGGACTTCCGCCGCCGCCTGCAGTCCTCGACCGACCGACGCGGCGTGGTCACCCAGTACGCCTACGCCGAGGCCAGCGACCCGACCGCCGGTGCAGTAGCCGTGACAACGACGACGGAAGCGGCGGGTACCCCCGAGCAACGCATCAGCGAGACGCGTGTCGCGCTCGACAGTAATCGCCTCGTGCAGCAGACGGTCGGCAACCAGGAAACCCGCATTGTCCGCAACGCGCGCCTGCAGCCGACCAGCGTCACCGTGCGCGATACAGCGACCAACCATACCCGCGTGACCACGCAGAACTATTGTGAAGCCGAAGGTCCGGACTGTCCTCAGGTGGGCCTGCTGAAAAGCATCGACGGTCCACGCACGGACGTGGCCGATACCGTGACCTATGCCTGGTACACCGCCGACGATGCAGGGTGTGCGACCAACGGCACCTGTGCGTTCCGCAAGGGCGATCTGCGCGGCATCACCAGTGCGTTGGGCCATACCGTTGAGACCCTCGCTTACGATGCCTTCGGGCGCCCTTCGTCTGTGCGAGATGCCAATGGCGTGGTGACCGACTACACCTATCATCCACGTGGCTGGCCGACGTCGGTCACCGTGCGTGGCGCCACTACTGCCGAAGATCGCAGCACCCAGCTGAGCTACTGGCCCACCGGCCAGGTGCAGCAGGTCACCGAGCCCGACGGCAGCAGCGTCACCTATGTCTACGACGCGGCCCAGCGGCTGACGGACATTGCAGACAGTGCGGGCAACACCATTCATTACACGCTGGACAACGCCGGCAACCGTCTGCAGGAGAACACGGTCGATGCAGGGGGCACGCTGCGCCGCACACTGGCGCGTGTCTACAACACACTCGGGCAGCTGACCACGCTGAAGGATGCCGGCAACAACGCCACCGGCTTTGCCTACGACGCCAACGGCAATCCGCAGTCGGTCACCGATGCCCTGCAGCGGGTGACGAGCCAGCAGTACGACCCGCTGAACCGGCTGGCGCAGACCCTGCAGGACGTGGGCGGCGTTGCTGCGCAGATCCGCTCCAGCTACAACGCATTGGATCAGGTCACCCAGGTGACCGATCCCAAGGGCCTGCAAACCACCTATGCCTACAACGGCTTCGGTGATCTGACCGGGCAGGTCAGCCCGGACAGCGGGAACACTACCTTCACCGTTGATGCCGCTGGCAACCGCAAGACCCGCACCGATGCGCGTGGCGTGACGGCCACCTACAGCTACGATGCGCTCAATCGACTGGTCGGCATTGCCTATCCGGATCCCAACCTGGACGTGGGCTATCACTACGACAGTGCACCAGCGGCATGTGCCAGTGACGAGCGTTTCGCCAAAGGTCGCTTGGGCCAGGTGCTGCACGCCAATGGCAGCACCGTGTACTGCCATGACCGCTTCGGCCAGGTCACCCGCAAGGTGCAGACGATCAATGGTGTAGCCAGCACGCTGCGCTACGCCTACAGCAAGTCCGGTCGCCTGACCGCGTTGACCTACCCGGACGGCAGCGTTGCCGACTATGTGCGCGACGCCCAGGGGCGGATCAGCCAGATTGGCCTGACCCGCCCGGGACAGGCCCGGCAGGTGGTGGTCAACAACGTGACCTATGCAGCCTTCGGGCCCGCGACCGGCTGGACCTACGGCAACGGCCGCCAGCTGCAGCGCCCGCTGGATCTGGACTACCGTCCGCAGGCGGTGCATGACCCCGCGGCGGGCGGTCTGTCACTGGGCTACGGCTACGATCCCGTCGACTCGATCACCGAGCTGAAGAGCGGCGCAGGTTCCGAGGTGCTGGCCAAATACGCCTACGACACGCTCGGCCGCCTGACCCAGACTCAGGATGGCGCGACGGGCACACCGATTGAAACCTATGGCTACGACGCGACCGGCAACCGCACCTCGCTGACCACGTCGGCGGGGACCGCAAGCTACACCTATCCGGCGGACAGCCATCGCCTGATTGCCGTGGATGGTCAGGCGCGCAACCAGGATGCCGCGGGCAATACCACCAGCATTGGAAGCAAGACGTTCGCCTACAACGATGCCAACCGCATGAATGTGGTGAAGCAGGGCGCTGCTGTAGTGGAGAGTTACGGCTACAACCACCGCGGCGAACGCGTCCTGCGCAGCCCGGCCAGTGGCGCTGCTCAGATCACCCTGTATGACGAAGCAGGGCAGTGGCTGGGCAATTATTCGGCCATGGGCCAGGCGCAGCAGCAGGCCATCTGGCTGGAGAACTACCCGGTGGCGTTGATCCAGACACCAGCCACGGGCGTGCCGGAGCTGGCGTACATCCAGCCAGATCACCTGGGAACACCGCGCGTGGTGATCGACCCCGTACGCGATGTCGCGATCTGGGCGTGGAGCAACAAGAGTGAGGTGTTTGGCGATCAGGCACCGGCCAATGACCCCGATGGGGATGGTGTGGTGTTTGACCTGGCACTGCGCTTCCCGGGGCAGCAGGCGACGGATGCGAGTGGGTTGTTCTACAACTACCAGCGGGAATATGACCCGGCGGTGGGGCGGTACTCGCAGAGTGATCCGATTGGGCTGGACGGGGGAATAAGTACCTTCAGCTATGTGCGAGGGGGGCCTCTGGGTGCGGTTGATCCATCAGGTCTCAAGGATTGCGAGTGCCTGTCGGCGACATTCAGCCAAATCAGAAGTCAACTGCCAAGCAAAGGAGTAGTCGGACAAGTCGCCGATGGTGTATCGAGTTACATTACGGGCGTCGCTTGGGGCGGTACGGCATTGGCGGCTCAGGCGGGTCTGCTTGGGCAGAATCCGCTGCAGCAAGCGATAGACACGAATGCTCAGATGGGTGTTGTATGGGATCAGGTAAGAGCACATCCCCAGCAAAGTGCAATTGCTGTCGGTGCGGTGGCGTCAAAGTATCCAGTGCAGACAGCAAGCCGAATTGCTTCGGGTGGGGCGGTTAGCATGATTTACTCTTATCCTGTTGGCCTTTCGGTCTCTGCGCTTGCTGCCTATGGATCCGGTTTCAAGGCGGCACATCAAAATCCGCAAGCTGTGGCTGCGGCGGCCGTTGTTGGAGAGGAGGTTTGCAAATGATGCGACTGTTATCGTTCTCTTGTACTGCCTGTGGCACAGAAGGTCAGAGATTCTCGGTGCTTGGCTGCCTCGAAAGGAGACCTAAAACTATCTGCAGTCATTGTGGCAGTACGATTGAATCCGGCTTAAGTGAGCTGTCTTACGTTGCATTCATCTTCTATGCAAACGGGTTGACGCTTGTGCTTGCTCTTCCAGTTATTTTTTCCTTTGTGGGGGGGCAATGGATAAGCGCTACCGCGCTGACCTTGCTGTATTTGCTACTGCTGACTATGCCCGCAATTATTATTCACGCGAGGTCAGTCGTTGTACAGGGACGCTGACGTCTTCCATCTATGCCAGATGCATCTCGGCTCGAACCAAGAGAATGCCATCATTGCTGCTGCAATTTCAGTGAGGCGATAGCGACTAGTCGCGACGATTGGAGGTCTCGTCTGTATTGTTGCCCTATCCCGAGTAACGCGGCGCGATCGCTCTATACCTATTGCACCTTGGTCCGTACTCTCGCCAGCGGCCGCGCTGTCCGCTGCTTGTGTGGAGTGGATCGAACTGATGGGCTTCTGATCTATGGTGCACATGTTAGGGGCCGTCCCGGATGTGGCTGGACGCGCTCCTTTTTCCTGGCCTTCATTGGTGGGATTGGTTTGGGAGGATGTGACAATGGTCGTTTGGGAGAGCTGCAGTCAAAACCCATCTACGCTGAACTGAGCAGTTCGTACTACGGCGGGATGTGCCAGGGTGAAGTGGGTCTGGGCATGAGCGCTGAGAGTGTTCGTGCGGTGCGCATTGGTACGGTCGCTGGTGATTGCGCAGTGCTCTGGGTACACCGCGTGTAGTGATCGACCCCGTACGCGATGTGGCGATCTGGGAGTGGAGCAACAAGAGTGAGGTGTTTGGCGATCAGGCACCGGCCAATGACCCGGACGGGCACGGTGTGGCGTTTGATCTGGCGCTGCCCTTTCCGGGCCAGCAGGCGACCGATGCGAGTGGGTTGTTCTACAACTACCAGCGGGAGTATGACCCAGCGGTGGGGCGGTACTCGCAGAGTGATCCGATTGGGCTGAAGGGTGGGATTTCGACGTTTACTTACGCCACAGGAAACTCCATCGAATTCACTGACCCTTTGGGGTTGAATAAACAAATCGGGGTTGGGGGGACGGCGGGTGGGGCTGGGCCTGGTGTCGCAGTGACTGGATCGGTGAACGTAGGCGTATCGATTCCTAGAAATTTGAGCAATGTTTCCTGCTATCAAATTTATGGTTCATTGCAGATAAGCGCAATGCTGGGTGGGGGCGCGTATCTGGGGGTGGGTACGTCAATAAGTGCTTCGGAGAGTTCGGGCCCATTGCCAGATAAATCCTGGGGCGTTTATCGATACTCTGAAATGGCCGGCGGCTGGGGGCCGTCGATTGGTGGCTCCGTTCAGGGATCCAACAACCTGCTGGAAGGAAATAAAGAGGGTGACAACTGGGCTTGGTTACGTCGCCTCTTCTCGTTGGAAGATATGGGAAGAGATAAAATGAGCGGCGGATCCATCTCTATCCCACCACTTCCTGGTGTTGGATTTGGTGCAATGAGTGGGTCGGGGTATACGATCTCAGGGCAGATGGCTACGCCAACTGGCAAAGGGTGCGGGTGTACTTAATATGAATGGATGGAAGAAGTTTCTTCGGGCCTACTACACCATGTTTTTCTGGGCGATGAGGGTGGTGGCTGGCTTGATAGCCGCTGCTAATTTAGCAATGTTTGTTTTTATTATCATTGACCTTGCAAATAAAGGCGGTCGGTATGGTTTTGCAGGTGTGGTATTTATTGTGATCTCCCTTGCCCTAGCTCTTGCTATGTGGAAAGTTGGGTCTGTCGGCTTGCTTCGGCTTCGGCGCGCGAAAGCTGAATAGATGTGCGTCGAAGCGCTTCCAACGCGGGGCGTGCTGGGGTGTCCGTAGCGCCCGCGCCGTGCTCGGCCCCCTCACCCTGAATCAGCGTGGCGGGACGGGTGCGTCGATTGAAAGCTATGGCTAAGACACCATCGGCAACCTGCGCGCGCCTGCGAGTGGCGGTGCACAGATCAGGGTCTATGACGAAGCCGGACAGTGGGTTGGCAACTACTCGGCGACCGGGCAGGCGCAGCAGCAGGCGATCTGGCTGGACAACTACCCGGTGGCGCTGATCCAGACACCAGGCACGGGCGTGCCGGAGCTGGCGTACATCCAGCCCGATCACCTGGGTACACCGCGTGTAGTGATCGACCCCGTGCGCGATGTGGCGATCTGGGAGTGGAGCAACAAGAGTGAGGTGTTTGGCGACCAGGCACCGGTCAATGACCCCGATGGGGATGGCGTGCTGTTTGAGCTGGCACTGCGCTTCCCGGGACAGCAGGCGACGAACGCGAGTGGGTTGTTCTACAACTACCAGCGGGAGTACGACCCGGAGGTGGGGCGGTATTCCCAGAGTGATCCGATTGGCCTTAGTGGTGGGATCAGCACTTACGCCTACGCTGAATCCGGTCCCATGGAAAGGGATGACTCGCTTGGTCTCTGTCCCGGTTGCGTACTTGCTCGGCCTCCCGTCGTCGTTCGGCCCCCAGGTAATTCTGGTCGGGGGGCTGGAGCTAGTGCAGGTGCGGGTAGATCGCACTCGTGGTACAGCCGGCCCCAGCAAAAAATTGCGCCTAAAGGAGGGAAGTCAAAAAATGACATACCATCTTGGGCGCGGGGCACAAATCCTACGAATGGGGAGACACCTGTTCAGTATGCCCAGCGAGTGTGCAAGGAGTTTGGTCAGGACCCCGGCAAAGGGCAGGGGTCAAACTTGAGCAAGCTAAAAAAATATGCGGAAACGCACTTCACTCCTAGCGGTGAGAAGCCGGGATTCTTTGAGGAATTCTTTTTCAATTTCAGTCAAGATCCTCTGGTGGACGCAATTCCAGAAGAGCTCAGGGTTGATGGGGGCATTTAGGTGGGAGTTTGTGATGGCTGATATATATCCGGTTGGGATTGCTGCGCATGGAAGAGTCGTCTGGTTTGCGTGGGTGTCCGACGACTACGATTATGTGCTATCAAAAAATGGGAGGCCTGTATCAGCCGGTAGCAAGGAGGATCTCGATTACGTAGTCGCTGCTTGCGAGGGGGCCGTGGACTGGGAGGGTGAATCGTTGCTCGACTTCGAGTCCTTGATATCTTCGATCGATTCGGGAGTTGGAGTTAGCCCAGATACTGTTATTGATGCTTGGAACTTCATGACTGATCTTTTCAGGGTAGTAGCAAATGCTCCACGGAAGATGTTCCACGCCGATATGATAGATACGTACGACTCATTTTTCTCGCAATGCGAAATCGCTCGAGCTGTTGGGCTGGCGTCGGTCTCCATCTCTAGACGTGACCTCGATCGCGCGAAGATCGTTTTGGAGGACGGGTTGCAGATGGTACTCAGCAACTAGAACTAGCGACGCGCTTCCAGTTCGCTACGCGATGTATCCGTGCGAAGTGCGGTGCAGCTGAGCCGAGGCTGCAAGGGTGACACTGCTTTCTCGACTTGGTTGAGGCGCAGTGACGCCTATTGGTACCGCTGTGTGTTCAGTCCCCGGGCGCGTAGCGAGGAAATTACATGACGGTTGAACGTGCGGAACGGCATAGAGGGTGTCTGATGCGCTTGTTCACCTTTGCCTGCCCCATGTGCGCCGCCGATCGGCAGCGCCTTTCGATCCTTTCGGCACTCGCGCGCCGGCCGAAAAAGCTCTGTCGAGGCTGTGGGATCGTGCTCCGTTCACACCCATCAATCGGCGTGTATCTTCTATTCTTGCTATACACGCAATTCATCGGGCTGATCGCGGGCTTGCCGCTGATATGGGCCTACATGGAGCAGCAGTGGATGGCGATGGCCGCGCTCTGGATAGCCGCGCTTCTGCTATGCCACGTACCAGCGATGGCGATGCATGCGCGAGGAACGATCTGCCGTGACAAGGTGGATCCAGATCGAAGCTACGTACGTGCCAAGAAGCAGGCCTCCACGCATGATCCTTGAGTTCAACGAACTGCCCTGGTCGGACGCCACCTTGGTTGCGGTGTTCGTTGATCGCAGCAAACCGGGTAATCAGGATGAAGTAGTGGTCCACGTGCGCTGGCCCGACGGACGTAACGAGCAGGTGACCTTCGTTGAATGCCGCGGCGCTCGATTGGCGCTCAACTTCGGAGTGCTGGGTGAGGACACGATCGAGCGTGCGTATGTCGATGATGGAAGCGAGATACTGGCCGACTACAGACAGCGCTGGGCGGCCTCGGGGGTGTTGCTGCCAGAACTTCAGTGCTTCCGCATCGAAACCTGCACCACCGGCAGTTCACTAGACATCCTGGCCATGAGCTGGCAAGTCGATCCGCAGTGATGGCCGATGTAGAAAGTTGGGAGTGGAACAGTATGAGTGGGGCGTCCGGTGCCCGGGCATCAGCCAGCGATCCCGATGGGGTGGGACCAGCTACCAGTGGGTATCTGATCGGTCTGTGGCGCGGCAAGCGCAGGAAGATCCCGGGTGCCCCAGGAAGGAACGGCATCACAATGCCGATGGCTGGCATGTTGCGCGCAGCGCTGCTGCTCTTGCCAATGCTGGGCGGGTGCAGCATCAACAAATTTCAACATACGGAATGGAGATCGGACTGGGTAGATGTTTCATCCGATGCGATCTTCCCTGGCAATTCCACGACTCTGCCGCTTGACCGCATTTCCACGCTTGATCCGGATAGTGAAGCCGCCATTGCGGAGTGGATGTTGAAGAATTCACTGGTCGCGGTATCGGCATCAGAGGTTGAAGGGAAGATCGGTTCAAGGCCGTTGAGTGGCCTGAAGCCAGCACCCGGGGAGAGCCTCTATCTCGTCAGGGCCGCTTCGGATGAAGGGAATGGCACGTTCATCGGCTACGTCAACGACAAGGGACTTCTCATCATGTATGGGGTCATGGGTGGGTGCGGCGAGCAGAAGCACCGGGTGGTTGCCGTGAGCCTGCGGGATAAGCCCGCCAACGTGTTCGGCAGATGCTCGGCGGCGCTGTAGTGCGCTGAAGAGTCGAGCAGTGGCAGTGTGCAGGTACCTCGCCGCCCCTGCCGGGTCATCCAGTAAGCGGCACGGGGAACATCAATGGAGGATCTGCAGCATGACCAAGCAGGACGTCCATCGTGCCCGGCGAACCGGGGACGGTGCTGTTCGACGGCGACGGCGCGTTTCTGCCCGGCGCGTCCACCACTGCGGAGGAATTCTCGATCATCGTCCGCGACGTGCACGGCTTCGCCCACCGCTCGGTTCCCTTCCAGCTCAGCGCAACGGAGCCGCAGCGGGGGATCGGGAAGCCGAATGAACCCACGACCAGCGCGCCATGCCGTGGTGGCAGGCGGGGGTGGAAGACTGAGGGAAGATGGCGCGCCCGGAGGGATTCGAACCCCCGACCAATGGCTTCGGAAGCCACTACTCTATCCGGCTGAGCTACGAGCGCGTGGTGGAACCGCCGCGCCGTCGGGCAGGGCCGGGGCGGGCATCGCAACGCAATGAGGCGGTGCGGGATGGGCATTCTATCCAGTTTCGCCGCACAAATCTCCCCCCGCCGGCAAAGTCGGTCAGAAGGCACAGGAGTATCCTATTGCCATGGCTGATACCCCCCTTTCCGCGCCGCATCCGGCGCCGACGCCGCGTTGGCGGCATTACTGGTCCCTGATGCGCGCCGATCGCCCGATCGGCACGCTGCTGCTGCTGTGGCCCACCTGGTGGGCGTTGTGGCTGG
>LNAP01004584.1_pt1 | contig 12679 bp, 12 predicted proteins | sample 602601 | NCBI WGS metagenome assembly LNAP01 (sample SAMN02440304, study PRJNA202911) | soil metagenome | biome: Subtropical and temperate rainforests or woodlands; isolation source: soil samples (1 kg each in a 20% v/v slurry with milli Q water) were... ... | reverse complement strand
ATTCAGCGCGCCGAGCCGCGCCATCTTCTCTTCGCCAAGGAGGTTGTAGCTGATCAGGATGTCGTCGATGCCGGCATTGGCCATGATCTCGGCCTCGCCGATCTTCTGGCAGGTGATGCCCTTGGCGCCGGCCGCGACCTGCATCTTCGCGAGCGTCGGGTTCTTGTGCGTCTTGATGTGGGGACGGTTGGCGATGCCGGCGTCGTCGCAGGCTTTCTGGATTCGCGCGATGTTGCGCTCGACCTTGTCCATGTCGATGACGGCGCAGGGCGTGCCGTATTCGCGGGCGATCTTGGCGGCGAGGGTGGTGGTCATGGGTTAGGCCTGTTCTATCTCTTCACGAAGCATTTCAAGTTCGAGCCAGCGCTCTTCAGCGGCGGACAATTCCTCATGCGCCTTGGCGATAGCGGCAGAGGTGTCGTCGAATTTCTTGCGATCCTTTGTATAGAGCTTGGGATCGTCGAGCACCTGCTGCAGCTTGGCAATATTGGCTTGCAGCGCTTCCATCTTCTTCGGCAGTGTCTCCAGCGCATGCTTCTCGTTGAAGCTCAGCTTGCGCTTCGAGGCGGATGCGGGAGCAGCAGTGCGTTGGTCCTTCTTGTCGGCGGCCGCTTGCGCCTTCGGCGCCTCGCGCTTGAGGGCGGCGCCGCGTGGCGGCGGTGTGTCCAGCATGTCATCGGCCTCTGCGTCCCGTGCCTGCGCGTCGTCGCGCTTGATCAGCAGCCATTGGTGCTGCTTGCCCTTCATCGCCGTGCGCACCAGCTTCCAGCCCCCGTTGAGGCGCTCACCGTGCAGCACGAAGTCGAGCTTGCCGGCAGCGATCGCCTCCAGCGGGTCGCCGTCGCAGGCCCAGGTACCGTGGTCGTACACATCCACATGCCCGGCGCCGTAGTGGCCGCTGGGAATATCGCCTTCGAACCCTGCGTAGGACAGCGGGTGGTCCTCCACCTCCACCGCCAGGCGCTTCTCGCCCGCGCGCAGCGACGGCCCTTTGGGTACCGCCCAGCTCTTCAACACGCCATCGGCCTCCAGCCGGAAATCGTAGTGGCGCGAACTGGCATGGTGCAGCTGCACCACGAAGATCGGGCGCCGCGCCGGCGCGGCGCGGCGGTCGGCATCCGGCTCGGGGGTGCCGTCGAAACGACGCTTGCGGCGGTATTCCTGCAGTGACATCGGCGCTTACCCGGCCTTGCGCGTGGGGGTGGCGCGTTTGGTGGATTTATTCGCGGCCTTGGCCGCCTTGGCCGGTGCCTTCGCCGGCGCCTTGGCCTTCTTGGCGGGGGCCTTCTTCGGCGCAGCGGTCACGGCGGTCTTCCTGGCCGGCGTGCGCTTCTTGGCATCCAGGCTCTTCTGCAGCAGCGACATGAAGTCGACCACGTTGGTGGCGTCGTCATCGCGCGGCGCGGGTTCTTCCTCCACCTTGGTGGTGCCGCCCTTGGCCTTGATCCGCTTCTTCAGCAGCACCTGCAGCCGTTCGCGGAATTCGTCGTGGTAGTCATCGGGTTTCCACTCGCCGGACATCGAGGCGATCAGCTGCTCGGCCATGGCCGTTTCCTTACTGTTGATCCGGTAGTCGGCCAGTGAACCGGTGGGCAGCTTGTAGTCTTCCGGGTCGACCAGTTCCTGTGGGTAACGCAGGATCATCAGCACCAGCGCGTCGCCATGCGGCATCACCGCGCACAGGTACTCGCGGGTGCGCACCACCACCCGGGCGATGCCCACCTTGTCGGTCCTGCGCAGGGTTTCGCGCAGCAGCACGTAGCCCTTCTCGGCCTTCTTGGCCGGGACCAGCAGGTAGGGCTTCTCGTAGTAACGCGGGTCGATGGTGCTGGCATCCACGAAGGTCTCCACCTCCACCGCCTCATGGCTCTCCGGCGCCGCCGAGCGGATGTCGTCCTCCTCCAGCACCACGTAGCTGCCCTTGTCGTACTCGTAGGCCTTGACGATGTCTTTCCACGGCACTTCTTCACCGGTATCGGCGTTGACCCGCTCGAAGCGGATCGGCTTGCGGTCGCGTGAGTCGAGCATGCGGAACTGCAGGTCGACCTTGCGCTCGCCGGACATCAGCGACACCGGGACATTGAGCAGGCCGAACGAGAGGGTACCGGTCCAGATCGGTCGGGCCATGGCAGGGCCACTCCAACGCTACAGGGGGAGGGCAGCTGTACCGCGGCAGGCGTGAAACGCCCGTGTCCGCACCGTGCAGGAGCCCTTTACGGGTTACTGCAGCAGGCCGTGCACCGCCGCTGGCGGCATGTGGTCCAGCGCCAGCCAGGCGTCCTCGACGATGCCGCGTGCCTGGCCCCAGCCCAGCCGTGACTGCCCACGCATCTGTTCCCAGTGCTCGGCCAGCTCGCCGTCGGTGTCGTCGTCGTTGCCGCGTGGCCAGGCCGCATAGTGCGTGGTCAGGGCGAACGCGTACGCCGGGTACAGATCGCGCCAGCTGCGGTGGCCATGCCCACGACGGCGCTCGTAGTCGTTGCGCATGTACTGCAGGTAGTCCTGCGCCACCGCCTGGGCTTCCTCGGTGCGCTCACGGCGCACGCGGCGCGTGTTCCGGGTCGGCTGCAGGTAGGCGTTGAACAGCGCGGGGGCGGCGCGACGGTCCAGGCGGGGCATGGCACGACTCCGGCGGTACAGGGCAGGCAGAAATAGTCCCGCCGCCGTTAGCCAGCCGTGACAGATGTGTTCAGGGCAGGCGATTCGCAGGGACTTCACCCGCCAAGCGCTGTAGTGGAGTTCCCCCGTTCCGGAGTGATTCCCATGCCACGCGATCCCCTGCGCGAAGCCAGCACCCCGGTGCCTGGCGAACAGCACGCCAAACATGACAACCAGGACGCCGAAGACCGCGGCGCCGGCATGTCCCCCCCGGCCGAAGCGGACCACCTGCCGGTGGTGTCCGGTCCCAGCCACGGCTATCGCGACCGCAAGGACCCCACCGGGGTGCCGCACCCGGGCGGGCGGGAGAACCAGGAACAACGCCAGGCGCGCAAGGAGCACGCCAGCGACAACCAGGATGAAGCCCTGGACGAGACCTTCCCCGCCAGCGACCCGACCTCGCCATTCGTGCCGGCCAAGATCCCGCGCTAGCGGCAGCCCGTTGGCTGGGCCGCGCTAGACCGCCAGCGGCCCGGTGATCACGGCGCCCACTGCCACTGCAGGCCCACACCCACCCGGCGGTCCGGGCCGGGCTCGAAGTACCGCTGGTTGCCGTCGTTGACGATCACCGAGCCGATGTAGCGCTGGTCCAGCACGTTGTCGATGCGCGCGAACGCCCGCAGCGTGCCCTGCGCGGTCTGCCAGCGGCGCGCCGCTTCCAGGTTCAGCAACGCATAGCCGGCCGCCTTCTCGGTGGCCAGGTCGTTCACCACCGTGTCGCTGGAGGCCACCAGCTCGGCGGCCCACTGCCACGGTCCGGGCGTGTACTGCATGCGCGCGTTCCACTGCTGCCGGGGCACGCCGGGCAGGCGCGCGCCGGCCTGCACCGTGTTGCAGCCGGCGGTACCGCACAGCGGGTACGCATCGCGCACCGTCGCTTCGATCCAGGTGTAGGCCACCGCCAGCTCGGTCTGCGCGCCCAGTGGCTGCACGTAGCTGGCTTCGGCGCCCTGCCGTCGGGTACGGCCGATGTTGCGGTAGGTGGAACGCCCGCCGCTGTTGCTGGCCACCGCCAGTTCGTCATCGGTGTCCGCCCGGAACAGGGCCGCCTCCAGCCGCGCCCCGCTCTGTGCGTGCCATTTGCTGCCCACTTCCAGGTTGCGGCTGCGCGCGGCCGACAGGTCCAGCGCCAACCCGGCCTGGCCGTCGGCGCGGTAGCCCAGCTCGTTGAAGGTGGGCGTTTCAAAGCCACGCCCGGCCGAGGCGTACAGCCGCCAGGCATCGCTGGCGCGGAACACTACCCCGGCCACCGGCGTGGTGGCCGCGTAGCGGCGCGCGCCGCTGTCATCGGGGTTGCTGGCGGTGATGTAGTGGTCGTTGGAGCGGAACCGCACGGTGCTGTGGCGCAGGCCCAGCAGCAGCGACCAGCGCGGGGCCCATTGCCACCACGCCTGGGCGAACTGGTCGATGTTCTCGACCCGGTCGGCCTGGTCGCGGCGCAGGCGGCCCTTGATGCCCAGCTGATCGCCCACGAAGTTCTCGTAACCGCGGCGATCCTGCAGCTGACGGTCGGCATTGGCGCCGATCACCAGATCCAGCGGTCGTCCGGCCCAGTCGCCGTGCCAGCTCCAGCGCGCGTCCACGCCGCCGTAGTCGCCGTCCAGGTCGATCACCCCGCCGGCATGCAGCGGGTTGGCCTGCGGCCCGGGGGGAATGGCCAGGTACTGTTCCACGCTGCGCTGCCCGGCATAGCCCATCGCCCGCCAGGTATGGGCGCCGTCGGTGCGGGTGAAGACCAGCCCGGCCTGGGCCTGGCGGACCGATTTGCGGGTGTTGTACTGGCTGGCCACGGCGGTGGCCTGGCGCGGGTCGGCGTTGACCTGGGCCCGGCTCAGGCCGAGCGGGTCCTGCGCATCGGGGGAATCGAAGTAGTTCAGCACCAGGTCCAGCTGGCCACCGCCCACGTCGGTGCCCAGCCGCGCATTGACCGACTCGCGGCGGGCCGCGCTGTGGTCGCGCCAGCCATCGGTGCGGAAGTGGTTGGCGGCCACGTTGTAGCGGATCGGTCCCTGCTGGCCGCGCAGCTGCGCACCGGCGCTGAGGGTGTTGTCGCTGCCGGTGTCCAGCCGCAGCCGCCACGGGTCGCCGGGGGCGCCGTCGGCGCTGAACACCTGCACCACGCCGCCGGAGGAGTTGCCGTACAGCGCCGAGAACGGGCCGCGCAGCACGTCCACCCGCTGCGCCGAGAGCAGGCTGGCATGCGACAGCTGGCCCTGGCCGTCGGGCATGGTGGCCGGCACGCCGTCCACCAGCACGCGCACCCCGCGCACCCCGAAGGTGGACCGTGCGCCGAAGCCCCGGATCGACAGCTGGGTGTCCTGCGCATAGTTCTGGCGGTCGCGCGCCACCACGCCGGGGATGCCGTCCAGCGCTTCGGACACCTGGGCCAGGGTTCCATTGGCGTCGTCATCCAGCCAGACCGTGCTGATAGACGCCGGCAGGTCCGCATCGTCCACCTGCTGCACCCGTGCGGCCTGCACCTGAACCGTGGGCAGGCGCTCGACCGGCGGGGTATCGGCCGGGGCAGGCGCGGCCTGTGCCGGGTTCGGCAACAGCGCCGCCGAAAGCAGCGCGGAGGGGACGACAAACGCGGAAAAACGCAGCATACGGGCAGGGGTCCTCAGCGGCAGGGCACGCCGCACGCCATGGTACGGAAGACGACGTGACGGCAGCCACCGCGCCCACGCCGCGGCTTTGTTAGGATGGCTTGGTTTTGGCTGATTCTGCCGCAACCTGCGTCGCGCCAACCTCCCCCCTTCCGTCATCCGAATGAGTACCGCCGTGTCCTTCTTTGCAAATGTGGAACTGGTCCCAGGCGACCCGATCCTGGGCCTGACCGAGGCTTACAACGCCGACAGCCGCTCGACCAAGGTCAACCTGGGCGTGGGCATCTACTACGACGAAAGCGGCCGCATTCCGCTGCTCCGCGCCGTCAAGCAGATCGAACAGCAGCTGGCCGATGAAGCCAAGCCGCGCGGCTACCTGCCGATCGACGGCCTGCCGGCCTACAACCAGGCCACCCGCGAGCTGGTGTTCGGCAAAGACTCGCCGCTGCTGGCCGCCGGCCGCGTGGCCACCTCGCAGACCATCGGTGGCAGCGGTGCGCTGCGCGTGGGCGCAGACCTGCTGCACCGCCTGCTGCCGCACGCCACCATCGCCATCAGCAACCCCAGCTGGGAAAACCACCGCGCGGTGTTCGGCGCTGCCGGTTTCGAGGTCGTGGAGTACAGCTACTTCGACCCGACCACCCACGGCGTGGATTTCGACGCCATGCTGGCCGACCTGGGCAAGCTGCAGCCGGGCACCGTGGTGCTGCTGCACGCGTGCTGCCACAACCCGACCGGCGCCGACCTCACCGTCGCGCAGTGGAAGCAGGTGGCCGAGCTGTTGAAGGACCGCCAGCTGTTCCCGTTCATCGACATGGCCTACCAGGGCTTCGACAAGGGCATCAGCGAAGACGGCGCCGCGGTGCGCATCATCGCCGAGGCCGGCATCGACAGCTTCGTGGTCGCCAACTCGTACTCCAAGTCGTTCTCGCTGTATGGCGAACGCATTGGCGCGCTGTCGGTGGTGGCCCCGGACGCGGCCTCGGCCAAGGCCGTGCAGTCGCAGGTCAAGCGCATCATCCGCACCATCTACTCCAGCCCGTCCAACCACGGTGCTGCGCTGGTAGCCGGCGTGCTCAACAGCGTTGAGCTGCGCCAGGTGTGGGAAGCGGAACTGACCGAGATGCGCGAGCGCATCCATGCCCTGCGCCACGGCCTGGTGGAGAACCTGGTCGCCGCCGGCGCGCCGGAGTTCGCCTTCATCAACGATCAGGCCGGCATGTTCTCGTACTCGGGCCTGACCCGCCCGCAGGTGGACCGCCTGCGCGACGAGTTCGGCATCTACGCCGTCGGCACCGGCCGCATCTGCGTGGCCGCGCTGAACCAGGGCAACCTGGCGTACGTGGCCAAGGCCGTGGCGACCGTCGCCAAGGGCTGATCGGCGCGCGCTGCAGCACCCACAGGAACGGCCGCCCAGTGCGGCCGTTCCTGTGTCCAGATCCTTGCCGCGTACGCGGCCCTGCCTTCCTGACCTGGCGCGCTGTCCTGCGCCTGCCTCGTAATGCCCGCGGCAACGGGCGACAATACGGCCCCCAAATGTCTTTGGCAGCCATTCCATGTCCCGTACGTCGCTTACCCGGTACCTGATCGAAGAGCAGCATGCCGGCCGCATCAACGCCGACCTGCGCCAGCTGATCGCCGTCGTCGCCCGCGCCTGCACCAGCATCTCCATCGCGGTCAGCAAGGGCGCGCTCGGTGGCGTGCTGGGCGAGGCCGGTACCGGCAACGTGCAGGGCGAAGCGCAGAAGAAGCTGGACGTCATCAGCAACGAGATCCTGCTCGAGGCCAATGCCTGGGGCGGCCACCTTGCCGCCTGCGCCTCGGAGGAAATGGACCACTGCCAGCCCGTGCCGGACACCTACCCGCGCGGCGACTTCCTGCTGCTGTTCGATCCCCTCGATGGCAGCTCCAACATCGACGTCAACGTCTCGGTCGGCACCATCTTCTCGGTGCTGCGCTGCCCGCCCGGCACCGAACAGCCCAACGACGCCAGCTTCCTGCAGCCGGGCACCGCGCAGGTCGCCGCCGGTTACTGCATCTACGGTCCCAGTACCCAGATGGTGCTCACCGTGGGCCACGGCACGCATGCCTTCACCCTGGACCGCGAGAAGGGCGAGTTCGTGCTGACCACGCCGGACATGCAGATTCCCGCCGACACCCAGGAATTTGCCATCAACATGTCCAACCAGCGCCATTGGGAAGCCCCCATGCAGGGTTACGTGCAGGACCTGCTGGCCGGCAAGGAAGGCGCGCGCGGCAAGAACTTCAACATGCGCTGGATCGCCAGCATGGTGGCCGACGTGCACCGCATCCTCACCCGCGGCGGCATCTTCATCTACCCGTGGGACAAGAAGGACCCGTCCAAGGCCGGCAAGTTGCGCCTGATGTACGAAGCCAACCCGATGGGCCTGCTGGTCGAGCAGGCCGGCGGCGCGGCCACCACCGGCCGCGAGCGCATCCTGGATATCCAGCCCGACCAGCTGCACCAGCGCGTGCCGGTGTTCCTTGGCTCTCGCAATGAAGTGGCCGAAGCCACCCGCTATCACCGCGAGCACGACAGCGCGCAGGGCTGATCGCAACGCACGGGGCCGGCCCATTGCCGGCCCCGTGTGTGCCATGGAAAAACCCAACGTGGCAACGGCGTGACATCGGCCAGCGCAGCGGTCACCATCGGGGCCAGATGCCCACGGATGACCCCATGACGGCCGACACGCAGCACGACTTCATTGAAGTAATCCACAACGCCATCCCCGCCGATGTGTGTGCCGCCATCCAGGCCAGGATGCGAACCAGTGCGCAGTTGCGACCCGGCGAAGTGGGCAGTGGCGTGTTCCCGGAACTCAAGCACAGCAAGGATCTGCGCATCAGCGGCGACGCCGCGTGGCGCGATATCGACATGCTGTTGCAACAGGCGGTTTTCCGCGGCGTTTTGAGTTATCTACGGCGTTATCCACAGGCGCTGATCTCGCCGCTGATGTTGCAGATCCAAGACAGCAACGGCCGGCCGCGCCGCCTGGCGGCCGACGATTTCCCCGGTATGGACGATGCCACGCTGTCGGATCTGGCCCGTACGTGCCTGCGTCCCGGTGCCATCAATCTGCAATGGTATGCAGCGGGCGAGGGTGGCTATCCCTATTGGCACTGCGAGCTGTACCCGCGCGATCCCGCCGGCGAGACACTGCACCGCCACCTGCTGTGGACGCTCTACCTCAACGATGATTTCGAGCAGGGCGAAACCGAGTTCCTGTTCCAGGGCCGCAAGGTCGCGCCGCGCACGGGGAGCTTGCTGATCGCCCCGACGGCGTTCACCCACACGCATCGCGGCAACCGCCCGCAGGGTGGCGACAAGTTCATCGCCACCAGCTGGATTTTGTTCCAGACCGCGCAGAAGCTGTTCGCAGGAAACTGACGGCAGCAGCACGCAAGCCCCGGTAGTGCCGGCCGCTGGCCGGCTCCCGACACCCCTACCGCAGGCCCATCGCCATCACGGCGACGCATCCGCACCGCTTCAGCATCGAGCTGGCACAGCAGATGGTCACTGTCCTTGATGCTGCCCTGTGCACGCCCTTGATCCAGCGTGGCCTACAGCGCAGGTTCCCACGCATCCTGTCGTCCAGATGACGATCTAGAACAACGACCCCTGCGGCGAATCCACCCGCGGCGGCAGCGGTCGCACGAACTTGTCGCAGTCCAGCTTCGGCCAGTGACTGTTCTGCGCGTCGAACCCCAAGCGCCTGCGTGCGAGTTTGAACCGGCTCGACAGCAGATCGGCGTACACGCCTTCGCCGCGCATGCGGCTGCCGAACTCGCTGTTGTAGTCCTTGCCGCCGCGCAGCTGGTTGATGGTGCTCATCACGTGCGCGGCGCGATCGGGGTGATGGGTATCCAGCCAGTCGCGGAACAACGGGGCCACTTCCAACGGCAGGCGCAGCAGCACATAGCCGGCGGTGGAGGCGCCGGCATCGCGCGCGGCTTCCAGTACCGCTTCCAGTTCGGCGTCGTTGATCCACGGGATCACCGGGGCCACCATCACCCCGACCGGGATGCCGGCGTCGTGCAGGCGGCGCATTGCCCGCAGCCGCGCGTGCGGCGCCGAGGCGCGCGGTTCCAGCTTGGCCGACAGGTGGGGGTCCAGCGAGGTCACCGAGAAGTGCACGCTCACCAGGTTCTGTTCGGCCAGCGGGGCCAACAGATCGATGTCGCGTTCGACCAGGGCGTTCTTGGTGATCAGCGAGAACGGGTGCCGCGTTTCCAGCATTACTTCGATCAGCTGGCGGGTGAGTTTCAGCTTGCGCTCGATCGGCTGGTAGGCGTCGGTGTTGATGCCCAGCGCGATCGGCTGCGGCACGTAGCCGGGGCGCGAGAACTCCTTGCGCAGCAGCTGCGGTGCATTGGTCTTGGCGAACAGTTTGGTTTCAAAGTCCAACCCGGGCGACAGGTTGAGGTAGGCATGCGACGGCCGGGCGAAGCAGTACGAGCAGCAGCACTATATGTGTTTGCGGAAATGTGTTCATTACAGCACCGGCCAGCACGGAAGTACTCTCTAGCCTAGCGGGCTGTGGGAGGAGCATTGCCTCGTAGCTCAGGGCAATGATGGGCAGGTTAGCGTCAGCAGTGAGGTGCTAACTGCGCTCTTTGCCAGAGTCGTCTGGGTTCGACTAATGCTGGCGCGCGGCGAGCAAGGCCAAGGCCAAGGCCGCGACTATCGGCCAGCCGCCAGCGTATCTCGTCTGGACCTCAATGACGCCGCCGGAGCGATATGAGACAGAGAGTACCGGCCGGCCACGAAATGACTCAAACATGGTATCTGAGACGCCGGGTTCCAGGATCAGCGCGGATCCGCGAAGTGCGACGTTGCTGTTCCTCTCATGTCCGCTTCTGGCCGAGTGCAGACATCGCCGGGGGAAGGGGATTTGGGATCTTCATCGGGCTAGGGAAGGGTGGCTTCCGAGCCAAAGCGGCTATTGGTGCAGCCGCCGAGCCTACCGCTGGGTCGGGCTATACGCTGGCTTGCTAGCCGGACCCAGTCGCCCTAATATCGAGCTGTGCCAATGGGGAAGGCCTGCTGTGTGGTGATTTGTGGATAAGTCGTATAACCGGACCATGCGGCCCGTTTATTAGGCGGTTATGCCCCATGAGCGATATCACCTCACATCGATCCCCGCTGCCGTCATGTCGGTTCTCCGATACAGTTGGCTGGCCGACCGGCCGCTGTTGAATTTTGGTGGTGCTGACACCGGGTCGTTACCGGACTCGGATGCCGGGTTTTCGTTACATGAGATTCAAGACATCACGCGTTAGGCCCCGCGTCAAAAATCTAAGGAACTCACATGTTCAAGGCAAAGGAAATTGCGATTGAGTCGGTAGCCTCTTTCCTGCTCGGCGGACTTCCTGCAATTGTCACCTATTGCTACGGTGGGGGGGAGGCGCTCAAAGAGTTTAGTAAAGATGCACTCCCATCCGGCTTTCCCGTCTGGTACGTCTTTGCCTTGAGCGGGATAGCCCTAGTGATACTCGCGTTGAAGCGATACGGATCAAAAAGTGCTATACCTAATGGAGTTTTATGGGAGTCGCTTCAAGAGATCCATGACGAGCTGAAGGGTGTCTACCGCTTTGCCGCTGGATTCCTTATTACGTTTGTAGTCGTGTGGGTACTGACCGATTGGAGCTCAATTCATGCCGGGGCATTGATGCTTCTAGTCTACGGATTACTAGGCTTGCTGATCTGCCTGTTCTATCGCATGGCAAGCTCTTACATTGAGGGGGGCTGACGACTGGCTACAAAACCCTGGGCAATTCACTCTGCATCTGGTACGGGCGCACTTACGTTCTTGAATCGTCAATCCATGTAGTGACCTAACTATTCATTCAAGCCGACGCCTTGCGCGGCTTAACTCAACGCGTTAGACGTCCAGGTCGAGTCCATAGGTATGTTGAGCGACAGCTTCAATGCACTTCTGAAGGAAGCGCAGTTCACCCTTGAAATGCTTGGCTCTGGCGCGACGCAGGTCAGGAAGGCCAGCCACACAGCCAAGGGTACTTACTTTCAAGCGCTAACGAGCCTCTCTACCGGCATCGAGCGCATCGGAAAGCTCTGCCTGATCCTTGACCACTACTTAGCCAACAGTGGTCAGTTTCCCAGTCATGAGCAAATGAAGAACGACATCGGGCATGACATTGAAAAGATCTACCGAAAATCACAAGAAATAATTCAGGCCCGCGAAATCACTCTTGATCATCTACAGAGTCTCAGTAGTCCGGTCCATCAGGCGATTTTGCGTTCACTCAGCAATTTCGCGAAGGGTGACCGTTACTCAAACATCAATCTAATTACAGGATCAAAGCAGAATCGCGACCCAATTGCTGATTGGTTCAATGGCGTTGATAAGCGAATCTACGATTCATCAATTGGTGTGGCAAGGAAGTCCCAGATAGCGCAGCAAGCCCGTTTAGTGAACGCCCTGATCGGTGAAATTTCATATGTGCTTCAAAGCTCAGAGACCGGTTACGAAATAACGGATCTTGAGACGGTAACTCGCATAAGTTTGGCATCGGCCGCAATTGCACCATTGCGGCAACTCAACGTGCTGCAGGTAATTCGCTACTGGACAGGCTTGCTTCGCGAGCTTCAGTATCTGGCGCACGCAACAGGTGGCGATGATATTCCTCACTTCGGCGAAATGTTCGCGAGATTCGGCAATGATGATAAATATCTACGCACTCGTAAGACCTGGGAGAAGAATTAGTGCAAGGCTGCGGGTCTAACAATTCATTCGAGCCGACGCCGCTTTGCGGCGCGGCTTATTTCAGGCGTTAGAGGGCGCACCAACTAATATGGCAGTCGCAGATTTGGAAAGCCTTGCTTTCGAGTTTTTTCGCGAGTTCGCGCGCTATGAATATTGCCTCAAGGCGACTGGGCTTCGCGAAGAATCGCGCGCGGCCAAGGCGAGCTGGAGTAGATACGCGGCTGAAGTCACGCACGTCATTGACGCTCCTCAGGGACAAGACCTTGTGAGCGCAATTGGCTACTTCACAGACCATCCGCCCAAGAAGCAGATTGTGAATGATGGAGTCTTGGACTGGGATGAGGCCTTGCCGGACCATCAGAGCAAGGCAGAACTCATCTTGCTGTTGGTCTGTCGCGTCAGAAACAACCTGTTTCACGGCGGTAAGTTCAATGGGCACTGGTTCGAGCCGCAACGCAGCGAAGATCTCATGCAGCATGCCCTCGTGATACTTAGGGCATGCGCCCAGGGCCACCCCCAGGTGAGGGTGGCGTATGCGGGTAGCGTCCTCTAACAACTCATTCAAGCCGAACTGAATCGCCCAGGGTTCCGTAGACACCTCGCAGCCATAAACTATGGCTTAGGCGGAGGTGGTTATGAGCACGAAGCGGTACACCGATGAGTTCAAGA
>LNAP01012003.1_pt1 | contig 12680 bp, 16 predicted proteins | sample 602601 | NCBI WGS metagenome assembly LNAP01 (sample SAMN02440304, study PRJNA202911) | soil metagenome | biome: Subtropical and temperate rainforests or woodlands; isolation source: soil samples (1 kg each in a 20% v/v slurry with milli Q water) were... ... | reverse complement strand
GCCAGAAAATGCCATGCGGCGCCCCGTTGCCGGGGGGTGTGATGGCATCGAAGCGGCGCACTTCTTTGCCGATCATCTCCGTCTCGGATGGCTTGGTGTGCGTGATGTCGATGGGACAGCGCTTGCCGGGGCTGAGTTGCGCCAGGGCGCGCGGTACAGAAAACGATGGGCGCCCACCTAGAACGCACCTTGGATGAACCCATGGCGCGGCTCATGCCGCCACCTCACAATTGCGCCACAATTGCGCCACAATCGCGCCATGGCACCCAAAATCGCGCCACTTACAGACCATGCAAAGCCGGCTGATCTGCTGCGCAGCATTCAGAATGCCCCGGCCGGGTTAACGCTGGCGCAGTTGCTGGAGCGCCACCCCAGCGTGGCGCGCCGCACGGCACAGCGCTGGCTTGGCCAGTGGGCGGCCGATGGCAGCATCGTGGCGCAAGGCGCTGCGCGTGCGCGGCACTATCGCGCCGCAGCCATGCAAGGCGTGCCAGGCTTGGGCCCACATCCACGCTCAGGCCCAGACGGCTTCCCGGCCGCCATCCCGCTGTCGGCTGACAGCCTGGATGTTTTGGCTTACGTTGACCAGCCCCTGCAGGCGCGCAAGCCGGTGGGCTATCAGCGCGATTTTCTGCAGGCTTATCAGCCCAACCTGACTTGGTATCTGCCAGCACCACTGCGCCGCCAGTTACACCAGATGGGCCAAACCGCCGATGCACACGCGCCTGCGGGCACTTACAGCCGTGCTATCTTGAATCGGCTGTTGATTGATTTGTCTTGGGCGTCTAGCCAACTGGAGGGCAACACGTATTCACGCCTGGATACGCGGGCGCTGATTGAGCATGGACAGGTGGCCGCTGGCAAGGCGGGCATCGAGACGCAGATGATCTTGAACCACAAATCGGCCATCGAGCTGCTGGTAGAGAACGCTGGCACTGCGCGCCTGGACCGCTACACGCTGATGAATTTGCATGCGGCACTGGCAGAAAACCTGCTGCCCAACCCGGCTGACGAGGGGCGTTTGCGCCAGCATGTGGTGGAGATTGGGCAAAGCGTGTTTCGCCCGCTGTCGGTGCCGCAGCAGCTCGATGAGGCGCTGAACGAACTGCTGGACAAGGCGGGGCAAATCAGCGACCCGTTTGAGCAGTCTTTTTTCATGCTGGTGCATGTGCCTTATCTGCAGCCTTTTGCGGATATCAACAAGCGCACCTCACGCCTGGCGGCCAACCTGCCGCTGTTTCGCGCCAATCTGTGCCCGCTCACTTTTGTGGATGTGCCCGAGCAGGCTTACAGCCGCGCCATTTTGGGCGTGTATGAGTTAACCCGGGTCGAGTTGCTGCGCGACGTGTTTGTCTGGGCCTATGAGCGCTCTACCCAGGAGTATCTGGCCATCAAGCAAGACTTGGCCGAGCCAGACCCGACCCGGCTGGCCTACCGGGGTCTGATCAAGCAAACCATCCATGCGGTGGTGACGCACCTGGGCGGCGACGCACTGGCCCTCATCGCGCAAGCCGTGGCCGCGCACGTGCCAGAAACCGAGCGGCCCGCAGTGCACGCGCTCATCGTGGAAGAACTGCGCCGCCTGCATGAAGGTGTGCTGGCGCGTTATGGGCTGCGGCCGTCGGAGTTTGCGGCGTGGCAGGCGGGTAAGGATTAAACCTATGGATCCGGCCCTGTGAAGTTTGACCCGCTCGCCCTGGGGGGCTATGACTGCTGCACCCAGTTTTCCAGCCGCAGGCCGGGCACCCGCTCGAACTCGCGTGTGTTGTGCGTGACCAGGGGCGCGTCCAGGCTGAGTGCGTGGGCGGCGATCATGGTGTCTAGGGCACCGATGGGTTGGCCTTGGCGCTCCAGGTTGGCGCGCAAGTCGCCATAAGCCCAGACCGCGTTGGTGTCGAAGGGCAGTATTTCCAGCGGCGCCAAAAACATCTCCAGTGCGGCCCTGTTGCGCGCCGAGCCGCTTTTGGCCACGCCGTAGGCCAGCTCTGCCGCCACCACGCTGCACAGGCCCACGTCGCCCAGGCGGTATTGGCGAAACCGCGCCAGCACTTCGGGTGGCCTGGCGTTGATGATGTAGATGCAAATGTTGGTGTCCAGCAGAATCATGCGCAAATCTCGGGGCGCACCTGCTGTGGCGGCTGTTCGCGCGCAAGCACAAAGCCGGGCTCGAAAGCCGACAGGGCGGCTTCGAGGGTGTCCCAAGGGTTGTCCAGCGGCAGCAGCAGCACGCCGTTGCCGAAGTGTCGAACCCCGACATCGGTCCCTGTGAAACGAAATTCCTTGGGCAACCGGACCGCTTGGCTGCGACCCGATTGAAAGAGACGGGCGGTTTCCATGGTGTGCCTTTGATCATTGATAATCACCAATGGTAGCTACTCTCTTGTGTTCGCGCAAACAGGGCAAGGCAAATTGGAGTCTGACCCCAATTTCTCCGGGCCAAATCCAAGCAGATCGGCATCGCGCGTTGGCCGATGTGGTTGGTCGTACCACAGTGAAAACAGCAGCGCGCCCTTGAGCAGGTAGTTGGCGGCATGTGGCGAGATGGACAGCCGGTACAGCAGCCGCTCTAACCCGAAGTGGGTGAGCGTGAGGTTGAAGTCTTGCTTCGTGGCATCGGCGCGCTGCTTCAGGCGGGCGCGGATGGAGGCAGCCAGGTTGCGGCTCATGCCACGATGCTTTCCAGATAAGGCCGCATGACATTGGCCACGCGATCCACGGTGGCGTAGCGCCAGAGCGCATCCATCGTCAGCTTGCGTTGTGACCAGCCATCGCGCAGCGCTTCCAGCGCCACGTCCAGGCCGATTTTGTTGCGGTATTTGAAGCAGTCGGCCACTGTTTTGGCCGCGTTGTACACGGGCACCTGCACGCCATCAATCGTGACCGTTTCGATGCCTTCGGTCAAAGCCGCCCCCGACATGCGCACCACGCGCAGCGCCGGTTGGTCCAGGCGGGGCGTGGGCGAATGGTGGGGGATGGCAGTCCAGACCTCGTGCGGTGCCTGCGTGCCGATGCCGTGGACACGCAGCGCCGACAGCAGGCACACCACGCCACGCGGCACACGCAGGGCGACCTCGGCCAGAGACCGGTGCTCGCTGAGCACGCGCCCCGGCAGGCTGTAAACGCCGCGGGCGACACGCTCGAGCTTGCCGACGGAGACCAGGCGGCTGAGAACCACTGTCGGAAGGCCCTGCCCAGCGAGATCGCGCGCACGCATGAGCGGCTGGCGCTCAGCAAGCGCCAGGACGGCTTGTTCGAGCGTGGTGGATTCCGAGCTGGGTGCCATGCGGGATTTTGTTGTAATTATTAGTCATTTGTCAACAAATGACTTGATAATGGAAACCCAAAAAAATTGGGGTCAGGTTAATTGGGGTCAGATTCCAATTTTGCTGGGGCAGGTTTTTTAAGAATGCGGCCCACCCGACCCGCGCCCAGAACTGCATTGAGCCTACAAGCCCGCGCAGCCAGCGCACTCAATGGCTGTGCAGCTTTTCTTGTAGCCAGACTTTGATGAGCGACTGGTAGGGCACGTCGCGCGCGTTGGCCGCCACTTTGAGTGAGTCCAGCAGGTGCTGGGGCAGCCGCAGAGAGATGGTCTTGGTGGTGGGCTTCAAGTTCGGCAGGGTGACTTTTGTGGCCTTCGACCAATCGAGATGCTCGGTCGAGCTGTGCGTTTCCCAATAGGCACGCTCTTCGGCCTCGTTGGCGAATGTGGGAATGGCTTTAGTGGGCTTGTTCATAAATGGCTCGCTCCTTTCGGTGCATGTCCCGCGCTGAAATGACACGGATCAATGCGCCTGACTGGCGCAGGGTGAACGTGATGTGCAAAGCCCGCCCGTCGTCTGTCTTGCCCAGCGCATGAAGGCGAAGCTCTGTCTGACTGTGGTTCGTGTCCTCCACAAGTAACAACGGAGCGTTGAAAAATACTTGCTCAGCTTCTGCCATGGAAACACCGTGTTTGTCGTTCTTGCGGGCGTTACCGTCATCCCAGTTGAATCCGGTGATGGTGCTGAAATCAATCATATTTGTATATTATCATCATATCAATTTCTTTAAAAATCGAAGAAATTGGGGTCAGACCCCCAAAGAAATTGGGGTCAGACCCCCATAGCAGACCATGCAAAGCCGGCTGATCTGCTGCGCTGCATTCAGAATGCCCCGGCCGGGTTAACGCTGGCGCAGTTGCTGGAGCGCCACCCCAGCGTGGCGCGCCGCACGGCACAGCGCTGGCTTGGCCAGTGGGTGGCCGATGGCAGCATCGTGGCGCAAGGCTCTGCGCGTGCGCGGCACCAGAAATTGGGGTCAGACCCCCATAGCACCCTCTGACTTGCCGTGGTGCATGCGATGGGGGTCACTTGTTCGTGCCGACCCAGTTTTCCACTTGCAGGGCGGGCACCCTGGCGAACTCGCCCACGTTGTGGGTCACCATGACGAGCCCTTCGCTGCGCGCATGGGCCGCTATGTGCAGGTCGTTCACTCCCATGGGCTGGCCGATTTTTTCCAGCCCGGCGCGGATGGCGCCATAGTGCTGGGCCGCCTTGCTGCCGTAGGGCAGCACTTCAAGGCGGCTGCAAAAGTCTTCGATGACCGCCAGGTTTTCGCTGACCTTGCTGCTTTTTTCGGCGCCGTGCATCAGCTCCGACAAGGTGATGGCCGATATGGCCATGCGGCCGGCGTTGGCGTTAAAGATCGGCATGACCTCGACGGGGCGGCGCTTCACAACGTAGATGACGATGTTGGTGTCGAGCAGGTAGCGCAGCATCAGAGCGATTCCCGCTCTGCCTGGTGCTGGCTGGCGCGCTCTGGCATGAAGTCGTCGCTCACTGCAGGGCCGTTCAGAAAGAAGCTGTCCCATGTCTGCCCCACGGGGGAAATGATGCGCTCGTTGCCTTTGGCCCGCACTTCGACTTTGCGCACGCCGTCGGGCAGGCGCAGGTCGATGGGGATGCGGACGGCTTGCGTGCGGTTGTTGATGAAGACGGTGCTGATGGTCATGGCCGCGCTCCTGGGCAAGGGTATATGGCGAAAGTATATGGCAACGGGTTGCCGTGCCACAGCTGTGCCCTACACCTCAAACTCTTGCCCCGCCTGCAGCCACGAAATGTCATGTGGCGCTGCGTTACCAGGGTGCGTGAGGGCGTCGAAGCGGCGCACTTCTTGCACGATCAATTGCGTCTCGGACGGCTTGGTGTGCGTGATGTAGATGGGGCATTGTTTGCCGGGCGCGAGCTGCGCCAGCTCTTGCGCCAGGGTGTGGGGTGCCAGGTGCAGGCTGCGCTGCGCCAGGGCGCTTTCGTGGTTGCTGAAGGCGGTTTCTATGACCAGCATGGCCAGGGGCAGCTGGTTGATGCGTTGCCAGAAGGCGGGGTTGGGGCCGGTGTCGCCGCTGAACACCCACCAGCCGGTGTGGCCTTGCACGGCGTAGCCCACGGCGGGCACGGTGTGGATGGCGGGCAGCACTTCGATGTGCAGGCCTGCTATCTGCAGCACTTGCCCGGTTTGTAGTGCTGTGTAGGCCAGCAAGGGCGCTGCAGCGCTGGGTATGCCACTGAAATCAGGCCAGATGATGTTGTTGAATATGTGGGACTGCAGCGCGGCGATGGTGGCGGGCAGGGCGTGCACCTGCACCGGCGTGCTGCGCAGGGAGGACACGGCATCGAGCATCAGGGGCAGGGCTGCCACATGGTCCAGGTGCGAGTGGGTGAGCAGCACATGGTCGATCTGGCGCATTTCTGCCAGGGTGAGGTCGCCCACGCCGGTGCCTGCGTCGATGAGAATGCGCCCATCCACCAGAAACGAGGTGGTGCGGCAGCCCTGGGCAATGGCGCCGGAGCAGCCCAACACGCGAACCTTCATGCCAGCCTTGCTCGAAGTTGAATCAGAACGGTCTGTTTTGTCGGCACCCAAAAGCCACCCCCGGGGCGCTGCTGGCAATGCAGCAACCCACAGAGTTATCAGATTTGTTCGAATTGCATGTCGGTGCCTGCCAGGGTGATGCGGTCACCATGTTTGAGGGGCACGGAGGCGCCCACCATGGGGGCGCCGTTAATCAAAGGCATGTTGGCCCCTTCGACGTGGGCCAGCACATGGCCCTGGTGGCGCTTGGTGATGGCGGCCACGGCCACGCCGGGCTTGCCAATGGTGGTAACCACTTTCCGCAAGGCCACCTCGCGCCCGGCGGCCGCGCCCGACAGCACGCGAATGCGCGCCGAATAGGGGGCGACCCCCGATGGGGTTGGTGCAGAGGCGGTGCGGGGCGCCGCCGCCGCAAACGAGGCCGCCATGCTGGGCCTGAAGGCCGTGGTTTTTTCGGGGTTTTCGCTCTCGGCTGCTTGAAGGAAGCGGATCTTGTATTTGCCCAGCTCAATGACGTCGCCGTTGCGCAGCTCCTGGCGCTTGATGGCCTTGGCGTTGAGGTGCTGCCCAGGTCTTCGATTTCGACCTCGTCTTCGGTCATGTGGATGACGGCGTGCTCTCCGCTGACGGCAAGGTTGTCAATGACGATGTCGTTGTAGGGGCGTCGGCCCAGCGTGGTTCGGTCCTTGGTCAACTCGACCTCTTTGATGACAACGCTGTCGATCGAAACGATCAATCTGGGCATGATCCACTCCTAAGATGTTGAGTTGTTGTATGCGTGAACGGCATCATGCAGTCCTGACCCATCGGGACATGAAGCCACGTTTCTTGCCGCGCGCTGTGGTTTGCACCAGCAGCACGCTGATGTTGTCGCGCCCACCCTGGGCATTGGCGGTGTCGATGAGCAAAGTGGCTTTGTCTTGCAGCGGCACGGATGCGCGCAGCATTTCGGCCAGGTCGGCATCGGACACCATGTCGGTCAGGCCGTCCGAGCACATGAGGAACAAATCGTGCGGTGCGACCTGGAATTCGTTTATTTCCATCTGCACATGGGGCTCCACGCCCAGGGCCCGAGTGACCAGATTGCGGTTGCCTGACGCGGCGGCTTGCTGGGGGGTGAGAAAGCCTGCGTCCACCTGTTCCTGTAGCCAGGAATGGTCGCGCGTGATTTGCTGCAACACGCCATCGCGCAGGCGATAACAACGCGAATCGCCGACGTGGCCCAAAATGAGCCGGTCGCCCCGAAATACGCCCACCACCAGCGTGGTGCCCATGCCGGCGTACTGGGGGTTGGAAAGGGATGCGCCCAAAACGGCGTGGTTTGCGTTTTCCACGCAGATTTCGAGCGCCTTTCGAACGTCGACAACTTGCGCAGCCTTGCCCATTTGAGTGAGCCAACGCGCCATTTCCGAACGAATGAAGGTGGTGGCCATGGCACTGGCGACTTCGCCAGCGTTGTAGCCGCCCATGCCGTCCGCCAGTATGGCCAGTTGCGCATCGCGGTCAAAGGCCACCGCATCTTCGTTGTTGCTGCGCACCCGTCCACGGTCGGTGCGGGCGAAAAATTCGTAGGTCATGGAGGTTGCCGCGTGCGTCGTCAGGCAGCCGAAGACTGTGAAAGCGCCGAATTCCGGACAGCGGGAGGTTTCATCACGGTTACCAGGAAATCTGCCATGTCAGGCCCATTGCATTGCGCCCCGCATCATAGACGAGCGCATGGGGTTTGCAGCGCTAGCGCCATGGGGGTGGTGACCAGCCCTGGTGTCATGGATTGGGAAGCGCTTGCATGGTCAAAAAACTCTCAGCCTTGCTGTTTCGACTGGGAGTCAGGCAGCAATTTCTGCGCCCGCATCATGATGCGCCCCGGCCAAAGCCAATAGCCTTGGCTCGCCGGGCCTGGCGCTCAATCGCGCCCTTTTACTGACGATCCTGGCGGCAGGTCGTCATGGACATGTCATTTTTGTCACTGCCCAGGCTGTCCACGCTACGTCGCACCTGCGGCCAGAACTTGCCGATGCCCACCGTCAACGCTATGCGCAGCACCACGGCTGCGCCGGAACCCCAGAAAACGGCCTTGCGTTGCTGGTGCGGCGGCAGGGAGCGCGCGGCCAGTGCAATGACGACCGCGATGTCGCCAGAAAGAACGATGTTGATCCAGACGATCTTGACGAGACCGATCCAAAAATCGGCACTGCGCAGAAATTCAATGACGTAACTCCATTGTCATGAATGCAAGAAGCGCCCGAAACCAGGGTTTCGGGCGCTTCTGTTTTTTTGAGACGCCAATCTATCGGGCGGCGGCGCCCGGGTCGTCCGTAATTCTGCTTACGGCAGCGACTGAATTACTTCAGCTGGGCCTTGAGCAGCTTGCCCAGTTCCGAGGGGTTGCGCGTGATGACGAAGCCCGACTCTTCCATGATGGCGAGCTTGGCATCGGCCGTATCGGCACCGCCGGAGATCAGCGCGCCTGCGTGGCCCATGCGCTTGCCGGCCGGAGCCGTCACGCCCGCGATGAAGCCGACGATGGGCTTCTTCATGTTGGCCTTGCACCACTGCGCTGCTTCGGCTTCGTCAGGTCCGCCGATTTCGCCAATCATGATGACGGCATCGGTGTCGGGATCGTCGTTGAAGGCCTTCATCACGTCGATGTGCTTCAAGCCATTGATGGGGTCGCCACCAATGCCCACGGCGGTGGATTGGCCCAGGCCCACTTCGGTCAGCATGGCCACGGCTTCGTACGTCAGCGTGCCCGAGCGGCTCACCACGCCGATGCGGCCCTTGCGGTGGATGTGGCCGGGCATGATGCCGATCTTGATTTCGTCGGGCGTGATGATGCCGGGGCAGTTGGGGCCCAGCAGCAGCGTCTTCTTGCCGCCGGCGGCTTCCTTGGCCTTCATCTTGTTGCGCACCATGAGCATGTCGCGCACTGGAATGCCTTCGGTGATGCAGATTGCCATGTCCAGGTCGGCCTCGACGGCTTCCCAGATGGCGGCAGCGGCGCCTGCGGGCGGCACGTAGATCACCGACACGGTGGCGCCGGTTTGCGCGGCAGCTTCCTTGACGGAGGCGTAGATCGGGATGTTGAAGATCGACTCGCCGGCCTTCTTGGGGTTCACGCCGGCCACGAAGGCGTTCTTGCCGTTCGCGTATTCCTGGCACTTTTCGGTGTGGAACTGGCCAGTCTTGCCCGTGATGCCCTGGGTGATGACCTTGGTGTCTTTGTTGATGTAGATCGACATGGGTATTTCTCCGGGCTTCTTACTTCACTGCTGCCACAATTTTTGTAGCGGCTTCGGCCATGGTGTCTGCGGCAATGATGGGCAGGCCGGACTCGGCCAGCAGCTTCTTGCCCAGCTCTTCGTTCGTGCCCTTCATGCGCACCACCAGCGGCACCGACAGGTTCACGGCCTTGCAGGCGGTGATCACGCCGGTGGCGATGGTGTCGCACTTCATGATGCCGCCGAAGATGTTGACCAGAATGCCTTCCACCTTGGGGTTGCTCAGCATGATCTTGAAGGCTTCGGTGACCTTCTCGGCGGTGGCGCCACCGCCCACGTCGAGGAAGTTGGCCGGCTCGCCGCCAAACAGCTTGATGGTGTCCATGGTGGCCATGGCCAGGCCGGCGCCGTTCACCAGGCAGCCAATGTTGCCATCCAGGCTGATGTAGGCCAGGTCGAACTTGCTGGCTTCCACTTCGGCCGGGTCTTCTTCATCGAGGTCGCGCAGGGCCACGATTTCGGGGTGGCGGAACAGCGCATTGGGGTCGAAGTTGAACTTCGAGTCCAGGGCCATCAAGTTGCCCTTGGAGTCGCAGTTCAGTGGGTTGATTTCCACCAGCGACGCGTCGGTTTCCATGTAGCACTTGTAGATCTTGGCGAAGATGTCTACGGCCTGGTCGATGGAAGCGCCGGTCAGGCCAATGGCTGCGGCAACTTTCTTGCTTTGCTCGGCGGTGATGCCGGTCATCGGGTCGATCATCTCGGTGACGATCTTCTCGGGCGTGGAATGGGCCACTTCCTCGATGTCCATGCCGCCCTCAGACGAAGCGATCAGGGCCACCTTTTGCGTTGCGCGGTCGGTGACCAGCGATACATACAGCTCGTTCTTGATGTCGGCGCCGTCTTCGATGTACAGGCGGCGCACCTTCTGGCCTTCGGGGCCGGTCTGGTGGGTCTTGAGCTGCATGCCCAGGATTTCGCCCGCAATGCGCTTGACGTCGTCAATGGTCTTGGCAACCTTCACGCCGCCGCCCTTGCCGCGCCCACCGGCGTGGATCTGGGCCTTGACCACCCACACGGGGCCGCCGAGTTTCTGGGCTGCTTCAACGGCTTCTTGCACCGTGAACGCGGGAATGCCACGCGGAACGGTGCGCAAGATTTCCTTGCCTTGGTATTCGTGAATCTTCATGAGGTCTCTCTCAGGGAAGGATGGTATTTACCCGTTTACCATGAACAACAATTGTCTGGACGCGGGCTGGGAACATGGCAGCGGGCGACTGTATCATGCTGCACCGCACCAACCCTTGTGCCCAGCTTACAAGGTCGCCCACAGCACATTCACCCCTTGCAGGAGCATTCACATGTCCAGAATCTTTATCGATGGCGAAGCCGGCACCACGGGCCTGCAAATCCGTGAGCGCCTGCAGGCCATGCCGCAGATCGAACTGGTCAGCATTGCCCCCGAGCTGCGCAAGGACCCTGCCGCCAAGCGCGAACTGATTGCGGGCGTGGACCTGGTGGTGCTGTGCCTGCACGACGACGCCGCGCGCGAAACTGTGGCCATGGTCGATGACATCGAAAAAAACACCGGCCGCCAGGTGAAGGTGATCGACGCCAGCACCGCGCACCGCACGGCACCGGGCTGGGTGTTTGGTTTCCCCGAGCTGGCCGCCGGTCAGGCGCAGGCCGTGCGCGAGGCGCTGCGCGTCTCCAACCCCGGCTGCTATGCCACCGGCGCGATTGCCCTGCTGCGCCCGCTGGTCGATGCGGGCCTGGTGCCTAAAGACTTTCCGCTGGCGCTGCCTTCGGTCAGTGGCTATTCGGGCGGCGGCCGCACCATGATCGAGGCTTATGAGCGGGGCCAGGCCGCACCGTTCGAGCTGTACGCGCTGGGCCTGTCGCACAAGCACCTGCCCGAGATCCTGAAATACACCGGGCTCACGCGCCGGCCCATCTTCGTGCCGGCCGTCGGCAACTTCCGCCAGGGCATGCTGGTGCAGTTGCCCCTGCACCTGGATCTGCTGCCGGGCCAGCCCAAGGCGGCCGACCTGCACGACGCGCTGGCCGCGCACTACGCCCAGAGCAACACGCCCGCGCAGTGGGTGAGCGTGCTGCCACCCACCGAAGATGGCAAGTTGGAGCCCACCGCGCTCAACGACACCAACAAGCTGGAGTTGCGCGTGTTCGCCAACGAAACCTACCGCCACGCCGTGCTGGTGGCGCGCCTGGATAACCTGGGCAAGGGCGCCAGCGGTGCTGCGGTGCAAAACATGCAATTGATGCTGGGTTTGTAAGCGGGCACGCACTGCGATAGCGGGATGTGACGCAGCCGGTTGGCTGGCCAGGCCACTGATTTGCTCTGCATTTGATAGCTTGTAGCGCTTATCAATAAAGCGCTTGATGCCCTTTTCGCTGCGAAACTCCCCCACGCAGGTACCATGGCCCGATGAGTACCCATTACGAAACCCTGCAGCAAGCCGATACCTACCGCGAGGCGTTTGCGGTAGAGCCCCCAGCAGCGCTGGGCGAGCGCCACCTGTGGCCGCGCAAGCCAGGCTTTTTCATCGTGCATGCAGCGACGGCGGCGGCCCTGTCGCAACCGCCAGGGGCCGCGCCCGAGGCCGAGCCGCCATCCACCGACAACGCTGCGCCCGCACGCGTGCTGGTGCCAGCGCAGTGGGGCCTGGTGCCGCACTGGGTCAAGTCGGCGTCCGACGCCAAGCTGCGCGCGCCCAAGCTGGTCAATGCCAAGTCCGACACCGCCTCGACCGGCACGGCGTTTCGCGATGCCTGGCTGAAGGGCCAGCGCTGCATCGTGCCCATGGCCGCGTTTTATGAAGACGACCTGCGCAGCGGCAAGGCCGTGCCCACCCGCGTTGCGCGCGTGGACGGCAAGCCCAGGCCTGTGGGCACGCTGGCAAGGCGCGGATGGCGAGGTGATCATCAGCTACTGCCTGCTCACCGTGAACGCCAACAACCACGCGCTGCTGCACCGCTACGGCCAGCCGGGCAGCGAGAAAAGCATGCCCGCCATCCTGAACGAAGGCGCCTACGACGCCTGGCTCACGGCCCGGCCCGAGAAGGCCAAGGAGTTCATGCGGCAGTACGCGGCGCAGTGGCTCACAGCCAACCCGGTGGAGAAGAAAGCGGACAAGGTGCCCAAGGGCTTGCTGGGCTGACGCTGCACCTACCGCCCAGGGGCGCGCTCAGGAAGGCCGCCTCATCTGGCAAGAAGTGGGCTGGGCGCTAACGTAAGAGTCCCAGACCACTTCGGAGCGGAAGCCGTAACCGGTTTTCTCGGCGTCGTACTTCACACCCTTGCTGCCCTGCTTGGCCCAGATGCCCAGGTAAAGCGGGGCTTCGAGCTGGTGGTCGGTCTTGCGCATGCGCACCTCGCCCATGGGGCTCTTGTAGGTCATGCCTTCCAGGGCGAGCGCGACCTTCTTGGCGTCGGTGGACTGCGCCTTGCGCATGGCCTCGCGCAGCATGTGCACGCTGTTCCAGTGGGCCGCAAACACAAAGTCGTCGCCCGTCTTTTTCTTGTAGTCCACGTAGATCTTTTCCAGCTCGGGAGTAGGGGCGTTGTGCACCCAGTTCCAGATCACCCCC